>Ga0068865_100000195_pt1 | contig 33732 bp, 33 predicted proteins | sample KBSMisM12_FD_75293 | JGI IMG/M metagenome (GOLD analysis project Ga0068865, IMG submission 75293) | Miscanthus rhizosphere microbial communities from Kellogg Biological Station, Michigan, USA - KBS Miscanthus M1-2 | ecosystem: Host-associated > Plants > Roots > Rhizosphere > Soil ...
CAACACCAACACCCTGGAGCAGACCGTGCTGGCGGCCGTCGCCTGGATGGGGCTCGCGCTGCAGCTTCGGCCGCAGGACCTGGGGCTGATCCCGGCGCTGGCGGGCCTGTTCGCCATCGGGCGCGCGGCCTTCTGGCTGGGTTACCTCTACGCCCCCTGGGCGCGCGCGTTCGGCCTGGGCCTGACCGCGTACCCGACGTTCGCCGCCCTGATCTGGCTGGCGTTCCGGGTGCTCTGAGTCTCGGGCGCTACTTGTGGCAGACGTCGTTGACGCTGATGCAGGCGTTGCCGCAGCGCTTGCCCTTCTTGCAGTTGGGGCCGGCTCCGCTGCTCGCGGCGGCGCCGACGGTGGCGGCGGCCGGCTTGCCCGCGGCCGCGGCCGGGGTCGGGCATTTGACGAACTTGCCCTTGGCGTCGCGGCACTGCGACGCCGCGTCGGCGCTGGCCGCGAGGCTGAGCGCGAAGAGAGCGGTAGTGATGAACGACAGGGTGCGGCGCATGGCGACCTCCAGGCCGTGCGAACCCCGACTTCGCGCCCCACGCTCGTCGAGGATCGCTTCGGGGCAACTCCGCTCCAGGACGGAGCCGCTGCGGAGAAAACCCGGGGTCGAACCCCAGGGTCCCTGTCGGCGCCTATTACGTCTTCCACGTCCTGCAAAGTTCGCGACCGCCGCCGAACCCCGGCCATGTAACCCCGCCGACCGACCAGGTCCTGCCCATCATTGACCCAATCGTGCATTGCATCGGGAGCAATTGCGGCGCCTCCGTGTTGTGCAGGCAATGGCAGCACAAGGAGCATTCGCCATGACTGCGACCGCGAGGGCCTCGCGGGTCATTCCCGCCAATCCCGCCGAGGTCTGGGAGACGCTGACATCGCGGGAGGGCATGAAGGCCTACATGCTGGGCGCCGACGTCGAGACCGAGTGGCGCGTGGGTGGCCAGATCCGGATGCACGGCGAGATGGGCGGCAAGCCCTTCGAGGATCACGGCGAGGTGCGCTCGTTCGAGCCCTGGAAGCGGCTGAGCTACACCCATGTCAGCTCCGCGGCCCCGGACGAGACCCACGTCGTCACCGTCGAGCTGCAGCCGCGCGGCGAGGGCACCGAGGTGATCATCACCCAGGAGAACGCCGACGGCTCGGTGACCCCGGCCGACCGCGAACACCGCGACCAGTACGACAAGACGTGGGCGACCATGCTGGAGAAGCTGGAAGAGGCGGTGATCGACTAGATCAGGCCCGAAAGCCCAGCGCGGGCGGCCTTCAGGAAGACGCTGGGCAGGGCGTCCAGGTCCCTGAGCGGGCTCCAGATCACGCCGGCGTCCGCCGTCCCCTCGGCGCGCAGTAGCTGGAGCGTCAGGGTGAAGTGGGTGAAGCCGTGCTCCACCTCGCCAGCGCTGCACCAGGCCGCCTCGGCCGGCGCCGCCGCTCGCGCCTCGGCCTCGCTCCAGCGCTCGGGCCGCCAGTCGGATGTGGGCAGGGCCAGCATGCCGCCCAGCAGGCCCCTGGGCGGTCGGCGCACCAGGGCCACCTCGTCCGCCCGGGTCAGCACATAGGCCACGCCATAGCGGTGCGGCCGAACGGCCTTCGCGGTCCGGCGCGGATAGGCCTCGGGCGCGCCGGTCCGGAGGCCGGCGCAGTGATCCGCGACGGGACATCGATCGCAGAGCGGCGCCTTTGGCCGGCAGACCGTGGCGCCGAGGTCCATGAGCGCCTGGGCCCAGTCGCCGGGGCGATCCTCGCGGACCAGCTCGCCGGCCAGGCGCTTCAGCTCCGGCTTGGCGTCCGGCAAGGGCGCCTCCACCGCGAACAGTCGCGCCATCACCCGCTCGACGTTGCCGTCGACGACGTTTGTCGCCTCGTCGAAGGCGATCGCGGCCACCGCGGCGGCGGTGTAGGGGCCGAGGCCGGGCAGGGCGCGCAGACCCGCCTCGCTGTCCGGGAAGACCCCGCCGTGATCCGCCGAGACCGCCCGCGCGCAGGCCAGCAGGTTGCGGGCGCGGGCGTAGTAGCCGAGACCCGCCCAGGCGGCCATCACCTCGCCGTCGGCCGCCGCCGCCAGGTCGCTCACCGTCGGCCAGCGGGCGGTGAATTTCAGGAAATAGGGCGTCGCGTGCGGCACGGTGGTCTGCTGCAGCATCACCTCCGACAGCCAGACCCGGTAGGGATCGGCCCGGCGTCTGGCGGCGCGGCCCCCGCCTGCAAAGGATGGCGGCCGCACGCGCCAGGGCAGGTCGCGGGCGTTGGCGTCGTACCAGGCCAGGAGTCGGGCGCGCAGCTGCGGAACGTTCACAGCTCTCCATAGCCCGTCCACAGATTCCGCGTCACCGGGCCCCTTCGCCCGCCGCGCCGCGCCCGCTAGGGTGGGGCATGGCCCGCCGCCAACTTCCCACGCCGCAGGAGGCGATGCGCATCCTCGCGGAAAAGCGCACGCGGCCCCAGCGCCGCCCGCCGCCGCCGATGGGCCGGGCGCTGAACCGCACCCTGCGCGAACTCGACGCCAAGTTCGGCCAGGGACCGGGCGCGCTGATCGCCCGCTGGCGCGAGGTGGTGGGCGCAGACATCGCGCGGCGCACCGAACCGGTGAAGCTGACCAAGGGCCGCAACGGCGGCCCCTCGTCGCTGGAGATCCGCGTGGCCGGTCCTTCGGCGGCGATCGTCCAGCACCAGGCGCCGGAGATCCTGGCGCGGGTGAACCTGTTCCTGGGGGCCGAGGCCGTGCAGAAGCTGCGCATCGTCCAGGGGCCGCTGCAGCACAAGGGCAAGACGGCCGCGCCGGCGCGGCGCCTGCCGCCCCTGGACGCCGCCCAGGAGGCCAGGCTCGCCGACGACCTGGCCGCCGCCCCGGACGGCAAGCTCAAGGCGGCGCTTCTGGCCCTGGGGCGCGGGGTGCTGCGACACCGGCGGCCAATTGACTAGCGCCGTCCGCGCGCCCATCGCCTCGCCCGGCCGGACTCGGCGGGCCTGAGGGAATCGCGCTTAACTCGTCCGTCCTGGAGGATTCTGAACTCGATGCCGACCCGCCGCTCCTTCGCCGCCGCCGCCGTCGCCGTGATGGCCGCCGCGACGCTGGCTGGCTGCGCGAGGTCCGGCGGCCAGGCGGGCCAGGCCCAGGCCGACGACATGAGCCTCGGCGACCCGAACGCCCGAGTGAAGGTCGTTGAGTACGCCTCGGCCAGCTGCCCGCATTGCGCGCGGTTCGCCATCGACGTCTTTCCGGCGTTCAAGGCCAGGTACGTCGACACCGGCAAGGCCCGCTTCACGCTGAAGGAATACCTGACGCAGCCGCAGGTCCTGGCGGCCGGCGGCTTCCTCCTGGCGCGCTGCGCCGGGAAGGACCGCTATTTCCCGGTCCTGGACGCCGTGTTCCGGGCGCAGGACGAGATGATCCAGACGGGCGACTTCAAGACCGGTCTGTCGCGCATCGCGAAGGACCCGGGCGGCCTTACGGACGCCCAGTTCGAGGCGTGTATGCAGGACGCCGCCGCGGCGAAGGCGCTATCCGCGCGGTTCGAGCGGCATCTGAAAGCGGACAAGGTCGAGGCGACGCCCACCTTCGTGATCAACGGCAGGCGCTATGAAGGCGGGATGACCCTGCCGGAACTGGACGCGGCCATCGCCAGGGCGGAGAGCTAGGACCATGGCTTCGACCCGCCGCACCCTGCTGATCGCCGCCGTCGCCGGGGCCATCGCCGCGCCGGCCTGGGCGGCGAGCCCGGTCGCGCTGCCCGGCGACATGACACAGGGCAGCCCGAAGGCGAAGATCGAGGTGATCGAGTACGCCTCCGTCGCCTGTCCGCATTGCGCCCACTTCAGCGAGACCGCGCTCGCAGGCTTCAAGGCCAAGTGGATCGACACGGGCAAGGTCCGGTTCACGCTGAAGGAGATGCTGACCGGCTCGCCGACGGTGGCGATGGCCGGCTTCCTGGTCGCCCGCTGCGCCGGGCCTGCGCGCTACTTCAAGGTGGTCGAGGACATCTACCGCAGCCAGGCGCAGTGGGTGGACGGCCAGATCAAGCCGGTGCTGCAGAAGGTGGCGGCCGACAACGGCGTGGACGAGGCGCGCTTCAATGCCTGCCTGCAGGATCAGGCGGCCGTGGACGCGGTCAACCAGCGGGCCATGCGCGCCTCCGTGCAGGACGGGATCAACTCGACGCCGACCCTGTTCATCAACGGCAAGCAGATCGATCCCCTGCCGACCACCCCGGCGGAGTTAGACGCGGCGCTGGCCGCCGCCAAGCCGCTCGCCCCGGTTGGTCCGAAGCCGGCCGCCAAGACGCCGGCGGGCAAGAAGGGAGGCCGCTAGAGCGTGCACTTCCAGCGGCTGCGCCTTTCGGGCTTCAAGTCCTTCGTCGATCCGACCGAGTTCCGGATCGAACCCGGCGTCACGGGCGTCGTGGGCCCGAACGGCTGCGGCAAGTCGAACCTGCTGGAGGCCCTTCGCTGGGTGATGGGCGCCAATTCCGCCAAGGCCATGCGGGCCGGCGGGATGGACGACGTGATCTTCGCCGGCGCCGCGGGGCGCGGCTCGCGCAACCACGCCGAAGTGTCGCTGACCATCGACAATTCCGACCGCCGCGCGCCGTCGGCGTTCAACGACCATCCGGTGCTGGAGGTGGTTCGCCGCATCGACAAGGGCGAGGGCTCGACCTACCGGATCAACGGGCGCGAGGTGCGCGCGCGCGACGTGCAGCTGCTGTTCGCCGACGCCTCGACCGGGTCGAACTCGCCGGCCCTGGTGCGCCAAGGCCAGATCAGCGAGCTGATCGCCGCCAAGCCGCAGAACCGTCGGATGATCCTCGAGGAGGCGGCCGGCGTCTCCGGCCTGCATTCCCGCCGCCATGAGGCCGAGCTGCGGCTGCGCGCGGCCGAGCAGAACCTGACGCGGCTGGAGGACGTGGCCGGCGAGCTGGAAGCCACCCTTCTGCGGCTGAAGCGCGAGGCGCGCCAGGCCGAGCGCTACAAGAAGATCGCCGCCGAGATCCGCGCCCTGCAGGGCGCGGTGCTCTACGCCCGCTGGGCCGAGGCCAAGGCCGCCGCGGAGCGCCTGGGCGGCGAGGCCGCCGCCGCCATCCGCGCGGTCGAGGAGACCGCCGGCGCGTCCGCCGCGGCGACCACCCGCGCCGCCGCCGCCGACGAGGCGATCAAGCCGCTCCGCGAGGCGGAGACCATCGCCGCGGCCATCCTGCACAAGCTGGCGATCGACAAGGACCGGCTGGACCGCGAGCACGAGGCCCACGCCGCCGAGCTGGCCCGCCTGACCGGCGACATCGAGCGCATCGACGCCGACCGGGCGCGCGAAGAGCACATCGTCGAGGACGCCGGCGAGGCGCTGCAGCGGCTGGCCGACGAGGTCGCCGCCCTCGAGGCCGCCATCGCCGCCGCGCCGGAGCGCATCCCCGAACTCGAGGCCGCCGCCCGCGCCGCCGAGGCCGCCCGCGCCGCCGCCGAGGCCGAAGTCGAGGCGCTGGCCGCCCAGGCCGCCGCCGAGGAAGCCCACCGCCGCGCCGCCGCCACCCAGGTCGAAGAGGCTCGCGCCCGCGTCTCGCGCACCCGCCGCGCGCTGGACCAGGCGAAGCATGAGCGCGAGGCGCTGGGCGTCGTCGCCAACCCGCAGGCCGCCGCTGCGAAGATGGAGCTGGAGGCTGCCGAGGCCGCGCTGGCCGCCGCCCGCGCCACGCTGGATGGCGCCGAGGAGGCCCGCGCCGCGGCCCAGGCCGCCGAGGCCGCCCAGCGCGACGCCGCGCGCAAGCTGGAGGACCAGCTGGGCCGCCTGACCGCCGAGGCGCGCGCCCTGGCCGGCCTCGTGGCCCAGGCCAAGCGCGGCGGCTTCGCGCCGGCGCTGGATTCGGTGGCGCCGGACCGCGGCTACGAACAGGCGCTGGCCGCAGCGCTCGGCGATGACCTGGACGCCGCCCTGGACAAGACCGCGCCGTCCTTCTGGGGCGGTCGCGACGCCGAGGCGCCGGCCTGGCCCAAGGGCGCGACGCCGCTGGCCGGCCTGGTCAAGGCGCCGCCGGCGCTGGCCGCGCGCCTGGCGTTCACCGCCCTGGTGGACCGCGCCGACGGCGACAAGCTTCAGGCCGGCCTTCCGCCGGGGGCGCGGCTGGTCTCCAAGGAGGGCGACCTCTGGCGCTGGGATGGCTTCACCTCGCGCGCCGAGGCCCCGCGGCCGGCCGCCGTGCGGCTTGAACAGAAGACCCGCCTCAGCGAGGTCGAGGCGGAGATCGAGGCGTTGGCGCCCAGGACCGAGGCGGCGCGCAAGGCGCTGGCCGAGGCCCAGGCCAAAGTCGCCGCGGCCGAGGAGGCGCTGCGCGCCGCCCGCCGCGAGTCGCCGGCCGCCGAGCAGCGGTCCGCCGCCGCCCGCACGGCGCTGGAGCGGTTCGACCGCGAGGCCGCGCGCAAGGAGGCGCACGCCGCCTCGCTGGACGACGTGATCGCCCGCTTCGAGACAGAATTGGCCGAGCACGAGCAGGCTCTGGCGAACGTCGAGGCCGCCGCGGCGGCGCCGCAGAGCGACGGCGACGACCTCGCCGAACGCCTCGCCGCCGCCCGCGCCGCCGCGGGTCCGGCCCGCGAGGCCGCCGCGGCCGCCCGCGCGGCGCTCGACATCGAGGTGCGGGAAAAGGGCGGCCGGGCGCGCCGGCTGGAGCAGCTCACCGCCGACCGCGAGGACTGGACGCGCCGCGCCGCCGCCGCCGCCAAGCGGCTAGAGTCGCTGGCCGCGACCCGGACCAAGGGCGAGGCCGAGCTGGCGAAGGCCAAGGCCGCGCCGGAGACGCTGGAGACCCGCCGCGCCGCCCTGCTGGACGAGCTCTCGGTCGCCGAGGCCCGCCGCGCCAAGTCCTCCGACGCCCTGGCCGGCGCCGAGCGCGAGCGCGCGGAAGCCGATCGCGGCCTGCGCGCCGCCGAAGCCGCCGCCGCCGAGGCCCGCGAGGTGCGCGCGAGCCTGGCCGCCCATGCCGAAGCCGCCGACGCGCGGCTGGCCGAGGTCAGCGCCCAGATCCGCGAGACCGCGCGCATCGAGCCGGAGGCCCTGGCCCAGAAGCTGGCCGACGAGGCAGTGGCCATCCCGACCAACGCCGAGGGCATCGAGGCCCACCTCTACAACCTGGAGCGCCAGCGCGAGGCCATCGGCCCGGTCAACCTGCGCGCCGAGGAGGAGGCCACGGAGCACGCCGCGCGGCTGCAGATCATGCACGCCGAACGCTCCGACCTGACGGGCGCCATTGCGCGCCTGCGCCAGGGGATCGACGAACTGAACGGCGAGGGCCGCGAGCGTCTGGTCGCCGCCTTCGAGGTGATCAACGAGCACTTCAAGGCGCTGTTCGAGGCGCTGTTCCAGGGCGGCCAGGCCGAGCTGCGGCTCGTGGAGTCCGAGGACCCCCTGGAGGCCGGCCTGGAGATCTTCGCCTGCCCGCCCGGCAAGCGCATGGCCACCATGAGCCTGATGAGCGGCGGCGAGCAGGCGTTGACGGCGACCGCCCTGATCTTCGCCGTGTTCCTGGCCCAGCCGGCGCCGATCTGCGTGCTGGACGAGGTGGACGCGCCGCTCGACGACGCCAACGTCGACCGGTTCTGCAACCTGCTGGACGAGATGCGGCGGCGCACCGAGACCCGCTTCATCGCCATCACCCACAATCCGGTGACCATGGCCCGCATGGACCGCCTGTTCGGCGTGACCATGGCCGAGCGCGGCGTCTCGCAGCTGGTGTCGGTCGACCTCACCCAGGCCGAGGCGATGGCCGCCCAGTAGCGGGCGCGGGCGGAGGAGTCGCGGACCTTGTGCCGCAGCCTCACAAATGTCTTGCAAAAACAACGATCTAAACGACGTTAGGCCAGTCTTGACGCGCCGCAGCACGGTCTATAGGTTCCGCGCGACCTGAAGCCCCAGCCGTGGCGGCCTCGTCGCGGTCGTTAGGCCTCCCGACGTATGCCACATCCCGAAGTTCCGCGAGACGAGGCCCTCCGGCGCCTCGATGAGCGTTTGGGGGCGGCTGAGGCGGCGCAGGCCCGCAAGGTGAGTCCCGATACTCACGCGGCCATGGCGCAGGGTTACCGCTTCGTCGGCGAAGTGGTTGGCGGGGTGCTTGGGGGTGTCGGCCTTGGCTGGCTCCTGGATCGCTTCGCGCATACGCAGCCCTGGGGCGTGGTCGGCGGATTGCTGATCGGCGCCGGGTTCTCGATCTCCACCGCGGTCCGGGCCGCGGCGAGGTCGAACCGGAATATGTTGGACGCGCAAGGCCCGGCCCCAAGCGTCCCTGACGAAGACGAGGACTAAGGCCCTTGACGCAACAGCCGGCCATCCAGCCGATGGAGCAGTTCCTGATCCACAAGGTCGTGGAGCTGCCGACCGTGCACATCGGCGGCCTCGCGATCGATCCGTCGATCACCAATTCCGTGCTGAGCATGATCGTCGGCGCGATCATCCTGATCGCCTTCTTCGCCCTCACCGCCCGGCGCGAAATCGTGCCGAACCGCGGCCAGGCGCTGGCCGAGAGCCTCTACAACATCGTCGATCGCGTGCTGGTCGGGCCCATCATTGGCCACGGCGGCAAGCCCTACGTCCCTTACATCCTGGCGCTGTTCCTGATCATCCTGGTGCTGAACCTGATGAGCGTGGTCTTCGCCATCTTCAATCTGGCGGGGATGGATTTCGCCTTCGCGGTGACCTCGCAGCTCGCGATCACTGGCACGCTGGCCGTGCTCACCTTCTTCAGCGTCTTCATCCTGGGCTTCATCAAGCACGGGCCGAAGTTCCTGAGCCTGTTCTGGGTGCCCGGCATGGGCATCTTCGGCGGCGCGGCGATGGTGGTGATCGAGATGATCTCCTACTTCGTGCGGCCGGTGACGCTGGCCCTGCGTCTGTTCGGCAATATGCTGGGCGGCCACGTGGTGATGAGCCTGTTCGGCTCCTTCGTGGTGGCGCTGGGCATCCTGGCGCTGTCGGGCGGCGTCGCGACCCTGGCCTTCGTGCCCAGCGCGCTTTCCTTCACCCTGATCGTCGGCCTGACCGGACTGGAACTGGTCGTGGCGATCCTGCAGGCCTTCGTCTTCGCGGCGCTGGCCACCGTGTACCTCAACGAGGTCGTGAACTTCGGTCACGGCCACTAAGCCAACTGGAATCTTCGAGAGGACTACCTGACATGAACGCTGCTGTTGCGGACTTCCACACCTACAAGCTGATTGGCGCGGGTCTCGCCGCCATGGGCATGATCGGCGCCGGTATCGGCCTGGGCGTGCTGTTCGGCAATTACCTGCAAGCCGCGATCCGCAACCCGGCGGGCGCCGCCAGCCAGCAGACCATGCTGTTCCTCGGCATGGCGCTGACCGAAACCATGGGCCTGTTCGCCTTCGTGGTGTCGCTGCTCATCCTGTTCGGCGTCTAAGCAGCAGAGACTGATCGCCAATGGCGACCGAGACCCAAGAAGGTACTGCGGCCCCCGAAGCGGGGTCGGGCGGCCTGCCGCAGTTCGATTTCCAATGGTGGCCCGGCCAGATCGCCTGGTTCCTGGTCATCTTTGCGATCGTGCTGCTGTTCGTGCGCCTGTACGTGACGCCGCGCGTGGGCGGCACGATCGATGCGCGTGACAGCAAGATCAGCGGCGACATCGCCGATGCGCGCCGGCTGAAGGACGAGGCCGAGGCCCAGGCGGCCGCGGCCGCCGCGGAAACCGCCCAGGCCCGAGCCCAGGCTCAGCGCTTCGCCGCCGAGGCCCGCGCCAAGGCCCAGGCCGAGGTCGCGGCGCGGCTGGCCGAAGAAGAGTCGAAGCTCGCCGCCAAGGGCGCCGAGGCCGAGGCGCGTATCGGCAAGGCGCGCGACGCGGCCATGGCCAATGTCGCCGGCATCGCCTCCGAAGCCGCCGGCGCCATCGTCGGCAAGCTGACCGGCAAGGCCGCGACCGGCGCCGAACTCAGCGCCGCCAGGAGGGCGTAAGCGCCATGGAACTTCTGACCTCCGCTCACTTCTGGGTCGGCGCGGCCTTTGTCGTGTTCATCGGCATCCTGGTCCTGGCCGGGGTCCACAAGTTCGCCTGGAAGGCCCTGGGCGACCAGGGCGCCCAGGTGCAGGCGCGCCTCGACGAGGCCAACCGCCTGCGCGAGGAGGCCCAGAGCCTGCTCGACCGCATCCAGTCGGACCGCGAGCAGTCCGAGAAGCTGGCCGCCGAGATCCTGGCCAACGCCAAGGAGCAGGCCCAGCGCATGCAGGCCGAGGCCCAGGAGCGCCTGGCCGAGCAGATCGAGCGCCGCGGCCAGCTGGCCGAGCGCCGCATCGCCACGGCCGAGGCGCAGGCCACCGCCGAGGTGAAGGCCGCGGCCGGCGAGCTCGCCGCCCAGATGGCCGAGCAGGTGCTGTCCGCGCGTCTCGCCGGCGCCAAGTCCGATCCGCTGGTCGACGCCGCGATCGGCCAGCTCGCGGGCAAGCTCCAGTAGCGCTCAGCGCTTGACGCTGGGGTCCGGCATGACGGCCGAGAGGTCGTCGATGACTTTCTGCGCCACGAAGGTGGAAGACTTCGGGAAGTCCGTCTCGCCGGGATTCCCGTAGCGGACCAGCACGAGCCCAATGTTCTGCCGGGCGGGCGCGAGGACGAAGCCCGTCTTGCCCTCCGCCCGGGCCCGGAGCGCGGCGTGCAGCAGCAGGGCTTCGCCGGCCGCCACGCCGTCGTTGTAGTAGGTCAGGGCCAGGCCCTCGCCGACGTACTTCGAATTCGGCCGGCGCTGCACGACGATGCTCGACTTGTCGACCCGCCAGACCGACCGCGTGAGACCGCCGCCGTAGGGATCGCCGCCCTGTACGCGTACGGCCTTGAAGAGGGATGGGCCGATCGGCTTGATCGAAGCGACGGCGTCCACCTGGCGGGCGAGGGCGTCGGCGCGGATCTTTGCCGGTTCGACAGCCAGGGCTCCGGTGAGCTGTGCGGCCGGCGCGCCCGCCCGCAGCCGCGAGGCCATCTCCGCCACGGCGGGCGGCGAGGGCGCAAACCAGCGCGAGCGACCGGCGAACGCGGCCCGGGCCTCCGTGGCGTGGCCCTCGGCCAGCTGGCGGCCGACGGCCTGGAAATCGATCAACTCCTGGGACTCGGTGACGATCTGCGAGCTGGTTCCGTCGCGCAGCTCCCGCTCGATGCTGGCCTTGGCGCGGTCGGCCAGGGCGTTGGAACCGGCCACATCGCCCGCCAGCAAAGTCGAAACCGCCTGGTGCGCCAACAGCAGGGACGACGGCGGCTTGTCGGGATCCTCCTGGAAACCGTGGATGGTGGCGATGTAGTCGGCCACGTGCTGTGCGGCCCCGGCGAAGTCGCCGGCCCATTCGTCGGCGACGCTGCGCCGGACGAGGGACGGCGGATAGATGCGCGAGAATTCCTCGAAGTATGTTCGCTTGGCCGGCGTCATCTCACCGGTCAGTCCGACGTAGGTCTGCGCCCGAAGATGCGACAGCAGGTCGTAGGGCTGGACGGCGGCCATCTTGAGCGCCAGCGCCTCGGCCTCGGCGGCCTTGCCTTGCCGCGTCAGGGCGGCGGCCTGGATCTCCATGGCGCCCAGGGCCAGGCCGTGCTGGTAGGTGGACTCGCCCTGCAGCGACGGCGCGACCGCGGCCAGCGAGGTCGTGTCGGCGATGGCCGCGTCATACTTCGCGAGCTCGATCTCATGGATCGCCTTGGCGAGCTTCAGCTCGATCGCGCGGGTTTCGTTCTTGTTCTGGCCGAGCGCGGCCTCGCAGGCGTCGACGCCCCGCTGGCCGTCGAGCAGCTTTCCCGCGTCGGCGGCCTCGGGCCCGCCGACCATGCCGCCGACGATCCCCGCGGTGAGCATGATGCCCAGGAGCTGGGCCGACGTCTTGCCGAGGCTCTGGATCTCGGGCTTGCCGTCGCACTGGACGTAGACCGACCCCGGCTTCTCGTCGGCCTGCGCCGCCCCCGCGACCGCCACTAGGCATGCAGCGGCGACGCCGCACAACGCACTCGATTTCATGGGACCCCCCGGCCGCGCTGACTCGCTGGGAGCAGCACAACCGAGAGAAGCGTGATGGTCAATACAGCCGCGGCTTGCGCGGCCGGTTCGCGACTAGCCGACGACGCGGGCTCGGGCGCGGAGCTTGAACCAGCGGCGCGTCCTGACCGCAAAGCGGATGCGGCGCGGCAGGACCAGGCGTTCGACGCGCAGGTACTGCTGCCAGAACACCTGCACGATCTCGGGTTCGCGCCGCATCAGGCGGCGGATCGGGAAGACCATGTTGGGGTGGGCGTGCTGGATGCGCAGGAACTGCCGCTTGGCCTTGAACGAGTTGCGCAGCACGATCATCAGGCCGATGACCAGCAGCGGCAGGCCGATGTGGCCGGGCAGCGGCGCCAGCACCAGGCCGGCCAGCATCACGATCCCGCCCAGGGCGAGCAGCAGCCAACGCGCGATCCGCGCCGCAAGATCGCGGGCGAAGTCGTCGGAGGCGCGGTACACGCGCAAGGAGGGCATGGCGAAAGACACTTGGGGCAACCTGGAAGCGCGGACACGGCTCAAGGGGAGGTCGAACCGCCGCTGCGCATACCTGATATGCGAAGCCGCTTCAGAATCGTAAAGGCGTCGGCGGGTTAAATTTTTCTCATGCCGATCTATTCGTCTGCTGATGGCGCCGGCGCCACACTCCTGATGCCGGATAGCTACGATCGTGGTTGACGGATCCTTGCCTCAGGCGCGCCTCACGCGGCGTCGGCCGCGCCCGCGTCCGGCTCCGGTCGCCAGGTGAGTTTCGGCTTCCGCGCCGCCTGGGTTTCGTCCAGTCGGCCAAGCGGAGCGAGGTGCGGCGCGCCCTTGAACCGGTCGACGTCGCCGGCCTTCGCCGCCGCGGCCAGCGCCAGCAGGGCGTCGCAGAAGCGGTCGAGCTCGCGCTTCGACTCCGTCTCGGTCGGCTCGATCAGCATCGCCCCATGGACCACCAGCGGGAAGTACATGGTCATCGGGTGGAAGCCCTCGTCGATCATCGCCTTGGCGAAGTCGAGGGTCGTGACGCCCGAGTCCTGCAGCCAGGTGTCGTCGAACAGGGCCTCGTGCATGCAGGGGCCCTCCGGGAAGGCCGGGGTCATCTGGCCCGCGAGGCGCGCCTTGACGTAGTTGGCGTTGAGGACCGCGTCCTCGGCGACCTGGCGCAGGCCGTCGGCGCCGTGGCTGCGCATGTAGGCGTAGGCGCGGACGAACATGCCCATCTGGCCCTGGAAAGCGCACATGCGGCCGAAGGCCTGGGCGGCCTCCGCCGTGGCGTCCTCGACCAGGTCGAAGCCGGTGCGGGTGTGGACGATCCAGGGGGCCGGGGCGAAGGGGGCCAGGGCCTCGGAAAGCACGACCGGGCCGGCGCCCGGGCCGCCGCCGCCGTGCGGCGTCGAGAAGGTCTTGTGCAGGTTGATGTGCATGGCGTCGACGCCGAGGTCGCCCGGCCGCACACGGCCGACGATGGCGTTGAAGTTGGCCCCGTCGCAATAGAAGTACGCCCCGTGCGCGTGCGATATGCGCGCGATCTCGATCACGTCGCGCTCGAAGAGGCCGCAGGTGTTCGGGTTGGTCACCATGATCGCGGCGACGTGGTCGCCCAGCTTGGCCTCGAGGTCGGCGAGGTCGACGCGGCCGTCGGCGGTTTGGGCGATCTCGGTGACCGAGTAGCCGACGAAGGCGGCGGTGGCCGGGTTGGTGCCGTGGGCCGAGGTCGGCACCAGGACGGTGCGGCGGTGGCCCTGGCCGGCGGCCTCGTGGGCGGCCTTGATGCAGAGCAGGCCGCAGAGCTCGCCGTGGGCGCCGGCCTTAGGCGTCATGGCCACGGCCGGCATGCCGGTCAGCGTCTTCAGCCAGTGGGCCAGGCGGTCGATCAGCTCGAGCGCGCCCTGGGCCGTCGAGACCGGCTGCAGCGGATGCAGGTCGGCGAAGCCGGCCATCCGCGCGGCCTTCTCGTTGAGCCGCGGGTTGTGCTTCATCGTGCACGAGCCCAGCGGATAGAGCGCCAGGTCGATGGCGTGGTTCTTCTGGGAGAGCCGCACGTAGTGGCGCAGCGTCTCCGGCTCGGAGAGGCCGGCGAGGCCGATGGGCGCGGTCCGCACCAGCTCGCCCAGGTCGGCGGCGTCCCGCTCCGGGTCCGGCAGGTCGACGCCGGTCTTGTCCCAGCCGCCCAGCTCGAACAGCAGCGGCTCGTCCTGCAGCAGGCCGCGGCCGCCGGTGAGGGAGGCGAAGCCGGCGTCGGCAGACCTGGTTCCGTCCGGCCGCGTCGGCCGGCCCACGTTCGACATGCTCATTCGCCCAGGGTCCCTTTCAGGGCGGCAGCCAGGGCCGCGATATCCTGCGTGGTGGTGGTCTCGGTGGCCGCGAGCAAGAGGACGTCGTCCATTCCGGCGGCCGGGTCGAGGCGCGAGAACGGCACGCCGGCGATGATCTTGTCGGTGACCAGGTCCTCGACGATGGCGTCGGCCCGCCCTGGAAGCCGGATGGCGATCTCGTTGAAGAACCGCTTGGTCAGGACCTCGACGCCGGGCACCTCGGCCAGCGCCGCGGCCAGCTCGCGCGCCCGGCTGTGGTTCAGCGCGGCCAGGCGCCTCAGGCCCACCTCGCCCAGCAGCGACAGGTGGATGGTGAAGGCCAGCGCGCAGAGGCCGGAGTTGGTGCAGATGTTGGAGGTCGCCTTCTCGCGGCGGATGTGCTGCTCGCGGGTCGACAGCGTCAGCACGTAGCCGCGCCGGCCCTCGGCGTCGACGGTCTCGCCGCAGAGCCGGCCGGGCATCTGACGCACCAGCTTTTCGCGACAGGCGAAGAGGCCGACGTAGGGGCCGCCGTAGTTGAGCGCGTTGCCGATCGACTGGCCCTCGGCCACGGCGATGTCGGCGCCCATCTCGCCGGGCGACTTCAGAAGGCCGAACGAGACGGCCTCGGTGGTGACGACGATCAGCAGGGCGCCGGCGCGGTGGGCGGCCTCGGCGATGGCGCTGACGTCGGTGACGACGCCGAAGACGTTGGGCGTCTGGACGACGACGCAGGCGGTGTCCGCATCGATGGCCCCGATGACCGAGGACTCGGCGTCGAGGGCCGCCGTCTGGCGCACGATCTCCATACCCTCGGCGTGGGCGATGGTCTGGGTGACGGCGGCGTAGTGCGGGTGCAGGCCGCCGGAGAGGATCGCCTTCTCGCGGCGCGTCACGCGCTGAGCCATCATCACGGCCTCGGCGCAGGCCGTGGAGCCGTCGTACATCGAGGCGTTGGCGACCTCGAGGCCGGTGAGCGCGGCGACCTGGGTCTGGAACTCGAACAGCACCTGCAGCGTGCCCTGGGCGATCTCGGGCTGGTAGGGCGTGTAGCTGGTCAGGAACTCCGAGCGCTGGATGATGTGGTCGACGCTGGCCGGCACATGGTGGCGGTAGGCTCCGGCCCCGCAGAAGAACGGCCCCTCGCCGGCCGGCCGGTTCTTGGCCGCGAAGTGGGCGAGGTCGCGCTCCACCTCCAGCTCGCCGGCGTAGCGCGGCAGGTCCACGAGCTTGGTCAGTCGCGCGGCTTCGGGGACGTCCTTGAAGAGGGCGTCGATGTTGGGCGCGCCGATGACGCCCAGCATCTGGGCGCGGTCGTCGGGCGTGAGGGGCAGGTATCTCATGCTCTACTTTCCTCCGCTCGTTCCCGCGAAGGCGGGAATCCAAGCGGCCTTGAGGTCTTGCGGCGGACAGTCGGCTTGGGTCCCCGCCTTCGCGGGGATGAGCGGGGTCTTTACAGCGTCGCCAAGTAGGCTTCGTAGGCGGGTCTATCCATCAGGGTTTCGACCTCGGCGGGGTTGGCGAGGCGGAGCTTGGCGAACCAACCGGCGGCTTCGGGCGCGGCGTTGACGGTCTCCGGCGCGTCGGAGAGGGCGCCGTTGGCCTCGATCACTTCGCCCGAGATCGGGGCGTAGACGTCCGAGGCGGCCTTGACGCTCTCGACCACGGCGAAGCCGTCGCCGGCCTTGACGGTCTTGCCGACGTCCGGCGTCTCGACGAACACCACGTCGCCCAGCTGTTCGGCGGCGTAGGCGGTGATGCCGACGGTGGCGACGTCGCCGTCCACCTCGACCCATTCGTGATCCTTGGTGAAGCGCATGGGCGGGCTCCTTATTTGCGGACGTAGCGGTGCGGGACGAAGGGGGCTTTGACGACCTCGGCGGCCTGGGGCTTGCCGCGGACGATGACCTTCAAGCGGGTTCCGGGGGCGGCCAGGGCGGGCGGCGCAAAGCCGAGCGCGATGCCGCCCTTCAGGCAGGGCGAGTAGCCGCCGGACGTCACCACGCCCACGACCGCGCCGGCCTCGTCGGCGATCTCGGCGCCTTCGCGGGCCGGGGCGCCTTCGAGGACGCGGAGCGCCACGCGGACGCGGGCGGGGCCCTCGGCCAGCTCCTTGACGATGCGGGCCGCGCCGGGAAAGTCGCGCTGTTCGCGGCGGTTCTTGTTGATGGCGAAGGTCAGGTCCGCTTCGACGGGGCTGACCGTCTCGTCCAGGTCGTGGCCGTACAGCGGCAAGCCGGCCTCCAGACGCAGGGAATCGCGGGCGCCGAGGCCGATCGGCTTCACGCGCGGGTCCGCGCAGAGCAGGTCCCAGATCCGATGCGCCTCGGCCACCGGCATGGAGATCTCGTAGCCGTCCTCGCCCGTGTAGCCGGACCGCGAGACGATCAGGTCGGTCCCGAACCCGTCGATGGCGCGGACGTCCATGAACACCATGCCGTCGACGGCGGGGCAGAGGTCGGCCATCACCGCGGCGGCCTCCGGGCCCTGCAGCGCGAGCAGAGCGCGGTCCTCGTAGCGCTGGATCGTCACCTGGCCGGCCAGCTCGTCGTCGATGACTTTGAAGTCGTTCTCCTTGCAGGCGCCGTTGACGATGACGAACAGGCCGTCGTCGTCAGGTCGGCTGGCCATCAGGTCGTCGATGATCCCGCCCGACCGGTTCAGCAGCACCGAGTACTTCTGGCGGCCGGGCTTCAGGCCGATGAAGTCGCCCGGGACCAGCTCCTCGAAGGCCGACAGCGGCGCGACGCCGCGCAGGCGGCCCTGGCCCATGTGGGAGACGTCGAAGAGGCCGGCGTGCTCGCGCGTCCAGAGGTGCTCCTTGAGCACGCCGTCCGGGTACTGCACCGGCATGTCGTAGCCCGCGAAGGGGACCATGCGCGCGCCCGCGGCCAGGTGCGCGGCGTGGAGCGGCGTGGTCTTGAGGGGGGCTTCGGGGGTGGCAGACACGAGGGGCTCCGCTGACAGTTGGGCGAGCGGCCGGGGGATGAATCCCTGGCCTCACGCGCCCCCGCTGTCCTTGGAACCTGAGAGATTTCGGGTGGCGAAGGTCGCCGACCCTTTGCTCCTTCGGCGCCCCCTGCTTCGCCAAGGCTTCGCAGGGGAACTTTCCAGCGTTTGTCAGCCCGTCGCGGTCCTTTTGCCTGAGCGTTTCCGGGGCGGTTGCGCCTTCGGCTCCGGACCCGGAATCGTGAGCCCGATCTCTCCCGCGAGAGTTGGGGGAGGGATGGGCGAGGCGCGGGCGGGAGTCAATGGGGTGGTCGCAAGGTCCTAGTCGGCGAGCCGGGCGGCGTCGTCGGGCCAGAGGAAGTAGCCCTTGCGCAGGAGTTCGGACCGGATCTGCTGGACGGGGAATTCGCTGGCGCCTGGCCGGTTGAGGTCGATAGAGCCGACGAACAGCCAGACGGCGCCGTGCGCGGGCAGGCGGCGGCCGCCGGCGTCGCGGGTGTAGGCCATCCGGTCCGTGCCTTCTTCCATATGCCGGTAGACGAGCAGGGCGGCGGTTCCGATGAGCTGGCGCCGGGACGCAGGCGGGCTGCGCAGATGCGCCCTCGCGGGTTTCCAGGCGCTGAACAGACGTGGCGTCCGAACGTGATTAGCGGTTGTAAATCAATGGGCTGGTTGAGCCCAAGGGCTTCACTCGCTCCAGGCGAACCGTCCACTGGGGACGAGGGCGTCGCATCCTTAATTTACGCCTGTTACGTGCGTAACTCCCCCCTGAGGGGTTTGGAGTGGCGGAGGCGTGGCGGAGCGAGAATAGTCGCCGCCGACTGGACCCTTCGTCCGGAAACGGGCGCCCTTCCGGGCGTCGATTGGGGGATGCTTCTCAATGCGTAAGCTCATGCTCGCCGCGGCTGCGGCGATGGCGCTGGGTTCCGTGGGCGCCGCCCACGCCTCGGTGCTCTACTACGGCGGCGACTTCGCCGGCGACAACGGCCTGGCCAACGAGCAGGATTTCGTCGCCAACGCCGCGACCTACGACAACTTCACGGTCGGCGCCGGCGGCTGGCACGTCACGGGCCTGTTCACCAACAACCTGACGAACCTGGACATCACCGGGGCCAACTGGGAGATCCGCAGCGGCGTCTCCGAAGGCGACGGCGGCGTCCTGGTGGCTTCGGGCTCGGGCGCTCCGACCGTGACCACGACCGGCCGGTCGGGCTTCGGCTTCACCGAGTACAACGTCGAAATGGCCGTGTCGTTCGACCTGGCGCCCGGCATGTACTGGCTGATGGTGCAACCGATCGGCGGCGACGGCCGCTCGTACGAGAGCAACACCGCCGGCGCGAATTCGGTCGGCGTCCACACGGCGAACCTCGACTACTTCAACTCGCCGGTGACGTTCGGGGCGAACTTCAGCAACGCCAACAACTATGGCAACTTCCCGACCTTCTCCTCGGGCGTGGAAGGCACCGAGGGCGCCGTTCCCGAGCCCGCGACGTGGGCCATGATGCTGGTGGGCTTCGGCGGCCTGGGCCTGGCCATGCGTCGTCAGCGTCGGGTCGCCCTGGCGGCCTAAGCCGACTTCAGTAACGCGTATGACGGCGCCGCCGGTCGAAAGGCCGGCGGCGCTGTTCGTTTGGAGGATCCTACTTCGGCCGTTGTGCCGTCGGAGGCTGACCGGGCTGCTGACCCGTCGGCGGCCCGGCGCCCCCCTGCGGGCACATCGGGTTCTCGCGGACCTGGGCCCTCTGGCCGGCGGCGCAGTATTCGGCGTAGGCGGCGCGGACGTCGATGCGGGCGTGGGCGCCGGTGGCGGGCGCGGTGACCTCGACGGTGTCGAGCGCACGCGGCGCGGCGAGCGGCAGGACCACCTGGCGCTTGGTCACCCGCACGAGGGCGCCGTTGTGCGGGGTGTTCCAGTCGTCCAGCGCGCGGATGACGGAATCCGGCACGGCGACCTGGGAGACTTGCGCGCCGCCGGCGAAGCCCACGGCGGTCACCGGCGAAAAGTCGCCCTTGCCGGTGGGCTTGCGCGGCGTCTTGCGCACGCGGGCCGGGACGGCCTGGTCCAGCGTGACGTTCGGCCCGTCGATGGTGACGCTGAGCACCAGCCCGTCGACCGTCTGCTGGGCGACGTACTTGTTGATCGGATCGTCGGCGTCGGCGACCGGCTTGCGCGGCAAGTCGCGGATCCGGGTGGGCTCGGCGGCCTGGGCCGCGAACGCGGAGACAGCGGTCAGTCCTGCCAGGAGCGCCGTCAGGCGTCGCGATGTTCTGCGCATGACGTTTCTCCTAGTAACAGGCCCCGCCCGTGCACTTCGACATGCGCCGGCCTAGCGCCAGCCCGCTGGCCGTGCGCCAGTCGCTGGCGAGGTTGCGGTCGCGCATGGTGGTGAGGTTGCCGTCGTCGACGTGCCAGAAGCCGGTCGTGCCGATCTGGGCGCATTGGCTGGCGTTGAGGCTGAGCCCCGGGGCGGCGGATTGGCAGGCCGCCTTGCTGGTCCAGGTGTTGGGCGGGTCGGAGACGTTGCCGTTGCCGCCGCCCTGGTACTCGTCACCGAGGCCGTGCAGGAAGTGGCCGCTCTCGTGGGTGAAAACCCAAGCCGCGTCGCCGAGCGTCGACTGGCTGGTGCCGAGGCCGCCGAGGGCGATGTCGGAGCAGTCGCGGAAGGCGTTCTGGTGGACGATGGCCTTGCCGTCGACCGCGGCGGAGACGGTGGCCGCGCTGCCGCTCAAGCCCCGCACGCAGTTGTCCTCGCCGTTGCCGCCCGCCGGCCCGGCCCACAGATTGAACTCGTTTTTCCAGAACCGGTAGAAGTTGGAGAACAGGTCGGAGCCGTCGAAGAAGCTGCCGCGCGCGATGATCTGCATCCCGCTGGTGAAGCCCTGGTAGTTGGTCCCCCAGTCGGCGTCGGGGAAGAAGCCGATGTCGATCTTGTCGGCGGCCGACTGGCCGACCGGCAGGTCGGTGTGCCACCAGACCGGCCGCGCCGTCTCCCAGGGCAGGCTGATGCTGAAGCCCAGGATGTTGAGCGTCACCTGAGTGAGCGGGGCGCCGCCGGCGTAGGTGATCGGCGTCGTCTTGGCCGTGCGGCCCTGGGCGTTCTTCGCGAAGGCCGTGTAGGTGATCAGGCTGCGGTCGCCGAGCTGCAGCGGGAGGCGGCACACCGCCGGTCCGCGCTCGTGGCTGAAGATGCACTCGCGCCCGAAGGATTGCACCGCCGTGCGGCACGGGATCAGGCTGGGCGTGAAGTTGTTGCAGGCGGTCAGCACGCCCGCGGTCACCGAGATCGAGACGGAATCGATGCCGTTCTGGGAGTCGCTGCCGATGGCGGTGATCGTCGAGACGTGGGAGCTGGCGCGATAGAGCGGATCGTGCAGGGCGCTGACGCTGGGATTGGAGCAGGCCGCAAGGCTGAGGCCCGCGAGGACCACCAGGCCGCTGAAGAGCCGCCGCAACCCTGAAACACCGATCATGACCGGCCCTCCCAGAGATCAGGGTTACGCTACTTTGACGATAACCTAAGGTCAAATACCCGTTTATCTAGCAGGCGCGGCGAGCGGACGGCTCAGGTGAGCATGGGCGTCCAGCCGGGCTCGGCCTTCTCCATGGCGCGCCGATAGGCGGGGCGCTCGGCGATCCTGGCGAGGTAGGCCTTGAGGTTGGGGAACTCGGCGATGGACGTGCCGCGAAAGGCGCGGCTGGTGGTCAGGCAGTAGACCATCATGATGTCGGCGGTGGTGAGGGTCCTGCCGCCGAAGAACGGCGCCTGGCCGAGGCGTTCCTCGACCATGGCCCAGCCGCGGCGGCTGCGATCTGTGACGAAGACCGCGGCGGGATTGCCCTCGCCACCGCCGGCCAGCACCAACTGCATCATCAGCGTGGTCATGAAGGTCCCGTTGGACCAGTGGAACCAGAAGAGGTGGTCGGCGAAATCGGGGTCGTCGGGGGCCGGGACCAGGCGCCCCTCGCCATAGCGGGCGCAGATGTACTCGCAGATCGCTCCGCTCTCGCCCAGCACCAGCCCGCCGTCGGTGATGACGGGGGCGATGCCCATCGGGTGCAGGGCCTTGTAGTCGTCCGGCGCGAGGCGGTTGTCGGCGCGCCGGTCGTAGCGCTTGAAGGCGTAGTCGAGGCCCAGCTCCTCGCAGAGCCAGACGATCCGCTCGGACTGGGAGATCCCCAGGTGGTGGACGGTGAGCATGGGCGGCGGGCTCCTGACGGGTTGGGGTGCGTGAGGCTAGGCCATGGCGGCGCGGGCGGACAACGAAAAGCCCGACCGCCTCGCGGCGATCGGGCCCTTCTAGTCCCCCTCAGGACGGTGTTGGTCAGGCGGTGACGGCGGCAGCGGCCTTGCGGCGACTGCGCAGCACGGCGCCCATCCCCGCGAAGCCCGTCAGCATGATCGCCCAGGTGGCCGGCTCCGGAACCGCGAACGGGTCGGAGTAGAACTTCACCTCCGCGCCCCGCTCGGTGTTGAACGTCACGATCCTGTCGCTGAGCGCGCCGTTCGGTCCCTCCAGGATCAGCCAGGTGCCGATGAAGCCCGCGCTCCAGGGATCGGGTGATATGAAGTGGCCCACCGGTTCGCACACCGGCTCATTTTCGGCGCCGCAGGGGTCCGTGCTGGCCGGAAGCACCCAGGTCTGGTGGCCGATGTTGGTCCAGGTGCTGTCGGCGGCCTGTTCCCAGACGTGGTCGACCAGGCTGAAGTCCAGGCCGTCGCTGACGTCGAACGTGGCGCCGAACGGATGGAACGGGACCTCGGCGTCACTGGCGACCTTGTAGTTGAACTCCGGGCTGGCGGGGAACAGGCTCCCGATGAAGCCGTCGGGGCCCTCCGTGCCGATGACCACGGAAGCGTTCGCCGCAACCGCAGCGCCCAGGACGCCGGCCGCCAGGGCCGCGCCTGCCAACAGATGTCTCAAGGTCATAGCTGCCTCGATGAGAGGACCGGCGCCGCAACGGGACGCCCGTCGCGTGGAGGCGGAACCAGGCCCCCCACTCGCCCACACAACAATGATATTTGAATTAACCACCAAAGCGGGAACCGAGCTATCGGATTCCCCTCTAGGTTGCGCGGATCACTAGCAACCGGCGCCGTCGAGCACGTGGCCGGGCAGACGCAGTTCGCAGACCAGGCCCTCGGGCCGCCAGTCCATCTTCGTCGCGCCGCCGAGGCCGCCGGCGAGCGCGCGGGACAGCATCACCGCGCCCAGGCCCTGCCGGGTGGGCGGCGTCACCGGCGGGCCGCCGGTCTCGGTCCAGACGATCGTCAGGTCGCCCGCCGGGTCCTGCGCCCAGGACACGTTCACCTGCCCGCTCGGCTCGGAGAGCGCGCCGTACTTCGACGCGTTGGTCGCCAGCTCATGCAGCGCCATGGCCAGGGCCTGGGCGGCGGCGGGCGGCAGCGCCACGTCCTCGCCGCTGATGATGACCCGCGAGACCTCGCCAAGGCTGTAGGGCAGCAGCTCCTCGACCGCCAGCCGGCGCAGGTTGGCGCCGCGCCAGCGCGCCTCCGACAGGAGCTTGTGCGCGCGGCCGAGCGCAGTGATGCGGCCAACCAACACCTGGCGCAGCGCATCGGGCGAGGGGGCGCGGGACAGTTGCACGAGGCTCTGGATCACCGCCAGCAGGTTGTTGGCGCGGTGGTCGACCTCGCGCGCCAGCATCTTCTCGCGCTCCTGGGCCTCCTTGCGCTCGGTGATGTCCATCGCCACGCCGATCGAAGCGCGCGGCTGGCCCTCGGCGTTGAGCTGCAGGTCGCCGCGCATGTACAGCCAGCGGACCTCGCCGTCCTGGCGGCGGAAGCGGTATTCCAGCTCCACCTGCCGTTCGCCGCGCGCATAGACCTCAGCGGTGATGGCGCGGATCCGCTCGATCTCGCCCGGCATGTAGCACGCTCGGACCTCGTCGGCGGTCAGGACATGGTTGGGGGGGAAGCCCAGCATGACGGCCAGCTCCGGGCCGCTGACCATTCCGGTGGTCAGGTCCGACTGCCAGATCGCCAGGCGGCCGGCCTCGACGGCCAGCTTCATCAGCGATTCCGACTCCTCGCGCTTGGCCATGGCGGCGTCGCGGGCGGTGACGTCGCGCAGGGAGCCGAGCAGGCGGCCCGCGCGGCGGACGCCGTCCGTCGTCTCGAAGGCCGCGCGGATGGTGAGCGAGATCCGACGCGGCTCGCCGGCCGGCGTGGTGATCCGGTAGCCGAAGGCGCGCTCGGCGCGGCCCCGGGGGGCGAGCGCGCGGCGGATCTGCGCGCGGGCCTTCGCCCGATCGTCGGGGTGGATGATCGCCACGGCCATCGCGGTGGTCACCAGCCCGGTCTCGGGGAATCCGAAGATCTCGCGGGTCCTGGGGGAGAGGAACAGGGACCCGTCGTCGCGCCGCCACTCCCAGATGCCGAGGCCGGCGGCGACCGCGCCCATCTCCAGCCAGGCGTCGCGGTCTTGCAGCGGAGACTGGCCGTAGGTGACCGACCGACTGGCGACTTGTCGCGCCATGCCGTGCTGATGTCGCGGCAATTGCATGCCGATCAGGCGCTTGTACACGGAGGGGGCCCACCCACTTGGGTTGATGTGCGCGCAGCGCGGCGAAGGGGTCAACCTAGTAAAAACCCTGAGAACCTTGAGCATAGCGAGGCCCCGTTTTCGCCGTAAGGCGCCGGGAAATTGCTAGGGCGAGCGGGAGGCGGAATGAGCCGCGGCGGACAGGCCGGATGGGCCGCAGGTCTTGGACTGGCGATGGCGCTCGCGGCCGGCGCGGGCGGGTCCGCTCAGCCGCGCCAGGCCCCGCCGCAGGCCGCCGATCCGGAAGCCAATGTGGTCGAGGCGCTGGTGATCACGGCGCGCCATCCGGCGCCGGCGTGGTGGCGGGTGCGCAAGGGGGACTCAGAGGTCTGGATACTGGGCATCCTCGACACGCCCATGCCGCCGCCTGTGACCTGGCGGCGCGAGGCGCTGGAGCAGCATCTGAAGGGCGCGAACGGGATGATCGTGGGCGCGCGGCTGCACGCGGGCCTGGAGGACCTCTTCGGCCTCTTCCAGCTGTACGGCCAGCTGCGGTCGAAGACACCGATGGAGGAAGCCCTGCCGCCCGACCTGCGGGCCCGTTTCGCCGCCGAACGCACGGCGCTGGGCAAGTCCGAGGAGCGCTATGCGCACTGGCGGCCGATGATCGCGGGCCTGGTGTTGCTGCGCGACGCGCGCCCGGAAGGCTCGGAGGACGTGGGCCGGCAGGTGGGCGCCGCGGCGCGCCGGCTCGGGATCCGGGGACGCCCGGCCGGCGAGTACGACTTCATCCCCTTCGCGCGCACCGCGCTCGCCTCGATGACACCGCCCCGCGAGGCGCAGTGCGTGGCCGCGGCCCTGGACGACGCCGAGGCCGGGACTGAGGCGCTGCGGCGCGCGGCCGAGGGCTGGGCGCGGGGCGACGTCGAGACCGCGCTAACGGCGCCCCGGCGGTTCGACCGCTGCCTGCTCTTGATGGCGGGCGGGCCGGACCTGTGGCGGCGCTCCACCGACGACATGGCCGACGCCATCGTCCAGGCCCTGGCGACGCCCGGCCATTCCGTGGCGGTGATCTCCTTGCGCCGCCTACTGGCGAAGGACGGGCTGGTGGAGAGCCTGAAGGCGCGCGGCCTCACGGTCGAGGCGGACGCCGCCGAAGCCCGCTAGAGCCTCGAGATCACCTCGGCCGCCAGGACCTTCTCGGCCGCCTGCTTCTTATCCAGCGTCGAGTTCGTCTGGTAGACGGCGACCTTGAAGCTGACGCCGCCTTTCTTGACCACCAGGCCGACGTTCTGGCCCATGCCGACGAACATCGCGCCGTCGCCCAGGCCGGACACGGACGTGACGGCCACCGCCCCCGCCAAAGCCGGCGCCTCGCGTTTCGCGGCGTCGAACTTCGCGGCGGACTGCAGCATCAGGGTGACCCAGCCGGCCTTGCCGCCCGCCCAGGTGCAAACCTTGTGGTCGGTGGGCGTGATCGGCTTGCCGGGCTCCACCGGGGCGCCCAGAGCGGCGCCCACCTGGGCGGGCGTCAGCAGCGCGCAGGCGTCGTCCGAGGCGGCGTGGGCGGCAGGGGCCAGGACGGCCGCAGCCAGCGCGGCGGTGACGAGAAGTCGGGTTTGGCGGATCCGGGACATCTGAGGGCCTCCCAGGGTCGGAAGCCGCCATTCTCCGCGCCCCCGGCGCGAGGGCAAGGGACGTCGCGGGGCCCGCGAACTTCCGGCGCTACATCCGCTCGGGCGTGGCGATCCCCAGGACGTCCAGGGCGGTCTCGAGCTGGGCCAGGGTGGCCGTGGCGAGGGCCAGGCGCGAGGCGCGGACGGGGGGCTCGGCCTGCAGGATCGGGCAGGCGGCGTAGAACTTCGAGAAGGCCTGCGCCAGGCGGTAGGCGTGCTCGGCGATCGCGTTGGGCGCCTGGCGGTCGTAGGCCTCCGAAAGCGCGGTTTCGAAGGCGTCGAGCGTCAGCACGAGGTCGCGCTCGGCCGGCTCGGCCACCTGGATCGGACCGGGCGCGTGGCCTTCGTCGGCGGCCCGCCGCAGCAGGGATTTCACGCGGACTGCCTGGTAGAGCAGGTAGGGGCCGGTCTTGCCCTCGAAGCTGGTGAAACGGTCGAGGTCGAAGACGTAGGAGGTGCCGCGGAAGTTCTGCAGGTCGGCGAACTTCAGGGCGGCCACGGCCACCTTGCCGGCGATGTCCTCGAACTCCTCGGGCGGCAGGTTCTCGGCCAGGCCCGCCTCGTGCAGCCGCTCGCGCGCCTTGGTGCGGGTCATCTCGACCATGTCGTGCAGCTTGAGCACGCCGCCCTCGCGGGTCTTGAAGGGCTTGCCGTCGGTCCCGTTCATGGTGCCGAAGCCCACGTGCAACAGGGCCCCCTCGGCGGCGTAGCCGGCCAGGTAGGCGGCGCGGAAGACGATCTCGAAGTGGTCGGCCTGACGCTGGTCGACGCAGTAGATGGTGAACCGCGGATCGAAGGTCTGTTTCCGGTCGAGGATCGTGGCGAGGTCGGTCGTGCCGTACATGGCCGAGCCCTCGGAGGAGACCACCAGCAAGGGCGGCAGGTCGCGCTTGTCGCCGTCGCGGGCGACCCGGACGATGCGGGCGCCTTGGTCGTCTTCCAGCAGGCCCTTGGCGTCCAGCTCGGCGACCATTGGCTCGATCAGGTGGTCGACGTCGCTCTCGCCCTTCCAGAGATCGAAGTCGACGCCCAGCGCATGGAAGTCGCGCTCCAGGGCCACGCGGGTGACATCGCGGAAGCGCAGCCAGAGCTGGTAGTCGCCCGGGCGCTTGGCCTGCAGGCCGGCGGTGATCTTGCGGGCGCGGTCGCGATAGGCGGGGTCGGCCTTCCCCTTGGCCGCGCTCTCCGGATAGAGCCGATCCAGGTCGTCCAGGCTGACCTGCTCGAAGACCGACGCATCGGCGGTCCCGCCGGCGTTGAGCGCCTCGACGGCGGCCGCGACGGCCGGCTTCTCGTCGCAGACCGCGCCGATCAGGAGGCCCATCTGGTAGCCCCAGTCGCCGAAGTGGGCGTCGCCCACGACCGTGTCGCCGCGGAAGCGGTAGAGGCGCTTGATGCTCTCGCCGATGATCGAGGCGCGCAGGTGGCCCACGTGCATCGGCTTGGCGACGTTGGGGCCGCCGTAGTCGACCAGGACGCGGCGGGGCGCGGCCACGGTCTCGGCCCCGTGGCGCGGGTCGGCGGCGATCGCGCGCGCCCGCTCAGCCAGGGCGGCGTCGGCGAGCCTGAGGTTGATGAAGCCGGGGCCGGCCACCTCGACGGCGGCGAGACGCGGGTCGCCCGCTAGGCGCGCCGCGACGGCGGCGGCGAGCTCGCGCGGGTTCTTGCCCAGCCGCTTGGCGGCGGCCAGCGCGCCGTTGGCCTGGAAGTCCGCGAGGTCGGGCCGGTCGGACGCGGTGACCCGGCCCAGATCGGCCGGCAGGCCTTCCTCAGCGAAGGCGGCCCCGACCGCTTCGCTCAGGATAGCTTTGAGATCGCTCATCTGCGGTGCGCGGTGTCCCCGGAAGCCACAGCGGTGGCGCCGGCGTTGACCCGGAAGCGCTTACCGAGCCGATTGAACTCGGCCATCTTCGGCGTGACCTCGAAGCCCACAAGCACCTCGAAATTGGCGCCGGACGTGGTGGCCGTGCCGCGCGGGATCAGGATGTTGGCGATCGAATCCGTGACGTAGACGCGGTCCTGGCCGGCCGGGAAGGTGACCGGCAGGTCGAAGTCCTGGCGCGTGATGACCTCGCGGTTACGGTCGGTGACGGCCACCCAGTAGTGGTAGGTCTTGCTCCCGCTCTGGGCTTCCGGGCCGCGGCCGAACTCGAAGAGGACGTCCATCGTCACCTTGATCGGCTCTTCGTCCTTGTACTGACAGCCCGCCGAGACGCCTTCGATCTCGCCGGTGAAGCCGACGTTGGCCGAAGCCTCCTTGTCGTCCTTGAATTCCACATAGCGGCCGGCGTCGTAGAGGGTCTTCACGAACGGGCAGGGGCCGGCGTTCTTCAGCGCCGGCAGCGGCGCCTGGGCGTCGCCCCATTCCTTGTCGCGCTTGCGCTTCTTGTCGTCGTCCTGCTGCTGCTTGTCGGCCCCGCTGCCGCCGGGACGGCCGCCGCCGGCGCCGCCGCCGTACTGGGCGTGGGCCGCGAACGGGGTCGCGATCAGGAAGGCCGAGGCGGCGAGCAGAACAAGGCGGCGCATGGCGGGGCGTCCGTAGAGGAAAAGGCGCGAGGATCGCGAGTGACTTGGCCTGCCTAGTACAGCCTGAGGAATGCGGCGGCAACGCGGCTGGCGGTCCCAGCCCACACCCCTTACCTTGCGGCCATGGACGCCAACCTCGCCCAAAAGCCCCCGCTGACCGTTCTGCTGGCCACGCCGCGCGGCTTCTGCGCCGGCGTCGACCGGGCGATCCAGATCGTCGAGCGGGCCATCGGCAAGTACGGCGCGCCCGTCTATGTGCGCCACGAGATCGTCCACAACCGCCACGTGGTGGAGCGGCTGAAGGCGCTGGGCGCGGTTTTCGTGGAGGAGCTTGACGAGTGTCCGCCCGATCGGCCGGTGGTGTTCTCGGCCCACGGCGTGCCCAAGGCCGTGCCGGCCGAGGCCCGGGCCAGGAAGATGCTCTACCTCGACGCCACCTGCCCGCTGGTCTCGAAGGTGCACGTGGAGGCGGGCCGTCACTTCGACGCCGGGCGCGAGATCGTGCTGATCGGCCACGCCGGCCACCCCGAGGTGGTGGGCACCATGGGCCAGCTGCCCGAGGGCGCGGTGGCGCTGATCGAGACCGTGGCGGACGCCCAGGCGTTCACGCCCCGCGATCCGGCCAACGTGGCGTTCGTCACCCAGACGACGCTGTCGGTGGACGACACCGCCGAGATCGTGGCCACGCTCCGCGCCCGCTTCCCGGCCATCGCCGCCCCGCACAAGGAAGACATCTGCTACGCCACCACCAACCGCCAGGAGGCGGTCAAGGCCGTGGCGGCCAAGAGCGACGTTCTGCTGGTGCTGGGCAGCGCCAACTCGTCGAACTCGGTGAGGCTGGCCGAGGTGGGACGGCGGGCCGGATCGGCCGCCTATCTGATCGACGACGCCGACGGCCTCGACCCGGCCTGGCTGGCGGGCGCCGCGACCGTGGGCGTCACGGCCGGCGCCTCGGCGCCGGAAGTGCTGGTGCAGGGCGTCATCGACCGCCTGGCCGAGACCTTCGACGTGACTGTCGAGGAGGACGACACGGCGCGCGAGACCGTGAGCTTCAAGCTGCCGCGGGTGTTGGCCTAGGGTCGGTGGTGCGCTCACGAGAAGTCCGCTGCGAGGCCGGGACGTGATGTCCGCTTTCGACGCACAGCGGACCTTCGTCGGCGAGCCAGGAGGAGCGCCCAGGCGCCCCGGCATCGACCTGATTCCTCACGATAGGTCGCCATGTTTAAGTCTGGTGATCACGCCTCGGGCCGCGCGCCATAGCAGGTCCGGCCGCGCGGCCAACCCACAGGCGGACCATGAGCGCCATCCCTCTCGCCAGCCTGCTGCTGGCCCTCCAGGAAGCCCCGCTACAGCGTCCGCCGCCTTCCACGGCCGACCTGCCCTCTTGGTCCCGAACGCCGACCGCAGCCGAGATGCTGGCGGCCTATCCGTCCGAGGCGGCCAAAACGAACTACGCGGCCTCGGCTACTCTTGAGTGCACCGTCGCCGTAGACGGTGGCCTGGCCGATTGCGCGGCTGTGAACGAAGACGCGTCAGGTTTCGGGGCCGCGGCGTTGACCATGGCGCCGAAGTTCAGGCTCCCGACGAAGAGCCCCTCGGGCGTCTCGACCGTCGGCAGAACGGTCCGTTTTCCGATCCTTTGGGTCAATCCGTCCAAGGCCACGGCCTCGACGACCGCCTCGAGCGACGGTGGCCCCAGGGGCGCGGCTGCGTTCAGCTGCCGGGTCCGGGCGAGCCGCTCACTGGACAACTGTGTCCTGGTCGACGCCATCCCGCCCGGCAACGGTGCGTTGAGCCGCGCTAGGGAAGCGGCGCTGCGCTTCAGAGCTCCCGCCAGTTCGGCTGAGTTCAGCCGCATCCTGGTCTCTGTGGCGGTCCGGTAGGGGCGTCGCCGTGCTATAACCCCATGGCGATGATACGCCTTCTCGCCCCCATCGTGCTGGCCTGCGCCGGCTGTCTCGCGCCGCTCCTTGCGAGGGCTCAGGCCCCCAAGGAAGTGTCGGAGCTCGTGATCCCCGGCGGACCGCCGCCCGCGGTGCAGTCGACCTATCCGGCCTCGGGAGACAAGGTTCCGGCGGGCGCGCTGATCATCAAGATCGTCTTCGACCAGCCGATGACGCCGGACGCCTGGGCCTACGGTCCGTCCGCCGAGGGCGACTTCCCGAAGTGCCTGGCGAACCCCCGCCTGCTCAACGACCGGCACAGCTTCGCGCTGCTGTGCAGCGTCGCATCGAAACGCACGTTCGCCCTGGTGATCAACGCCGCGCCGCGGTTCGCGAGCGCGTACGGGCGTCCGGCGAAGTCCTTCACCCTGAGGTTCGACACCACCGACGCCGATACGCCCGGTGTCCACGACGCCCTGGTGCAGGCGGGTCTGACCGACAACGACATGCCGATCATGACCTGGCGCGACCCGGGCCAAGGCGTGTCACAGACGGCGACGCCGCCCTAGGGTCCAGGCCGGCTCTGGGCGAACGCGCCGGAGCCGTCAGACCAATCCGGTGTCCAGGGCGATGGCGTGGGTGATCGCGGAGGTCAGGTCCGACCGCGTGAACGGTGTCGCCAGCATGCCCTGGAACCCCTCTTCGAGCACCTTCGCGTAGAGCGCATCATTGGCCGTCGGCGAGAGGGCCACGACGGGGACGCGCGCGTGGCGCTTCCGTTGGCTCCTGAGCTTTCGCAAGGTCGCGCCGCCCCTGCGGGCTAGCTCCAGGTCGGCGAGGATGATGTCGACGCCGCCGCGCGCGGCGAGCTTGAAGGCGGCCTCGCCATCCGGCGCGGTGGAGACCTCCACCCGCATGGGCGCGAGCGCGGTGGCCACCTGTCGGCTGATGTCCTCGTCCGCGTGGGCGACGAGCACGCGCAGCTTCGGCGAAGAGTCCTCGTCATCGAACGCCTCTGTCGTGGGCGCGGCGGGGATCCAGAAGGAGAAGCAGCTGCCGTCCCCCAGCCGGGTTTTGACGCTGATCCTTCCGCCCAGGCCCTCCACGATGGCCTTCGAGATCGCGAGGCCCAGGCCCGCACCGCCATAGGGTTCGGCGTCGTCATCGCTGAACCGGGTGAAGCGGTCGAACAGATGCCCGAGGCGGTCCGCCGGGATGCCGGGCCCGGTGTCGCGGACGCTGACCGACAGCCGTCCCTTTTCGCGATCGTGCCGGACTTCCAGGGTCACGCGTCCCGCGTGCGTGAACTTGATCGCGTTTCCGAGCAGGTTCACGACGACCTGCCGCACGCGCCCCTGGTCGAGGGAGACGACCAGGCCCGGCGGCGTGCGATCGACGAGCCGCAGCGCCAGGTCCTTGGCGTTCGCCTGCGGCTCCAGCAGCCCCACCGCGGCCCTGACCAGCTGGGCCACCGGCGTCGGCCGCATCCGGAACACGACCTCCGCCGCCTCCAGCTTGGAGAAGTCCAGGATGTCGTTGACCATGCCGATCAGGTCGACGCTGGCGCCCTCGATCCGCTCGAGCGCCGTGCGCACGGACAGCGGCACCGCGGGACGGTCGCGCGCCAGCCGGGCGAAGCTGGCGATGCTGCTCAGCGGACCGCGCAGCTCGTGGCTCATGTCCGCCAGGAACGCGGCCTTGGTCTTGGTCGCGGCGTCCGCGACGCGCCGCGCCGCGCGCAGCTCCTCCTCCAGGACCTTGTGGGCCGTGATGTCGCGGATGACGTCCTGCCATTCCACGAACTGGCCGTCGGCGCCGAAGTGGGCGCGCGGATGGGCTTCCAGCCAGACCAGCGAGCCATCCTTGCGGTACAGCCGATATTCGAAGCGGAAGGGCGCCGCGCCCTGGCCCTTCTGGAAGTTCTGCTCGAACAGCGCCTCCGCCAGCGGGACGTCGTCGGGGTGGACCATGGCGCCGATCTGTCGGCCCAGGAGCTCGGCCGGCTCGTACCCCAGCATCGCCTGCGTGGCCCCGGCCACGAACGTCAGGACACCGTCGCGGCCATAGCAGGCGATCATGTCGCCCATGTTGTCGGCGAGCAGGCGGTAGCGCGCCTCGCTGGCGGCCTGAACGTCCTCGGCGGCCCGGATCTCGTCGATATCGCGCAGGACGTTAACGACCGCGACCACCACGCCGTTCTCGTCGGTGATCGGGCTGGGCACGCCGTCGTACCAGCGATAGCCGCCCGCCTTGAGGCGGATGCGGTGGCTGCGGTCCCGGCGCCGGTCCAGGACGCCGCTCCGCAGGTGCGCCATGTTGTCCAGCAGGCGCGGCACTTCGTCGGCGTGGATGAACTCGGACCGGTCGTGGCCGACCAATTCCTCGGGCGTGTAGCCCAGCGTCCGGACCGAGGGCGAGGCGTACTGGATGCGGCCGTCGACACCCACCGTGACCACGATGTCGGTCATGTTGTCCGCGAGCAGGCGGTAGAGCGCCTCGCGCTCGGCCAGCGCGTCAGCGGCCAGCACGCTGTCGTGGACGTCGCGCAGGATGTTCAGGAAGCCGATGACGGCCCCGGACTCGTCCACGAGGCGACTGGGATTGCCCTCGAACCAGCGGTAGGCGCCGTCCTTCCGCCGGAAGCGATACCGCTGGTCCTGCGAGGCGTCGCTTTCACCGCCTCTCAGCACGTGGGCGGTGTTGTCCAGCAGTCGCTGGAGATCATCCGGATGGACGAACTCCGGACCGCGCAGGCCGATGATCTCTTCCGGACGGTAGCCCATGATCCGGACGGCCGGCGACACGTAGAGGATCTTCGCGTCACGATCCATCTGCACGACGATGTCACGCGCATTCTCGGCGATGAGCTGAAGCCGGGCGTCCCGATCACCCGCCAGGGTGGACGCGTCCTGCATGGCGCCTGTCGGTGGAGCCTTGTCCATCACGCCACTCTCTTGACCCACTCTCGAGCGCAACGGCTCCCCAGAGGGATACCACGAATGACGAGCCGATTGGCCCCTGTTCGGTCAGGGGCGCCTTTCGCGGACCCACGCCGCCAGCAGGTCGGCGACGGTGTCGCGCACCTGGCGGCCGTCTTCGAAGTAGTGCTGGCCCGGGATCAGCTGCAGCGACTTGTCGACGGCGCCGAGGGCGTCGTGGATCTTGCGCGCGTCACTGGGGAAGACGCCCGTGTCGGCCAGGCCCTGGACCACGAGGGCGGGCGTGTCGATCTTGGCCAGCTGCGGGCCGCCCTGGCACTTCGAGGTCTCCAGGCTCCACATCGACAGCCACGTGTTGAGCGTATTGGCCCGACCGATGCTGGGCGTCCTGTTAGCGGTGGCGGGGTGGCCGCGGTAGCACATCGGCGTCTTGCGCTCGGAGGGGTCGATCGCGCCGTCCATGAACCGCAGGTCGCCCCAGCAGCGGAAGAGCGGGAAAAGCCGGTCGGGCGTGCCCGCGGCGTTCAGGCGCTTGAGTTCGGCCTTCGCCCAGTCGGTGATGCGCTGGTTGCGCGCCCGCTGGGCGGCCCGGTAGCGGGCGATGAACGCCTCGGAATACGGAGGCCCGTTGTCGGGGTTGAACGGGTTGAGGCTCTCGTCGGTCGCCACCGGGTCCCACTCGTCGACGACCGAGGCGTCCATCCAGTCGGTCAGCACCTCGGGCCGGCCCTGGTGGGCGTTGAGCGAGATGTAGAGGTCGGCCCTGGGCAGCGCCGCCAGCGCCGCGGCCGTCGCGCCCTGGGCGTCGGCATGCAGCGCCGGCTGCGTCGCCTCGGCCTGGTAGGCGCCCATGAGCGACCCGCCGCCGGAGTTGCCGAGGATCACCACGGTCTCGACCCCGGCCGCCTCGCGCAGCCAGCGTACGCCGACCCCGATGTCGATCAGGGCGTGTTCGAGCAGGAACAGGTCCTCGGCGCCGCGGTA
>Ga0068865_100000206_pt1 | contig 32869 bp, 26 predicted proteins | sample KBSMisM12_FD_75293 | JGI IMG/M metagenome (GOLD analysis project Ga0068865, IMG submission 75293) | Miscanthus rhizosphere microbial communities from Kellogg Biological Station, Michigan, USA - KBS Miscanthus M1-2 | ecosystem: Host-associated > Plants > Roots > Rhizosphere > Soil ...
TGCCTCCTGGAGGTAGGCCGGACCGGCCTGATGGGTCGCGTCCTCCAGCAGCACGCCGAAGTACTCCAGGTGGTAGCCGTCGCGCAGGGTGGACTCGACGCAGACGTTGGTGGCGATGCCGCAGAAGGCGAGGTTCTTGATCCCGCGCGCCCGCAGCATCGAATCGAGCGCCGTGTTGAAGAACGCCGAGTAGCGCGGCTTGGGGATGACGATGTCGCCCTTCTTGGGCTTCAGCTTCTCGACCAGGGCGTAGTCCCATGTCCCCTTGGCCAGCAGGGTCCCCTCCAGCTCGGGTCGCTCGCGCATCGTCTTCAGCGCGTTCGACTTCCACCAGTTGGGCGAGCCCGGGCCGCCAGCCTCGGCGTACCCTGGATCCCAGCCGTTCTGGAAGTAGACGACCTGTACGCCGGCCGTGCGCGCCGCCTCGACCAGCAGCGCGATCTTCTCGATCACCGGCGCGGCCCCCTCGATGTCGAACCCGGCGAGATCCAAATAGCCGCCCGGCGAGGCGTAGGCGTTCTGCATGTCGACCACGATCAGCGCTGTCTCGCGCGGATTGATCGGCAGGCTCTCCGGCCGCGCCGGCAGCGTGACGGCGCCTTCGCGGGGGATTGTCGGATGCTCAGGCATTCGCCATCACGCCGGCGCGGCTCTTCATCAGCGGCTGGATCTTCGCGCCGAAGTCCTCGACGCCTTTGACGAAGTCGTCGAACACCAACAGCACGCCCTTGGTGTCCGGCACGCCCGCCACCTCGTCCAGCATCCGGGCCACGCTCTCGTAGGAGCCCACAAGCGTGCCCATGTTCAGGTTCACCGCCGACTCCGGGGCGGCGAGCTGGGTGGTGTTGGTGTTGCTGGTGCCGCCCTTGGCGTTGGGGGCCGCCTGATTGGTGAGCCACGCCAGAGCCTCCTGGTCGGCGCCGTCCCGATAGAGCTGCCACTTGGCCATCGCCTTCTCGTCGGTGTCGTCGGCGATGATCATGAAGAGGATGTAGGAGCCCACGTCGCGGCCGGTCTTGGCCCGGGCCGCTGCGAGGCGCGTGTTGACCGGCGCAAACGCAGTCGGGGTATTCGTCCCCTTGCCCAGGGCGAACGAATAATCCGCATACTGAGCGGTGAAGGCCAGGCCCTCGTCCGACGAGCCGGCGCAGATGATCTTCACGTCCTTGGGATGAGGGCTGACCCGGCAGTCGTGCATCTCCAGGTACTTGCCTTTGAAGTCACTCTGGCCGGTCTCCATCAGCTCCTTCAACACCGTGGCGTACTCCGCCAGGTAGTTGTAGCGGTCGGAGTAGTGGCTCTCGCCCGGCCACAGGCCCATCTGGTCGTACTCGGCCTTCTGCCAGCCGGTGATCAGGTTGATGCCGAAGCGGCCGGGCGCGATCGAATCGATGGTCGCCGCCATGCGGGCCACGATCGGCGCCGGCAGGGTCAGAGTCGCGGCGGTGGCGAAGATCTTGATCCGGCTGGTGACGGCGGCCAGGCCCGCCATCAGGGTGAAGCTCTCGAGATTGTGCTCCCAGAACTGGGTCTTCCCGCCGAAGCCGCGCAGCTTGATCATCGAGAGCGCGAAGTCGAAGCCGTACTTCTCGGCCTTCTGCACGATCTCCTTGTTGAGTTCGAAGCTCGGCATGTACTGCGGCGCCGTCGCGGAAATGAGCCAGCCGTTGTTGCCGATCGGAATGAAGACGCCGATGTCCATGCTCTCGCCCTGGTCGCCCCTGGAACCGCGTATCACGCGCTCAAAGCCGGACGCTTGGCAAGCACGCGGCAGGGGCCGGCGGAGGGGAAGGTCGCGGTCGACAGGGCGGCGGTGACGCGCTTAGCCTCCCGCCCGGACAACGAGTCTCCGGGGAGACCGCCAATGAGCGCCTTCAGCGACGCGCCGCGCGCCATCAACATCGGACACGTGATCCAGCAGCTGTTCGCCGTGCTGGGGCGCAACTTCGCGACCTTCCTGGTCCTGGCCATCCTGATGACCGGCCTTCCGACCGCCGTGATCTTCACCTTGCAGATCAATCTGGTGAGCACCGTCTTCGATGGCGGAGACCTTGGCCCCTCGGTCTACTGGGCGACCCTGGGCGGGCTTGTGGCGGCGGCCGCCAGTCTCATCCTGCAGGGTACGCTCATCCACGGCGCCGTCGGCGACATGGAGGGGCGACCCATGTCGGTGAGTGCGAGCCTGGCCACGGGCCTGCGGGCGTTCCTTCCGCTGTTCCTGATCCTGATCTGCGTCGCCGTCCCGGTAGCGTTTGGATGCCTGCTCCTGATCGTTCCAGGGGTCATGCTGGCGGCCGCGTGGTGCGTCGCGGGCCCCGCCTATGTGGTCGAGCAGACAGGCGTTTTCGACGCGATCGCGCGCAGCGCCGAACTGACCCGCGGCAATCGCTGGCGGATCTTCGGCCTGTTCTGCCTCTACATCTTCGCCTCGATCGTCGTCGAGGTCGTGCTGGGCGCTTTCGGCGGATTGACCCACGTCGCCAGACCTGGAGACGTCCCGCTGGTCACCCGGCTGGTGGCGCTGCCACTTTTGCAGACGGCCAACATCCTGATCGGCGCCGTCGGCGTCTCGGCCCTCTACGTCGAGTTGCGCCAAGCCGTCGACGACGTCGAATCGTAGGGCCGGCCTAGCTCGGGGGAAGCATCGCCACGACCGAGTTGCCCTTGGCGAAGACCTTGACGCCCTTGAGGTGGTCCTTGGGATAGTTGGGCCAGGCGCCCTTCACCTCGATCGGCGTCACCACGGCGGCGCCCGTGGCCGGGTGGTCGGCGACCGCGTCGACCTCATAGACGCCGTCCTTCGGGGGCGCGGCGTTGATCTTGGGCAGGAAGCCGGCGTTCTTGTAGCCGGCCATCGGCACGCTGCCGGTAGCCTGCATCTGCAACGCTCCGTCCTTCCCGACGCTGATCGAGGCGGTGTCCACCTTCGCGATCAGTTCCTGGCCCTGGTACATCTGTTGCGAGCGGGCCATCGACTTGGTGGGTATGGGCAGCGCCGAGGTGTCTTCCTTGGCGGAATCACAGGCGGAAAGGCCGACGGCCAGCAAGAGACCGGCGACCAGGATCACTCTACTCATAGGTATCCTCCCCGTTCTTATGGGGAGAGCGTGCGCTGCGTCGCCCGCCGACGGCAAGACTTTCGCCGCCCGGCGAGAGGGCCGGCGCCTCTCCGTATGCGGTAGGGCGCCGGCGCGGCGGCCTACCGCTTGGCGACGGCCTCGTCGTAGAACTTCGCCACGTCGGACTTGAGCTGCTTCAGGGCGTCCTGGTTCAGGTAGACCATGTGTCCCGACGGGTAGTAGGCGAAGCGGACGTTGCCGCGCAGCGTCGGGTCCAGCTGCATGTGCGCCAGGTCGTACTCGGTGCCGAAGAACGGCGTGGCCATGTCGTAGAGGCCGTTCAGAGAATAGACCATCAGGTGCGGGTTCTGGCGCATGGCCAGGCCCAGGTCCTGGGCGGTGTCGGCCACCTGGCTCGGCCGCTGCTGGCCCGGCGCCTTGTGCTTCCAGTCCCAGGCCTGGTTGATGTTCGGGCCCGACGGCCAGTAGTTCAGCGCCGTGACGTAGCCCAGGTCGTGCTCGATGTGGTCGTGCAGCGCGGCGACGTAGGCGCCGTGGATGCCGGTGTCGGACGGGTCATACTCCGCCTGCTCGCCCGCGGCGTCATAGTCGATGCCGGTGAAGCGGCTGTCGTAGCGGCCGAGCGTTCGGCGCTGATCGCGCAGCAGCTCCTTGCGGAAGCGGGCGAGGTCGACCCGCAGGTTGGACCGCTTCAGGAAATCCACCGACAGCCCCGTGTAGCCGCTCATCTTGCGGGCCACCGCGTCGAGCTCGGCGTCGGAGATGTTGGAGCCCTTGGCCAGCGCCACGCGGTAGGGGCCGGACGCCCAGTCGCGCACCTCGTTGAGGAAGGCCGTCTGGTCGGCCGGCGTGGGGATCCTCTTGTGATAGACGGCCGTCGCCGCGTAGCTCGGCATGTAGGTGACGTAGATGTGGTCGAAGCCGGCGTCGCGGACGCCGTAGTTCAGGATCGACGACAGGATCAGGACGCCGTTCAGCTGCAGGCCGTTCTCCTGCAGCTTGTAGGCCAGGCCGGCCGAGCGGGTGGTGCCGTAGCTCTCGCCGAAGATGAACTTGGGCGAGTTCCAGCGGTTGTTGATCGTGACGTAGCGCTGGATGCCGCGGGCGAAGGCGTCGATGTCCTGGTCCACGCCCCAGAAGGCGGAGCCCTTGGTGTCGCCCAGCGGGCGGGAGTAGCCGGCCCCGATGGCGTCGAGGAACACCAGGTCCGACTTGTCCAGAAGGGAGTACGGATTGTCGGCGATCGTGAACGGCGCCGAATGGGTGGCGCCTGGCGAGTCGGTCATCACGTGGACCGGCCCGAACAGGCCCATGTGCACGAACAGCGACGAGGAGCCGGGCCCGCCGTTGTAGAGGAAGGTCACCGGCCGGTTGGGATCCTTCGGACCGTCGGCGACGTAGGCCACATAGAACATCGAGGCGGTCGGCTTGCCGTCGTCGTCGCGCAGGGTGAGCGTGCCGGCCGTGGCCGTATAGGCGATCGCACGGCCGCCGACGGTGACGCTGTGATGGCTGGCCTTGGCCTGTTCCTGGACGGGCGCGGTGGCGATGTCGGCGTCGCTGATCTTGCGCTCGGAGGCGGCGGCCCCCCGCTCGGAGCGCCTCTCGACCACCGGCCCTGTGTCGCTCATCGGCTCGTCGCCGCCCGGGCGCGCGGCGCGCGCCGCGGCGGTCGGATTGGCGGGCTGGCCGGTCTGGGCGAGCGTGGACGTGGCAAAGGCCAGCGCGGCCAGCGCGATGGCGGTCAAACGGATCATGCGTCACCCCTGAACGAAGGATGGCGCGTCCCCCGCGCCCCCGGCGCGGGGGACAAAAGCCCAGCTAGGGCCCCCGCGCAACCGTCAGGGCCGAGAGAATTTCATCCGTGTGTTCGCCGAGCGTTGGCGCCGGAAATCTGAGCGCCGGGCGGACGCCGTCGTAGGCATAGGGCGCCGCGGCGAGCCGGTGGCGGCCGCAGCTTGCCCCGCCAGTAGTCGGCAATCCTGACTTAGAGATAGACTAGTTTACATCATAGACTTAATCGTCTATGGGGGTATCGTGCAGCCACGGGATCGCGCGAGATCCGCGTGACCCCACGCGGAAGACTAGCGGACCGGTCGGTCAAAAGACGAGAGGGACGGTCGATGAGGGTGTTCCTGACAGCAACGTCGGCCGCGCTGGGCCTGGTCCTGGCGAGCGCCCTTCCCGCCCGCGCCGCGCCGCCGACCCCGGCCGAGGCCGCCGGCCAGGTTGAACGCGGCAACGGAGCCATGGCCGGGTTCACCGGCGCCGGGGGCGACCCGGCGGTGGGCGAGAGCGTCTACAAGGCCCGCTGCGCCGGCTGCCACGACGCCCCTGCCGAAGGCAGCCGCACCCCGCCCAAGGCGACGATCGCCAACAACACGCCGACCTACATCGCCCAGGCCTTAATCGAGGGCGTCATGGCGCCCCAGGCCAGGGGCCTCGCGCCGCACGATATCGCCTCTGTCGCCGCCTATCTTTCGACCCGGAGGAACGGCGGGCTGGACGCGGGCGCAATGGAAGCTCCGGCCTGCAAGGACCAGCCGCAGCCGATCAGCCTGGCCACCGGCGCGCAGTGGAACGGCTGGGGCCGCGATGCGGCGCAGTCGCGCTATCAGCCCAACCCGGGCTTCGCGGCCGCCGACGCGCCGAAGCTGAAACTCAAGTGGGCCTTCGCCTACGCCGGCAGCCGCAACGGCCAGGCCACGGTCATCGGCGAGCGTCTGTTCCTGACCTCGGCCTCAGGCGCCGTCTACGCGCTAAACGCCAGGACCGGCTGCGCCTACTGGCGCTTCGACATTCCAGGCGGATCGCGCTCTTCGCCCGTGGTCGCCAAGCTGCCCGGCAAAGGCAAGGCCCGCCACGTCGTCTATGTCACTGGCTGGACCGAACGCACCGCCTACGCTCTGGACGCCGACAGCGGCCGGCTGGTCTGGAAGTCCCTCGCCGATAGTCAGAGCGAGGTGCAGATGACGGGCACGCCGGCCCTGCATGGCGGCGTGCTCTACGTCCCGGTCTCCTCGGCCGAGGAGGCCATCGCCGTCGACGACAAGTACGAGTGCTGCAAGTTCCGCGGCGCCGTGGCGGCCCTGGACGCGGCCAGCGGCAGGAAGCTCTGGGAGACCTTCGTCGCCTCCGAGCCCAAGCCCTTCAAGAAGAACGCCAAGGGCGTGCAGATGTACGGTCCAGCCGGCGGGGCGATCTGGTCGGCGCCGACGATCGACGCCAAGCGGGGCGTCCTCTACGTGGCCACCGGCGACAGCTACACGGACGTCGACTTCCCCAACTACGACGCCGTCGTGGCCATGGACCTGAAGACCGGCGCCATCCGCTGGTCGAACCAGCTGACCAAGGGCGACAACTACATCATCGGCTGCGAGGGGCCGCTGAAGCGGGCCAACTGTCCATCTCCGGCGGGCCCGGACTACGACTTCGGCGCCAGCCCCATCCTGCACACCCTGCCCGGCGGCAAGCAGGTGCTGCTGGCCGGCCAGAAGTCGAGCCAGATCTATGCGCTCGACCCCGACGCCCAGGGCAAGGTGGTCTGGCAGCAGCGCCTGAGCCGCGGCGGTCCGCTGGGCGGGGTCGAGTTCGGCCCGGCCGCCGACGCAGACACCTTCTATGTGGCCATCGCCGACATCTTCACGCCCGCCGCGCCGGCCCGCGGCCTGTTCGCCTTCCGCGCCGCCGACGGCCAACAGCTCTGGTCGACGCCGTCGCCCAAGGTCGCCTGCCCCTGGAAGAACGTATTCTGCGCCGGCGCCCTGTCGCAGGCGATCAGCGCCATGCCGGGCGTGGTGTTCGCCGGCGCCATGGACGGCCACTTCCGCGCCTATGACAGCAAGACCGGCCAGATCGTCTGGGACTTCGACACCAGCGCGACGGTGAAGAGCGTCTCCGGCCGCGACGCCAAGGGCGGAGTCATGGACGGCGCCGGGCCCACCATCGCGGGCGGCATGGTCTTTGTGAGTTCCGGCTACCAGGGCCGTTCGGGGACGCCGGGCAACCTTCTGCTGGCGTTCTCGGTGGACGGCAAATAGGCCGCTAGGCCGCGGCCGCCCGGTCGGCTTCGGCTTCGGCCTCGGCCAAGTGGGTCTGCAGGGCGCCGATCAGTTCGCTGGCGATGATCGGCTTGTTGAGGTGGGCGTCGGCGCCCGCCGCGCGGCCGGCCTCGACATGCTCCTTCAGGCAGTTGGCCGAGACGATCAGGATCGGCGCGCGGCGGCGGCCCTCGGCGCGCTCCCAGGCGCGGATGCGCCGGGTGGCCTCCAGGCCGTCCATCACCGGCATCTGGATGTCCATCAGCACCGCGTCGAAGGCGCCGGCCTGCATGGCCTCGACGCCTGCCTTGCCGTCCTCGGCCGAGGCGTGGCCGACGCCGACAGTGTCGAGGATCAGCTCCATGACCTGGCGGTTGACCGCATTGTCGTCGACGATCAGCACCTGGAACCCGCTCGTGGGCTCGGCGGCCTTGCGGGCAGGCGCTGCGCGCTTCGGGCGGGCCGCGACCGGCTTGCGCTTCCCACGGCTCTTGGCGACCGGGGCGATCGCCGGCATCTCGAGGGTGAAGGTGAAGACCGAGCCCTGGCCCGGACTGGAATGGCAGACGATCTCGCCGCCCATCAGCCGCACGTACTCGTGGCAGATCGCCAGGCCCAGGCCCGCCCCGCCGTGCCGGCGCGTGACCGAGCCGTCGGCCTGGCCGAAGCGCTGGAACATCCGCTCCTTCTGGGCGGCGTCGAAGCCTGGGCCGGTGTCGCTGACCTCGAAGCGCACGCGCTCGCCAGTGCGCAGCGCGGTCAGCACGACCTCGCCGGTCTCGGTGAACTTGACCGCATTGCTGACAAGGGCGCTCAGCACCTGGCGCAGCCGCTGCGGGTCACAGTCGACGAGGCCTTCGGCGGCCGCATCCATCGCCACGTGCAGGGCCAGGCCCTTCTGGGCGGCCGTGGCCGCGAAGAGGTCCTTCACGTCGCGGACCAGACTGCCCAGCGCCACCGGCTCCGGCCGAAGCTCGGCCGCGCCGGCTTCCACGCGCGCCAGGTCCAGGAGGTCGTTCAGCAGGCCGTTCAGCTGGCCGCCGGAACTCTGGATGACGCCCACCATCTCGCGCTGATGGGCCGAAAGCCGGGTGCGCACCAGGGCGTCGGCGATGCCCAGCACCCCGTTCAGCGGCGTGCGGATCTCGTGGCTCATGTTGGCCAGGAACTCGCTCTTGGCGCGGTTGGCGGCCTCGGCGGCGTCCCGCGCGGCGGCCATGGCGACGGCGCTTTCCTTCTGCTCGGTGACATCGCTCAGCACCACCACGCCACCGCCGTCGGCCGTGCGGAACGACTCGTGGCGGATCCAGCGGCCGTCGCGGAGCCGGAATTCCTTCGCGCCCTGCCGGTCGCGCCCGTCCAGCATTTCGACCCAGGCCTCGCCGCCCTCGTCCGTCTCCGAGAACCAGCCGCTGGCCGCGGCGGCTTCGATATGGGCGCGGCGCAGCGAGCCGGCCTCCAGCTCCAGGCCACAGTCGGCCATCAGCGCGGCGTAGGCGCCGTTCCAGACCTGCAGACGCTCGGCGGGGTCGAAGAAGGCGAGACCGGCGGGCACCGCGTTCAGCGCGTGGCGCAGGCTGACGAAGGTGTTGTGCTGTCCCAGGCGCTCCATCAGCATCAGGCTGGCGCCCGCCAGAATGATGAAGCCCGCGAGCGCGCTGGTGGTGATCGCCAGGCCGACGCGGCCCATGGCCTGGGCGGGGACGGCGAGGCTCGCGTCAGGGATCAGGGTGACCGCGGTCATGGCGGTGAAGTGCAGGCCGACGATGCCCAGCACGAGCAGGCCGGCGGGCGGCGCCCAGGCCCAGACGCCCTTGACCTTCTGGCGCATGGAGAAGGCGGCCATGCCGCCCACCGCGCCGATCAGCACCGAGGCCACAACGTAGCGAGGATCCCAGAGCACATGCGCCTGGGTGCGGATGGCGTCGATGCCCATGTAGTGCATCACCGCGACGCTCGTGCCGGTGAGCGCGCCGCCGATCAGGTCGTTGCCGCTCTCGCGCCGCCACGCCGGCAGCGAAAACCCGATACCCATCCCAACCACGGCCGCGGCCAGGGAGGCGGCGGTCTCGGCCAGCTCGTAGCCCATCTGCAGCGACGGCTGATAGGCCAGCATGGCGAGGAAGTGGGTCGCCCAGACCCCGGAGCCGGCCACCAGGCCGGTCAGGCCGAGCCACGCCCAGCGCAGGCCGCCGGACGACCGTAGGCCGCGGGCATGGAACCCGAACGCGGTGCTGGAGGCGATGACGCAGATCAGCGCCGCGAGCGCGACGAGACGCAGGTCATGCTGCACGAAGATGCAGGACAGGACGGCGAACACTGGGCAGGATTCCGGGTAGCGTGACCCAGGCAACCTAACGGAAGTGGGTTAACGGACTCCGTTGCCCGACCCTCGCTCGACGGCGATGGGAAATCGCCTCTGGATGGCGTCACTTCGCCTTGGGCTCGGTCTTCTCCGCCATCATTGCCGCACACCTCTCGTGCATCGCCTTCATCTCGGCGCTCGAGGGCGGAGTCGGCGGCGGCGGTGCGTGGCCCAGCTTCTCGGCGGAATGGTCGTGCCGCACGCGACCCTTCATCTGGGCGCCCATCATCGCCTGGCAATGGGCGTGCATTTCCGCGTCGGTCATCTTCGACATGTCCATGGTCTTGGCGGGCGCCTCGGCGGGTCGGGCGTTCTTATCCTGGGCCAGCGCCGGGGCGGCCAGGGCGATCGCGCCGGAAGTGATGAGGGTTAGGATCAAGGTCTTCATGAGAAATCTCCTCGGGGTCGTCGAGCCTCGCTGACTGCCCTATGACTTTCGGGCCGGTCGTCCCCTTCGGCCTTGACCTGGATCAACCGGGCGTCGCGATCAAAGTCTGACGGCGCGCAGCCGCAGCGCATTGCCGATCACGCTGACGGAGGACAGCGCCATGGCGGCGGCCGCGATCTGCGGCGACAGGAGCAGATGGAACGCCGGATAGAGCACGCCCGCCGCGATCGGCACGCCGGCGACGTTGTAGACGAAGGCGAAGACGAGGTTCTGGCGGATGTTGCGCATCACCGCCCGCGATAGCCGCCGCGCCCGCACCAAGCCCTGCAGGTCGCCGCGCAGCAGCGTCACCCCGGCGCTCTCGATGGCGACATCGGAACCCGCGCCCATGGCGATCCCGACCTCGGCGGCGGCCAGCGCCGGGGCGTCGTTGACGCCGTCGCCGGCCATGGCGACGGACTGGCCTTCGGCGCGCAGCCTCTGGACGACCTTGGCCTTGTCTTCAGGCAGCACTTCCGCCTCGACCTCGCCGATGCCCAGGCGCTGGGCGACAGCGAGGGCGGTGGTGCGGTTGTCGCCGGTCATCATCACGATCCGCACGCCCTCGGACTTCAGCGCGCGGACAGCGTCGGGGGTGGACGCCTTGATCGGATCGGCGATCCCCAGCACCCCGGCGAGACGGCCGTCCACGGTCGCGAAGATCGCCGTGGCGCCCTCGCGGCGCAGGGCCTCGGCATCGGCCTCCAGCGGCGCCGTGTCGACGCTGCGCTCGTCCATCAGCCGGGCGCCGCCGAGAACGACCTGCCTGCCGTCCACGGTCCCGGTGACGCCCTTGCCGACCGGCGAGTCGAAGTCCTGCGCCTCCGAAAGGGCGAGGCCGCGATCCTTGGCGGCGCGCAGGATGGCGTCGGCGAGCGGGTGTTCGCTGCCCCGCTCAAGGCTGGCGGCCAGCCGAAGAAGTTCGGCCTCGTCGAAGCCTGGAGCAGGGCTGATCGCGGTGACGGCTGGCCGACCCTCCGTGAGCGTGCCGGTCTTGTCGATCACCAGGGTGTCGATCTTCTCGAAACGCTCCAGGGATTCGGCGTTCCTGATCAGCACGCCGGCCTGTGCGCCCCGGCCAACGCCAACCATGATCGACATCGGCGTGGCCAGCCCCAGGGCGCAGGGACAGGCAATGATCAGCACCGAGACCGCTGCGACCAGGGCATAGGCGAGCCGCGGCTCCGGCCCGGCGATCGCCCAGCCCGCGAAGGCCAGCAGGGCGACGCCGATCACCGCAGGCACGAACCACCCGGCGACCTGGTCGGCCATCCGCTGGATCGGCGCGCGGCTGCGCTGGGCGTCGGCCACCATCTGCACGATCCGCGACAGCAGGGTGTCGGCGCCGACCTTCTCGGCGCGCATGATGAAGGAGCCGGTCTTGTTGATCGATCCGGCGATCACCTTGCCGCCCGGCTCCCGGGTGACCGGCATGGACTCGCCCGTGACCAGCGACTCGTCGATCGAGACGCGGCCCTCGACCAGCTCGCCATCCACCGGGACCTTCTCGCCGGGCCTGACCCGCAGGCGGTCTCCCACGCGGATCAGATCGAGCGTGACCTCCTCGTCGGTCCCATCGTCGCGCACGCGCCGTGCGGTCTTGGGGGCGAGGTTGAGCAGAGCCTTGATCGCCCCGCCGGTGCGTTCGCGCGCACTGAGCTCCAGCACCTGGCCCAGCAGCACCAGCACAGTGATCACAGCGGCGGCCTCGAAATAGACAGGGACCGTCCCGGACGCGTCGCGGAACGCCGGCGGGAAGGCGCCCGGCGCAAGCACCGCGCCCAGGCTGTAGGTCCAGGCCACGCCGACCCCCATGGCGATGAGGGTGAACATGTTTAGACGGCGGGTGACGAGCGAGCGCCAGCCGCGCACGAAGAACGGCCAGCCGGACCAGAGCACCACCGGGGTCGACAGGACGAGCTGGATCCAACTCGATGTCTTTCCCATCAGCACCATGAGGCCGGTGAGGTGACCGCCCATCTCCAGGGCGAAGACCGGAGCCGTCAGCACCAGGGCGACCCAGAACCGCCGGCTCATGTCCGCAAGTTCGGGGTTGGGGCCTGAATCGGCGGTGGCGGTCAGGGGCTCGAGCGCCATGCCGCAGATCGGACACGATCCGGGCCCCAGCTGCCTGACCTGTGGATGCATAGGGCAGGTGTAGACCGCGGCAGGATCAGGCGCCGCCGCAGAACGGGCCGAATGATGGTGTCCGTGATGCTCGGTCATTGGCCGGTCTCCCGGATTCTGACCTATACCCCCCAGGGGCATATTGCAATTACCCCCACCCGGTATATGTTCCAGCGGCCTAGGAGGGCTTCCGTGGACCGCGAGAACAAGCCGCAGCTACTCAATCGACTGAGCCGGATCGAAGGCCAGGTGCGCGGGGTGTCGCAGATGATCAAGGACGATCGCTACTGCATCGACGTGCTGACCCAGCTGCAGGCCGTGCGCGCGGCCCTGGCGCGGGTGGAGATGGAGATGCTGAAGGACCACCTGGGCCACTGCATAGAGGGCGCGATCGTCAGCGGCGACAAGGAAGAGCAACGGCGCAAGTCCGCCGAACTGATCGAGCTCCTTGGGCGCGCCACGCGATGAATCGCCTGTGGCTCTCGGCCTGCGCCGCGGCGCTGCTCGTGGCCGGTCCGGCCGTCGCGGAGGACATGCCCGGCATGGACATGCAGACGATGATGCAGGGGGCGCTGGGGCCCTACAGCAGCACCCGCGACGCCTCCGGCACGGCCTGGCAGCCGGACGCCTCGCAGCACGAGGGCGTCCACATCATGCGCGGGCCGTGGATGGTGATGCTCCACGCGACGCTGAACGCGGTCTACGACGACCAGTCGGGACCCCGAGGCGACGACAAGACCTTCGTCTCCGGCATGCTCATGGGCATGGCCAAGCGCAAGATCGGCGAAGATGGGACGCTGCAGCTGCGCGCCATGCTGAGCCCCGACCCGTTGATGGGCGCCGACGGCTATCCGCTGCTGCTGGCCGCCGGCGAGACCGCCGATGGCAAGACCGCTTTGGTCGACCGCCAGCACCCGCACGACCTCGTCATGGAGCTCTCGGCCTCCTACGCCCAGCGTGTGACTGACGCGGACAGCCTCTTCGTCTACGCGGGCCTGCCGGGCGAGCCCGCGTTCGGGCCGCCGCCCTTCATGCACCGCCAATCGATCCTGGACAGCCCCGAGGCGCCGATCACCCACCACTGGCTGGATTCCACCCACATCAGCTTCGGCGTGCTGACGGCCGGCTGGATCCACGGCGACTGGAAGCTCGAGGCCTCGCGCTTTAACGGCCGCGAGCCGGACCAGCATCGCTACGACATCGAGACCGGAGCGCTGGACTCCACCGCGGCAAGACTCTCCTGGAATCCGACTGCGAACTGGTCGCTGCAGGCGTCCTGGGCTGATGAGAAGTCGCCCGAACAGCTGGAGCCGGGCGTCAACCAGACCAAGCTCTCGGCCAGCGCCATCTACACGCAGCGCTTCGGGACGGACGGCCTGTGGTCGACCACGGCCGCCTGGGGCCGGCGGTCCAGCGATGGCGAGGATCTCGACGCCTGGGCCCTGGAGAGCGCGGTGAAGCCCAACGCCGCCTGGACGATCTTCGGCCGTGTGGAGCGGGTGGAGACCGATGAGTTGACCTCGGACGGCGGTCATCACGGGCCGGTCTTCGCGGTCGCCAAGGCCTCGCTGGGCGCGGTGCGCGACTGGCCGGTCTCGTCGCACCTCAGCGTCGGCCTCGGCGCGCTCTACGCCTTCAACTTCGTGCCCGGCGGTCTGGAGGCGGCGTACGGCGGCGATCCGCATGGAAGCATGGTCTTCACACGCCTGCGGCTGCGCTGATTTGGCGGCGAAGCTGTGATCGGCTAGCAATTCAGCAGATGACCGAAACGCCCAAGTTCCTCGCCGACATCCCGCGTCTCCACGCCGCCCAGCGCGGCGACAAGATCGCCATCCAGTGCGAGGCCGCGAGCCTCACCTACGCCGAGCTCGACCGCCGCGCGCGCCGCGTCGCCGGCATGCTGCAGGCCGCCGGCGTGCAGCCCGGCCAGCGCGTCGCCTGGCTCGGCCGCAGCCACGAGGCCTTCTTCGAGATCTTCTTCGGCGCGGCCCTGGCGCGGGTGTGCCTGGCGCCGATCAACAGCCGCCTGGCCGTGCCCGAAGTCGCCTTCATCTTGCAGGACTCCAGCGCCGACATCTTCATCGTCACGCCCACCTTCTTCGAGGCTGCCCAGCAGGTCGTGAGTCAGGTCGACCGGCCCATCCGCCTGATCGGCATCGGCGCCGACTGCCTGGGCTTCGACCGCTACGAGACCCTGCGCGACGCCGCGCCGGAGCCCCAACTGACGGCGCCCGGCATCGCCGACGACCTGCTGCAGCTCTACACCTCCGGCACCACCGGCCTGCCCAAGGGCGTGCGCCTGAACAACGCCAATTACGCCGCGTTCCTGGACCTGCGCACGAAGGTCGAAGGCTTCGACTACGGCGCCGACGACACCGTGCTGATCGTCATGCCGCTGTTCCATGTGGGCGGCACCAACATCAGCTTCTCAGGGCTGGCGGCTGGCGGGCGGATCATCCTCCTGCCGGAGTTCAATCCCGGCGCGGTGCTGCGGCTGATCGAGGCGCAGGGCGTCGCCCACGTCTTCCTGGTGCCGGCCATGATCAACATGTGCCTGCAGGCGCCGGAGATCGCCGAGGCCGACCTCTCGACGATGAAAAGCGTGGCCTATGGGGCCTCGCCGATCAGCGAGGCGGTGCTGTCGGCGGCCACCGAGCGCTTCGGCTGCGGCTTCATCCAGTTCTACGGCATGACCGAGTCCACCGGGGCCGGCACCTTCCTCAAGCCCAGCGAGCACGTGGGCGAACTGATGCGCTCCTGCGGCAAGCCGTGGCCGCAGATGGACGTGAAGATCCTGGGCGACGACGGCGCCGAGGTCGGCGTGGGCGAGATCGGCGAGATCGCCATCTGGGGCGAAATGGTCATGGCCGGCTACTGGAACCGCGAAGAGGCGACCCGCGACACGGTCACGCCCGACGGGTGGCTGAAGACCGGCGACGCCGGGTTCAAGGACGCGAACGGCTATGTCTTCGTCCACGACCGGGTGAAGGACATGATCGTCTCGGGGGGCGAGAACGTCTATCCGGCCGAGGTCGAGAACGCGATCCTGGGCTGCCCGGGCGTCGCCGACGCCGCGGTGATCGGCGTGCCGGACGAGCGCTGGGGCGAAGCGGTCAAGGCGATCGTCGTGGCGGCGCCGGGCGAGGCCCCGGATCCCGCCGCGGTGATCGCCTGGGCGCGCGAACGGATCGCCGGCTACAAGGCGCCCAAGTCCGTCGACTTCATCGACGTCCTGCCCCGCAACGCCTCCGGCAAGGTCCTGCGCCGCGAGCTCCGCAAGCCCTACTGGGAGGGCCGCGGCCGCCTTGTGGGCTAGGCGCTGGCCGCCGCGCTCGGGCGTTCCTTCACGCGCGCGAACCACGCGTTCAGCTTGGCGTAGCCGGGGTCCAGCGGCTGGCCCACGACGTTGCCGAAGTCGATGAAGGCGAAGAGCAGGATGTCGGCCAGGGTGAAGCGGTCGCCGGCGATCCACTGACCGTTCAGCTGCCCCTCGAGCCATTGCTCGCCGTCCTTGGCGATGGCCTTCAGGCCCGGCGAGGCCTCCGGCAGGCAGCGCATCCGCTTCTCGAACATCGGAAAGCCCTCGCCGAAGCGGAAGCCGTTGGCCAGCGGCTCGCAGATCTTCAGGTCGACGCGCCGCGTCCACATCCGGGTGGCCACCCGCTCCTCGGCGGTGGTCCCGATCAGCGGCGGGCTCGGCTGCTTCTCCTCCAGGTACTCGCAGATGGCGGTGATCTCGCTCACCACCGACCCGTCGTCGAGTTCCAGCGCCGGCGACTGGCCGGCCGGATTGACGGCGGTGTTGAAGGGGGGCTGGCGGTTCTCGCCGCCGCGAATGTCGACCTCCGTGAGAGGCAGCGTCATGCCCTTTTCGGCCATGAACATCTTCACGACCCGCGGGTTCGGGCCAACCGATGTGTAGAGCTTCATACGACGTCCCTCTGCGTGTTTGGCGCGGAACCTAGGCAGGCGCCGTAAGGGCGGTCAAACCCTGACGCGTTAACCATTCTTTTACCGATGTATGTGGCGTTTTGACGCGATTTGGGGTATATGCGCGCCCCATGGCCGATCGACAGTTCAAACCCGACTTGACGGGATCGGACGAAACCCTCGAGCACCTTCTGGCGCGTCTGCGGGCCTCCCGCAGGCCGGTCCGGCATGGTCCGCGCCTGCCGCCCGACCGCGATATGTTCGTGACCAACCGCCGTCCGCTGGGCGGCGCCGGCGGCGCCGAGGCCCCGATCCCCCGCGACACCCCGATCCCGGACGCCTACGCGCCCCTCTGAGGGGTCAGCAACGCAGGTCTGGGCCCACCCGTCGCCCAGTCGAGCAGCTCGACGGGGTGGACGACCGGCATCGCCACGGCGCCCGCCATCTGGGCGATGCAGCCGACGTTTCCGGCTGCGAGCACATCAGCGCCGGTGCGCGTGACGTTGGCCGCCTTGCGAAGCCGCAGGCGCCCGGCCAGTTCCGGTTGCAGGATGTTGTAGACCCCCGCCGAGCCGCAGCAGAGGTGGCCCTCGGCGACCTGGCGCACCTCGAACCCGGCTTCGGCGAGCAGCGCCGCGGGCCCGGCCTTGATCCCTTGCCCATGCTGCAGCGAACAGGGCGCGTGATAGGCCACCGCGAGCCGACCGGGACGGGTGACGGGCGGCAGGCCGACCTGGCCGATGAACTCCAGCACGTCGCGGGCCTTGGCGGCGGCGTCCGCGCCCGGCGCGCCCAGCCGATGTCCGTAGGCCTTCAGCGTCGTGCCGCAGCCGGCGGCAGTGGTGACGACGGCGTCGAACGGACCCGCGGCTTCCCAGGCCGCGACGTTGCGCGACGCCATCGCGCGCGCCTCGTCCGTCCGCCCCAGGTGCTCGGACAGCGCCCCGCAGCAGCCCTCCGCGGGCGCGTCGACGATCTCGAATCCGGCCCGGCTGATCAGCCGGATCGCCGCCTCGCGGATCGACGGCGCCATGGCCGGTTCCACGCAGCCCTGCAGCAGGATCACCCGCCCCCGCGTCTCGCCCTCGGCCGGGTGGATGTCCCGGCGGATCGGCGCCGTTGCGGCGAGGGGCGTGAGCCGCAGCAAAGCGGCCAGAGGGGCCAGCTTCAGCGTCTCCAGCAGCGGCTCGAGCGGGCGCGCGAGACGCCCCAGCCACAGGGCCGCGCGCAGATGGCGGGGCCGCGTCATCACGTGGGGGATCACCCAGCGCAGGAGCCGCTCGCCCAGCGGCCTGCGGAAATGCGCCTCCACGTGGGCGCGGCCGTGCTCGATCAGCTGGGCGTAGTCGACGCCCGAGGGACAGGTGGTCTTGCAGGCCAGGCACGAGAGGCAGCGGTCGACGTGCGTCACCGTCTGCGCCGACGGCGCGCCGCCGTCCTCCAGCATCGCCTTGATCAGCTCGATGCGCCCCCGCGGGCTGTCCCGCTCATCGCCCAGCAGAACGTAGGTCGGGCAGGTCGCGGTGCAGAACCCGCAGTGCACGCACTTGCGGATCTCGCCGTGGCTGGCGGCGATCTCGGGGTCGGCGAGCTGGGCGGCGGTGAAAGCGGTCTGCATCTCAGGCCTCCGCGAACCGGCCGGGGTTGAGCCGGCCGTCCGGATCGAAGGCCGCCTTCACCCGCGCGGTCAGGGCCGCGAGCGTCCCGGCGAGCGGCTCGAAGGCCGGTCCCTCGCCGCGGTAGAGGGTGGCGTGTCCGCCCAGAGCGCGGGCCTCGGCGCGAACCGCCGCCGCCGGCGCCTCGGTGGCCAGCCAGACCAGGCCGCCGGCCCAGTCGTGGAGCGTGCTGCCGCTTCCTGCGCCCACGCGCCAACCCGACGCCGGCGGGACCGATACGCGCCACAGCGGCCGCGGGTCCTTCCGGAAGGCCTCGACCTCGCGCACCTGAGCCCAGAAGCCGGCGCTGAGCTCGCCCTCCAGCCGTTCGGCGCGGCCGAACTCGCGCAGCAGGCCGGAAAGCGCCTCGCCGCGCGCGGCGACCGAGGCCTCGAAGCCCTCGAGCCGCAACGCCGTCACCGCCATCTCCGCCTTGAGCGGCGCGGACGCGGCCACGGCCTGCGGCAGGTGGGCCGCGCCGGAGACCTCCATCGGGGCGTTCATCGCCTGCGCCATGGCGCGGCCGGCCCGCGCGTCGTCGAGGCCGAACAGCATGAGCGTCGTCTCGCAGCGGGGCGCCGGCAGGACCTTGATGGTCACCTCGGTCATCACCGCCAGCGTGCCCCACGAACCGGCCATCAGCTTGGAAAGGTCGTAGCCGGTGACGTTCTTCACGACGCGCCCGCCGGCCTTCACAAGTTCGCCTCGGCCGGTCACGGCCTCGAACCCCAGGAGGTGGTCGCGCGCGGCGCCGGCGCGGATGCGTCGGGGCCCGGAGAGGTTGGCCGCCAGCGTTCCGCCCAGCGTCGCCTTGCCCCCGAACAGCTTGGCGGGAGCGCCCAGGAGCTTCCCAAGATGCGGCGGCTCGAACGGCAGCATCTGACCCTGTGACGCCACCAGCTTTTCCAGCGTCGCCAGGGTCACGCCGGGCTGGGCGGTCAGCACCAGCTCTTCCGGGGCGTAGTCGATCACCCTGGCGAGGCCTGCCAGGCTCACCAGGGCTTCGGCCCCGCGCACGGCCCCGATCGTCCGCTTGGTCGCGCCGCCGACGACCTCCAGAGGCCGGCCAGATGCGACGATCTCCGCCACCTCCGCGGCGCTCTTCGGTGTCTCGATGCGGGCGGCGAGGTCCAGCATCAGAACCTCGGCAGGTCCGGGAAGGCGACGGCGCCGCGATGGACGTGGACCCGGCCGAGCTCGGCGCAGCGGTGCAGTCGCGGGAACACCTTGCCGGGGTTCAGCAGCAGGTCAGGATCGAAGGCGCACTTCACCCGCTGCTGACACGCGAGGTCGGTCTCGTTGAACATCTCGCCCATCAGGTCGCGCTTCTCGACGCCCACGCCATGCTCGCCGGTCAGCACGCCGCCGACCGCGACACAGAGCTTCAGGATGTCGGCCCCGAACGCCTCGGCCGCCTCCAGCTGCCCCGGCTGGTCGGCGTCGTAGAGGATCAGCGGGTGCAGGTTGCCGTCGCCGGCGTGAAAGACGTTGGCCACGCCCAGCCCGTACTGCGCCGCCATTTCGCTGATGCGGGTCAACACATGCGGCAGTTCGCGGCGCGGGATGGTGCCGTCCATGCAGTAGTAGTCGGGCGAGATGCGTCCGACCGCCGGGAAGGCGGCCTTGCGCCCGGCCCAGAACGTCAGACGCTCGGCATCATTCGACGACACGCGAATGGTGGTTGCGCCCCGCGCCCGGGCCAAGCCTTCGACCTGGGCCGAAAGCTCCGCGCATTCCGCCTCCGGCCCGTCCAGCTCGACGATGAGCAGGGCGGCGCAGTCGACCGGGTAGCCGGCGCCCACGAAGGCTTCGGCGGCGCGGATGGCGGGGTTGTCCATCATCTCCATCCCGGCCGGGATGACGCCCGCGGCGATCACGTCGCCGACGCAGGCGCCGGCCGCCTCCACCGAGGCGAAGCCCAGCAGCATGGCGCGCGCGGTTTCAGGCCTCGCCAGCAGGCGGACCGTCACCTCGGTGACCACGCCCAGGAGCCCCTCCGAGCCGGTCACCACGCCCAGCAGGTCGTAGCCGGCGGCGTCGAACCCCTTGCCGCCCAGCCGCACGACCTCGCCGCTCATCAGCACGATCTCGCAGCCCAGCAGGTTGTTGGTCGTCAGGCCGTACTTCAGGCAGTGCACCCCGCCGGAGTTCTCCGCCACGTTGCCCCCGATGGTGCAGGCGATCTGGCTGGACGGATCAGGCGCATAGTAGAAGCCGTCCGCCTCGACGGCGCCGGTGATGGCCAGGTTGGTAACCCCCGGCTGCACCACCGCGCAGCGATTGGCCAGATCGATCTCCAGGATCCGGTTGAACCGGGCCATGCCCAGGATGACGCCGTCGGCCAGCGGCAGGGCCCCGCCGGAGAGCGAGGTGCCCGCGCCCCGCGGCACGACCTTGACCCCGTTGGCCTGGCACCAGGCAAGCACCGCGGAGACCTGCTCGACGGTCTCCGGCAGGACGACGGCCAGGGGCTGCTGGCGATAGGCGGAGAGGCCGTCCGACTGGAAGGGGATGAGGCCGTCGCGATCGCCGATCACGCCCTCGCCCGGCACGATCCGCCGCAACGCGCGCACGATCTCGCCCTGGCGGGCGATCAGCGCAGGATCGGGCGCGGGCATCTTCATGTGGAAGGACTAGCGCCAGTCGCGGTTTCGGCCCAGCGGTTACGCTGCGCCCGCGATCAGCTCGGCCAGGCCCCGCGCCACCGGCTCCAGCAACTGCGGCCCCGTCACGTCGGCCAGATCGCGGCGGGTGTGGAAGACGGGGCTGGCGGCCACCACGCCGATCAGCGGGCCGTATCCCAGCTCCTGGAAGTGGGCGATCTCGCCGGGCGCCTTGCGCTTGTCGATGTCGAACGGCTCGGCGTAGCCGACCTGGCCCGCGAACGCCTTGGCCGCGGCGGGCAGCAGCGGCTCGCTGACGGCCAGCAGCCGCTGCTTCGGCGGACCGGGCTGACGGACGATCCGGCCGTCGCTCAGCGCGAAGTCGTAGAGCGCGACATTGGCGCCGATGTGCACCCAGAGCGCGGTGTCGGCCGGCTTCGGCGCCAGGGTCCTGGCGAACTGCGCGCCCCCGTAGCCGTCGAACTCGTGCCCGCTGGCGGCCAGGAGCGTCACGTTCATCTCGGTGGTCGCGAGCCAGCGGGCGAGGCCCAGCCAGATCGCCACGCCCGAGCCGCGCTCGCCGGCGCAGCGGAACCAGCCGCTCTTCGGCGTCGAAATAACCAGCGCCTTGCCCGGGCCAGGCTTGCGGGCGACGACGTTGTCGGCGCGGCCCGCAACCGTCCGGCCCTCCAGACGGACGGTCACCTCGCCGCCCTCGCGGGCGATCGCCTGCAGCAGCGCCTTATGCCGACCGGCGACGAACAGCACCGGCGCGTTCCAGGCCGGCGCCAGCGGCGTGCGGTTGAAGGCCACGAGTTCGCCCAGCGGATTCTCGGTGACGACGACCACCGCGGCGGCGCGGGTGTCCACGGCGGCGACGATCTCGGCGGGCGGCGGCGCGTAGAGCCCGCCGCCGGAGCCGCCGTTCGCCAGGGTGACGAGGGCGATGCGTCCGGGACCGCCGGCGGTCGTGAGCGGTCCCTTGATCCCGGACGGCGGCGTTGTGGTCGGGGTCCAGTACGGGAAGGCTTCGAGGCTCGCCGTCCCGACGTCGACCGCGCAGCGCCCGACCTCGAACACAGGATAGTCGAACCCCTGCGTCTCGACCTGGTAGCGCGCCCGCTTCAGCGCCTGGACCAGCCATCGGGTCGTCGCCTGGTCGCCGGGCGTGCCGGTCCGATGCTCGCCCAGGTCCGCATAGGCCCTCACATCGGCGTAGAGCGCCGCGCCCTGCAACGGCGCCGTCGCCGCCTTGGCCGCCGCCTGCCCGCTCAACGCCGCCCCCGCGACAACACCGGCGCCGCCGAGCACCGCAAGCCGCCGATCGATCCGCGCACTCATTCCACCCCGCTTTCGTCATCCCCGGGCTTGTCCCGGGGACCTATGAACTCGACAGTAGCATTGGAAAGCTCGACGGCTCCGCGGGCAACCGGCGGCGCGGCGCTCATGGATCCCCGGGACAAGCCCGGGGATGACGGTCGAGAGGTGAGATCGAATGTCCGACATCCTGATCATCGACGATCCCGCGCCGTTCGTGCGGCGGCTGACGCTGAACCGGCCGGAGAAGCGCAACGCGCTCTCCAACGACCTGCGCGGCCAGGTGTTCGCCGCCCTCGAAGCCGCCGACGCCGATCCGGACGTGCGGGTCAGCATCCTGCGCGGGGCCGGAACCTGCTTCTCGGCCGGCTACGACCTCGCCGGCGGGACCGCGCCGCCCTACCCGTTCCACACCGCCGGCGGCGCCGGGCACTGGTCGCGCCACGTGGTCGAGGGCTGCTTCCGGGTCTGGGACCTGGCCAAACCGGTGATCGCCCAGGTGCATGGCTGGTGCCTGGCGGGCGGCTCGGAACTCGCGACCGCCTGCGACCTGGTCTACGTGGCCGAGGACGCCCAGATCGGCTACCCGCCGGTGCGCATGATGAGCCCGCCGGACAACCAGTTCCACGCCTGGCTCTGTGGCCTGCGTCCGGCCATGGAGATGATGCTGACCGGCGACGCCATCGACGGCCTCGAGGCCGTGCGCGTGGGCTTCGCCAACCGCGCCTTCCCGGCCGAGCGGCTCGAGGCCGAAGTGCTCGCCATGGCCGAACGCGTGGCCAAGATCCCCACCGACGTGCAGCAGATGAACAAGCGCTCCGTCCACAGAGCGATGGAGCTGATGGGCCTGCGCGCCGCGATCCGCGCCGGCGCCGAGATCCAGGCCCTGGCGCTCACCACCGCCTCCAGCCGCGAGACCTTCGGCAAGATCCGCGAGGACGTGAGCAAGGGCCTGTCGGCCCGCGACGCCGCCTTCGGCGACTATCGCACCAAAGGCTAGGCCAACGAAAAGCCCCGCACCGGGGGGTGGCGCGGGGCTTGGCCGTTCGGATCGGTCCGGGTCAGGCGACCGCGACCGTCCGGCGACGACGGAACATGGCGCCGGCGAGGCCCATGCCCGTGATCATCAGCGCCCAGCCCGCCGGCTCAGGCGCGCCGCTGGAGGCCTTGTCGCTGCCGAAGGTGATGTTGTCATAGCCGGTGTGGTTCGCCGAACCGCCGAAGTCGATCGAGTGGGCGGTGCCGGCGAATGCGACGCCGATGTTGGTGAAGTTGCAGAACGCGCCGGTCGGGTCGCCGGTGCAGCCATCGTCGGTGAACTGGGCGGCCAGGTGGATCGTGCCCAGCAGGCTGCCCGTGGCGTCCAGGCCGCTCCACACATTGACGTCCGCGGCCGTCGACGAGGTGTAGAAGAACGCAAAGCCGGTGTCGAAGCCGGCCGCGTAGTTGAGCACCGCCGAGCTGGAGTCGAGGAAGAACATGATGGTGTTCGGCGTCGGCTCGTTGGCGAAGTTGCCGTTGCCGCCGTTGTCCGCATCGATCAGGCCCAGGGTCGCGCCGGAGAACGCCACGCCCAGGTTCGGGCCGGAATTGCCGAGGCTGTCGGTGCCGCCGTTGTAGAAGTTGTTGATGGCGGCATTGTCGCCCACGCCCTCGAACGTCAGCACCACCGTGCTCGCGCTCGCCGCCCCCGCGAGGGCCGCCGAAAGCGCCAATGCGCCGGTGAAGAGACTAATTCTGGTCATGATTGGCCCCGTGCCCTCAGGCGCAAAAACGCGCTCAACTGACGGTAGGAACAGTCACCATTCAATACAACGGGACTCGCCTAAATAGGGAACATGTTATTTGAACTGTCGCAATCTGTACCCCACAGGACCGCGGTCCGGCCACGTCAGCCGTCGTAGAAGAACGCCCGGTGCAGGCCGACCACCTGTCGCTCCCGCTCGGTTCCGGCGCGGGCGATCGCCTCCGGGCTCAGCTGGTTCGCGTCGGCGGTGGTCAGGATGCGCTGGGCGATGTCGCGGCGGCCGTAGTGGACCTGCAGGAAGAAGCGGCCCTTGTCCTTGCCGAGCGTGGTCGGCATCCGCCGGTGCCAGATGTCGGACACGAAGAACCCGGCGTCGCCAGCCTTGACGACGAACGGCACGACGGAGCGGTTCTCGTAGGTCAGGCTGTCGTCAAGGTGGCGGCCGAGCGGCGGCGGTTTGCCCGACAGGTGGCTTCCGGGCAGCACGCCCGTCGGCCCGTCCTCCAGCGCGCAATCCATCAGATAGACATGCACGCCGATGGCGAACACCGGGTGCGGGATGTCCGCCGGCCAGCGCACGCCTTCCGGCAGCGGCACGTGCGGCCCGGCGTCAATATGCCAGTTCTGTCCGCCGTGCGACCCGGGCTGGCCGGCCGGGTTGCGCCAGGCGGTGTTGGCGATGACGTGGCAGTCCTCGCCGAGCAACGGCTCGATGACCGCCAGCAGCTTCGGATTGGCCACCGCCCGCTGCGCCGCCGCCGAGCGGTTCAGCATGGCGTATCGGAACATCGCCTGGTCTTCCGGCGGGCGGTTGTGGCCGCGCTCGTCCGGCGGGTCGCGCTCGAAGACCTCGGTGATCTCCGCGTGCAACTCGGCGACCTCGTCGGGCGTCAGGAGGCCGCGGACGATCGCATAGCCCTCGCGCTCCAGCTGCTGCGTCGCCGCGCCCGCCGGCTCGGTCCGGTATTCCAGATAGGGGAAGCCACGTCGGATCATGGTCCATCTCCTCCGGACCCGGAGCCTAGACCGGGATCATTCGCCGCGGAAAGCCGGCGTGCGTTTCTCGTTGAAGCTGGCGACGCCCTCGCGGCGGTCGGCGGTCTTGAAGAGGCGATTGTAGGCGGAGAGCTCCATCTCCATGGCCGCGGCCAGGTCCATGTTGGCGCCCTCGTGCACCACGTGCTTCAGCGCCCGCACCGACAGCGGCGCCCTGGCGGCGATCTCGGCGGCGACGCCCAGCACCGTGTCCATCAGCGCGTCCGGCGCGGTGACGCCGTTGACGACGCCCCAGGCCAGCGCCTGGTCGGCGGTGAAGTGGCGGCCGGTGGTCAGGATCTCGATCGCGCGGCGCTCGCCGGCGCAGCGGCGCAGCAGCTGGGTGCCGCCGAGGCCCGGCATGATGCCCAGGCCGACTTCCGGCAGGCCGAAGCGGGCCGTCTCTGCCGCATAGGCGAAGTCGCAGGCCAGCGTCATCTCGCAGCCGCCTCCCATGGCCGCCCCGTTCACCGCCGCGATCACCGGCACGGGGACCGACAGCTGAGCTCGCGCCATGGCCTCGAAGACCTTGTGCTGAGCGGCCCAGGCCTCGTCGGTCATGCCGTTGCGTTCCTTCAGGTCCGCGCCGGCGCAAAAGTGCCGCCCGGCCGCCGCCAGGATCACGCAGCGCAGATCCCCTTCCTTGTCATCGGTGCGCGCCGCCAGCTCCGTCCAGGCCAGGAGGAGCTCCTCGCCCATCAGCGTGTTCAGCGAATTGGCGGCGTCGGGCCGGTTGAAGGTGATCCGCGCCACGTGGGGCGCGGGCTCGTCGATCAGGATGGTGTCGGGCACTCGGAAGCTCTTCGCCTAGAAGGACTTGGGAAGGTCCAGCACGTGGGTGGCCACGTGGCTGAGGATGAGGTTCGTGGAGATCGGCGCCACCTGGTAGAGCCGGGTTTCGCGGAACTTGCGCTCGATGTCGTACTCCTCGGCGAAGCCGAAGCCGCCGTGGGTCTGCAGGCACATGTCGGCGGCGAACCACGAGGCCTCAGAGGCCGTGAGCTTGGCCATGTTGGCCTCGGTCCCGCAGGGCTGACCAGCCTCGAACAGGGCCGCGGCATGGGCCACCATGTGCTCGGCGGCGGTCATCTGGACGTAGGCGCGGGCGATCGGGAACTGCACGCCCTGGTTCTCGCCGATAGGGCGGCCGAACACCTCGCGGTCCTTGGCGTAGGCGCTCGCCCGGTCGATGAAGAACTTGGCGTCGCCGATGCATTCCGCCGCGATCAGGATGCGTTCGGCGTTCATGCCGTCCAGGATGTAGCGGAAACCCTTGCCCTCCTCGCCGATCAGGTTGGCGACGGGAACCCTGAGCTCGTCGAACGCCAGCTCGGTCGTGGCGTGGTTCAGCATGGTCCGCACGGGCGTGATGGTGAGGCCGTTCCCCTTGGCCTCGCGCATGTCGACCAGCAGCACGCTCATGCCGTCGGACGGCTTGGCGGCGTCGGCCCGCGCCGTGGTGCGGCAGAGCAGCACCATCAGGTCGGAATGCTCGGCGCGGCTGATCCACAGCTTGCGGCCACTCACGACGTAGTGGTCGCCGTCGCGCCGGGCGAAGGTGGTGATCCGGGTGGTGTCGGTGCCGGCGTCCGGCTCGGTGACGCCAAAGGCCTGGAGCCTGAGCTCGCCCGAGGCGATCTTCGGCAGATAGGCGTCCTTCTGGGCCGGGCTGCCGTGCCGCAGGATCACCCCCATGGTGTACATCTGGGCGTGACAGGCGCCGCCGTTGCAGCCGGACCGGTGGATCTCCTCCAGCACCGCATTGGCGGCGCCCAGGCCCAGTCCCGAACCGCCGTACTCCTCAGGGATCAGCACCGAGAGGAAGCCCGCCTCGGTCAGGGCTTTGACGAATTCGGTGGGATAGGCCCGCTCGGGGTCCAGCGCGCGCCAATAGGCGCCCGGAAAACGCGCGCACAGCTTCTGCACCGCATCGCGGATTTCGGGGAAGCTCACTGGACTATCCTGATACGGTAGCGTATCGGAGCGTTCGGGACGCTGGAGATCGACGGTCAAAGGTGGTCATCTGGCGGCTGCGGCTATGGAGCGGGGAACTCTAGGTGACTGAGCTCAGCTATGTAAGCGGCGTCAGCGCCCAGCCGCTGCTGGGACAGACGATCGGCGACTGTTTCGACGCGACCTGCGCGGCCCACCCGCATGTGCCTGCGCTCATCTCGCGCCACCAGAAGATCCGCTGGACCTATGCGGAGATGAAGGACCGCGTCGACGCCTTGGCCGCCGGCCTGCTCGCGCTGGGGCTGGAGCCGGGCGATCGCATCGGGATCTGGGCCCCCAACTGCGCGGAGTGGGCGCTGACCCAGTTCGCCACCGCCAAGGCCGGCCTGATCCTGGTCAACATCAATCCGGCCTATCGCCTGTCCGAGGCCGAGTACGCGCTGAACAAGGTGGGCTGCAAGGCGTTGGTCACGGCCATTTCGCACAAGACCAGCGAATACCTGGCCATGCTGCGCGAGCTCGCGCCCGAGCTGGCCGGCGCGCGGCCGGGCGCGCTCAGCGCCACCCGCCTGCCGGCTCTGCGCCTGGTGATCACCCTGGGCGATGTCGACCACGCCGGCTGCGTCGCCTTCCACCAGGCCTGCGACGCGGGAACCGACGCCGATCGCAAGCGCCTGGCCGAGATCGGCCCGACCCTGCAGTTCGACGACCCGATCAACATCCAGTTCACCAGCGGCACCACGGGCTTCCCGAAGGGCGCGACGCTCTCCCACCACAACATCCTCAACAACGGCTACTTCGTCGCCGAGGCGATCCGGCTGACGGCGGGCGACCGGCTTTGCGTGCCGGTGCCGCTCTACCACTGCTTCGGCATGGTGATGGGCAACCTGGGCTGCGTGACCCATGCGGCCACGGTCGTCTACCCGTCGGAGGGCTTCGAGCCGCTGGCGGTGCTGGAGGCGATCGAGGCCGAGGCCTGCGTCGGCCTCTACGGCGTGCCGACCATGTTCATCGCGCTGCTCAGCCACCCGGAGTTCGGCCGCTTCGACTTCAGCTCGCTGCGCACCGGCATCATGGCCGGCTCGCCCTGCCCGATCGAAGTGATGCGCCAGGTGATCGACCGCATGCACATGCCGCAGGTGACCATCGCCTACGGCATGACCGAGACCTCGCCGGTCAGCTTCCAGTCCAGCTGCGACGACAGCCTGGAGGCGCGGGTCTCCACTGTCGGCCGGGTGCAGCCGCACCTGGAGGTGAAGATCGTCGACGAGGCCGGCCGGATCGTGGCCCGCGGTCAGCCGGGCGAGCTCTGCACCCGCGGCTATTCGGTGATGCTGGGCTACTGGGACGATCCGGAACGGACGGCCGAGGCGCTGGACAGCGCCGGCTGGATGCACACCGGCGACCTCGCCACCCTCGACGCCGACGGCTACGGCAACATCGTCGGGCGCATCAAGGACATGGTCATCCGCGGCGGCGAGAACGTCTATCCGCGCGAGATCGAGGAGTTCCTCTATCGCCACCCGGCCGTCCAGGACGTGCAGGTGATCGGCGTGCCCGATCCCCGGTACGGCGAGGAGCTCTGCGCCTGGATCGTGGTGAAGCCCGGCGAGAGCCTGACGCCGGAGGCCGTGAAGGCGTTCTGCCAGGGCCAGATCGCCCACTTCAAGATTCCCCGGCACATCAAGTTCGTGGACGGCTTCCCGACCACCGTCACCGGCAAGGTGCAGAAGTTCGCCATGCGTGAGGCGATGATTGCCGAATTGGGCCTGGTGCTGGAAAAGACCGCGTGAGCGCGCCGCCCACTGCCGAGGTCCGATGAGAAAGCTGCCCACCGCCGTCGACGCCAAGTCGAAGGCCTTCGCCGCCAATGCGAAGGTCAACCGCGGCCTGGTCGAGGACCTGCGGCTGCGCGTCGCCGCCGCGGCGATGGGCGGGCCCGCCGAGAGCCGCACGCGCCATGAGGCGCGCGGCAAGCTGCTTCCCCGCGACCGGGTCATGCGCCTGATCGACCCCGGCTCGCCGTTCCTGGAGGTTGGTCAACTGGCGGCCGGCGGGATGTACGGCGACGAGGCGCCGGGCGCGGGCGTCATCACCGGCGTCGGCCGGGTGTCGGGCCGCGAGTGCCTGATCGTCGCCAACGACGCCACGGTGAAGGGCGGCGCCTACTTCCCGATCACGGTCAAGAAGCACCTGCGCGCGCAGGAGATCGCGATCCAGAACCGCCTGCCCTGCATCTACCTGGTCGACTCGGGCGGCGCGAACCTGCCGCATCAGGCCGAAGTCTTCCCCGACCGCGAGCACTTCGGGCGCATTTTCTTCAACCAGGCGCGGATGAGCGCCGAGGGCATCGCCCAGGTGGCCTGCGTCATGGGCTCCTGCACGGCCGGCGGCGCCTATGTGCCTGCGATGAGCGACGAGACCATCATCGTGCGCGGCCAGGGCACGATCTTCTTAGGGGGTCCGCCGCTGGTGAAGGCCGCCACCGGCGAAGTGATCTCGGCCGAGGAGCTGGGCGGGGCCGACACCCACGGCCGGCGCTCCGGCGTGGTCGACCACGTGGCCGCCGACGACGAGCAGGCGCTCAGCATGGTGCGCCGGATCATCGCCAACCTGAACACGGTCAAGCGGGTGGACATGGCGCTCGCCGAGCCCGAGCCGCCGGCCTACGACCCCGGGGAGCTCTACGGCATCGTCCCCACCGACGTGCGCGCGCCCTATGACGTCCACGAGGTCATCGCCCGCATCGTCGACGGCAGCCACTTCGACGAGTTCAAGTCGCTCTACGGAACGACCCTGGTCTGCGGCTTTGCGCGCATCTGGGGCTATCCCGTGGCGATCCTGGCCAACAACGGGGTGCTGTTCTCGGAGAGCGCGCTGAAGGGCGCCCACTTCATCGAACTGGCCTGCAAGCGGAAGATCCCGCTGGTGTTCCTGCAGAACATCTCGGGCTTCATGGTGGGCGGCAAGTACGAGGCCGGCGGCATCGCCAAGGACGGCGCCAAGCTGGTCACGGCTGTCGCCTCGGCCGAAGTGCCGAAGTTCACCGTCCTGATCGGCGGCAGCTTCGGGGCCGGCAACTACGGCATGTGCGGCCGCGCCTACAGCCCGCGCTTCCTCTGGACCTGGCCCAACAGCCGCATCAGCGTCATGGGCGGCGAGCAGGCCGCGAGCGTTCTGGCCACCGTCCACCGCGACGCGGACAAGTGGAGCAAGGCCGAGGAGGAGGCCTTCAAGGCGCCCGTCCGCCAGCGCTACGAGGACGAGGGCAACCCCTATTTCGCCACCGCGCGACTGTGGGACGACGGCGTGATCGATCCGGCCCAGACCCGCGACGTGCTGGGGCTCTCGATCTCGGCCTCGCTCAACGCGCCAGTCCCCGAGACGCGCTTCGGCGTCTTCCGGATGTAGCCCGTGTCGCTGGTGGGGCCAGAACTGGAAGCCATCGCGGCCGACACCATCGTCGGCGAGACCCGGCGGGCGCGCAAACACGCGCTGCCGCCCGGCACGCCCTGCCCGAATTGCGCGACGCCGCTGCAGGGCCCGTGGTGTCACAACTGCGGCCAGAAGGGCGAGGACTTCCACCGCTCGATCTGGCGGCTGGCGGGTGAGGCGATCGAGGGCCTGACCGAGGTCGACGGGCGGGTTTGGAACACCCTGCCGCGGCTGGCCGTCCGGCCCGGCAAGCTGACGCGCGAGTACCTGGAAGGCCACCGCGCCTCGCAGATCCCGCCCTTCCGCCTGTTCCTGATCGTGCTCCTGATCGTCTTCTTCGCCGGCGGCCTGAACATCAGCCAGAACCACACCAAGTTCAGCCTGGGCACGCCGGAGCACCTGAAGTCGATGCAGGGGCTGTCGGACAGCGACCGCAAGGACATCGACGCGGCGGTCAGCGAGATCAAGAAGCAGGGGCCGTCGGTCGATATCGGCTCGGAAGGCGCCAACCGCTTCTGGAGCCAGCGCCTCAAGAAGGCGGTCGACACGCCCGACGTCTTCTTCCAGGCCGTCCAGGAATGGGGCCACCGGGTCGCGGTGCTGGCCCTGCCGATCGCGGCCCTGATGCTGACGTTCCTGTTCCCGTTCAAGCGGGGCGTCTACGTCTTCGACCACCTGGTCTTCGCGATGCACTCGCTGTCGTTCCAGGGCGTCCTGCTGTCGGTGATGTTCCTCTCGGGCATCTACCTGAACGGCGTCGGCTGGCTCCTGCTGCTGGCGCCCGTCCACCTGTTCGTGCACATGCGCGGGACCTACCGCAGCAGCATCTTCGGCACGCTTCTGCGCATGTTCCTGCTGTTCATCGGCTCGTCGGTCGCCTTCGCGATCCTCGTGCTCCTCCTCTTCATCCTCGGCCTGGCCACGGTGCGCTGAATGTTCAAGTCCGTCCTGGTCGCCAACCGCGGCGAGATCGCCCGCCGGGTCTTCGCCACCGCCCGGCGGATGGGGATCGCAACCGTCGCGGTCTATTCCGAGGCCGACGCCGAGGCCGCCCACGTGGCCGACGCCGATCAGGCGGTGCTGATCGGCCCGGCGGCGGCGCGCGAGAGCTACCTGGTCGGCGAGAAGATCATCGCCGCAGCCAAGTCGACCGGCGCGGAGGCGATCCACCCGGGGTACGGCTTCCTCTCCGAAAACGCCGAGTTCGCCGAAGCCGTGGCCAAGGCCGGTCTGATCTGGATCGGCCCTCCGCCGGCCGCCATTCGCGCCATGGGCCTGAAGGACGCCGCCAAGGCGCTGATGCAGAAGGCGGGCGTGCCGGTGACGCCGGGCTACCTGGGCGCGGACCAGTCCGAGGCGACCCTGGCCAAGGAGGCCGCCCGCATCGGCTTCCCGGTGCTGATCAAAGCGGTGGCCGGCGGCGGCGGCAAGGGCATGCGCCGCGTGGACAAGGCTGGGGATTTCGCCGCCGCGCTGGCGTCCTGCCAGCGTGAGGCCAAGGCCAGCTTCGGCGACGACCGGGTGCTGCTCGAGACCTACGTCACCCGCCCGCGGCACATCGAGGTGCAGGTGTTCGGCGACGCCCACGGCAACGCCGTCCACCTCTACGAGCGCGACTGCTCCCTGCAGCGCCGCCACCAGAAGGTGATCGAGGAGGCGCCGGCCCCCGGCATGGACGCGGCCACCCGCGCGGCGGTGACCAAGGCCGCCGTCGATGCGGCCAAGGCCGTCAGCTACGTCGGCGCCGGCACCGTCGAGTTCATCGCCGACGCCAGCCAGGGCCTGAAGCCCGACCGCATCTGGTTCATGGAGATGAACACCCGCCTGCAGGTGGAGCACCCGGTCACCGAGATGGTCACCGGCCTCGACCTGGTGGAGTGGCAGTTCCGTGTGGCGGCCGGCGAGCCGCTGCCGCTGAAGCAGGCCGAGATCGGCCTGACCGGGCACGCGGTGGAAGCCCGGCTCTATGCCGAGAACACCTCCGGCGGCCTCTTCCTGCCCTCGACCGGCGTGCTGGAGCACTTCGCGCTGCCGCCCACGGTGCGCGCCGACGCCGGCGTCGAGGAGGGTGGAGAGGTCACGCCCTACTACGACCCGATGATCGCCAAGCTGATCGCCCACGCCGAAACCCGCGAGGCGGCGCTCGCCGAACTGGCCGACGCCTGCGACGGCGTCGAGGTCTGGCCGGTGAGGACCAACGCCGGGTTCCTGGCCCGCTGCCTGGAGGCGCCGGACTTCATCGCCGGCGACGTCGACACCGGCTTCATCGAGCGCAACCTGGCGGTCCTGACCGCCGACGTCGACCCATCGCCCGTGGCGCTGGCCGCCGCGGCCCAGGCCGTCATGGCCGAACAGGAGACAGCCGACGACTCGCCCTGGACGCACCTGACCGGCTTCCGGATGAACGCGGCGCGCGAAACGGCCGTGCGGCTGTTCCTCCACGGCCAGGCGATCATGGCCGATGCGGCCGCGCCCAGCGCCGAACGGGCTGCGCTCCTCACCCCGGACGACCACGTGGTGGTGTTCGAATCCGGCGAGGCCTTCGTCTTTTCACGGCATCCGCCCAGCGACGAGGCGGCCGAGGCCGCCGGCGACGGCGCCATCCGCTCGCCCATGCCCGGCAAGGTCACCCAGCTCGCCGTCAAGACCGGCGACAACGTGACCAAGGGCCAGGCGCTGGTGACCCTGGAAGCCATGAAGATGGAGCACGCGCTCGCCGCGCCCTTCGACGGGACTGTGGAGGCGGTGTCGGTGACCCTCGGCGACCAGGTCAGCGAGGGCGAGGTCCTGGTGACGCTAGCGGCGGCCGACGCGCCCAAATAGTCATCCTCCGGTCGCCCGAAGAGGCGATCCGGGGGACCCAAGCGGCATCGTCCCATTCTGCAAGTCAGCTTGGGTCCCCCGGATCAGCCTGCGGCTGACCGTGGGATGACGAGGATATTTGCTGTACCGCCTAGTCGTTGCGCAGCAGCGCCACCGTGCCCTGGCCGCCGTCGGCGCAGATGCTGACGATGGCCCAGCTTCCCTTGGGCATAGCGGCCAGTTCCTTCACTGCCTGGCTGAGGATGCGTGCGCCGGTGGCGCCGAAGGGGTGGCCCAGCGCGGTCGACCCGCCGGTGGGGTTCAGGCGATCGAGGGGGAAGCTCCCCAGCTTG
>Ga0068865_100000212_pt1 | contig 32489 bp, 36 predicted proteins | sample KBSMisM12_FD_75293 | JGI IMG/M metagenome (GOLD analysis project Ga0068865, IMG submission 75293) | Miscanthus rhizosphere microbial communities from Kellogg Biological Station, Michigan, USA - KBS Miscanthus M1-2 | ecosystem: Host-associated > Plants > Roots > Rhizosphere > Soil ...
GCCTTGAGGAGCGGCCTCGGTCTCGGGTTGGGGAGTGGCGGCAATGGAGGCTTGCTGGAGCTCCACAAACTGAGCTGTTTCTGATTTCGAGACCTTGCTCTCTCCCGGAAACCTGACCGCACCCCGCCAAAGCAGGCCGAGGATAAGGGCGGTCGGAATGAGTGAAATCATCAATAAGCCCACGAACAGCGCGCGATTGCTTCGGGGCAGGCGCTCGTGGACGAGGCCCTGGAGCCTCTCCGGCTCTATGATCGTTCGGTCAGAGAGCCCGTTACGGCCTCTCGGTGCGTCCGGTGCGAAGCGCTCGGCCATCGCCTCTGGCGGTGCCGGCGTCTCGGCAGCAAGTCGCTCGCTCAAGCTCTTCGGACGAATGACGGTGTCAGACTGGTCCAGTGCTGACTGTCCCATGTAACCCTCCTACGCATCACACACAAAAAGAGAGCTAGAGACGGTTGAGCTCCGTCAATTATTGCTGTGAGACTTAGTCCACTCGAGAAACGCACGAAACAGATCGGCCCGTTCGGAGTCGGACATTGGCGTTCCGCTCGTGCGCTGCGTCTGCGCCATGAACGCATCGAAGTTGTCGCGCGAGGCTATGCTCGTCACCCCCTTGGTGTTGTTGATCCAAGCCTGCGACAGCGGCGAGCGGTGCCAACCTTCCAAGGTCGCGGCGAAATTGACCTCGCGCCATTTTGGATGGCGCGGCGCCTTCTGGAACGCATCGAAGTTGGTGAAGAAGCGATCCACGAACTTCGCGAGTCTTTTGTAACGCGGCGAATCGTTCTCCCAGTTGAACGAGATCAAGACCGCGCACACCGCGACAGTATCGACGCGCTGCCCTTCGGGAACGAGGTCCGGATAATCGTCATGCGTGAGCGTCGCGGGATAATAGCTGTCCTCGAGCTCCTTGGCGTAAGGCACCGTGAGGAACTTCAGCCCGCGCGCATCCTTGATGTTGGCGAGCGCTGGCGCGGGCTTGCCCGTCACCGTGATCATCGCCGCGATCTCCCCCGACTTGAGCTTCTGCACCGCGTCGGCGTCGCTGAGATGCATTCCCTTGGCATCGATACCGAGCGCCTCGAACACGAGCTTGCCGGTGATCTCGGTGCCGCTCCCCTCCGCTCCGAAATTCACGGCTTTGCCCTTCAGCTCGTTGATGTCGTTCACGTCGGAGCGCACCAGAATGTGCATCTCCTCGTTGAACAGCTTGGCGACGTAGGCGATCTGGTCGATGAAGTTCGACCCGAGCTCGCCGGTCTTGGCGTAGTGCTTGAGGATGTTGGCCTGGGTAATTCCCATATCGACGCCGCGAAGGAACAGCACGTCCTTGATGTTCTGCTCGGGCCCTTTGCCGACGATGGGCAGGACGCGAAGCTGATCGCCGTCATTGAGCACGTCGGCGATGTCCTGAACGATGGCGAGGTCGGTGCCGCTCGCGCTCCCGGCCATGATGGTGACGACGTTCTCGTTGAGGCGAGCGCGGTAGTTTTCGCGCGCGCTCGCCGCGGATGGCTGACTTTTGGCTGAGGGCTGATCTTTGGCTTCGGCTTTAGCCCCGTCCTTGGCGCGGGGCGCGGCAATCGCTGTCAAAGCAAGGAGACATAGCCCACAAGCGAGGGCAATACGCATCACGAGACGCATTTACGAGTTCCCTCCTGCGCGCTCCAACACGACCCCAAGCCGAACCCGTGAGCGCAGCCCGGGCGGCTTTAGACGCAGCAAAAATGCTTGATGTTTCGGGAACGGCGCTGGAGCCCAGCGCGACTTGTCCCCTGTCGTGCTGCTGTCCCTGTTGCTGGCATGCAAGGTGATTTTTAGGTCGCAGTCAAGTAGTTCTGCCAAGCAGGAACAACAAAATCACCCTTACGCCGCAATAAAGTCTTAATATAACTAAGTTTGACGAGAATTTGGCAGGCAGATCATCTTATCATAACCAATAAACCCCCAATCGTTACAGCATAAACGCCGTACCGACTGAAGTTTTTGCTTACGCTCACGGGCCGCCGCAAAAGGGGCTCGGTCTGCTCAACGTCACTTGGCCGGTGGCGGTTCCCGAGCCGTCGTTCGATCCAATTTTCTCGAAGGAGGTGACTAGGCCCTGTTTGCGCTGAGTTACTCAGCCAAGCCTTGCCAAGGTCAACCGCGCCAATCCCTGCCGGCTGGTCACCGTGACCGACAGACGATTGCCATGCTGGACGAGCGAAACTCTGCCGCTTTGGTTTCCTTGCTGCACCCAGCCCGTGTAGCGATTGCCGCCAACATTCACCACGCGCCCGGTCAGCTCGTAGCGGCCACTTTCCGTCGCGCACTGGGATGACACCGCGAACGACTTCGCGGTCATCCGCGTGTATCGCACCCGGCACTGCACATTGTCGGCTCCGTTACGATATGTGACGATGCCCGAGCCGCGCCACGATCCTTCGATGGTCGCAGGCGCTGCTCGCGCGCTGGTTAGGGCGACGGCGAGAAAGATGAGAGACAAAATTGCGGCGCTACGCATGGGAAGACCTCCCCTACAGGAGTAACAAAAGATACCGAGCACGCGGGAGCCGCGTTTCGGTTCGTCAACTGCGTTTTGCCGTCGTCGAAAATTTAAGGACTAGTCGGCGTCCATCTTGAGCGCGGCGATGAAGGCCTCCTGCGGAATTTCGACGCGCCCGAAGCTGCGCATCTTCCTCTTTCCCGCCTTCTGCTTGTCGAGCAGCTTGCGCTTGCGGGTGATGTCGCCGCCGTAGCATTTCGCGGTCACATCCTTGCGCAGGGCGCTGATGGTCTCGCGCGCGATCACCTTAGACCCAATCGCGGCCTGGATCGGGATCTTAAACAGATGGCGTGGGATGAGATCCTTCAGCTTCTCCACCATGGCGCGGCCGCGCGCCTCGGCGCGTGACCGGTTGACGATCACTGACAGCGCGTCCACCGGCTCGTTGTTGACGAGGAGAGCCATCTTGACCAGGTCGCCCTCCTCGTAGCCGATGATGTGATAGTCGAACGATGCATAGCCGCGGCTGACCGACTTTAGGCGGTCGTAGAAATCGAACACCACCTCATTGAGCGGCAGCTCGTAGACCAGCATGGCGCGCGAGCCGGCATAAGTGAGCGTCTTCTGCCGCCCGCGCCGGTCCTCGCAAAGCTTGAGCACTGAGCCGAGATGCTCGTCGGGCACGAGGATGGTCGCCTCGATCCACGGCTCCTCGATCTTGGCGATCTTCTGCGGCTCGGGCATGTCGGCGGGGTTGTGCAGCTCTTTCATGGTGCCATCGGTGAGATATACGCGATAGATGACCGATGGCGCCGTGGCGATCAGGTCAAGATTGAACTCGCGCTCGAGCCTTTCGCGTATGATTTCGAGATGAAGGAGCCCGAGGAAGCCGCAACGGAAGCCGAAGCCGAGCGCCGCTGATGTTTCCATCTCGTAGGTGAAGCTCGCATCGTTCAGCCTGAGCTTGCCGACTGCCTCGCGCAAATTCTCGAACGCGCTGGCATCAACAGGGAACAGGCCGCAAAACACCACCGGCTGTGCCGGCTTGAAGCCGGCGAGTGGGGCCGACGCAGGCTTCTTCTCGTCGGTGACGGTATCGCCTACGCGCGTGTCGGCCACCTGCCTGATCGAAGCTGTGAAAAAGCCGATCTCTCCAGGGCCGAGCCGGTCGCGCATTTCCTGTTTGGGGCGGAAGATGCCGACACGATCGACCTGGTAGGCGGCGCCGGTCGACATCAGCCTGATGCGTTGGCCCTTGTGGAGCGTGCCGTCGAAGATACGCACCAGCACGACCACGCCGAGGTAGGCGTCGTACCAGCTGTCGATGAGGAGGGCCTTGAGCGGAGCGTGCGCCTCGCCCTTGGGCGGGGGGAGACGATGCACGATGGCCTCGAGCACGTCCTCGACGCCTTTGCCCGTCTTAGCGGAGATTTCGAGCGCGTCGTGGGCGTCGAGCCCGATCACGTCCTCGATCTGTTGGCGCACGCGATCTGGCTCCGCAGCAGGCAGGTCGATCTTGTTCAGGACCGGCACCACCTCGTGATCGTTGTCGAGCGCCTGATAGACATTGGCGAGCGTCTGCGCTTCAACGCCTTGAGTGGCATCTACGACGAGCAGTGATCCCTCGACGGCTGCAAGCGAGCGGTTCACCTCATAGGCGAAATCGACGTGACCCGGCGTGTCGATCAGGTTGAGCTCGTACAGCTCGTCGTCGCGCGCGCGATAGTCGAGCCGCACGGTCTGAGCCTTGATGGTGATGCCGCGTTCCCGCTCGATATCCATCGAGTCGAGCACCTGCTCCTTCATCTCCCGCGCGGAAAGTCCGCCGCAGAGTTGGATCAACCGGTCTGCGAGCGTCGATTTGCCGTGATCGATATGGGCGATGATGGAGAAGTTGCGGATGCGGGAAAGGGGCTGCGCCTCTGGTGAATTCATGCCGGGCTTGGTAAGGGGGGAAACCCGCAAGGGTCAAGGTGGCGGGACCGCGAATTATGGCGAAAAAACTGGGGAACTGCCCTAATGTCGCGTCGGTTAGGCCTTAAGGGCTGCTACCATTGCCAATCGTCAAACCAAAACGGAGTGATCTTATGCTGAAGAAAGTGCTCTTAGCCGCTACCGTGGGCGGTCTCGTCGCGGGCTTTGCGGTACCTGTCCCGTCAGCCGAGGCGGCGGCCATGGCTCCACTCACGTGCAAAGAGGCGGCGAAACTTACGTTCCCGGCGGACCACAAAGCCCGCCACGCCTACAAGCATGAGTGCAAGGAGGCCTGGAAGGCACAAAAGAAGGCTGCCAAAGCCTAAATCAGCAGAAGAAGATCGAGACTTTATTCAAGAAAGGGACCCGGTTTCGGGTCCCTTTCTCATTTATTTCGCTCAGTTCGGTGTTTTATTCAAATTGAACGAAATGCCACACCTGCGAAGATCAATTAAAGAAGATCAATTAAACACGAATAGCGTCGGTCGAATTCGCCGCAGGGAGCAGATCGTTGTTGACGAAAATACTCTCCTTGGGGCCTTATCACGGCGCGTGACGTTGGGTCCACACTGACGGGGGTAACCTTATGCTTAAGAAAGTGTTTTTGGCTGCGGCCGCGTCTCTCGTCCTCGTCGGCGCCACGGCCGCCATGGTGTCCGCTCCGGCGATGGCTGGTAGCGGCTGCCACAAGGCTGCCAAAGCCGCCTATCCCCATGATCGGAAGGCGCGCCGCGCCTACAAGAAAGAGTGCAAGGCGCATTACAAGGCCTGGAAGAAAACCCACAAGCACCACCACCATCTGTTCGGCAAGTAGTGCTTCAGCGCTAAGCGACTGGCGAATTGGGAGGGACCCGCGAGAGCTCGGCGGGTCCCTTCGTTTTGCCGCGGTAGAATTTTGGCGACGTCAGATGCCGGCGTACCACTCGTAGCCGAGATCTTCCCAGAAGCCGCCGCGCCCGCCGCGGATGCCGACGATGTGATCGACCGCCTCGATGCGCATCACATATTTCGCCATCTTGTAACCGAGCTGCCGCTCGACCCGGAGCCTCAACGGGGCGCCGTTGGCAATTGGAAGAGTCTGATCGTTCATCTCGTAGGCGAGAATGGTCTGCGGATGGTAGGCGTCAACGAGCCCGATCGATTCATAGTATTTGTCCTTTTCCTTGCCGGTCTCGAACAGATTGTCGGCACAATAGAACACGATATAGCGCGCATCCGGCTTGAGCTTGACGCGATCGAGCAGCGCGGAAAGCGGTACACCCTTCCATTTGCCGATGCAGCTCCATCCCTCGACGCAATCATGCCGCGTGATCTGCGTGCGCGACGGCATGGCACGAAGCTCGGCAAGCGACAGTTCCAACGGCTGCTCGACGAGGCCTCTGATGCCAAGCTTCCAGTCGGCAAAGCCGTTTGCCGCATGAGCCTTGTAGGCGGGATCGCCAGGATCAGTGGAGCCGTTGGCCTTGAACGCAGGCGAGAGGTCGGCCTCTGTGTACTCGCGCGCAAGCGCGGTAGGCGAGAGCAGCGCCCTTTGCGAAACTCGGGTCAGTTCCTCGGCAGAGTCGAGCACGCGCTTGACCCAGGGCGGGTCGGAAAGCTCGTCGCAGCCGGCGAGCAGTGCTGTGCTTGCCGCCGCAAGGCCGCGCGTGAGAAAGCCGCGCCGATGCATCTCCCGCTCGCCGCTCATCGCTTTTCCTCCGCGGGCTCAATCGCGTAGCGGCCGGTGATCATCGAGCGGAGATTGTTCCAGACGCCGGAGACCAGCACCATGAAGACATGCACCGCAACGAAAATCACAATGCCGCTCGCCGTGATGAAGTGGATGGTGCGCGCAGACTGCCGGCCGCCGAGCACATCAAGCAGGAGCGGGAAGGCCGCGTCCATTCCGGGCGACATGGCGAGGCCGGTCAGCAGCATGAGCGGCAGAAGAATGAAAGCGACGATGAGATAGCTGAGCTTTTGCAGCACGTTATAGCGCTTGGCCTCCTCGCCCTTGGCGAATTTGAGTTGGGCATGTTCGATGATCGAAGCGCCGATGTGACTGAGCTCCTTGCCTGACGGAGCGAGATCGCGCCGAAGGTGACCGCTGCCAAGACTCCACAGGAGGTAGGCGAGGCCGTTGAACAGGAAGAGCCAGGCGAAGAAGAAATGCCAGCGGCGCCCCATGGAGAGGTCGCGATGTCCGGGCAGGGTGACCGACCAGGGGAAGCCTCTCTCGTCGACGTTACCCGCGAGATCCGTGGCGGCCCCGAACACACCGTCGGTGTCGAAGCTGTGACCAAAGACCGTGGTGACGCCCTTGACGGTGTCGCCGTCCTGCTTGGCGTCCAGGGCAAAGATCGGAGCGTCGAAGTTTGACTGCGCCCCGAGATAGAGCGCTGGGTGGGCGTTGAAGATTTGCATCCCGCTCATCAGGAGCACGAGCAGCACGAGCACGTTGATCCAGTGCGTGATGCGCACCGTGCCCGAATGGCGATAGATGACCTCGCGCTTCTCCATGACGCTCTAACGTTCGGCGGGCTTCTCTGGATGCACGCCGAGGCTAGGATGGTTTGCCCCAGATCTGCTCCAGCCGCTGCGCACGGCCGCAACCCCATTTGTAGTACTTGTACGCAATAGGATTCTGGTTGTGATAATCCTGGTGGTAGGCCTCGGCCGGGGTGAAGGTCGTGGTCGGCCTAATCTCGGTTGCGACTTTCTGCTTGAACTTGTCCGCGATCTCCTGCTTGGTCTCTTCGGCGAGTTTCTTCTCCTCATCGTCGCCGACGAAGATGACGCTCTGATAGGCGCTGCCTTTGTCGCAGAACTGGCCGTCGAGATCGAACGGGTCGATATTGTGCCAATAATGGTCGAGCAGGGTGGCGTAGCTGACCTTGGCGGGGTCGTAGGTCACCTTGACCGCTTCCTTGTAACCTTCATGGGCGCCGTAGGTGGGATTGGGCGTGGTGCCGCCGGCATAACCTGAGACCGTCTCGGTGACGCCGTTGACTTCGTCGAAAGCGGCTTCCACGCACCAGAAGCAGCCGCCGGCGAAGATCGCGGTCTTCGACTCTGCCGCACGCGTGCCGCCTGAGCCGGCCATAAGCAGTCCGGCAAGGAGGGTGGCGGTCAGCACCGCGCAGATCCAACGCGCCAGCATGAAAGTCTCCAGAATCGGCGTTCGACGATTCATAAGAACGCGATGGAAGTTCGCCTAGTGGCTCTCGCGCGACCGTGAAATGAATTGAAAGGCGTCAACCGCTTAGGGGAGCTTGGGCTGGCTCCCCGGTTGAGTTATTGAGGGGCCATGCAACAGCGGCTTTCTTCCCCGCGAGACCAGATCGAGCCTGCCTATGATGTGGTGGTGGTCGGCTCAGGCTATGGTGGCGGCGTGGCAGCCTCGCGGCTCGCGCGTGCTGGCCAGAGCGTATGCGTGATCGAAAAGGGCAAGGAGTTTCTCACTGGGGAGTTTCCGAGCCGGCTGCCGGAACTGAGGCGCGAGCTTCAGATCAATGGCAGCAAGATGCGCTCAGGCTCGCGCACTGGCCTGTTCGATTTCCGGCTCGGCGCCGACATCCACGTGCTGGTCGGCTGCGGGCTTGGCGGAGGCTCGCTGATCAATGCGGGCGTCGCGCTGAAGCCTGACCCGCGCGTGTTCACCGATGCGGTCTGGCCAGACGAGGTCACCCGGGACGGCCTGCTCGATATTGGCTTTGGCAGGGCTTCCGCGATGCTCCGCCCCACGCCCTATGCCAAGGCCGCCGAGCTCACCAAATATCGCGCGCTCGACGCAGCGAGCGCCGCCTTTGGCGACGTACCGGTCGCCGCCCCAGTGGTGGTGAGCTTCGAGGACAACGTCAATCCTGCCGGAGTCTCGCAGCCGGCTTGCACGCTGTGCGGCGATTGCTGCTCGGGTTGCAATGTGGGCGCCAAGAACACGGTTGCCATGACATATCTTCCTGACGCCCGCGCCCATGGCGCCGAAATCTTCACCGAGCTTGCGGTAAGTCATGTCGCCAGGCATGAGGGCGGCTGGCGCGTCTATTTCGCGCCCTCAGACGCCAAGGACGCGAGCCCAAGCTTTATCGAGGCCAGGAGCGTGGTCCTTGCCGCCGGCACGCTCGGCTCGACCGAGATCCTGCTTCGATCGCGTGAGGGCGGCCTCAAGCTCTCAGACCGGCTCGGCGAAGGCTTCTCCGCCAATGGCGACATCATTGCGTTCGCCCTCGGCGGCACCGAGAAGGTGAACGGCATCGGCGTGGGCTACCCGCCCAAATATGTCGGAGATGCCATCGGCGCCTGCGTCGCCGGCCAGATCGAGCTTCCAGACCGCAAGTACCTCGAGCGCAGCATGATCATCCAGGAGGGCGTGCTGCCCTCGGCGCTCGCGCCGCTCCTGCCAGTGTTCTTCATATCAGGCGGCAGGCTGCTAGGCGCGGCCCAAAGCCTCATCAAAGGCGTCTATCAAGGGCCGCTCTCGCACCTCCATACCTTCTTCGTGGTCTCGCATGACGAGGCCAAGGGCAAGATCAGGCTCGACAACGGCAGCGCCACGGTCGAGTGGCCTGGCGTCGCCGACGAGCCGGTCTATGCGCGCGTCGACCAAGCGCTGACCCGCGCCGCGGAGGCGGTCGGCGCCCGCTACATCAAGAGCCCGCTTGCCGTGACGAGCATGGGGACGAAGCCGGCCACCGCGCATCCTCTCGGCGGCTGCGGCATCGGCGAGGACGCCTCAAGCGGCGTGGTCAACCACAAGTGCCAGGTGTTCGATGGCGATGGCGAAACCGTGCACGGCGGGCTCTATGTCTGCGACGGGTCGGTCATCCCGCGCTCGATCGGCGTCAATCCGCTGCTGACCATCACAGCGCTCGCCGAGCGGGCGATGATCCATCTCGCCCGCGACCACAATCTCGGTTTCGATGATCTTCCGCGTGCCCACGCGGAGGCGAGTGTCTAGCCGCGCAGTTCCCCGCCGGTCGCCTTCTGCACCGCGGCGACGATCTTCGCCGCCACCGCTTCGATCTCGGCGTCAGTCAGCGTCTTCTCGCGTGGCTGAAGCGTGACCTCGATGGCGAGTGACTTCTTGCCCTCGGGCACGCCTTGGCCGGTAAACACGTCGAACACGCGCGTTTCGCTGATCAGCGCGCGATCTGCGCTCGACGCGGCGCGGACTACGTCGCCAGCGGCGACCTCGCGGTCGAGCAGGAAGGCGAAATCGCGTCTGACTGGCTGAAGGTCGGATGCTTCGAGCGCAGGCTTGGCCGTACCTTTACGGCGGCTTGCGGGAAGCGCGTCGAGATAAAGCTCGAAGCCCGCAAGCGGCGGGTCGATGCGAAGTCCGGCGAGAAGGTCAGGATGAAACTCGCCGAACACGGCAAGCACATTCTTAGGTCCGAGCTTGAGTGCGCCGGAGCGGCCGGGATGAAACCATGATGGGGTCTCGCGGGTGGCGGTGAGACTCGACTGATCGATGCCGAGCGCGGCGAGTGCCGCCACGGCGTCCTCCTTCACTACAAATATGCAAGAAGGCGGCGCCTGTCCCGACCAATGCCTGCCCGATCCCTCCATGTTGGAGTGACCAAAGCGAACGCCGGACGCCGCGAGGAACTGATCCTCCGGCCGCGAGCCCCGATAGACCTGGCCAAGCTCGAACAAGGCGCCATCGGCGAAGCCTCTGTCCCTATTTCTTTGTGCCGCGGTGATTATGCCAGGCAGGAGCGAAGGTCGCATGACGGCAAGCTCGGTCGAGATCGGGTTGCTCAGCGTGAGCTCGGCCCCGCCGCCGCCGCCGAACAGCTTGGCGTGTTCGGGCGCGATGAAGGACCAGGTCACTGCCTCGACGAAGCCGCGCGCGGCAAGCACGCGGCGGGTGAGCCTCTGCCGCCTCTGCTGCTCGGTCAGCACCGGCTTTGCTACACCCGCAGAGCGTGGCATCGGCGTGGCAGGTACTTTGTCGACGCCAACGAGTCGCACTACCTCCTCGACGAGATCGGCGGGGCCGGTAATGTCGGGACGCCAAGAGGGCGGGGCTGCCTTAAGGTGCTTACCCTTGCCTTCGAGCCCGACGCCGAGAGCGGCGAGGAGCTCCTTGATCTCGCGCGCCTCGAGATCGAGCCCGCTCAGGCGCTCGATGAGGCCGAGATCGAACTTGAAAGGCCGGTTGGCCTTCGGCGGCTTACCCGTGATGGTGATCTTGCTTACCTCGCCGCCGCAAATCTGGAGCACGAGGTCTGTGGCAAGTTCGAGCCCGGCCACCACAAACTCGGGATCGACGCCGCGCTCGAAACGATAGCGCGCGTCGGACTGGATATTGAGCCTGCGCCCCGTGCGCGCGGTGCGCTTGGGATCGAAATAGGCCGACTCGATGAAGACGTTGGTCGTGCTCTCGGTGACGCCAGTCTCCTCGCCGCCAATCACGCCGCCAAGCCCGAGTACGGCGCGGTCGTCGGCGATGACGCACATGTCGCCGTCAACCTCGTAGGTCATGCCGTCGAGCGCGAGAAACGATTCGCCTCGCCGCCCGAGGCGCGCCCGGATCGCGCCTTCAAGCCTGCCTGCATCATAAACGTGCAGCGGACGGCCACGGTCGTAGGAGATGTAGTTGGTGATATCCACCAGTGCCTTGATCGGCCGGAGGCCGATCGCCTTAAGCCGCCGCCGGAGCCACTCCGGCGACGGGCCGTTCTTGACGTTGCGCACCAGCCGGCCCGCGAACACGGGGCAGGCGTCAGCCGTCTCTCTATCGAACTCGAGTTCGATGGGGATGGGATTTGGGAAGCTGCCTTTGATTGGCTTCACCGAATCTTTTTTCAGCTTGCCGAGACCGGCGGCAGCGAGATCTCGCGCAATGCCGCGCACGCCGAGGCAGTCGGGACGGTTCGGCGTAATGGCAACCTCGATCACCGCATCATCGAGCCCGAGTGCTGCCGAAGCGGTGCTCCCTACCTTGGCGTCAGCGGCAAGCTCAATAATGCCGATATGCTCGTCGGAGATCTCAAGCTCACGTTCGGAGAGCAGCATGCCATTCGACTCTACGCCCCTGATCTTGGCCTTCGTGAGGGTCAGATCGATGCCGGGAACGTAGGAGCCGACCGGGGCGAACACGCCCTTCATTCCGGCACGCGCGTTGGGCGCGCCGCACAGGACTTGCAAGTGCTCGCTGCCGGTGTCCACTTCGCAGATACTGAGCTTGTCGGCGTTGGGATGCTTCTCGCATTTCACCACCTCAGCCACGCGGAAGGGAGCGAGCGAAGTCTTGGGGTCGAAGACCTTCTCGACCTCAAGCCCGATGCGGGTGAGGGTGTCGGCGATCTTCTCGACGCCAGCTTTGGTGTCGAGATGCTCCTTGAGCCATGTATAAGTGAACTTCATGGCTTTAGGACGGGCCGGCGGCCAGGGTCGGGATGGCGAGCGGCGGAAAGCCGTAATGCTCGAGCCAGCGCAAATCGCCTGAGAAGAAGGCGCGCAGGTCCGGCATGCCATATTTCAACATGGCGATGCGGTCGATGCCGAGCCCGAAGGCGAAGCCCTGATAGCGCTCGGGATCGAGCCCGACATTCTTGAGCACGTTCGGGTGCACCATGCCGCAGCCCAAAATTTCGAGCCAATCGTCGCCCTCGCCGATCCGAAATTCGTCGCCAACCTTGGCGTAACCGATATCGACCTCCATCGACGGCTCGGTGAAGGGGAAGTAGCTCGCGCGGAAGCGCATCTTCACCTGCGGTACCTCGAAGAAGGCCTTGCAGAATTCCTCGAGCACCCATTTGAGATGCCCAAGATGCGTCTCCTCATCGATCGCGAGTCCCTCAACCTGATGGAACATTGGCGTGTGGGTCTGATCTGAATCGGAGCGATAGACTCGCCCCGGCGCGATGATGCGAAGCGGCGGCTTCTCTCTGAGCATGGTCCTAATCTGCACCGGGCTCGTGTGGGTGCGGAGCACAGGGCGGGTGCCGTCGGGCGCCTCTGGAAGATAGAACGTGTCGTGGTCCTGCCGTGCCGGATGCTCTGGCGGAATATTGAGCGCGGTGAAATTGTTGAAGTCGGTCTCGATGTCGGGCCCTTCGGCGATCGAGAAGCCCATATCGGCGAAGATCTCGGTGATCTCGTCGGTGACCTGGCTCACGGGGTGGATGCGGCCCTCGGCGAGCGGCCCTTCGCGAACGGGAAGCGTGACGTCGGCCCGCTCGACCACGAGCTTCTGGCCGAGCGCGGTCTTGGTTAGCTCGCGGCGCTTGGCCTCGAGCGCTTCGCCAACGCTGTCCTTCAGGCTGTTGACGACCTGGCCGTAAGCCTTGCGCTCCTCCGGCGGCAGCGAGCCAAGCGCCTGCATCAGCTCCGACACGCGCCCTTTGCGCCCAAGCGCGGCGACGCGCACTTCCTCGAGCTTGTCGAGGTCGCTAGCTTCAGCGATGGCGTGAAGCAGCTCGGTTTTGAGACTGTAGAGCTCTAGCGTGCTCATGGCTCAGGCTCCCATGGCCTGCGGCCTTAGGGCTTAAGCCCGCACGGCAGCTGAGGCAGCCTCGACGAGACCCTTGAAGGTTTGCGGCTTGTGCACGGCGATGTCGGAAAGCACCTTGCGGTCAAGCTCGATGCCGGCCTTCTTCAGCCCGTCGATCAGCCGCCCGTAGGTGAGGCCGTTTTCGCGGGCCGCTGCATTGATGCGCTGAATCCACAACGCGCGGAAGGTGCGCTTCCGCACCTTGCGGTCGCGATAGGCGTACTGCCCGGCCTTCTCGACGGCCTGGCGGGCGACGCGGATGGTGTTCTTGCGGCGGCCGTAATAGCCCTTGGCCTGCTTGATCACCTTGCGGTGGCGGGCATGGCTGGTAACGCCACGTTTTACACGAGACATGACGGTGCTCCTTCGAAGTCTGGCCTTAGCCTAGCGGCTATAGGGCAGGAAATTTCTCTTCACGATCTTGGCGTCCTCGTCGGACAGGACCATGGTTCCGCGCGCCGTCCTGATGAACTTGGTCGGGCGCTGAATCATGCCGTGTCGCTTGCGCGAGGCTTGGCACTTCACCTTGCCTGAGGCCGTGACCTTGAAGCGCTTCTTGGCACCGCTCTTGGTCTTCAACTTGGGCATTTGGCTTCCTTTATCTTGATCCCGGCGAGGCTCGCCAAAACGGCAGCGGGCAGGGGGAATTAGCGACGAGTGGAAAGCATGCGAGCCGCCACGGCATGCCCCGCCGGGCGGCTCCTCGGATGCGCCTTATAGGGTGGATTTGAGCGGGATTGCAAGGCCCGCGCAGAGCGAAAGGCTCAACGCGGCGCGAGCACCATCACCATCTGCCGACCTTCGAGCCTAGGCTCCGACTCCACCTTTGCAATGGTCGAGGTGTCGGCCTTGACGCGGTCGAGCAGTTGCGCGCCGAGCTCCTGATGTGCCATCTCGCGGCCTCTGAAGCGCAAAGTCACCTTGACCTTGTCGCCCTCCTCGAAGAAGCGGCGGATCGAGCGCATCTTCACGTCGTAATCGTGCGTGTCGATGTTCGGCCGCATCTTGATCTCCTTGATCTCGACGGTGCGCTGCTTCTTGCGGGCCTCGGCGGCCTTCTTCTGCGCCTGATATTTGTATTTGCCGTAGTCGAGGATCTTGCAGACCGGCGGTTCCGAGTTGGGCGCGATCTCGACGAGATCGAGCCCGGCTTCCACCGCGCGCGCGAGCCCTTCGGACGTGGGGACCACGCCGACATTATGGCCGGTGGCGTCGATGAGCTGGATTTTGGGGATGTCGATGCCCTCGTTGATACGAGGACCGCCCTTTTCGGGGGTAAGCTTGATTGGTCGTCTTACGATGTTTCGTTCTCCTCTGTTCGAGCAGTCGCGACCCTCGCCTTCAAAAGCGATGTATTCCCTGCTCTTGCGATGACGCTAAGCCCGACAAGTTCTACAGGATGGGAACCCTGCCTGAAAAGTCAAGCCGCGCCACGCTTTTCGGTTCATTTCATCTGCCTTCTTCCGTCAAGGCGGCCTGGAACGCCGGCGGATTCGGCATAACGCTGGGCGAGGCGCGTGCCTAGAAGCTCGTCATAGACTGCAAGCGTTTTCGACTGCATTTGTGCCAGCGCGAACTCCACGGCAACGCGCGCAGTGGCGCGTTCGCCGATCTTGGCCCGCTCGGGTGGCGTGAGCGACAGCGCAAGCCCGAGCCTGTCGGCAAGTGCACCGGCATCATTAGCTGAGACGAGCCAGCCGGTGAATCTCGCCGTATCCTGCTCGGGCGAGATGATGGTCTCGGGCAATGCCCCAAGATCTGACACGATGACCGGACAGCCCATGGCTTGCGCCTCGACGCTGGTCCGGCCGAAAGTCTCGGGGACCAGAGAAGGGACAATAGCGACATGCGCGGCAAGAAATGCCGCCGGCATATCCTGGCAATGACCGACGAGGCGCACTTTGTTGCCGAGTTCATGATGAGCGATGAGGTCGAGCAGCTCTTGCCGGTATCCGGCTTTGCGCGGCGCATCGCCGGCAAAGACGATAACCGCGCTCTCCAGCGCGCCCTCGCGGTCAAGCCGCGAAGCAGCCTCGATGGTTTGGCGATGACCTTTCAGTCCCGTAAGTCGCGCCGCCTGGAGCACGATCTTGGTGTCAGGCGAAACGCCCCAGCTCTCTCTGAGTTTTGCAACAGGACCAGGCGGCACGACGAATGGGCCGAACATTGCCGCGTCGATGCCACGATAGATCACCCTGATGCGGTCGCGCGCCAGAGGATGGCGTTCGGCGATCAGCGCCGCGGTATAGTGCGAGTTGGCGATGATCCGGTCGCCGCGGCCCATGACGTTGTTATAGGCGGTCTTCAGCGGACCTCCGGTGCTGCCATAGGCGCCGTGATAGGTAGTCACGAAAGCCCGTCCGGTTGCTCGCGTGGCCAAGAATGCGCTCCATGCCGGCGCCCGGCTTCGTGCATGCACGAGATCGACCTTGCGCTCCTCGATCAGACGCCTGAGCCGGCGGGCATTGGCGAGAATGGTGAGGGGGTTCTTGCTCGCCATCGGAAGTGGAATGATCTCGCCGCCCACTTGCGTGATGGCGGTTGCCATGCGGCCCCCTTCGGTGGCAACGAGGGCCGAGGCACCGACGCGGGTGAGCGCATCGGCGATCTCCACGGTCGCTTGCTCGCTGCCGCCTGCGTCGAGGCGCGGCACGACCTGCAATATGGTCACTTCGGCCATGCCCTCGATTTCATCGGCTTTCGTTGGAGCGTGTGAAGCTTCTTAGGATGGACCACCAAGAACCGCAATTCCTGGAGGTGGGGCAGAACCGAAGGCGGCGCATTGCCTTTCGCTTTGCCGATGTGGGCGATCGGGACAGTCCAGCCCTTCTGTGGGTTCCAGGCTTCCTTTCCGACATGGAGAGCACCAAAGCGCTCGCTCTCGCCGACTGGGCGCGGGCCCATGCCGTACCGATGTTGCGCTTCGACTATTCGGGACATGGGCTGTCGAATGGCAATCTGCTCGAGGCTTCGATCGGCGACTGGCTGGAAGAGACCAGCACCGTGTTTCAATTGCTGGAAGACCGGCGCACGATCGTGGTGGGCTCGTCGATGGGTGGATGGATCGCCCTCCTCCTTGTTAGGCAACTTCAGCGAGAGGAGAGGCTCGAACGGTTGGCTGGACTCGTGCTCATCGCGCCGGCCTGGGACATGACCGAGCGGCTGATGTGGCACCGCATGACGCCCGAAGTAAAGGAGACGCTGGAGCGCGACGGTGTCTATTACGAGCCTTCGCTCTACGGCGATCCCTATCCCATTACCAAGAATCTGATCGAGGAGGGGCGCTCGCATCTCATCGGCGACGGATTGCTTCGCCTCGATCGTCCGGTGCGCATTCTGCAAGGCATGTGCGATCCAGATGTGCCATGGGGGCATGCGCTCGATCTCGTCGATCTTCTGTGTTGCGAGGATGTCGAGCTCACGCTGATCAAGGACGGCGACCATCGCCAATCGCGGCCGCAAGATCTCCGCCGCCTCGAAGCGACCGTCGCCGCGCTGGTTGACCGCATCGCGCGTTAAGGCTTTACCGCTTCGGTTACTATCGGGCAGCCGAGCGTCTTCTCGATGGCCTCCTTGAGCTTGTCTTGTGTCTCCGCGGTGAAATAGAGGCCGCCATTCTGCTCGGCGAGGCATTTCGCTTCGAGGACACTCTGCTCCCCTACCCAGCTAATGCCACGCACGCGCAGCGAGATAACGTGAACGGTCAGCCGCGAGGCCTCGGCGTGAAGCTGCTTGCCGAGGTCGCAGAGCGAGCCTCCGCACGTTTCTTCGCCGTCTGTCACGACAACTATGAGACCAGGTTTGTTGCGGTAGTCGAGCACGTCAGCCGCTTGTCCCACGGCCGATGTCAGTGGCGTTTTTCCGGCAGGCGTCAGCGCTTTGACCGCACCCAGGATGGCTGCCGCGGCATTCTCTGTCGGCCGCAGCTCGAGCGTGACGTTGCATTGATTGTAGGGACCTGGCCCGAAGGTGATGAGGCCCACGCGTCGAATCCGGGTGATACTCGGTGAGACCTCCGCAAGCGTAGCGCGCACTTTGTCGAGCCGGCTCACGCTGCCGGCGGACTCGCTGCCATAGCCCCACCCATCGCCGGACATCGAACCTGACGCGTCGAACACGATCATGGCGTCTTCGACGCACGGCGCCTGCAAAGCCTTCTTGTCTTCCGCTGCCTGACCTGTGAAGGCCGACATGCCAATAAAGGCGATGGCGGTGCCGAATTGCAGGGGCGATGTCGGGCACGGCTACGAATGATATTCGGGCTTAAGCGCCGCTGACAGTGGTCGGGAGTAGAGAGGCGAGGCCTTCGCGGTAGGTCGGATAGCGAAGCTTGACGCCAAGCTCCGACTTGATACGCGCATTCGAAATGCGCCGGCTTCCTTCATAGAAGCTTCGCGCCATGGGACTGAGATCTGCTTCCTCAAAGGCAATCTCAGGAGGTGGCGGCACACCGATCAGCTTCGCGGCGTAGGCCACAACCTCGTCGGGCGCTGCCGGCTCGTCGTCGGCGACGTTGTAGATCGCACCGGCGCGTGGATGCGCGATCGAGGCTTCAAGCACGGTCGCGATGTCCTCGACATGAATGCGGCTGAAAACCTGGCCGTCCTTCTTGATGCGCCGCGCTGTGCCGGCATTGAGCTTGTCGAACACGCACCGGCCGGGGCCGTAGATACCGGCGAGGCGGAAGATCTGAACCGGAATGCCCGTCTTCTCGCCGAAATCAAGCCAGGCTTGCTCGGCCTCAGCCCGAGCCTCTGTGCGGTCGCTGTTAGGCTTGGGCTCAGCGGTCTCGTCCACCCAGCGTCCCTTCTGGTCGCCATAGACGCCGACGGTCGAGAGATAGCCGATCCATTTGACCGATCCGAGACCCGCGATCTGCTCGCGATAGTGTACAAGCACAGCATCGCCTTCGTGGCCGGGTGGGATTGAATGGAGGAGGTGGGTGGTACCGGGCAGCAGCTTGGCGACCGCACGATTGTCGGGCTCTCCGCCGAAGCGCAGCACCTCGTACCCTTGCGCGCGGAGCCGCGCGATATTGGCTTCGTCGCGGGCCGTGCCTGCGATCTGCCAACCCTTGGCGGAAAGGCGCGCCGCGAGCGCCTGCGCCGAGTAGCCGAGCCCGAATGCGAACAGCCGGCTCACGCCGCCTCCCTGGTCCACTCCGCTCTGACGGCAGGGTCTGGATCGTTAGCGTGCGTCGTGCGGAGCGCGGAGAAGCGGGACGGCGCAAGCCGCGACAGCGCCCACACGGCCATGGCGCGCACGAGCGTTGAGTCATCCGCGAGCCGTGCCTCGACCAAAGGCGCCAGCATTGCGTCACCAGAATTGCCAGCCGCAATCAGAACATTGCGCAGAAAGCGGTCGCGGCCGGTGCGCTTGATCGGCGTACCGCGGAAGCGAGCCCTGAATGCGGCATCATCGAGCTGAAGAAGCTCGGCGAGTGCCGGATTGTTGCTTTCGGCCCTGACGCTGAGCTTCGTCTCACACGCGGCATGGGCAAATTTGTTCCACGGGCATACGGCGAGGCAATCGTCGCACCCGAAGATGCGATTGCCCATCGCCGCCCGGAAGCGCGGCGCGATGTGACCCTTGTGCTCGATGGTGAGGTAGGAGATGCATGCCCGCGCATCGATCTGATAGGGCGCGGTGAAGGCGCCGGTCGGGCAAATGTCGAGGCAGCGCCGGCAAGCGCCGCAGTGGTCTTCTTCCGGCGCGTCGGGTGCGATCTCCGCGTCGGTGAAGATCGAGCCGATGAACAGCCAGGAGCCGAACTCGCGCGAGACGAGATTGGTATGCTTGCCCTGCCAGCCAAGACCGGCGCGCGCGGCAAGCGGCTTTTCCATCACCGGTGCGGTGTCGACGAAGATCTTGACCTGCCCGCCGGTAAGCTCCTGCACCCGCGTTGCCAGCGGCTTCAGCTTGGCCTTGAGCACATCGTGATAATCGGCGCCTTGCGCATAGATCGAGATTGCGCCGCGCGACCTCTCTTTCAGAATCGCGAGAGGATCGCCGGTGCGGTCGTAGTTGAGGCCAAGCAGGATTACGCTTTGGGCCTCGGACCATAGGGCGCGCGGGGCATTGCGGCGCTCCGCGGTGGTCGCAAGCCAACCCATGTCGCCTTGGCGGTCCTCGGCGAGGAAGGCATTGAGCGCTTCGCCCGCGCCGTCGACCGCATCAGCCGAGGTAAAGCGAACCGCGTCGAAGCCAAGCGCTTTGGCCTCCTCTGCGATTCTCGCTTTCAGCGTTACTCCCATGCGACTCTATGTCGGGGCGCTTTAGCTAGAAATCGAGGTCAGCATAGGTGCCCGCGGGAGTGAAGCCCGCAACGCGGTCTTGCAGCAGCGGCCTGAACGAGGGCCTCGATTTCAACAGCGCGTACCAGTTCTTGGCCGGTTCAAACTCCTCCCACGGGACCTCGCCGAGAAAATCGAGGGTGGACAGATGCGCGGCAGCGGCGAGATCGGCAAAGCTCAAGGCATCGCCGGCAAGCCAGCTCCGCGTCTCGGTGAGATGGCCGATATAGGTGAGATGATACCGCAAGTTGTTGCGCCCTGCGCGCATCGCTTCCATATCGGGCGAGGCGCTCTGTGGCCCAAAACGCCGAAACACTTTCTCCTCGACGAGATAGGACGTGACCTCTTCAAAGAACTTGCGGTGGAACCAGTCGGTGAGCCGCCGCGCCTCGGCTCGCGCCGCGGCGTCGCCGGGGAAGGGCGCGAAGGAGACGCCGCTGCGCTCGTCCATGGTATCGCCGAGGTATTCTGAGATCGCGTAGGAGCCGGAGATCGCGCCCTGCGCGTCAGTAAGGAGCACGGGCAGCGTGCCGGCGGGGTTCAGCTTGAGGAATTCGGCCCGCCATTCCCAAGGCCTTTCCTCGGCGAGCTCGGCCTCAACCCCGCATTCGGCGAGCGCGAGCCGGATCGAACGGGAGAACGCGCAGAGAGGATAGTGTAGAAGAGTCGCCATCCCGTCGGTGGCCAAGTGTTCCATATCAAATGAATCGCGCGCGTTGAAGGCTCGGTATAGAACCTGCGCGCGAGTCGAACAAGCGGGGCCGCGAGGGGGCCATGACGATAGAACAGATCATCGTCCTTGCCGTGGTGCAGGGCATCACCGAATTCCTGCCCATTTCTTCCTCGGGGCACCTCATTCTCATTCCCCAGCTCATGCATTGGCCCGACCAGGGCATCCTGGTCGATGTGATGACGCATTTCGGCACTTTGCTTGCCATCCTCATCTATTTCTGGCGCGACGTATGGAAGCTCATTCTCGGCGGCCTCGCCTTGCTCAAAGGCAAGCTAACCGACGACGGCAAGCTCGCCATCTATATCGTGCTCGCCACGATTCCCGCCGTCGTCTTCGGATTTGTGCTCAAGAAATTCGGCTACACCGATCTCGAGCGAAACGTCGCTATCGTGGCCTGGAATACGATCCTTTACGGCATCCTGATGATGATCGCCGACATGGTTGGCAAGCAGGAGCGGACCATGGCCAACATGACGCTCGGAAGCGCGCTTGTGATCGGCGTGGCTCAGGCGCTCGCGCTGATCCCTGGCACGAGCAGGTCGGGCGTGACCATGACGGCTGCGCGGTTCCTCGGGTTCACACGGCCCGACTCGGCGCGCTTCTCCTTTCTGCTCGGAATTCCGGCGACGGCAGGGGCTATCGTGTTTACGGTCGGCGATGCGATGGCGAGCGGCGAGAAGATCACCATGGACATCCTGCTCTGCGCGGCTCTGACCTTCGTCGCCGGCATCCTCGCCATCGCGTTTTTGATGAACTTGCTCCGCCGCATCAGCTTTTTGCCCTTCGTGCTCTACCGCATGGTGCTCGGCGGCTTCCTCCTGGTCATGCTGTACGGCTGAGTGCGAGCTCGAGGTCAGGGCCGGAAAGCGGAGAACTGACCGCGCGGGCGATACTGGTCGAGATATTCCGGCACCACGCTTGCAATCGCCACCGGTTCGATGCCGAGCCCTTCGAGCGTGCGGCCGGCACTGCGGGCCGTCTCGCTCACCACATTATCCAGCTCTAGCAGCCGCACCTGGTCGATGGTGAGCGGCGGCTTCGGTAGGAATTGCAGAAAAGCCGCTTGCAGCTTGGCGAGCCAAAATGGCTCGGGCACGAGCGGCCGCCTACGCATCGTGTAGGTGAGCACGCGCTGCATCACTTGTTTCATGCTGAGGATCTCTGGACCGCCAAGCTCGTAAGCCGCGCCAGCCGTCGCCTTACCCGTCAGACCGGCAATGACGACCTTCGCCACGTCGCCGGCGAAAACCGGCTGAAATCTCGTCTTGCCGCCGCCGATCAGAGGTAGCGCTGGAGCGATCCGCGCAAGCGACGCGAAGCGATTGAAGAAATCGTCCTCAGGTCCGAACACGATCGAGGGCCTTAGGACGACGGCGCCGGGGAACACCCCCTGCACCGCCTTCTCACCCAGAGCCTTAGTATGCGCATAGACAGAAGGCGATTCCGGATTGGCGCCTATCGCAGAGACATGCACGAAAGCGAGCACCCCGGCCTTGCGCGCGGCCTCAGCGACGTGCCTCGCACCTTCATCCTGGACCGCCTTGAAGGTCTGGTTGCCGCTCGGAAAGAGAATGCCGACGAGATTGACCACGGCATCGGCGCCGTCCGCCGCCGCCAGCAGGGAGTCCGGATAGCGCACATTGGCTTGCACGGCGTTGATCTGGCCGACCCCGCCGAGCGGCTGGAGATGGCCGGCAAGCTCAGGGCGCCTGACTCCAACCCGCATGCGCGCGCCGGTCTTGGCGATGGCGCGTACCACGTGGCGGCCGATAAAGCCCGAGCCGCCATAGATGGTGATCAGGGCGCTGCTGTTGAGAGTAACCGCCACTTAAGCCTCTCGATGTACCTGTAACTTTGACAGCCGCAGCAATACACGAGGGCTGCAAAGCCTTGAAGGCGCAAGTGGCGACAATTGACTTTGCTGGTCGCCAATCGTACCTCCAGGGGTTCTTAGCCCAGGTGGCGGAACTGGTAGACGCGCTAGCTTCAGGTGCTAGTGCCCGAAAGGGCGTGGAAGTTCGAGTCTTCTCCTGGGCACCAGATTCCTCTTGCAAGCGGCCGCTGAGGATGCGCCAAGCTTGAGCCAGCCCCCGATTTTAGAGCTCCACAAAGGTGACCTGCCCCGAGGTCGCCTCACGGCACGGTCCATTGCCATCGATACCGAGACGTTGGGGCTCAATCCCTATCGCGACCGCCTTTGCCTCGTGCAGCTTTCCGAGGGCGATGGCCGCGCCGTGCTGCTTCAGTTCAGCGGCAACTACGATGCCCCGGAGCTGAAACGCCTTCTCACCGACGAGAGCGTGCTCAAGATCTTCCATTTCGGCCGCTTCGACATTGCTGTGCTCAAGCACTATTTCGGAGTGATGGCGAAGCCCGTCTATTGCACCAAGGTCGCCTCGCGCCTTGCCCGCACCTTCACCGACCGCCACAGCCTCAAGGATCTCGCCCGCGAGCTGCTTGGCATCGAGCTTTCCAAGCAGCAGCAATCCTCCGACTGGGGCGCGCCAGAGCTCAGCCAGGAGCAGCTCAACTATGCCGCAAGCGACGTGTTGCATCTGCACGCCATCAAGGAGAAACTCGATGCCATGTTGGTTCGCGAGGGGCGCGAGCCGCTGGCGAAAGCTTGTTTCGAGTTCTTGCCGACTCGTTCCGAGCTCGATCTCAGGGGCTGGTCAGAAACCGACCCGTTCGCTCATTAGGGGCGGAAAAGTGGGCAAAAAGTGCCATTTCCGGGGATTTTGGCGGTCGTAATGTCACCAAGGTCGTGCGGCTAGTCTAGGGCTTGGGCTGGCGAGAAATGCCGGTCTTTCTTTGAAGGTTTTCGGCCCAAACAATGACGCTTGAGGCCAATCTCGTTCCAGCGGGCCGGCGCTATCGGATACGCTCGGCTGAGGAACGTACGCGCGCCTTCGCGAGCGCCAAGCGCCATACTCGCTTCGTGCGCATTCTGCGCAAGGCGCTCCCGGTTTTTGCGGTGCTCGTGCTCGCCTCGTATTTCATTACCACCCGCCTCAGCGTCAGCGTCGGCGATGTGACCGCGAGCATCAGCGGCATCGAGGTCGCTGACGGCAATCTGCGAATGATCAATCCTAAGCTGAAAGGTGCCGACAAGAAGAACGGCGCCTATGTCATCGGCGCCGACTATGCCGATCAGGACGTCAAGAATCCGAACATTATCAAGCTGCACGCCATCAAGGCCGAGCTTTCGAACACCGACGGCAACTGGTCACGCCTGGAGGCGGTGCGCGGCGTCTTCGACAGCAAGATCGAGCGCCTCGTGATGCAGGAGAAGATCACCGTCGCGACGAGTTCAGGCGTGAACGGCACGCTGAAGCACGCTTCGCTTGACATGAAGACGCAGACGGTGCGCTCGCATCAGCCAGTGACCTTTATCTTGACTAACGGGAGCGTTAAAGCGAATGCCATGACGCTCGAGTCCGCCAAGCACACGCTGACGTTCCGGGGGAAGGTGCTGGTCCATCTGATCAAGCCACAGGACGACGCCAAGGAGGCGGTGCGGAAGCCGCAAGGCGGACCGTCACAGGTTGCGGCGCCTGCACCTGCGCCTGACATGTCGACACCTCTCCCAGAGATGCCGAGTCCGATCCGTACGGCGGTGCCACAATGAGCGAACTTCGTCGTCTCATATCCCGCTCGTTCATGCGTCATAGCGCGCGATTCATCGCGCTTGCCGTCGGGGTTCTCCTCGCGGCATCCGTGTCGGCCCAGACGCTCACCAATAGCTTCGGCGGCTTATCCAAGAGTTCCAAGGACCCGATCGATATCGAGTCTGACGTGCTTGTGGTGCATGACTCCCAGAAATACGCGACATTCAAGGGCAACGTGAAAGCCGTGCAGGGCACCACGACGCTTCGGGCGCGCGAGCTGAACGTCCACTACACAGGCGGCGGCGACAAGCTCATTGGCGGACAGGACAAGAAAGATAGCGGCGAGCAAGTCGCGACCGAAACCAAGGTCGCCGATGCAAAGGATGACAAGGGCGAGTCTTCCGACAGCGGCACCCAGATCACCAAGATCATCGCCAGAGGCGACGTCGTCATCACCAGCGAGAATGACCAGACCACGTCGAGCGACTGGGCCATCTATGACGTGCCGACGCAGCAAGTCACCGTAGGCGGCAATGTGGTGTTAACCCAAGGCAAGAATGTGCTAAAGGGAGACCGGCTCGTCATCGACTTGAAGACCGGCGAAAGCCGGTTCGAGAACACGGGCAATACTGCCGTCGCCGGGGGCCGAATCCGTGCGCTATTCATGCCTAAGGAAAAGGCCGATACCGCCAAATCGGGCGACGCAGCCTCTGGCCAAGCGGAAGGAACCGCGCAGGTGCCGGTTGGAGAGCCTTCCGCTACAAGCCAGCCGGCCGGTGAGGGGGACAGCACGGACACGAGCGCAAGCGCTGCCCCAAAAAGCGCCGAACCTGCCGATTCGCCGTGGCAGATCGTCCCTGGTGTGGCGCAGTAGCTTTCCTTGGATTTTGTCGGATGTTAACCGGCCGTCGTTTCAACTCTGAGGAGCGGAAGGGGTAGTGGGCAAATTGCTGTCGTTTCCAGGCCGCCCAGCAGTTGCCGCACAAGGGACCGTGGTCCCCGCGGAGCAGCCCATCCCTGCCCCGGGGCCGAGATCCGATCCCGGAGTTGGCCGGCTGACCGTCAGCAACGTCGTCAAAAGCTTCAAGAAGCGCACAGTGGTTCGCGGCGTGAGCCTCGAGCTCAACCGCGGCGAGGCGGTGGGGCTGCTCGGGCCGAACGGCGCCGGCAAAACCACCGTGTTCTACATGATCACCGGGCTGATCCCTGCGGACGAAGGCTCGATCAAGATCGACGGCCAGGACGTCACCAAGCTGCCCATGTATCGTCGCGCGCGGCTCGGTATCGGCTACCTGCCGCAGGAGGCCTCGATCTTCAGGGGCCTCACCGTCGAGGAGAACATCCTCGCCGTCCTGGAGACGGTCGAGCCGAGCAAGCATGAGCGCCAGATCCAGCTCGATGCGCTGCTCGAAGAGTTCCACATCACACGGCTCAGGACATCGCCGTCCATGCGGCTCTCGGGCGGCGAGCGGCGCCGCGTCGAGATCGCTCGCTCGCTCGCCACGCGTCCTTCTTTCATGCTACTCGACGAGCCGTTTGCGGGCATCGACCCGATCGCCGTTAATGACATCCGCGCGTTGGTCCGCCACCTGACCCAGCGCGGCATTGGCGTGCTCATCACCGATCACAATGTGCGTGAGACACTGGACCTCGTGAGCCGTGCCTATATCATTCATGACGGTATGGTGCTAACCCACGGCACCGCCCACGAGATCATCAACAACGAGGACGTGCGGCGCGTTTATCTCGGCGACCAGTTCAGGATCTGACGTCGACTTCTGAGTGCGTTCATAATGGCGATTACCACCAAGCTCGAACTCCGCCAGACGCACAATTTGGTGATGACGCCGCAGCTGCAGCAGGCAATCAAGCTGCTGCAACTGTCCAACGTCGAGCTTGCGACCTTCGTCGAGACTGAGCTTGAGCGCAATCCGCTGCTCGAACGCGCCGAGCCCGAGGAGACAGCGGCGGTGGCTGGCGAGCCTTCAGGCGATCTTCCGGCTGGATCGCTCAAGGAGGATGCGGAGGGACCAGAAACGGCGTCTCCGACCAACGGCGCCGCGCCAGAAGGCGAACCGGAATCAAGCGACGGCGACGACGTCGAATGGATCAATCTGAGTGCGCCGGAAAGCGCTCGCAGCGACGATCTCGACGCCGAACCGCAAGACGTCTTTCCCGATGCTGACGACTTTGCGCCAGGCGCGCTCAAGGATTCCGGTTGGGCGGCCCTCTCTCCATCCTCCCTCCGGGCCGACACTGATGAGGTATCCAATCTCGAAGCCTATGTGGCCGAGGAGCGAACGCTGCGCGATCATCTCGCCGAGCAGCTCATGCTCGCCTTCGCCGATCCTCCGCGGCGGCTGATTGGCCAGCATCTGATCGACATGACCGACGAGGCTGGCTATCTGCGCGGCGAGCTTTCCGCTCTTGCCGAGCTTCTCGGCGCGCCGCTTGAGCTCGTCGAGGAGACGCTTCACGTCATGCAAGGTTTCGAGCCGTGCGGCGTTTTCGCCCGTGACTTGCGCGAATGCCTGATGCTTCAGTTAAAAGATCAGGACCGTTGCGACCCGGCGATGGCGGCCCTCATCGAGAATCTCGGCCTCCTCGCTGCACACGACCTCGTTGCGCTGAAGCGCGTGACGCGGGTCTCAGACGAGGACCTCTGTGACATGATCCAGGAGGTCAAGCGCCTGAACCCTAAGCCCGGGCTGAAATACGGTTCGAGCCCGACGCAGCCTATCGTGCCGGACGTGCTGGTACGCGCGCTTCCCGACGGCAGCTTCCAGGTCGAGCTCAATAGCGACACGCTGCCCCGCGTTCTCGTCAACCAGACCTATTACGCGACTGTGTCGAAGTCCGCGACGAGCAAAGAGGACAGGAGCTATCTCGTCGACTGCCTGCAGACCGCAAACTGGCTGGTCAAAAGCCTCGACCAGCGCGCCCGCACCATTCTCAAAGTTGCGCAGGAGATCGTGCGCCAGCAGGACGCCTTTCTGACTTACGGCGTACGCCACTTGCGCCCGCTGAACCTGAAGACCGTAGCAGATGCGATTTCGATGCATGAATCGACGGTGAGCCGCGTCACCGCCAACAAATACATGGCGACCAATCGCGGCCTGTTCGAGCTCAAATACTTCTTCACCTCGGCGATTGCGGCAACGAGCGCGGGCGACTCACATTCATCGGAGGCCGTGCGCCATCGTATCCGCGAGATGATCGACGCAGAGCCTGCGAGCGATGTGTTGTCAGACGACAAGATCGTGGAGCGGCTCAGGGGTGACGGGATCGACATCGCGCGCCGAACGGTCGCGAAGTACCGTGAGGCCTTGCGCATTCCCTCCTCGGTGCAGCGCCGGCGGCTCAAGCGTATCGCCTCCGGTGCGAGCGCTTGAATGCACCTAAGCCGCTGATAAACAAGCGGAATACTGTAAAGAGGTGAGCGCGAAATTGATGGTTTGACACCCCAGGACACGGGGTCTAGCTTCCCGCCCCGCGGTAGAGGCCGAAGTGAGGGTGTACCCAAGCGCTTCAGTTGCCTGGGCGGAGATCGGCCCCCGAGAAATAGCGCGCGCCCGGGAATCGCGGTGGAAAAGGGCCATTAGATTTTCCACGGGCAAAGATGACATAAATTAGCGGAAAGACTCTGGACGTCGGTGAGACGTTGCGCAGTTACGTCCAGACTTCACCTATCGAAGCAGGCTTGGCGAGGGCGGAACCGTCAGCACATCGCAAAACCAAGAAGGCGCGCAAGCGGCGCTAGGCGGACCTTTACGCCCCTGTCGCCGTTCGAGTGAGGGTTTAAGCAAGATGCATCTCAGCGACTTCATCTCCCCCGATTCTGTCCTTCCGTCGCTCAGGGTGAAGAGCAAGAAGCAGCTCCTTCAGGAGCTATCTTCTCGCGCCGCCCGGCGTACCGGATTGCCTGAGCGCGTGATTTTCGACGTGCTGCTTCAGCGCGAGCGCCTCGGCTCAACCGGACTTGGCCAAGGCATTGCCATTCCGCACGGCAAGATCCCGGGGCTCAAGAGCATCGTCGGCATTTTTGTGAGGCTCGCCGAGCCGGTCGACTTCGAGGCCGTCGATGGCGAGCCAGTCGATCTCGTGTTCCTGCTGCTCGCCCCGGAAGGGGCAGGCGCCGATCACCTCAAGGCGCTCGCCCGCATCTCGCGGCTGTTGCGCGAGGGAAGCGCGGTCGAGAAGCTCAGAGCCTCGCGCGATGCTTCGGCGCTCTACGCCGTGTTGACGGAGAGTGAGACCTCGTCCTCCCACGCCGCTTGAGCTTTAGCGCGGAGCGATTTGCTCCAAGAGCTCGTTGGCGAACCGGCCCATCACGAAAGCCGCGCCAAAATCGAACTTGTTGAGGGCGATGAACACCGCCGCATTTCGCGCCGGCGCAAACGCGATATAGGTGAAGGTGCCTTGGAGCCCGCCCGCCTTTTGCAGGATGAAGGGACGATCGTCCTTCGCCATCATGCCGATCCAGGCGAGGCCGAGCGCGTCCATGTGGGCCAGAGCGTCGCCGGTGAAGGCCTTGGTGATGGACCCGATGCGCATGATCGTGTCGCCATCAGGGGCCGGACTGCCGGGACCTGCGCGCTCGCCGAAGCCCGCCACAGCTGTATCGCCGTCGCGCACTGCCCCGATGACGACGGCGGGGACCTTGGTGTCGATAAAGAAGATCTGCCCGGTGAAATCGACGACTTCGTCGAGCGAGGCATCGGCACGTGCCATCGGCATTCCGAGCAAGACCGCAATGACGAGAATGGCTCCCGTTTTCAATGTCCAATCGGCAATCGTCATAGTTCGCATGCTGCCCCCTTCGGTGTTGCTGCTCGCTAGGAGAATATTTCTTGGTAACTGTCGGCGCGCTTCAGATAGGTCCAATCGCCATTGGCCTCGAGCAGGAGCCGTGCGGGCCGCGGGAAGGAATTGGCGTTAGAGGCGGAGAAGGTGGGATTGTAAGCGCCGGTCGATGAGATCAGGAGCACGTCGCCACGCACGGGCTTGCGTGGGAATGCGACTTTGAGGCGTGACAGCATGTCGGCGGAAAAACAGAGATTGCCTGCGATGAAGGTCTCGAAAGGTTCTGCATCGCGCTGCTTCAGTCCGGTTGCGAGCGCCAAGTGCCTTGCAGGCAAAGCCACGATCGGCTCGCAATAGTTCACCACGCCAAGATCGAGGCTGATGAGATTATGCACCCCGGCGATCCGCTTCTCGAACGCGACCCTCGCCAGAGCGATACCGCTATCGCTCACGATTGACCGCCCTGGCTCGATCATCTAGGCCGGCGAACCCGCCTCGGCAAGCGCTTGGGTCGCCATGGTCCGGCCGTCTACCGAGACGTCACTTGAGAGAATCGCCTCGAGCATGACCTCCTTGGCGTAGGGGGCAGTAAAGAGCTCGTCCTCCCACGTCGTGGTCGGCACGCCATCAGGCCCCATGGTGAAGCCGCCAAGTGCGTTGCCCCAGAGGTATATCTTGCTCGGGTCACCGGCCTTGGCGGCGAGAAAACCGTCGCGGATGCGGCGCAGAATCTCGTCCCACTCTGCCTGCGCCACGTAAGAAACCGGAAAGCCTCCGCCATATTAACCACCTCGAATTTCTGTCCCGCCGTTCGGAGTGCAGTGCCGAGCTCGATGAGCTTGCCAAGCACGAGCTGATAGGCAGCAAGATCGGTGATTTGGCTGCCGATATGGGTGTGGAAGCCAAGCAACTTCACCGGCATTCCATCGAGGCGAGACAAGAGCGGCGGAATGTCGGAAATGAAAATGCCGAACTTGCTCCACTCGCCCGCGGTGAAAATCGAAGGAGACGTGACTTTGTCGAGCGGAAAGCCGGTTACCCGCAACACGAAGCGCGGCGCCTCTTGATGGTTCTTGGCGAGCTGGGCGATGCGTTCGAGCTCGGCAATGCTGTCGGCAATGATCAGCATGTTCTTGCTGATCGCGAGGTTGATGAGATCGTCGTCCTTGGAGTTGCCGTTTACGTCGAGTTTTTCCGGCGGAACGCCTGCCTCGAGCGCGCAGCGCGTTTCGTAAGGCGAGGCGACATCGATCCCGACGCCCGCCTCGGCGGCAAGACGAAAGACCGCTGGGTGCGTCGATGCCTTGCCGGCGTAACGGACCTCGCCCCTGGGATAGAGCCGCTCGAATACATCTTTGTAGGCGAGAAGATTTGCCTTGATATCGGGCGCGTAGGAGACGTGAAACGGGAGGCCGAAAGTCTCGATCCACCAGGAGAGCGGTCTTCCCCCGAGGATGAGCTCGTCGCCGGATACATCGATGAATGCCGCCGTATCAGGGGAGTTGGTAAGGGCGTCCGCACGCGCTGCACGCGAAGCAAGCGCAGCCATAGCGAGCGTAACGGTGGCTTGACGAAGAAAATCCCGTCGTGAACAGCCCCGCATCCACGCCTTCCGCCCTGTGCACTCAGGGCTCGGGAGCCTACTACGACTTCTCGGGCGAGCGGAATATCAGTGCACGCTGACCGGAACGAGATCGTTTTCGATGGCGTTGGCGATTGCCGCAGTCCGGCTGTCGGTAAGCGCGATCGGTGTGCCGTCCGCGCCCAGCACGGCAAAAAGGTCGATGCCCTTTGGCGCGGTCTGTAGTGCCGGGAACAGCCGCTCGGCGGCGTCGGGAGCAAGCTGCTTGATGTAAGCCACTTCGCCGTCTCCAAGCTGCGCGAACTCGCTTCTGGTCATCAGGTTGCGCGGTTGGGGATCTTCTTTTTCGAATTCTTTCATCGACTCTCTACTCCTTCCCTGGAGTGGTCTGGCGAAGCTACGTCAATGAGCCTCATAAAGTTTCAATCGGCGGCCACGATTCCAACCTTCAACACGCGTTTCTCCTTGGCCGGGCGCGTAAGCTCTATGGCAAGAAGTCCGTCATGAAGCTCGGCGTTCCGTACCTCGACACCATTGGCGAGCGCGAAGCTTCGCTTGAATTGCCGCGCCGCGATACCGCGGTGGAGGTAGTCCTTGGCGAGCTCTTCATGCTGCTTGCCGCGAATGGTCAGCTCGCCATCCTCGACGCCGACCTCGAGATCCTCGAGCCTGAAACCCGCAACGGCGAGAGTGATGCGCAATACCTCTCCCTCCCCCAACAGCTCGATATTGTAGGGAGGATACCCTTCCCCAGGCCTCGCGCCGCCGGCGGGGGCGCGCTGAGGCGCAAGCGAGAGCCAGAGATTGCCTTCGAGAAGTGTCATGCGCGACATCGAGCGAAAGCCCTTTCAGAAGCGGCTCCGCCGGTGGCGTTTTCGAGGCCCTGACGGCGCCTCACAGAGGATGCTCGGCCCGCCGCGGCACCGAGCGTGTCATATTCGCGTCGCATATGGGGAATTGGCGACCGAATTCAAGCAGAGCGAGACGCTAGGACGCGTGCCCGCGCGCTTTCGCTCCTACCGCTCGCCCAAGCCCTGCACTATCTTCCCGCAGGTTCAATTTCGCGTGTGCAAGCGATGATCTGGTACGTCAATTCGAAACTGAACAGTGGCAGCTCCGACGGCCGAAGCCTGCAAACGGCCTTCGCATCGCTGCAGCAAGCCCTCGACCACGCCAAGGCCGGAGACACAATCCTGATCGCGCCAGGCGCCTACGACCAGGACCTCGCTGCGCGGGTCAGCACGGCACGCGCCGCAAACATCATCGTCGGAGTGGTCGGCGCCTAGCGCGAATTAGCCTGCATCGCTTTCGCGGCTCGCGGACGGCTTCTCCTCGATCACATGCAAACGCCGGACCGTCAGGTCGTCGATCTCGACGGTGCCGAGATGCACTTCCTCGGCGTCGCCGCGAACAATCCGCAGCCGGCCGATGGCGAGGGGCTCCGATGGCAAGGGCGCCGATGGCGAGCGCGCCCAGGGCAAGTGCCCCAACCGCCATTGACGGAGAGGCGAGCGGCGGCAATTCTACAGTCCGTCGTCTAAGCTCTCGCATACGGTAAGAGGAGGGGAGTGGTGGAGCCAGGCGGGATCGAACCGCCGACCTCGTGGGTGCTTTGGTGACGACCTACAAAGAGCCTGGGGTGAAGAACTTCAATCGTCCGATCGTCTTGCCGAATACAGGAATATTTTAGGTCACATGATCAAATTTCTTGCCGAGTATGAGGACGGCTCAACTGAGTCTTTCGACATTTACAGATACGACCTGCGAACGGGCGACCACGTGGCCCCGATTATCGCCGGAGAACGACAGCGCGAGCCAATTGGGTTTCCACAATTGAAAGCCGGAAAGATCGCGCGGGTTTATCGCGATCCTAAGATCACTTATCTGCATTGAGCAATCAGTAGTACCCGCGTGGATATCGCCTCGGTTCGTACCCCTCATCGTCGTGATATCGTCTAGGCCCAGAGTAACCGTAATCGCGATATCGCCTGGGCTCATTATACCGCTCATCCCAATCCCGATATCTAGATCCATGTTTTTCTTTCCAACACGGCACACAGCCGTAGCCTCTTGGTTGATAGCCGTAAGGGCACGTGTCGTTGCTTGAACTTCTTGAACAGCCGATCTGTTCTATCTGCGATTGGTCTGCTGACGGAGCGGCCGGAAGAAGGGGAGTCGCCTTGGCCGACAAAGCCGAGCCCACGACGGAAGCTATCGCAAAGGCAGCAATGATTAGCTTTCGCATATTTTTCTCCTTCTTGAGCCTCATTAAAAAAGAAAAACTCTGGTTCGGTGGTTTCGGTCCAAATCGTCGATAAAAATTAGACTGCGGAGGCGAAAATGGCCCAATGGACTCCTGAGGAGCAGCTCGCATTCGACATCGCCTTCGGCCTTAAGAAGGTAACCATTCCCGGTTTCCGGAAGGCATTGAAAGAAGAAGACCGCTTTGCCATCGCGGCGGCAATCGTCGGACATCTAAAGCTTTGACCATTGCGGTCCCTCCGCTACTTCATTCGCTCACGGTTCCGAGCTTGC
>Ga0068865_100000215_pt1 | contig 32196 bp, 30 predicted proteins | sample KBSMisM12_FD_75293 | JGI IMG/M metagenome (GOLD analysis project Ga0068865, IMG submission 75293) | Miscanthus rhizosphere microbial communities from Kellogg Biological Station, Michigan, USA - KBS Miscanthus M1-2 | ecosystem: Host-associated > Plants > Roots > Rhizosphere > Soil ...
CTCCGGCCGTCCCGTCTGCGATCCCCGCGGCGCGGGCCTCCATGGCGGCCACCGCCTCGGGATAGGCCACCGGCGCGCGCGACACCGCCCAGCCTGCCGCCGCGGCGTCGTCGCGGCCGAACGGCGGGCCTTTCGTCGGCGGACTTAACACCCGGTCAAGCATGTCAGAGCCAATGTGGGCGCGAGCCTGCGTCAGTGCAAAGGCCGCGTTCAGTCGAGGATAGCGCTCCGTGAGCCAGGTCAAGGCCGTCAATGTGGAGATCCAGGTGGTGCTGGGGCGCTCGACGCTCCCCATGGCCCAGCTGCTGCGCATGGGCCGTGGCGCGGTGATTCCGCTCGACGCGGGCGTCAACGACGAGGTCTGGATCCTGGCCAACAACCACCCGGTCGCCCGCGGCGAAATCCAGATCAACGACGAGAAGATCTCGATCGCCGTGACCGGCGCGGCCAACGTCTACGACTTCATGGCCGGCGGCCAATAAGGCGAAGCTTTGGGTGCGTTGAGGCGCCGCCCTTCACAAAGCCGCTACTGTTTGCTACCCCCCGCGCCTCACCACGAGCGGTCGTGGCGGAATTGGTAGACGCGCAGCGTTGAGGTCGCTGTGGGGCAACCCGTGGAAGTTCGAGTCTTCTCGACCGCACCAGTGAATCAAGGTCTTAATTTTCCTCAGGAAAAAACCGCGTCGACATAAGCCAGGGAGGTCCGCATGACTCGCGATACGGACGACCTTGAGCTGACGGAGCGGCCGGAGGGCGAAGAGGACCTCGAAGACCTCGCCCTCGAGGAAAACTACGAACTCAATCCCGACTATGTGCCGCTGGTGGTCGACGCGCTCGACCGCGGCGACTCAGAGCGGCTGCGCGAGCTCTTGGGCGCCCTGCACCCGGCCGACATCGCCGACCTGATGGGCTTCCTGTCCACGGACGACCGCGAGGAACTGGCGCCCCAGCTGGATCCCGAGGTCCTGGGCGAGGTGCTGGCCGAACTCGACACCGAAATCCGCGAGGACATCCTCGAACACCTGCCGTCGGCGGTCCTGGCCAAGGCGCTGGGCGAGATGGAGAGCGACGACGCCGCCGACGTCGTCGACGACCTGGAGGACGACAAGCGCGCCCAGGTGCTGGCGGCCATGCCGGACCAGGAACGCGCCGCCATCGAGACGACGCTGGCCTACGAGGATGAGACCGCCGGCCGCCTTATGCAGCGCGAGGTGGTGGCCGCGCCGCAGTTCTGGACCGTCGGCCAGACCATCGATCACCTTCGCCGCGAGAGCGACGAACTGCCGGAGTTGTTCTTCGACGTCTATGTCGTGGATCCGGCCTTCAAGCCCGTGGGCGCAGTGCCGACCAGCCACCTGCTGCGCACCAAGCGCGACACGCCGCTGGCCCAGATCATGGAGCAGGTCACCGAAATCCCGGTCGTCATGGACCAGGAGGAGGTCGCCTACATCTTCAACAAGTACCGGCTGATCTCCGCCCCGGTGGTCGAGCCGGGCGGGCGGCTGGTCGGCCAGATCACCGTGGACGACATCGTCGGCGTCATCCAGGAAGAGACCGAGGAGGACATTCTCGCCCTGGCCGGCGTCGGCGACGCAGGCCGCGACGCGGGCGTTCTCGGAATCATCCGGTCGCGCCTGCCTTGGCTGGTGGTCAACCTCGCCACCGAGGCGCTGGCGGCGTCGGTCATCGCCAATTTCCAGGGGGAGATCGCCAAGCTGACCGCCCTGGCGGTGTTGATGCCGATCGTCTCCTCGCTGGGCGGCAACGCAGGCACCCAGGCCCTGACGGTCGCGGTGCGCGCCATCGCGAGTCGCGAACTCAACACCGCCAACGCCCGGCGCGTCATCGCCCGCGAGGTGGCTGTCGGCCTTTTCAACGGGACGGTCATGGGGTCGATGCTTGGGGCCTTTGCCTTCGTCTTCTGGCACGACTTGAAGCTGTCTCTTGTCGTGGCGGTCTCCATCATCGCCAACTTCTTCGTGGCCGCGGTGGGCGGAATCCTGGCGCCGATCATCCTCGACCGCTTCGGCCGCGACCCGGCGGTTTCGTCGTCCGTCGTGGTGACCTTCATGTGCGACTTCTTCGGATTCCTCGCACTTTTGGGAATTGCCGCGCTTATCTTGTTGTAAGTATTCGGCAGTTAAGCCTATCGGCCTAGACCTTGCGCCGGCGGGCGAAACGTCGACGTGCGTGTGTCAAACCGGGCCAGAGGGCATGCAACCTCGCCATCGAGTGTCCCGGACCGCAATTGAGCTGATCAAGCGGTTCGAGGGCTATCGCGAGAAAGCCGCTCAGCTCCCCGACGGGCGCTGGACGATCGGCCATGGCCACACGCTGACCGCGCGCCAGGGCGCGGTCGTTTCGGCGGAGGACGCCGAGGCCCTCCTCCTCTACGACCTGATCGCCGTCGCCCACGCCCTGAACGAGCAGGTCTTCACCCCGCTCACCCAGCACCAGTTCGACGCCCTGGCCTCCTTCGCCTTCAACCTGGGCTGGGACCAGTTCGGCCGCTCGGGCGTACTCAAGCGCTTGAACGAGGGCTCGCCGATCCTCGCCGCCTGCGCAATGGAGCTGTGGCGCAAGGCCGAGGTGGGCGGCGAGCGGATCGTCGTCGACGCCCTGGTGCGCCGCCGCGCGGCCGAGAAGGCGCTCTTCCTGACGCCCGACGACGAGGTCTGGACGCCGGCGCCGTCGCACATTCTGAAGCCGCTCGTCGACACCGACGCCTTCGACCTGATCCCGATGCAGGATCCCGCCCAGGTGACGCTGAGCGTCGAGGGCGAAGCCCTGGTGGTCGCGCGCGAGGGCCTATCCGCTCCGCCGCCCGTCGCGCCCGACGAGGACGATTTCGGCGAGGACGACGGTCCGGCCCGGAGCGCCGCGGAGGCGGTCACCGCGCGCCTTTCCACGATCTTCCAGGACCCGGGCGAGGAACCGCAGCGCCCGCCGTCGCCCGAGCCGCCCGCCGAGCCGGACTTCGTCCTGCAGCCGCCCGAGTTCGACGAGGAGGATGCGCCGGCGGGGCGCGCCGAGCCGGACGAAGCGGGCGATGAGCTGCGCGGCCCCGACCTCTTCGAAACGCCCCTTGTCGAGGCGCAGGACGAGGCCGAACTCCAGTCTGAGCCTGAAGGGGACGAGCCCGAGTTCGCCGAGCCGGAGATCGAGACGGCGGAAGCGCAAGACGCGGTTCCGGCGGCGGCCAATCTCGAGACGGAGGAGGCCGCCGGGGCCGCGGCGCCGGAGGAGGCGCGCGCCTTCGAGGATGAATTCGGCTTCCCGCTCGACGACGACGATCGCCCGCCGATCCCGGAGCGCCGGATCATCGACGATGGCGTCCCCTACGACCTCGACGACGAACCCGTCGTCCACGCCCTGCCGGACCATCCCGAGGGCGGGGTGCTGGCGGTGGTCATGCTGGCGACGCTGGGCCTGGTGTTCTTCGGCGGCGGGGCCTTCTGGGCCTTCTATGCACGGCCGATGCCGAGCAGCGCGTGGCTGGATCCGCGCCTGGTCGGCCTGTTCGCAGGGGTCGCCGGCGCGCTCTTCATCTCCGTGGCTGTCTACCTGCTTCTGCAGCGCCTCGGCCGGGCGTCCGAACGGGCGGCGCGCGAGCGGAGCTAGCGGGCCGGACGGGTGGGTCGCGAGCCGCCGCGACGCGTGCTAAGCCCCGCCGTATGATTTCCAACCACGGCCCCAACATGGAGTTCGGCCTCGGCGAGACCGCCGACGCGATCCGCGACACCACGGCGCGCTTCGCCGCCGACAGGATCGCCCCGATCGCCGCCGAGATCGACGAAACCAACACGTTCCCGCGCGCCCTTTGGCCCGAGATGGGCGCGCTCGGCCTGCACGGCGTCACCGTCGAGGAAGCGTACGGCGGTCTCGGCCTCGGCTACCTCGAACACGTCGTGGCGATGGAGGAGGTCTCCCGCGCCTCGGCCTCGGTGGGCTTGAGCTACGGCGCCCACTCGAACCTCTGCGTGAACCAGATCCGCCGCTGGGGCAGCGACGCCCAGAAGGCCAAGTACCTGCCCGCCCTGATCAGCGGCGAGCATGTCGGCTCGCTGGCGATGAGCGAGGCCGGCAGCGGCTCCGACGTCGTCTCGATGCGGCTGACCGCGCGTCGGCAGGGCGACCGCTACGTCCTGAACGGCACGAAGTTCTGGATCACCAACGCGCCGCACGCCGACACCCTGGTGGTCTACGCCAAGACCGACCCCGAGGCCGACGGCAAGGGCATCACCGCCTTCCTGATCGAGAAGGGCATGAAGGGCTTCAGTGTCTCGAAGAAGCTCGACAAGATGGGCATGCGCGGGTCGGACACCGCCGAGCTGGTCTTCGAGGACTGCGAGGTGCCAGAGGACAACGTCATGGGCCCGGAGAACGGCGGCGTCGGCGTCCTGATGAGCGGGCTGGACTACGAGCGCGCCGTCCTGGCGGCCGGGCCGCTCGGCATCATGCAGGCCTGCCTGGACGTGGTCCTGCCTTATGTCCGCGAGCGCAAGCAGTTCGGAAAGCCGATCGGGACCTTCCAGCTCATGCAGGGCAAGGTCGCCGACATGTACGTCGCCCTGAACTCGGCGCGCGCCTACGTCTATGCCGTGGCCAAGGCCTGCGATGCGGGACTGACCACCCGCTTCGACGCCGCCGGCGCGATCCTGATGGCCAGCGAGAACGCCGTGCGCGTGTCGCTGGAGGCGGTCCAGGCCCTGGGCGGCGCCGGCTACACCAAGGAATATCCGGTGGAGCGGCTGGTCCGTGACGCTAAGCTCTACGATATCGGCGCCGGCACGAACGAGATCCGGCGCTTCCTGATCGGGCGGGAGTTGATCGGCGGATGAAGACGGCGGGGGCGTCAGGACTGGTCATCAGCGTCGCGAGCCTGCTGCTGTCGGGCTGCGTCAGCGTCTCCGGGGGCGGGTCGTCCGCGCCCGCCTGTCCGGCGGGCCAGACGTATCAGCAGACCGCCCAGCTCTTCTTCGGCCGCAACATCGGAACCCAGCCCGGCGTCAGCGACGCCGACTTCCGCCGGTTCATGGACGAGGAGGTCACGCCGCGCTTCCCGGATGGCCTGACCGTCCTGGACGGCGGCGGCCAGTGGCGGGGCAAAGACGAAGTGCTGATCCGCGAGGCGTCCAAGGTGGTGCTGATCGTGCTGCCCAAGAGCCACGACTCCGGCGCCCGGATCGACGCCGTGCGTGACGCCTACAAGACCCGCTTCCGGCAGGAGTCGGTTCTGGTGGTCACCCAGGGCTCCTGCGTCTCGTTCTAGAGGGTTCGCAGCGCGTCCGCCGTCGCCTGGTCGGCGGGGAAGAAGGTTTCCAGCGACAGCTCCGACAGCGTGACGTCCAGGGCCGCGCCGAACACGGTGACGGTCGAGAGGAACGACAGCACCTGGTCGCCAACCATCAGCTGCAGCGGAACGGCCACGCCGCCGAAGTCCTCGGGCCGGCGATCGGGCGCCGGCGGTACGGGGTAGGTCAGCACCTCCTCCAGGAGTTCGGCCAGCCCCGGGTCGTTGCTGAGCGCCGCCTGGCGGCGCAGGCGTTCGAGCAGGTGCGCTCGCCATTCGGCGAAGTTCACGATCCGCGGCGCCAGGCCCCTGGGATGCAGCGCCAGGCGCATGACGTTGAGCGGCGGGCCGTGCAGGTCCGGCGCGGTCCCGGCCATCAGCGGCGCCACCGCGCCGTTGGCGGCCACCAGGTTCCAGCGCAGGTCGATAACCAGGGCCGGGTAGGGCGAATGTCCCTCGAGGATTAGGTCGATGGCCCGGCGCGCGGGCGCCAGCGCCGGATCGTCCAGCGGCCGCTCGACGAACACCGGGGCGAATCCGGCCGCCATCAGCAGCGCATTGCGCTCACGCAGCGGCGTCTCGAGCTGTTCGGCCAGGCGGATCACCATGTCGCGGCTGGGCTTCGCGCGGCCGGTCTCCAGGAAACTCAGGTGCCGGGTGGAGATCTCGGCGTCCAGGGCGAGGTCCAGCTGGCTGAGGCGGCGGCGCTGGCGCCATTCGCGCAGGTGGTCGCCGAAGGCCTTCTGAGGTGCGGTCATGGCGCGACCTTAGCGGCCTCGGGGAACGGCCTCCATGACCTCCCAGGTAATGCACAGCGTGAAGGGCCGCCGGGAGCCGACGGCCCTTCGCTGAAACATCCGCCGGCAGACCCTGAGGTCTCTCCAGCGCCGGCGGTGTCCAGCTTGGCGGCGGCGCTAGCGGCGCACCGACGCCGAACCGCTCCCCGATCCGTTGACGTTTGCCTGCGGATTGGGGCTGACCGTCGCCGAGCTCGCGCCCTGGGCCGAGCCGCTCGCCTTGGCATGACGGGTGTTCACCGAGCCGGACCCCGAACCCTCGCCGCTGGCGGTCAGGTCGGGGAGTGTCGCGCTCGAAGCGGCGCCGGACAACGCGCCCTGGCCTTGGCCGGCGGCCGTGGCGGCCGTGGCGGCCGTGGCGGCTGCGCCGGAGGCGGCGCCCTGCGCCTGGCCGGCCGCGCCGGCGGCGGTGGTCTGGGCGCTGTCCACCGCGCCCGATGCGGCCGATTTGGCCTTCCCGGAGACGGCGCGCGCCTTGCTGCGCGACTGGTCGACGCTGTCGCGGGCGTGACCGGTGACGTCGCCCAGGTCCGGGCCGCCGAATTGGCCGGCTGCGCCAGCCGAGGCGCGGCCGGAACCGGTCAGGCCGCCCGTCAGGCCGCCGGGGCCGGTGAGGCCGCCGGCGAGACCGCCGGCCAGCCCGCCGCCGCCGTGGCCGCCCAGCAGCTGGGCGTCGGCGGCGCTGGTGAGCGCCAGGCTGGCCGCAAAGGCGGCGCCGATCAGAAGGGTGGTTCTACGCATAAGACTGCTCCTGTCGTGGATAACCATCGACAGGTCCAACGACCCGGTCTGGCGGTTTCATCCACCCGTCGGCGAAAAAGTTCAGCGCGCCAGGCGCAGGTCGAAGCCCACTACGCCTCGGCCGACGGCGGGATTGGGGTCGGCGGCTTCCCGGCTCAGAGCCTGGACGGCCTGGGTCGGACCGACGCGCGCCGCCTGGACAGCCAGGCGCCCGGCGACCAGCGGCGCGGCGAAGGAGGTGCCGCGGACGTTGGCGAAGCCGCCGCCCGGGGCCGCGGCGGAGACCTCGCCCGGCGCGGCGAAGTCCACGTGGCCGGCGCGCCCGGCCTCTGGCAGCACGCGGCGGCGGCCGTCTACGCCGGTGACCGCGATCACGCCCGGATAGGCGGCCGGATAGAGCGGCGGCGCAGCGGGCCCGTCATTGCCCACCGGCGCGACGAGCAGCAGGCCCCGGCCCAGCGCCGCTTTCACCGCCGCGGCCAGCACTGTGTTGGGCGGTCCCACCAGACTGATGTTGATCACCGGCGTTCCGGTCTGGGCCAGCCAGTCGAGTGCGCGCACCAGCGCGAGCGCCGAGCCGCCGGTGGGCGTCGGGCCGTAGACGTCGGCGACATCGATCTCCGCGCCGGGCGCGGCGCGGGCGATCAGCGAGGCGACGGCCGTGGCGTGGGCCGTGGTCCTGGCGCCGCCGGGCGCGAAGGCGCGCTGGACCAGCCGGGCGCCGGCGAGGGCCGGGCGGCTTTGCGCCGCTGACCCATCGACCATTCCCACCCTGAGGCCGCCCTCATCTGCGTGTTCGCCGGCCGTCGGGCCCGCGCCCGCGCCGGTCGCGCCGCCCTCCTGGTAGAGGTGGTCGAAGTCGTATTGCCCGCCCGGGTCCAGCGCGCGCACGCGGCGCACCGCTTCGGCGGCGCTCAGGCCTTTCGGGGCGCCCAAGGTCACGGCCTCGAAGCCGAGCCCCGGGAGGGTGTCGCGCGAGCGCACCGTGAACCCCGCCTGCTGCAGCCGCGCCAGCGTCTCGGGCGCGATCCCCAGCGCCATGACGTCGCCGCGCACGACCGGGCGGCCCTGGTCGTCGGCCTCCACGACGTCGCGGTGATCGCGCAGCAGCCGCTGAGCGGTCAGCCGGCGCACATTCGACAGGGTCGCGCCCGCCAGCTCGCCCGCCGGGCCGGTGATCGATCCCAGCGGCGCCGCGCGCGGCGTGTCCGGCAGCCCGCCCGGCAGGCTGGGCAGGCCGGGGAGGCGACCGCCCAGGATCTGCGCCGACGACGGCCCGCCGCACGGCAGAGTCGCCGTGAGAACCGCCGCCAGGATGGGGGCGAGCGCGCCGCGGCGCAGCTTTTTGGGCCTCTTGAGCATTCTTGACCGTAGTCCTCCGCCGCTGACCGCGGACCTGTTTTCCGTGGCATCCTGGGATGAAACGCACAGCGCCGGACGTTTCATCCCCAAGACAAGGGTCTCCCTTGAACGCTTTTGAGCGCGAAATGGTCGAGCTGCTGCCGCGCCTTCGCCGGCTCGGACGCGTCTTGGCGCGCGACGGCGCCGACGCCGACGACCTGGTGCAGCTGACGCTCGAGCGGGCGCTGGCGCGCCGCGCCCAATGGCGTCCGGGGACGAGCCTGGCCAGCTGGATGTTCCGGATCATGAAGAACGCCTGGATCGACGAAAGCCGCAGCCGCACCCGCAGGGGCGGCGTGTTCCTTCCGCAGGAGGCCGGCGAGGGTGTCGGCGACACCGGGGCAGAGGCCCTCGATGCGCGCCTGGCGCTCGGCGAGGTAGAGCGCGCTCTGGCCCGCCTGCCTGACGAGCAGCGCGCCGCCGTCGCTCTCGTGCTGGTCGAGGGGCTGTCCTACCAGGAGGCGGCGCAGGTGCTGGAGATTCCCGCCGGCACGCTCACCAGTCGCCTTGTGCGCGGGCGCCTGGCGCTCGCGGCCCACCTGCAGGAGACCGCCGCATGACCCGCGACGAGCGCCTTTTCGCCTATGTCGACGGCGAACTCGATGCGGCCGACCGCGCCGCGTTCGAGGCCGAAATGGCGGCCGACCCACAGCTGGCGGCCGAAGTGGCCCTGCACCAAAGTCTGGCGGACCGGGTCAGCGCTGCCTACGCCCCGGTGCTGGACGAACCCGTACCGCCCCGCCTCGTGGCGATGGCCGCGACCGCCAACGATGAGGCCAGCCGGGGCGCGCGGCTCGGCCTTCCGGCCTGGGCGGCGATGGCCGCCTGCCTGGTTGCGGGCGTGCTGGCCGGCCGCCTGGCCTGGCCGCAGTCAGGGCTGCTGGTCTCGCGAGGCGGCGACCTCGTGGCCCGCGGAGACCTGGCCACGGCGCTGGGCGCGCAACTGACGGCCGAGCCCGGCGTGGTGAGGGTGGGCCTGACGTTCCGGGCCGCCGATGGGCGCTATTGCCGCACGTTCCACAGCGCGCGCGAGCGGCTGGCCGGCCTGGCCTGCCGGCAAGGCGACCACTGGATCGCCGAGGTCGCCATGCCCTTCCGCCCGGGCCCGACGCCCGACTACCGCACCGCCGCCAGCGACACGCCGCCGGCCGTGCTGGCCACAGTCGACCGCCTGATCGCCGGCGCACCGTTGGACGCCGCCCAGGAGCGGGCCGCCCGCGACTCCGGCTGGCGCTAGCTACTCGCCGGGCCGATACTTCCGCTCGACGTGACCGGCCAGCTGGTCCGGATAGAAGTAGACCTCGCGCAGGTCACCGCTAGCGTAGCGCTTGGCCTGGTCGTCGAAGTGTTTCGAGGCCGGGTCGCCGCTTTCGCCGCCGGCGGTGACCGCGCGCGCATGCACCCGATCGCCGAACTCGACCACCGCGACGAAGCTGTTGCCGCTCGTGCCGTAGTACTTGCGGGTGTCCGGGTAGCGCTTGGCGCCGAACGAGGCCAGCGAGCCCCACTGGGCCGAGGTGAACGGCACCGGGATCGAGGGACCGGCGTCGTCAAAGTGCTGGACGATCTCGTCGTTGATCCGCTGGAACCGGTTGATCTGGCCCCAGGGCGTCTTCCAGGTCCCGAAGTCCGCCGTCAGCCGGTCCACCGCCTCGTTTAGGGCCTCAAGCTGCTGGGCCGCGGTTGCCCGCGTGGCCATGTAGGCATAGATGCTCATGCCCTCACGCCTGGCGTCGGCGGCCACCTTGGCCCACAGCGCCTCGGCCCAGAACACCGCCAGCGATGTCGGGACGGAGTCGGCGCTCCAGCGGTCGTCCCAGGCCTGCAGGGCGGCGATCGGCTCGGCCAGCTTGGCCTTCAGGGGATCGGTCCGGGGCGCAGCGCCCCAGGCCGTGATCAGGCTGGGGACCTGATAGGCGAAGGTGGGCAGGTAGGGGTCGTACGCCGCGTCGATCAGGCCCTGCAGGGTGAAGCCCTTCTTCCCGCTCAGCACCCGCGGCGCATGCAGCCCACGCGGATTTTCCCCGGCCTGGTCGAACCAGCGCGGGAAAGCGCCGGGCTTCGGGCTCTCGGCGCCCGCCGCCGAATAGGGCCAGTTGTTGGAATTGTAGACCCAGCCGCCCGCCGGACTGACCACGTGCGGCGTCTCGGCGAAGGCGGCCAGGCCGTTCCAGTCGGTCGCGGGATCGGCCCCGTCGACGGGCTTGGTGTAGTCGAACCGGTCGTCGCGCTTGGGCATGAACTGCGGCATCAGGAGCGCCGTCTCACCCTTGGAGTCGGCGAAGAGCGTGTTGTTCGACGAGTTGGCGGCCAGTTCGGCCACCTTCAGGAAGCCGGCCAGGTCGTGCGCCTTGGTGCGCCCGAACGACTGCTGCAGCGCCTCGATCGGCTTGTTCATCAGCGCCATGGCGATCCACTTGCCGCCCTCCGCGCGGACGATGGGGCCGTGGTGCGTCTTGAAGACCGTGAAGCTCTTGGTCGCCAGCCCGCCTTCCGGCAGGCGATAGGGGACTGCGATGGTGGAGACCGCCACAGGCCGTTCCTCGTCGCCGTAGCGGTAGAAGAGCTTGCCGCCCTTCCTCACAATCGTCTCGGCGAACTCGTCGACCGTGTCGGCGCCGGTGGAGGTGTGCATCCAGCCGGCGTGCTCGTTGAACCCCTGGTAGATGAAGAACTGGCCCCAGGTGGAGGCGCCGTAGGCGTTCAGGCCCTCGTCGCTGGTCATCTGCAACTCGGAGCGGAAGAAGAACGAGGTGTGCGGGTTGATTAGCAAGAGGGCGTGGCCGCTGGCGCTGATCTGCGGGCCGATGGCGATGCCGTTGGAGCCCGACGGCTCCTTGAACGTCAGCGCCTCGGTGTCGTCCAGGGCGGCCGTGTGGGTCTCGCCGTAGAAGGCCTCCAGCCCCGGCAGGGACGCGCGTTCGAAGTCGCCGCCGATGCTGCCCTCGGTGAAGCTGAGCGCCATCCAGGGTTCGAACCGCCTGATCACCTTGGGCGCGACCTTCGGATGGGTCGCCAGGTAGTAGTTCAGTCCGTCCGCCCAGGCGGTCATCAGGGCCTTCATGGGCGGCGGGCTCGCGGCGTATTTCGCCTTCAGGTCGACGGGATCGATCCAGAGTTTCTGACGCAAATCCTGCCAGATCGCCGCCTGGCCCTGGGCCTCCGCGGTACGGCCGAGCGCGGTGATGTAGTTGGTCTCGACTCGATTGAAGTCGTCCTCGGCCTGGGCGTAGATCGCGCCGAACACCGCGTCGGCGTCGCTCTTACCGTGGACGTGGGCGATGCCCCAGTCGTCGCGCGTGATGGTGACGTTCGCGGCCTCGGCCTTCCAGCGGGCGAGGTCGTCCGCTCGCGCCGCCGGCGCCAACAGCGAACATCCCAGAAGAACGGCGCAGAACGTCCGCATGCGGCCTCCCCAAATCACATGGCGGCACAAAGCACGCCGACCGGCGGGCTTCAATCGAGCCGCATCCAGATTCATCCCGGTTGAACACGCCGACGGCGGAGCCGCGCGAAAACGGGTGTAGAGACGCGCCCCTCCTGAGGCAGCATGTGGGCACGCGGCCATGATCGGCGTCTTCGTATCCTTCACCTTCCCGGACTCCTTTGACGCAGCCGCGGTGCGCTCTGTGGCGCAGCAGGCGCGGGCGCGGTTCGAGGGTATGCCGGGCCTGCGCTCCAAGGCGTTCACCCTGGATGAGACCGGCCGGCGGGCCGTCAATGTCTACATCTGGGACGACGAGGTCGCGGCGCGCGCCTTCTTCACGCCCGACCTCACGGCCCGCATCGCACAGCTCTACGGCGCGACGCCGACGATAACCTTCGTCGAGGTCGCAGAGCTGGTCGACAACGCGCGCTGAGCGTATCCCCGAGATGCGAAAGGCCGCCCCCTCGCGGGAGCGGCCTTTCCATAGTCCGGACCGCAAAGCGGCTCGCGACCTGCTTTAGGCGCGGACCCCGCAAGCGGAGGTCCAGGTCACGGTCACCGCGGTGCGGTTTTCACTATGAGACACTGGATCACCTCCTTTCAGTTGCTGAGCAAGGACCTGCAATATGGGGCGGTTCGCGGCCGTCCGCAAACGCTGTGGCGCGGCGGTCCACAGCTTCAGGACGCGGGCGACGCCAGGGCCTTTGCGGCGTTGATCTCGGCGAGGCTTTTGCGCCGGCGCAGGGTCTGCACGGGCTGCTCCAGCGCCTCCAGCGCCGCCTTCATCGCGCGGTATCCCTCGGCGACGCCTGGATCGATGGCGCTGAAGTCGCGGATTTCCACCTTGGCCGTGTCGGGCAGCACGAGCAGGTCCGTGGCCTCCCGCGCCGCGGCCAGGTCGCGTGAGGTCGAGACGGTGGCCGCGCGCATCAGCACCGAGACGATCGGCGGGCCGCGGCGCCATTGGCCCGACCATAGCCAGCGCCAGACCGATGAGGGCCGCGCCACGTCGTCGGCGGTGATGCTGCGCCCGCCGGTGACGTCGACGCCCACGATGGGCCCCACCATGCTCATCCGCATCACATCGGCCGGGAAGTTCTTCATCACCGCGCCGTCCACGAGGACGTTGTTGTGGTCGGTCGCCGGCGGCAGCACGCCGGGCAGCGAGATCGTCGCGCGGAGCGCTTTGCGCAGCAGGCCGCGCCGGTGCATCTGGTAGGCGCCGGTGGTCAGGTTGGACGACAGGCAGAAGAACGGCAGCCACAGGTCGGGGATGTGGGTCTCGCCGAAATGGTGCGCCAGCCGGTCGTTGACCTTCAGCCCGTGAGTCATGGCCAGCAGCGGGAGCGCGATATCGTCCAGCGGACTGGTCTCGACGAAGGCCTCGCGGATGCGTCGCTCCATCTCGGCGTCGTCCCAGCCCATCGCCAGGCCCGCGGCGATCACCGCGCCCATGGAGACCCCGCAGACGAAGTCGATCGGCGTGTTGTGCTCGCGCAACGCCCGGATCGCCCCGATGTGGGCATAGGCCCGCGCCCCGCCGCCCGACAGCACCAGCCCCACGGACTGCCCCGTGAGGATGCGCCCGATCCGCTGGAGGTCGCCGTCGTGGTCGCGGCGCAGGTGGAAGAGACGCGCCGGCTTGGCCGCGTCGAGCCATTCCTCGGACCCCGCAGGCCGGGCGATGTCGGGCGGTTGCAGCAAGATCAGGTCGACCAGGCCCTGGGCCTCGAGCGGCGAGGGGATGCGGGCGTCGGACGAGCGGGGCGGGCGGCGGTCGCCGCGGCCCACGCGGAACAGCCGGTCCACCTGGCGGGCGACCATCTGCAGCCAGCCCGCATCGGCGACCTCGCCCACGTAGAGGACGAAGTCGTGGGTCTTCTCGACGTCGGAGAACCATTCGGTCGGCGCCGTCTGGGCCTCCGCGCCGATGGTGGTCACCAGGTAGCCCAGCCGGCCGATCTCCTCGGCAAGCCGCTCCACCAACGGCCGCAGCGAGCCGGTATTGCCCAGCGGCACAAAGCCGAACACCGAAGGGTCGCCGACGCCGCCGCGCATCACCGCCTGGCGGCTGCGCAGCATCATCAGCTTGGCCAGCTCGATCATAACGTCCGGCTCGGCCTCGCAGGCGGCGAAGAAGGTGTCCCGCGGAACGGCCAGGATCTCGGTGTCGCGGAGGGCGACCACGTCGGCGGAGTGCGGCGCGCCGGCGATCAGCGACATCTCGCCGGCCGGTTCGCCAGGCCGGATCACGCCCAGGAAGTGCACCTCGTGGCCCGCCTCGCGGCGGAAGGCGCCGAGCCGCCCTGCGCGGACGAAGTAGAGCTCGTCGGACGTGTCGCCGGCCGCGAACAGCGTCGAGCCGCCCGGCAGGGAGAACCAGGTCGCCTCTTCCTGCACGCGCGGCTGTCCGAACAGCCGCGCGAGCGCCGAATCTTCGGGGATAGCCGGCAAGTTCGCCACGATGCGGGAGCCTAGCTGTGGCCGAGAGTCGGAGCTATGGCTTCGCGCAATGGGTCCCGCCGCCGTCTGCGGCGTTGTTCCCGGTATCCGAGAAGGAACCGACGCATGCCCGAACCCATCACCAACCCCATGGCCGACCCGCTGGTCGAACTGCCGGACGTGAGCCCGACGTCGCAGCTCGTGGACATCGACGCCACGCCGGAGGGCGCGGTGACCGTGACCATGTGCCGGGCCGCCAAGAAGAACGCCTTCGACGCGGGCCTGATCTCGGCGCTCGACGAGGCCTTCAAGGACCTGCAGGGCGCCGAGGGCGTCCGCGTGATCTTCCTGCGCGGCGCCGGCGGCGCGTTCAGCGCCGGGGCCGACCTGGACTGGATGCGCCAGGCGGTCGACGCCTCGGAGGCGGAAAACCGCGAGGACGCCATGGCGCTGGCGGTCATGCTGAAGCGGCTCTGGGACCTGCCGGCCCTGACCGTCGCCCTGGTCGAGGGGCCGGCGTTCGGCGGCGGGGTCGGGCTGGCGGCGGCCTGCGACATGGCCATCGCCGTCGAGGGCGCGACGTTCAGCCTGTCGGAAGTGAAGCTCGGCCTGATCCCGGCGACGATCAGCCCCTATGTGGTGGCCGCCGTCGGGCCCCGCGTCGCGCGCGGCCTCTTCGCAACCGGACGGCCGTTCGGGGCCCAGGAGGCGCTGCGGCTGGGCCTGGTGAGCGAGGTAGTCGCCGATATCCCCGCGTTGACCGCCGCCAAGGCGCGGATCGCCCGCGAGATCCTGGCCTGCGCCCCCGGCGCGGTGGCCGACGCCAAGCAGCTGGCGAGCGACGTCTTCGCCCGCGACATCGACCACGGCATGCTGGAGGACACCGCGCGCCGCATTGCCCAGGCGCGCGTCGGCAAGGAAGGGCAGGAGGGCGTCCGCGCCTTCCTGGAGCGGCGCAAGCCGGCGTGGGCGCAGACCGAGGGCTGAGGCCGGCTGAGGCCTTTTCAAACGTCCGGGCCCGCCCTAAGCCAGGGGCATGGCGCTTCACATGATAAAGCTCTGCGTCGGGGCCGCGAGCGTCGAGGACCTGCTGGAATGGCAGCGCACGCGTGAGCCGGGCGGGCCGTGGATCATGCGCACCCGCCAGACGCCTAAGCGCGCGGCCGAACTCGTGGACGGCGGCTCGCTCTTCCGGGTGTTCAAGGGTGTGATCCTCTGCCGCCAGCCGATCCTGGAGGTGAACACCGTGGGGCAGGGCGTCACCGCCCGCTGCGAGGTGACGCTCGATCCGACGCCGATCCGTGTCGCGCCGACCCCGCGCCGCGCCTTCCAGGGCTGGCGCTACCTGGACCCGAAGGACGCGCCGCCCGACCTGCCGCAGGACACTTTCGGCGATATCCCCACCGAACTCGCGCGCCAACTGCGCGAAGTGGGCGCCTGGTAGGATCCCAGACTTTCACTCCGCTTGGTCTCAGACCTCGAGATTGTCGATGAGCCGGGTGCGCCCAAGGACGGCGGCGCCCAGGATGCGGGCGGGGCCTTCTATCGGCCCAGGGCCCAGCCGCGAGAGGTCGGCGGGGTCGCGGACCTCGACGTAGTCTATGCGCGAGAAACCGGCGGCCTGGATCACCGCGACGGCCCCGGCCTCGGCTTCGGCGACCGGAGAGCCGGCGCGGATCCTGCGGGCGGCGTCGGCGAGGGCGCGGTGGAGTTCCGCCGCGCGGGCCCTCTCATCGAAGGTCAGGTAGGCGTTGCGCGACGACATGGCCAGGCCATCGGCCTCGCGCACGATCGGCGCGCCAACGATCTCCACCGGGATGTCGAGGTCGGCGACCAGCCGTCGGATCACCTGCAGCTGCTGGTAGTCCTTCTCGCCGAAGACGGCCACGTCGGGCGCGGCCTGCAGCAGGAGCTTGGTCACGACGGTTGCGACGCCGGCGAAGTGGGTCGGGCGCGCCTGGCCGTCCAGGGGCTCCGAGACGCCCGCCACGGTGACCGTCGTGGAGAAACCCGGCGCGTACATCGCCGCCACAGAGGGCGCGTAGAGCAGGTCGCAGCCGGCTCCGGCCAGCAGGGCCGCGTCGCGCGCCTCGTCGCGCGGATAGGCTTCGAAGTCCTCGTGCGGGGCGAACTGGGTCGGATTGACGAAGAGGCTGGCGACGACGCGGTCGGCGCGCTCGCGGCCCAGGCGCACCAGCGACAGGTGGCCCTCGTGCAGGGCGCCCATGGTCGGCGTCAGCGCGACCCGCAGGCCCGCGGCGCGCCAGGCGGCGACCTCAGCGCGCAATTCGGCGGGCGTACGGACGACGGCGAGCGCGCTCATGGAAGCGGGCTTATGACGAACCCCGGCGCTCACGTCTATCCACAGGGCGCGGCGATCGGTTCGTTGACGCCCTCCCGGGGTGCGCGCACCTAAGGGACACGGACCGCGAGGGCCGATTCTAAGGCGGAGCTCGAAGAACATGCCGCAGGCCAGCGTCATCGTGGTCGGCAACGAGAAGGGCGGGGCGGGCAAGTCGACCATCGCCATCCACACCGCCGCCGCGCTCATGCATGCCGACGCCAAGGTGGCGGTGATGGACCTGGACCTGCGCCAGCAGTCGACCAACCACTTCTTCGCCAACCGCCGCGCGTGGCTGAGCGCCAACGAGGCCACCGCGCCGATGCCCACCGAGGACCGCCTGGGCGCCGGCCTGGCGACCCTGGCCGAGGCCGAGGTCCTGGCCCGCTTCGAAGACGCCTTTGCACAGGCCTGCGAGGACGCTGACTTCGTGGTCATCGACACGCCCGGCAGCGACACGGCCATCAGCCGCACCGCCCATGGCCTGGCCGACCTGATCGTCACGCCGATGAACGACAGCTTCGTCGACTTCGACATGCTGGGCGTGGTGGATCCGGTGACGCTGGAGCTGAAGCGGCACAGCCTTTATTCCGAGACGGTCTGGAACAGCCGCAAGATGCGCGCGGCGCGCGACCGCAAGACCATCGACTGGGTGGTGCTGCGCAACCGCCTGGCGCCCACCGAGGCGCGCAACCGCAAGCGCCTGGACGAGCGGGTCGAGGCGCTGTCGCGCAAGGTCGGCTTCCGGGTCGGGCCCGGCCTGCGCGACCGGGTGATCTACCGCGAACTCTTCCCCTTCGGCCTGACGGTGGCGGACCTGTCGCTGGGCATGCGCCCGGTGGCGATGTCGCTGCAGCACGTGGCGGCGCGCCAGGAGCTGCGCGCCCTGATGGCCGCCCTCGGGCTCTCCGGCTTCACGGACGGCGAGCAGATCGCCGCGGAATAGGCATGCAGCTCATCGCCCTCGGCGCTTTGGCGTTGCTGCTCATCGTCTGGATGAGCGGCGGGCGGACGATCTTTCAGCGCCGCGAATGGCGGATCACCTCGGGCGTCTTCGCGCTGGCCGCCTTCGTGGGCGCGGCCTACACGGTGCTTCGGGAGGCCTGGCTGGCCGCGGCCGCCCTGACGCTTCTGGGTCTCTGGCTCGCCGTCTCGGCGCGCAAGACCGCGCCCGCGCGGGCGTCCGCCTCCGCGACGCCGCCCGCGGCGAAGTCCGGCCGGATGAGCGTGAAGGAAGCGCGCTCGATCCTCGGCGTCGGCCCCGGCGCCACCGCCGCCGAGATCCGCGAGGCGCACAAGCGGCTCATGCGCATGGCCCATCCCGACAAGGGCGGCACAACAGGCCTCGCGGCGCAGCTCAACGCCGCGCGCGACCGGTTGCTGGAAGACAAATAGGCGTTCGGGATCGCCCTGCGCGCTAGGCCGGCCCGACCACCATGCAGGCCAGGCGCTTGGACTTCATGGCCCGGCAGGCGTCCTTGGCGTCGTTTTCGCTGAGGCCCACGAACAGCGCCTTGTACTTGCGGCCCACCTTGTCAGCCTGGCCCCGGCCGCCGCTGACATGGTCGCCGAACTTCTTCTCGACGAGCGCGATCTGGTGGTGGGCGTCGGACTTGGAGCGGAACTCGCCCACCTGGACGGCCCACTTGGACTTGGCCGATTTGCCCGCCACATCGACCTTGCCGGCTTTGGACGCCGGCGAGCCGGTCAGCACGATCTTCAGGCCTTCCTGGTCGCCGTCGCCCTGTTCGGTGGGCGCGCGCACGACCGGGCCGTTCAGCTCGGTCGGCTCGAACATGTTCTGGGCGACCTGGATGTTCTCGCCGTTGGCTCGGCGGCGCATCACGTCGAAGCCGGTGAGCAGCAGGCTCTCGGCGTTCTCGTCGCGCAGGGCCGTGGTCGGCCCGCCCATGACCACCGTGATCAGGCGGCGGTTGTCGCGCACCGCGCTGACCGCCAGGTTGAAGCCCGAGGCGTTGGTGAAGCCGGTCTTCAGCCCGTCGACGCCCTGCATGCGGCCGAGCAGGTGGTTGTGGTTGGCCAGCGTCTGCCCCCGGAAGCGGAATTCCTGAAGGCTGAACAGCTTGTAGTACTGCGGGTAGTCGCGCATCACCGCCCGCGACAGGATCGCGATGTCGCGCGCCGTGGAGATCTGGCGGCTGTCCGGCAGGCCCGACGCATTCACGAAATGGGTGTTCTGCATGCCCAGCTCCTGGGCGCGCAGGGTCATGAGCGCGGCGAAGCGGCTCTCGGTGCCGCCCAGCTTCTCGGCCATGGCCACGGCCATGTCGTTGGCCGACTTGGTGGCCATGCCGTTCATCGCCTCGTCCACCGAGACGGTTTCGCCGGCGCGGACGCCCAGCTTGGTCGGCGACTGCGCCGCGGCGTGCGGCGAGACCATCACGCGGTCGTCGGCGTGCAGCTTGCCCGACGCGAGCGCCTCGAACGTCAGGTACAGCGTCATGATCTTGGTGATCGACGCCGGATAGCGCGGGCTGTCGGCGTGCTTGGCGTAGAGGATCTCGCCCGTTTTCGCATCGACCACGATGGCGGCGTACTTGGTCTGCGACGCAGCCAGCAGGTTCTGGAAGTACGGGATCTGCGCGTGCGCCGGGGTGGCGACGGACCCCAGGGCGGTGGAAGCGGCCAGACCTAACGCTAGGAACAGGCGGCGGGCGTGCGTGGCGATCATGCTTCGTCCGTCGAATCAGAGGCTTGAGACCGCCGGGGGCAGCCCCAGGAATCTGGGTACCATGACAGGCCTATCCTTGCCTGAAGGTAAACAGGAGTTGAACGGGGAAAATGTCGCATCGGGGCCCTAGGGCCCGCGAGGCTACACTCCAGCTTCGGCGCCGCAACAAGCGCGACCGTGGCAAGCTGCCCTTGTCATGAGAATGTTGCACTGCACAAAAACAGTTTGACTGTTGCACTGCAACATGAGAAAAGCTCACCCGTGTTCAGGGCAAACGCCCACCGATCCGCAGTTCCTCCCCCGCCGTTTCCTCATCGCCAGGAGCCCTTCCCATGGCCGCCGCCGAAACCGTCAAGTCGACCGTCGACACCTTCACCGCCGCCTCCTCGACCGCCTTCAAGGACGGTGTCGAGAAGACCCTGGCCGCGCTGAACGAAGCCAACACCCATTCCAAGAAGAACCTCGAGGCCGTCGTCGCCTCGGTGACCGCCGCCACCAAGGGCGCCGAAGCCCTGGGCGCGCAGGCCATGGCCTATTCCAAGGCCGGCTTCGAAAGCCAAGTCGCGGCCGCCAAGTCGCTGGCCTCGGCCAAGAGCGTGCAGGAAGTGGTCGAGCTGCAGACCAGCTTCGCCAAGACCTTCCTGGAAGGCTACATGGCCGAAGTCGGCAAGATGTCCGAGACCGTCTCGGCCTCGGTGAAGGACAGCGTGAAGCCGCTGAACGAGCGCGTGACCGCCATGGTCGAGCGCCTGCAGGCCGCCCGCTAAGAGTTTACCCCCCTCCCGCGTACGGCCGCGTATCGTTTGGCCGATTGGGCGACAAAGGCCCGGAGCTGCGAAGCTCCGGGCCTTTTCTCGTTTGTGCTGGCGCGGAATCTGCTTTCGATGAACGGTGATCTCCGGCGCGTCCCGATCCGCGGCAGGCGGGAAGGGCGCGTCGGGCGGCTCTGGGGCGGAGGTGAGGTTGTTGGAGGCGACAGCGTCACCGGTCGTCGGAAAGACGCGGCCCGGCGCGCGCCGTGATCTGAGCTCCGACGCGATCCTGCTTGTGGTCATCACCGTGGCCGCCGCTCTGCTGCGCTTGCGCATTCTGGGAGATCTCGTCGCGCACGAGGACGAGCAGTTCTATCTGCTGGTCGGCGACCGGATGCTGCGCCACGGCGCCATTCCCTACGTCGACATCTGGGACCGCAAGCCGGTCGGGCTGTTCCTGATCTACGAGGCCATCCGGCTGCTCGGCGGCGACGGCATCGCGCAGTACCAGGTCGTCGCGTCCGTCTTCGCGGCAGCCACGGCCGGCCTGATCGGTCTGTGGGTCCGGCGCGCCGCCGGACTGGCCGGCGGCCTGGTCGCCGGGGTCCTCTACCTCATCATCCTGCAGGCCCACGGGGGCTTCGGCGGTCAGGCCGAGGTGTTCATGAACCTGTTCGTCGTCGCCGCGGGTCTGGTCGTCTTCCGCGACCTGCGACGGTCGATCGACGCCGAGGCCGCCTTGAACGGGCTGGCCTGGCGCGGGGGCCTGGCGATGCTGCTCATCGGCCTGGCGGCCCAGATCAAGCCGACCGCGCTCCTGCCGGGCTTATGGCTTGGCCTGGTGCTGCTGCTCGTCGGCGCACGCGCGCGCTGGTCGCTGAGGCGGCTGGCGGCGGTGGCGGCTCTCTGGGTCCTGCTGGCCGCGGCGCCCACCCTGCTGGCGGCCGGCTGGTACGCCGCGATGGGCCGCCTCGACAGCTTTGCATTCGCCTCGACCTCCATCCTCGGCAAGCCGTCCGGCGGCGTGGTCGCCGACACCGCCCGGCGCGCCGCGGTCGCCGTTCGCATGGGCCTGCTGTTCGGGATCGGGTCTTTGCTGCTCGCGCTCAGCCAGTGGCGCGGGTTCGGACGCGGCCCGCACATCGATGTGGTGATCTTCCTGCTGGGCTGGCTGGCTTTCGGGATCGCGGCCTACTACGCCTTGCCGGCCGCCTATCTCCACTACGCCCTCGTGGCGGATCCGATGGGATGCCTGATCGTGGGCTATGCGATCGGTCTGGAGGGTGCGGCGCAGTGGATCATGGGGCTGGGCGCCCTGGCGTTCGCTGGGCGGCTCCTGGTCGCGGAAAACGCTCGTGTCGCCGAGAACCGCGTGCTGTCGCCCCAGGTGCGGACGCTGGCCGAGCGTATCCGGGGCGAGCTGCACGGCGGATGCCTCTATGTCTATCACGGCCCCGTGGTGCTCTATCGCCTGACGGACAGCTGTCTGGTTACGCGATTTGCGTTTCCCGGTCACATGTCGTCCGCGTCGGAGGCGAGCGGCGCCGGCGTCGATCCGCGCGCCGAGGTCACCGCGATCCTGGACCGGCGTCCGACGGTGGTCGTCGACGGGCAGGATGCGTTTCATGCCCCGAACCGGCAGACCCAGCCGATCGTGCGCCAGCGGCTGGCGGCCGACTACGAACCTTTCGCCGAGATCGGCGCGGGTCCTGGTGAGCCCACGGTCATCGCCTATCGCCTCAAGCCGGCCGTGCAGCCTCTTTCCTCGCCCTGAGCGGGGCGTTAGAGGTTCGCCCATGTCCCAGATCGAAGATCGGCTGGCCGCCGCCGGCGTTACGCTTCCGCAGCCCAACGCCCCTGTGGCCAACTATGTGCCCTTCGTGCGTGTCGGCGACCTCGTCCACATCTCCGGCCAGGTGTCGGTCGACCCCTCGGGCGGCATCAAGGGCGTGGTCGGCGAGGACGTCGATCTGGAGACGGCCCAGAAAGCCGCGCGCCTCTGCGGCCTTTCCCTGCTGGCCCAGATGAAGGCCGCCTGCGACGGCGACCTCGACCGGGTGGCCCGGGTGGTCAAGCTGAACGGCTTCGTCCAGTGCGGGCCCGGTTTCTTTGAGATCCCCAAGGTGATCAACGGCTGCTCGGACCTGATGGTCGAGGCGTTCGGCGACGCCGGTCGCCACGCCCGCTCCGCGGTCGGCGTCTACCGCCTGCCGATGAACTTCGCCGTCGAGGTCGACGCGGTGGTGGCCGTCCGGTGAGCGCGCGGCTCAAACAGGCTTCCGAGGGCGCAGCCCGGTTCGGCGAGGCCTGGGAGCTGTTGTTCCATCCCCCCATCGCCCATCGCGGCCTCTGGTCGCCCGACGGCCCGCCCGAGAACTCGCTGGGCGCGTTCCAGGCCGCCTGCGCCGCCGGCTATGGCATCGAGCTGGACGTCCAGCTCAGCGCCGACGGCGAAGCGATGGTGTTCCATGACGACGACCTGGAGCGGATGACCGGGGTTTCCGGCAAGCTCGGCGACCGCACGGCCGCCGACCTCGCCGAGTTGCGGCTGAAAGGCGGCGACGAGCGCATACCGACGCTCAGCGAAACCCTCGCGCTGGTCGGCCGCCGCGCCATGGTTCACGTGGAGCTGAAGACCCCATACGGCCACGTGGGGCCGCTGGAGCAGCGCACCCACGAGATCCTCATCGACCACGTCGGGCCGGTCTGCGTGATCGGTTTCAACCCCTATTCCCACGCCTGGTTCGCCGAGCGGTTCCCGGGTGTCCTGCGCGGCCTCGACAGCCATTCCTACAAGAGCGCGCCGCACATGGCCGAGGCGCAGCGGCAGAGCTTTGCGCGGCTGGAGCACGTGAGCATCGCCAAGCCACACTTCCTGGCCCTCGGCCTCGACATGCTGCCCTGCCACGCGGCGAACGGCTATCGCCTCGAGGGCCTGCCGATCGTCGCCTGGACCGTGCGCAAGCCGGAACAGTGGGTGGCCATCAGCGCCGAATGCGACAACCTGATCTTCGAGGGCTACCTGCCTTGAGCCCCAAGCCGGCGGCCCTGAAGCCGGCAGTGCGTGTCGCCCGGCGTATCTCCGAGATCGGGCGAGAGTCCTGGGAGGCCTGCGCCGGCAATCCCGCCTATGCCAGGAACCCGTTCATCGCCTACGACTTCCTCCACGCCGCCGAGGAGGCCGGGTGCGCCACCGAACGCACCGGCTGGGGCCCGCAACACCTGGCGGTCGAGGACGCCGACGGCCAGGTCGCCGCGGTCATGCCGCTCTACCTCAAGTCCCACAGCCAGGGGGAATACATCTTCGACCACGCCTGGGCCGACGCCTATGAGCGGGCTGGCGGGCAGTACTATCCGAAGCTGCTGTCGGCGGCGCCGTTCACGCCGGCCACCGGCGCGCGGCTGCTGGCCCGGCCGGACGTGGACCCGGAGCAGGCGAGGGGGTTCCTGCTGGGCGGGGCGCTGACGCTCTGCGAGCGCTACCGGGCTTCGTCCTTCCACGTGAACTTCCCCACCGAGGACGAGTGGCGCTGGATGGGCGAGCAGGGCATGGCCCGACGCGAGGGCCAGCAGTACCACTGGCGAAACGCCGGCTATGCGACCTTCGAGGATTTCCTGGGCGCGCTCTCGTCAGGCCGCCGCAAGACCATCCGACGCGAGCGCCGCGACGCCCAGGCCGGGCTCGAGATCGTCGCGCTGACCGGCGCCGACCTCACCGAGGACCACTGGGACGCCTTCTTCCGATTCTACATGGACACCGGCTCGCGCAAGTGGGGCCGGCCCTACCTGACGCGCCCATTCTTCTCGCTGCTGGGCGAGACCATGGCCGACCAAGTGCTGCTGGTCATGGCGCGCAAGGATGGGCGCTGGATCGCCGGCGCGCTCAACCTGATCGGCGGCGACTGCCTCTATGGCAGGAACTGGGGCTGCACCGAGGACGTGCCATTCCTGCATTTCGAGCTCTGCTACTACCAGGCGATCCAGTGGGCCATCGAACACGGCCTGGACCGGGTGGAAGCCGGCGCCCAGGGCCAGCACAAGATTGCCCGCGGTTACCTGCCGAGCCCCGTCTACTCCGCCCACTACATCGCCGACCCGGCGCTGCGCGGTCCCGTCGAACGCTTCGTCGCCCAGGAGCGGGCGGGCGTCGAGCAGGAGATGGAGTGGCTGGCGGAGGAGTATTCGCCGTTCAAGGCGGGCTGACGGGCGCTCGCGCCACCCCGGCGCATTGAGGTCGCGAGCGCTCAGCTGCGCTCCCAGCTCGCCTTCAGCAGCGCCGCGATCCCCGCGTCGACCTGGGCGGGGCTGTCCAGCACCACTTTCGACTTCAGCCGCTCCGACCAGCCCTCGTTCTTCGGCGGCTCCAGGCGCGGGTCGGCGTCCGGCGTCACCGCCAGCCCCAGCACCGCCTTGCCGCCCTTCAACGGGCGGATCGACGCGAACTGGAACTCGCGGGAGAAGGCCGTGAAGCCCTTGCGCTGCCCGGTGACGACGTCGGGAAGGGCGGTGGCCAGAGGCTCGACCGCCGCCAGGATCGCCGTCGAGGCCGGGTCGGTCCAAAGCTGGTCGCGCAGCTTCTCGGGCTCGTCCCAACCCATGCCGGACGGGAACGCGACCGACAGCACGTGCGCGGCGCGATTGACGCCGAGGCCGTAGTTGTCCTTCAGCCACTGGGTGCGGGCGCGCGGCTTGGTCTCGGGGCAGGTCCTGGCGATGGCCACCCACGCGTCCAGCGTCTTGCCGGTGTCGCGCTCCAGGCTGGCCTGCACCGAGGCGAACCACTTCTGCTGGCGCGGGCTGAGGCCGGATGGCGGTGAAATGGGCTTGGCGCTGGTCAACGTTCCACCCTCCTGACCGATTTGCTACCTGTCGCTGCGGATCAGGAGCACGCCATGAGCTTGGACGGGACCTACGACGACGGCAACATCTTCGCCAAGATCCTGCGCGGCGAGATGCCGTCCGCGCGCGTGTTCGAGGACGAGCACGTCTTCGCCTTCATGGACGTCTTCCCGCAGTCGAAGGGCCACACCCTGGTGATCCCCAAGCACTCGTCGGCGCGCAACCTGCTGGACGAGGAGCCGCAGGTGCTGAGCGAGTTGATCCTGGGAGTCCAGCGCGTCGCCCGCGCCGTCCGCGCGGCGCTCAAGCCCGACGGCCTTAGGGTCATGCAGTTCAACGGCTCGGTCGCCGGCCAGACCGTCTACCACCTGCACTTCCACATCATCCCGCTCTGGGAGGGCGTGCCGCTCGGCCGCCACGGCGAGGGCGGCATGGCCGATCCGGCCCAGCTGAAGGTCCTGGCGGAGCAGATCTCGGCGATGATCAGCTGACCTTCCTTTCCCGCGGTACGCGGGAGAGGGGGACCGCTCGCCGAAGAGCGAGCGGTGGAGAGGGAGGGCTGGAAGCGCCGGCGTGGCCGCCCGCCCTTTCCACCATCGGCTCTTCGCTACGCTCGGCCGACGGTCCCCCTTTCCCATGCATGGGAAAGGAAGAAAAAGGCCCGGGATCGCTCCCGGGCCTTCGCATTTTCGTCCGCGCGACGCCGTCTATTCGACCGGCAGCGCCTCTTCGGCTTCGGCCGGGTTCTCGATGACCGGGGCGCCGGGCTCGCGGTCCTCGCCTTCGATGTCGAAGGCCAGCTTGCCGTCGCGGAGCACCACTTTCACGTGGCCGCCCTTCACCAGCTTGCCGAACAGGATCTCGTCGGCGAGCGGCTTCTTGATGTTCTCCTGGATCACCCGGGCCAGCGGCCGGGCGCCGTAGAGTTCGTCGAAGCCGTTCTTGGCCAGCCAGTCGGCGGCCTCGTCGGAGGTCTCGATGGTCACGTGGCGGTCGGCCAGCTGGGCTTCCAGCTGGATGACGAACTTCTGCACCACCTGGCGGATGATCTCGGGCGTCAGCGACTTGAAGGCCACCACCGCGTCGAGGCGGTTGCGGAACTCCGGCGTGAAGAGGCGCTTCAGCGCCTCGTCGACCTGATCGTCGTCCTTGCCGCGGCCGAAGCCGATCGAGTTCCGCTGGGCGTCGGAGGCGCCGGCGTTGGTGGTCATGATCAGGACCACGTTGCGGAAGTCGATCTTCTTGCCGTTCGAGTCGGTGAGCGACCCGTGGTCCATCACCTGCAGCAGGATGTTGAAGACGTCCGGGTGGGCCTTCTCGATCTCGTCCAGCAGCACCACGGCGTGCGGATGCTGGTCGACGGCGTCGGTCAGCAGGCCGCCCTGGTCGAAGCCCACGTAGCCGGGGGGCGCGCCGATCAGACGGCTCACCGTGTGGCGCTCCATATACTCGCTCATGTCGAAGCGCAGGAGCTCGATGCCGAGCGTCGAGGCCAGTTGCCGCGCCGTTTCGGTCTTGCCGGTGCCGGTGGGGCCAGAGAACAGGTAGCAGCCGATCGGCTTGCCGCTGTCGCGCAGGCCGGCGCGGGCCATCTTCATGGCCGCCGACAGTTGCTCGATGGCGTCGTCCTGGCCGTACACCGCCCGCTTCAGGTCGGTTTCCAGCTGCTTCAGCGCCTCGGTGTCGGACTTGGAGACCGACTTCGGCGGGATGCGGGCGATCTTGGCGACGACGGCCTCGACCTCCTTGAGACCAATGGTCTTCTTCCGCTTGGCCTCGGGCACCAGCATCTGGCTCGCGCCGGCCTCATCGATGATGTCGATGGCCTTGTCCGGCAGCTTGCGGTCGTTGATGTACTTGGCCGACAGCTCCACCGCCGCCTTGATGGCGTCGTTGGTGTAGCGGAGCTTGTGGAACTCCTCGTAGTAGGTCTTCAGGCCCTTGAGGATCTTGATCGTGTCCTCGATCGTGGGCTCGTTGATGTCGATCTTCTGGAACCGCCGGACCAGCGCACGGTCCTTCTCGAAGTGCTGGCGGAACTCCTTGTAGGTGGTCGAGCCCATGCACCGCAGGGTGCCCGAGGCCAGCGCCGGCTTCAGCAGGTTCGAGGCGTCCATCGCCCCGCCGCTGGTGGCGCCCGCGCCGATCACCGTGTGGATCTCGTCGATGAACAGGATCGCGTCGGGGTGGTTCTCCAGCTCCTTGACGACCTGCTTCACGCGCTCCTCGAAGTCGCCGCGGTAGCGGGTGCCGGCCAGCAGCGCGCCCATGTCGAGCGAGAAGATGGTCGAGCCCGCCAGGACGTCAGGGACCTGGTTGTTGACGATCTTGCGCGCCAGGCCCTCGGCGATGGCGGTCTTGCCGACGCCCGGGTCGCCGACCAGCAGCGGATTGTTCTTGGTGCGCCGGCACAGAATCTGGATGCAGCGCTCCACCTCGGCCGAGCGGCCGATCAGCGGGTCGACCTTACCCTGCTTGGCCTTCTCGTTGAGGTTGATGCAGTAGGCCTCGAGCGCCTCGCCGCCGGTCTTGACGGTGGGCTTGTCCTCGTCTTCGGCGCCCTTGACGGGCTTGGCCTCGGTGGCGCCGGCCTTCTTGGCGATGCCGTGGGCGATGTAGTTCACCGCGTCGTAGCGGGTCATGTCCTGCTCTTGCAGGAAGTAGGCGGCGTGGCTCTCGCGCTCGGAGAAGATGGCGACCAGCACATTGGCGCCGGTGACCTCCTCGCGGCCGGAGGACTGCACGTGGATCACCGCGCGCTGGATCACGCGCTGGAAGCCGGCGGTGGGCTTGGCGTCCTCGCCGTCGTCCACGACCAGCGAGCGCAGCTCGGTGTCCACGTAGTTGGTGAGCGTGGTGCGGAGCGCCGAGAGATCCACGTCGCAGGCGCGCATCACGCCGGCGGCGTCCTCGTCATCGACGAGCGACAGCAAGAGGTGCTCTAGCGTCGCGTACTCATGCTTGCGCTGGTTCGCATAGGCGACAGCGCGATGCAGGGACTCTTCAAGCGGGCGCGAAAATGAAGGCAACGGGCCTTAATCCTTCTCCATGGTGCACTGCAGGGGGTGCTGATGCCGACGCGCGGTATCAACGACCTGAGCTACTTTTGTTTCCGCCACCTCGTAGGTGAACACCCCGCAGACCCCCACACCGTGTTGGTGTACGTGGAGCATTATGCGAGTCGCGTCTTCGCGCGACTTGTTGAAGAACTGCTCAAGCACATAGACGACGAATTCCATTGGCGTGTAGTCGTCGTTGAGCAGCAGTACGCGATACAGCGACGGCTTTTGCGTCTTCGGCTTTGTTTGAGTGACCACGGCGGACCGAACGCCGGTGTCCTGATCACCCATTTTACGTTCGGCCATCGACCGGGATCTCCTGGCGCGCACCGCGCACCTTACTCCGGATTAGATATGTCAATCGCCGCGGTTTGGAAGGGCGGAATCGCTACACGCGAACTCTGAGTTCTCTCCTGCGTGAATTTCGCACGCATTGTGGGCCCTGATTCCTTTCATTCCGGTTTGAATTCAGGCTTAGCGCGGAACATGCGGCCCGATGTCACGGCGCCCGCGCCGAATCGTGCTCGCAACGCATCGACGGTCTTCTCGCCGGCCAGGGCGCGGCGCTCGTCCATGAAGAAGTCGCCGCCGACGCTGTCGGCCTCGACCAGGTCGGCGATGCCGATGCCGATCAGGCGATAGGGCTTCCCCGTGGCCTCCTTGGCCAGGAGCTCGCGGCCCACCTGGAACAATGTCTTGGCCGTCTGCGTCGGCGCAGGGATGGTCCGGCGGCGCGTGTGGATCCTGAAGTCGGTGGTGCGCAGCTTCAGCGTCACAACCCAGCCGGCGACGCCGTCGGCGCGGGCGTGGCGGGCGACCTTCTCCGCCAGCGCCGCCAGTACGTCCTCCAGGTCGCCGAGCGCCGAGAGGTCCTCGTTGAAGGTGGTCTCGGCGCTGATCCCCTTGCGCTCCTCGCGCGGATTGACCGCCCGGTGGTCCTGGCCGTGGGCGAGGGCGGAGAGGCGCAGGCCGTGGCTGCCCCACCGCTCAGCCAGCTCCTTGACGTCGGCGCGGGCCAGGTCGCCGACCGTGCGATAGCCCGCCTTCTCCAGACTGGCGACCATCGCCGGCCCGACGCCCGGCAGGATGCTCACCGGCTTCGGCGCGAGGAACGCCTGGGCCTCCGAGCCGATCACCGAGAAGCCGCGCGGCTTGTCCAGGTCGGACGCCACCTTGGCCAGGAACTTGTTGATTGCCAGGCCGATCGAGACGGTCACGCCGACCTCGGCCTCGACGCGGGCCTGGAGCTTCGCCAGCGAAATCGCCGGCGGGGCGCCATGCAGGCGTTCGGTGCCCGACAGGTCCATCCAGGCCTCATCCAGCGACAGGTTCTGGATGAGCGGCGTCAGGTCGCCGGCCATGCCAAGGATCTGGCGGCTCGCGTCACGGTACTTCGTGAAGTCCGGTTTCAGCACCACCGCCTCGGGGCAGAGCTTCAGCGCCTTGAACATCGGCATCGCGGATCGGACGCCCTTGATGCGGGCGATGTAACAGCAGGTGGTGACCACCCCGCGCTTGCCGCCGCCGACGATCACCGGAAGGTCGCGCAGCTCCGGCCGGTCGCGCTTCTCGACCGAGGCGTAGAAGGCGTCGCAGTCCATGTGGGCGATGGCGAGCCGCCCCAGCTCCGGATGGGCCACGATCCGCGGCGAGCCGCAGCTCGGGCAGCGGCGGACAGTGTCCTCGCCCTGCCAGAAGCAGTCGCGGCAGAAGGCCTTCACGGCCCGGCGCCCGGCAGGGGCCAGAGCCAGGCGGCCCCGCGCACGCCGCTGGAGTCGCCGTGCTCGGCCTTGCGCACGGGCGTCGTGTAGACGTCCGAGAAGGCGTAGGCGCCGATCGCCTCGGTCAGGCCCTCGTACAACACCGCGACGTTCGACATGCCGCCGCCCAGGACGATGATGTCGGGATCCAGGATGTCGCTGACGACCGCCAGGCCCCGCGCAAGGCGGTCCTTGTAACGCGCGAGCGAGTCCCGCGCCGCCGGGTCGCCATCCGCCGCGGCCGCGGCGATCGCCGGCGCTTCCCGGCCGTCGCCGTGGCGCTCCGCGAACGCCGGGCCGGAAATCCAGAGTTCCAGGCAGCCCTGGCGACCGCAGAAGCAGACGGGGCCGCCCAGCTCATCCTCGCGCGGCCAGGGCAGGGGCGTGTGGCCCCATTCGCCCGCAATGCCGTTGCCGCCCGCGATGACCTGTCCGTTCACCACCAGGCCCGCGCCGCAGCCGGTGCCGAGGATCACGCCGAAGACCACGCCATGGCCCGCGCCGGCGCCGTCCGACGCCTCCGATAGCGCAAAGCAGTTGGCGTCGTTGGCCAGGCGCACGGGCCGGCCCAGCGTCCGCTCCAGGTCGGCCTGCAGGGGCATGCCGTTGAGGCGCGTGGTGTTGGCGTTGCGGATCAGGCCGTCCGCGGGCGAAGGCGAGCCCGGGATGCCGATCCCCACCGAGGCGCCGAGGGCACCCGCCTGCCGCTCGACCTCGGCGATAAGGTCGCGCACCGCGTCCAGGCCGGCGTCGTAGCTCGCCGGCGAGGGCGCCCGCACGCGCGCCTGGACGCGGCCCTCGGCGTCCAGCGCCGCCGCCTCGATCTTGGTGCCCCCGAAGTCCACGCCGATCCGGATCATGCGCCAGTCATACCTGATTTGTTCCCGGCCGGCGCGGCGGCCGGAGCGCCCGCGCGCAGTTCCGGCGCGGCGGGGCAGAGACTTGCCGAAAAATGGCGTCGCGAGGGCGCCGTCTTGCCATGGACTCGGCGCGGTCAGCCGCTAGGTTGCGCGCCATGACGCAAATCACCCTGGCCGCGCTGGTGGCCGCCCTGGCTCTTGCCGCCCCCGCCGCCGCCCAGGCTCCCGCAACCGCCCAATCCCTCGAAAACACCCACCCGGCGGGCCTCGACCCGGCCGGCATGGACGCCAAGATCAAGCCCGGCGACGACTTCTTCGCCTACGTCAACGGCGGCTGGGTCGCGGCCACGCCAATCCCGGCGGACCGCTCCGCCTGGGGCATCTCGGCCGAGCTGGTTGAGCTGACCACGGCGCGCGTGGCCGACATCATCCAGACCGCCGCCAAGGCGCCGCCCGGCAGCGAGGCGCGCAAGATCGGCGACTACTATTCGTCCTACCTGGACGAGGCGAGGATCGAGTCCCTGGGCCTGAAGCCGATCCAGCCGACCCTGGCGCGGATCGCAGCGATCAAGACGAAGAAAGATCTGGCTGCCGAGTTCGGGCGCGAACTGCGCGCCGATGTCGATGCGCTGAACTCCACCAATTTCGACACCAGCCACCTGTTCGGGCTGTGGGTCGAGCAGGACCTGAATGATCCCAAGCGCTACGCGGGCTACCTGTTGCAGGGCGGCCTGGGCATGCCCGACCGCGACTACTACCTGTCGGCCAACGCTCACATGGCCGCCGACCGGACCGCCTACAAGGCGCACATCGCCAAGGTCCTCACCCTGGCCGGCATGGCCGAGCCTGAAGCGACGGCCCAGAAGATCTTCGACCTGGAGACCGCCATCGCCAAGGTCCACGCGCCTCGGGCCGAATCCGAGGACGTGCTGAAGGCCAACAACCCCTGGGCGATGGCCGACTTCGCCAAGAAGGCGCCGGGGCTGGACTGGACGACCTATTTCGCCGCCGCCGGGCTTTCGACGCGGCCGCAGTTCATCGTCTGGCACCCGAAGGCCACGACGGGCGAAGCCGCGCTCGTCGCCAGCCAGCCGCTGGCCACGTGGAAGGCCTATCTCGCCTATCACCAGCTCAACGACTTCTCGAACGTGCTGCCCAAGGCCTTCGCCGACGAGCGCTTCGCCTTCTACGGCACGACGCTCAGCGGCACGCCGCAGCAGCAGGTGCGCTGGAAGCGGGCGGTGAACGCCACCAACGGCGCGCTGGGCGAGGCGGTCGGCAAGCTCTACGTCGCCGAGTACTTCCCGCCGGAGCAGAAGGCCAAGGTCCAGGCGATGGTCGCCGACCTGATCGCCGCCTTCCGCGTGCGCATCGACAAGCTGGACTGGATGGCCCCGGCCACCAAGGCCGAGGCCAAGCGCAAGCTCTCCACGCTCAAGGTCGGTGTCGGCTATCCCGACCGCTGGATCGACTATTCGGGCCTCAAGGTCGTGGCCGGCGACGCGCTCGGCAACGCCCAGCGGGCCGAGCTCTTCGAGTACCGGCGCAACCTCGCCAAGTTCGGCCACCCGGTCGATCGTGGCGAGTGGTCGATGACCCCGCAGACGGTCAATGCCGTGAACCTGCCGGTGAAGAACGCGCTGAACTTCCCCGCCGCCATCCTGCAGCCGCCGGACTTCGATGCGAGGAACCCGGTGGCGATGAACTTCGCCGCCACGGGCGCCACCATCGGCCACGAGGTCAGCCACTCGTTCGACGACCAGGGCGCCATGTTCAACGCCGACGGCCAGCT
>Ga0068865_100000217_pt1 | contig 32094 bp, 28 predicted proteins | sample KBSMisM12_FD_75293 | JGI IMG/M metagenome (GOLD analysis project Ga0068865, IMG submission 75293) | Miscanthus rhizosphere microbial communities from Kellogg Biological Station, Michigan, USA - KBS Miscanthus M1-2 | ecosystem: Host-associated > Plants > Roots > Rhizosphere > Soil ...
GCGGCTCGCCGGCGGCCAGGCCGATCTCGCGCTGGGCCATGGCGAAGCGGGTGACCGAGTCCATCAGGCAGAGGACTTCCATGTCCTGGTCGCGCAGGAATTCGGCAATGGCCATGGTCATGTAGGCGGCCTGGCGGCGCTTGAGGGCCGGCTCGTCGGAGGTGGCGACCACGACGATGGCGCGCTTCAGGCCTTCCTCGCCCAGGGTCTCCTCGATGAACTCGCGGACCTCACGGCCCCGTTCGCCGATCAGGCCCACGACGACGGCGTCGCAGTCGGCGTTCTTGGCCAGCATGCTGAGCAGCACCGACTTGCCGACGCCGGAGCCGGCGAAGACGCCCAGGCGCTGGCCGCGGCAGCAGGTGGCGAAGACGTTCATGGCGCGCACGCCGACGTCCAGCCGCTCGCCGACGCGGGCGCGGGCGTGGGCGCTGGGCGGCGAGGCGCGCAGCGGATAGGCGGCGACGCCGGTCTGCAGCGGGCCCTTGCCGTCAATGGGATTGCCGAAGGCGTCGACGATGCGGCCGAGCCACGCCTTGGTCGGGCGCACGGCCGAACCCAGAGGCTCGATGCGGATCTCGGCGCCCGGCGCCACGCCCTCGACCGGGCCGAACGGCATCAGCAGCGCGCGGGCGTCGCGGAAGCCGACCACTTCGGCGGAGAGCGGCTTTTCGCCGAAGCGGACGATCTCGGCCCGGGCGCCGACGGCCAGTCGCGTGAGCCCGCCTCGGGCCTCGATCAGCAGGCCGTTCACGGCGGCGACGCGGCCGGCGACGGTCAGCGGATCAAGCCGCTCGATCGCGGCCGCAAGCGACTTCAAGGAACGTCCCCCAGTCCAGGGCGCGAGAGTCGCGTGGTTACGCTTAAGCGGTGGTGAAGATCAGCGAAGGATCCGGGCCAATTTCAGGGCCTGTCGAGGATGTCGCACCGCCAGCGCCGCCGTCTCCAACGGCCGGTGTCGCGCTGCGGTCGCCGCGAGGGGCCGAACGGCCCGCGCAATGTGGGGTCGCGCCGCCGCGCCGATGCGCCTGCGGCCCAGCCAGACGGCCGCCCCGGCGAGCGCCAGGACGCCCACGCCCACCAGCAGGCCGCGGTGGCGGTTGGCCTCGGTCAGCGCCGAGAGCCGCCGGCCGCCTGGAGCAACGACCATGCGGTCCATCGGGTGGCTTAGGGCGTACAGCGCGGCGTCCGCCGCCGCTTCGCTTGGGCCATCGGTATCGGACGGCAGGCCGATAAGTGTGAACGCCACGGCCCCGCGACCGCGGCGAAGCTGCGTCGACGCTTCGTCAGACACGCTGCGCCCGAACGCCACCAGGGCGCCGTGCGCGCGGCGCGCGCGCAAATGCCGCGTCATGCCCTGGGCGGCGTGGGCGAGGCCGGCCTCCTCGCCCGTGGCGTCGATCCATCCGTCGATCCGGTCGAACCGGGCCGCGGCGGCCCGACCGATGCGTTCGCAGCCTTGCGCCGTGCTGGGATCGCCGATCACCGCATACACGCGCCCGCCGGCCGCGGCGATCGCCTCGCAGGCCGCGCGCACCGCCGCCTCCTGCGGGCCCGCCACGACGACGGCCGCGCCCTCGCGCGCAACCTTCCCGGCAATGGCCTGGCCGAGCGCCTCACCGGCGCCCGTGACGACGACCACCTGCTCGGATAGGGGTTTCAGCTGTGCGCGCATGGATCCTCCCAACGATAGGCCCAAACTCCCATCTGGGGGTGAAATGCGCGGGCGCCAAGGCCCGTTGCGCGCAGCCCCGCTTCGCGCCCTAAGTCCAATCACAAAAGATTCATCGAGACCGTGAGTCGCAGGGAGTCCAGCCCCGCTTGTCCCCGATTCCGCATCAGATTAACGATTCGGCTCTGACGGATACGCTGGATTAACCAGTCTTAAATTAACTCTTGGGCAGGTTAACGGCCAGGGTCGCGACGGATTCACTGAATTCGTTCGCAATATTGGAAGGGGTAGGAGAGGCTGATGCGCGTACTGCTGATCGAAGACGATAGCGCAACGGCGCAGAGCATCGAGCTGATGCTCAAGTCGGAAGGCTTCAACGTCTATACCACCGACCTGGGCGAGGAAGGCGTGGATCTGGGCAAGATCTACGACTACGACCTCATCCTGCTCGACCTGAACCTGCCGGACATGAGCGGCATGGACGTGCTGCGCACCCTGCGCGTCGGCAAGATCAACACCCCGATCATGATCCTGTCCGGCTCGGCCGAGATCGACACCAAGGTGAAGACCTTCTCGGGCGGCGCCGACGACTACATGACCAAGCCGTTCCACAAGGACGAGCTGGTCGCCCGCATCCACGCCGTGGTCCGCCGCTCGAAGGGCCACGCCCAGTCGGTGATCAAGACCGGCGACATCCTGGTCAACCTCGACGCCAAGACGGTCGAGGTGAACGGCCTGCGCGTCCACCTGACGGGCAAGGAATACCAGATGCTGGAGCTGCTCTCGCTTCGTAAGGGCACGACGCTCACGAAGGAGATGTTCCTCAACCACCTCTACGGCGGCATGGACGAGCCGGAGCTGAAGATCATCGACGTCTTCATCTGCAAGCTGCGCAAGAAGCTGGCCGCGGCCGCCGACGGCAAGCACCACATCGAAACGGTCTGGGGCCGCGGCTATGTGCTGCGCGACCCGCAGGAGATCGCCGGCGCGGCCACCGTCGCCGCCTGACGCGAACGTCACTGACACTTGGGAAACGCCCGCCCTCACCGGCGGGCGTTTTCGTTTGCGCCGCCAACGGCTAGGCTCGCCCGCAAAATCGGGAGAGGACGGGCATGGGACGGTTGCTGGCGCTGATCGGCGCCTTGATTGCGGCTGGACTGCTCACGTGGGCCGAGGAGCGGACGCCCAGGCCCTTACCGGCGAACGCGGCGGCCCTCAGCTTCTCGGCCGAACGGGCGATCGCCGACATCAGGGGCTTCGCGTCCGTTCCGCACCCGGTGGGCTCGGCCGCGGACCGCGCGGCGCGCGACTACCTGGTCCAGCGCCTCACCGCGATGGGGCTTTCGCCACAGGTCCGGCCCGGGGCCGGCGTCTACACCTCGAAGTTCGCCGCCAACGCCGTCGTCGGCGGCTATGTCGAGAACATCGTGGGCGTGCTGCCCGGCCGTGCCCCCAGCCTGCCGGCCCTGGTGCTGATGGCGCACTACGACAGCGTCCCCGGCTCGACGGGCGCCTCGGACGATGCGTCGGGCGTCGCCTCGGTGCTCGAGGTGGCGCGCGCGATCAAGGCCAGGGGCGTTCCGGCGCGCGACGTGATGGTGCTGCTGACCGACGGAGAGGAGTCGGGCCTGCTGGGCGCAGACGCCTTCTTCCGCGCCGACCCGCTGGCCAAGCGCGCGGGCTTCGTCATCAACCTGGAGGCCCGGGGCTCGGCCGGTCGCGTCCAGATGTTCCAGACGGGCGAGGACAACGGCGGCGCCGTGCGGCTGATGGCCAGCGCCAGCCGTCCGGTCGCCACCTCGTTCACCGGTTTTGTTTACGCCCACATGCCCAACGACACCGATTTCACGGTGCCGCGGCGCGACAAGCTGCCCGGGCTGAACTACGCCTTCGCGGGAAGCCAGTTCGACTATCACTCGCCGTCGTCGACGCCCGCGACCCAGGACCTGGGCACGCTCCAGGACATGGGCGAGCAGGTGCTGGGCCCGGCCTCCGCGATCGCGTTCTCCGCCAGCCTGCCTGCGCGTTCGCCCGACCTCGTCTATGGCCAGGCGCCGTTCGGGCTGACCCTGCTCTATGCGCCCGTGGTGGGCTGGGCGATCCTGGCGCTCTCGGCCCTGCTCATCGCCTGGGCGATCGCCCGCGCGCGCCAGAAGGAGCCCTTCGCGTGGCTGGACCTGGCGCGCGGCGCCGGCGCTGGCCTCTTCGCGCTCGCGACGGGCGCGGCGGCGATGCATTTCGCCCGCACCCTGACCGGAGCCGCCCAGGGCTACCTCCAGCAGCGGTTCCTGCTGGCCCAGGCCACGCGCTGGGAGGTCGCGCTGTTTCTGGTCGGCCTGGGCGTGCTGCTGCTAGCGGCCGCCCACGCCTCGCGCGGCAAGCGCTGGTGGATCGCCCTGCTGCCGCTCGCGGCGGGCGTCGGCGGCTTTGCGCTGCAACCCTCGGACAAGGTGGTGCTGATCGAGGGCGCGGTCGGCGCGATCCTGGCGCTGGCCGTCTACGGCCGGCCGGCCAGCCGCCCGGGCGCCTGGATGGGCGTTCTGCTGCTGAGCCTGATCGTCGGTGTGGCGGTGCAGGCGTTCGCTCCGCCGGCCGCCTTCGTGATCGCCTGGCCGCTGGCCTGGGCGGCGCTGGCCGCGGCGCTGACGGCGGCGGCGGCCCACCGCGGCACCGCCCCGATCCTGCTGCTCGCCGCCTTCGCCGCGATCGGCCTCACGATGGCCGCGCATTCCGCGCACGCGGGCTACATCAGCCTCGACCTGCCTGAGCTGCTCTGTCTGGCCTTGGCGATGGCCCTGCCTCTGGTCTGGCCGCTGGCCCAGACCGAGGAAGGCGCCCCGCCCGCGCGCCTTATCGGACCCCTGCTGATCGCGGCCGGCTTTGCCGTGACCCTGTTGGTGCGGTTCAACCACCCCTACGACGCGCGCCACCCGCAGGTGACGATGATCAGCTACCGGATCGACCAGGACGCCAAGCGCGCCTGGCGGGTCAGCGCGACGCCCGACCGGCCGGCCTGGGCCGAAGCGGTGCTGAAGACCGGCGGCGCCGCGATCGGCAAGGTCAAGGGGCGCGGCGGCAAGTTCGATCAGGATGGCGCGCCCGCGCCCTATGTCGAAACGCCGGGCCCTGAGATCACGATGGCCAAGGAGGCCGACGGCCGGCTCCGACTGCACGTCGCGCCGCCCGAAGGCGCGCGCGTGGTCGATCTGGTGCTGACGGTCGACACGGCCGCCACCATCACCGAGGTCGGCGGGGTTCCCGTCCACAGGCCCATGAAGCCGGGCGGCGACATGATCGTGCGGTGGGCAGCCGCCCAACCGGGGTACGACGTGGTGATCGCGCCGGGAGGGCCGGGAAAGCTGACGGTCCTATACAGCGTTCTCGAGGAGCGGTGGCCGCCGGGCGTTCCGCCGCTGCCGCCGCGGCCGAAGGACGTTGCGCCCTTCGACGTCTCGGATTCCATGGCCATCGAGGGAACGCGGCGCTTCTCATGGTGAGCCGCGCGGGGTAATCGGCGGCCATGAGCGACGTCACGATCTATCACAACCCTGCCTGCGGCACGTCCCGCAACACCCTGGCGCTGCTTCGCGACAAGGGCGTGGAACCCAAGGTCGTGGAGTACCTGAAGGTCGGCTGGACGCGGCCGCAACTGCGGGACCTGCTGAAGCAGATGGGCAAATCCGCCCACGACGTGCTGCGGGTGCGCGGCACCAACGCCCATGAGCTCGGCCTCACCGATCCCGCCGCCTCCGACGACGCCCTGATCGCGGCGATGATCATCGACCCGATCCTCGTGGAACGCCCCATCGTGGTGGGCCCCAAGGGCGCGGCGCTCTGCCGTCCGGCCGAGCTGGTGCTCTCGCTGATCTGAACCGCGGCCTTGCTCGGGCGTTGCGGCCACGCTCATAAAGGCGGTGGAGGCGGCTCATGCCCGGCATCCTGACGACCCACTATGTCGAGGTGACCCGCAAGCAGGTCGCCGAATGGCCGGCCGAGCCCGGCATCGACGAGTTGAACGACCTGATGCGCATGCTCGGCCGTTGGCGCGCGCAGGTCCTGGCCAACACCTTCATCGCCCGTCACGGCGCGCGCATCCTGGCCGGACCCTTCGCCGGCATGGACTATGTCCAGCATGCCACCGAGGGCTCGCTGATCGCCCGCCTGCTCGGCACCTACGAGTCGGAATTGCACCCTCACTTCGCCGCCCTCGCAGCCAGCGGCCTCGACACCGTCATCGATGTGGGGTGCGCCGAGGGGTACTACGCCGTCGGCCTGGCGCGGGCGATGCCCGCCGTGACGGTCTATGCGCACGACATCGACGAGCATGCGCGGGCGGCCTGCGAGGGTCTGGCGGCCAAGAATGGCGTCAGCGACCGCGTGGTGATCGGCGGGGCGTTCGGGCCGGATGACTTCGCCGCCCACGCCGGGAGGCGCGTGCTGGTGCTGGTCGACGCCGAGGGCGCCGAGGTCGACATCCTGCAGCCAGTCCCCGCGCTGGGCGGCATGAACATCATCGTCGAGACCCACGACCTCTATCGGCCCGGCGCGCGCGCCACCCTGACCGAGCGGTTCTCGCCGACCCATGACATTGTCCGCGTCGACCAGCAGCCCAAGACCTTCGACATGCCCTGGTGGCTCAAGGAACTGCCGCACCTGGACCAACTGCTGGCGGTCTGGGAGTGGCGCGCCGCGCCGACCCCCTGGCTGGTGATGACGCCCAAGGCGTGAGGGCCTACCAGCGCTTGCGGATGCCGATCCGGACCGTCCGGCCGAGCGGGCTGCCCGTGAACGCGTCGTAGTTGATCAGCGCGCGTGAGAACTGTGGATCGGTGTCGAACAGGTTCTGCACCGTCACCGTCAGCGTGGTGTTCCAACGCATGGTCAGGTTGTAGCTGACGTCGGTGTTGTAGGTGGCTGGCACCTTTTGGCCGGTCAGGATCTGCTGGTTCTGGCCCGCGCAGAAGCCGACCGCCCCCTGCGGCGAGGTCCCGCCGCCGTTGGTCCCCGTACCGGCGCCGGCCGGGATCGGCGGCACGACCGGCGTCGCCGCCGGACAGGCCGCGCCCGTCCCCACGATCCCGTTCGTGCCGATGTTGGCGTTGGTGGCGTTGCTGGCCGTGAAGAAGGTGGCCACATCGTCGTTGACCAACGACGAGACCATCCGGGTCGACCAGTTGAAGTTGTGGTTGCCGTGCCGGTAGTTGAAGCCGACCGAGCCGCGGAATTCCGCGACCGCCTGGCCGTTGCGCCCGGTGGTCGTGTTGAAGAAGCCGATGCCGTCGAAGCCGTCGGCGACCTTGATCCCGGCCAGGACGTAGTCGGTGAGGTGGTAGGTCAGCACCTGGGTGCCGTCGGCGTTCAGGTCCAGCGTCCCGCCCCAGACGTTGTCGAACCGCCAGGTGGCCGAGACGTCGATGCCCGAGGTGGTGAGCGTGCCGGCGTTGTAGAGCGCCGGCTGGGTGCCCTGGCCGCCCAGGAAGTTGACCGTGCCGCCGGAGAGGCCGCCGACACCGGCCGCGCCGGTGCTGTTCAGCGCCGAGACGCCGGGCACGCAAGGTCCGTTCAGCTGCACGAACGGCCGCCCGCCCAGCACCGCATTGGTCTGGGTGAGGAGCGCGCTCGAGCAGTTGATCAGCGCCCCGGCCCCGGTTGCGCCGGGCTGGACAAGGGCGGTGACGATGTTCCCGGTCGCCTGGGCGCGGATGTAGTCGTTGATCTCGATGTTGTAGTAATCGATGTTCGCGTGGAACGCGCCGATCTGGATGATGGCGCCGACGTTGTAGTTGACGCCCCGTTCCGGCTTCACATCGGTGTTCGGATAGTTGGCCGAGGTGAACAGCACAGCGGTTCCGCCCAGCGCTGTGGGCGCTGAAGCGTTGCCGGTGATCGTCGGGCCGACCGCCGGCGGCGGGTTCACCTGACTGAACGACTTGCCGCCCGTGGCGCGCAGGGCCAGCCAGTCGGTGACCTGCCACTTCGCCGACGCGGCCGGCACGAAGACCGAATTGTCCACGTCGCTGACGTCGGAATAGAACTTCTCGTAGCGGCCCGACACCTGCAGCGTCAGGTTGTTCAGGATCGGCGCCTGGAGCTCGAAGAAGGCCGACGAGATCGGATAGGTGCGGTTGGAGTCGAGCGACAGGCCGGTGACCTGCAGGCCGCGGTTGAACACCAGCGGGCCGGTCCGCGAGGCGCAGGTCTGCACGCCCACCGTCGCGCAGGGAGTCGTCGCGCGATCGGTCAGGTCGTCGAGGTCGAGCTTCTCATGGAACCGGCGGTACTGGCCGCCGGCCGCGATCGAGATCGGCTCGTCAGCCCAAAGCTTGAAGGGTGTCTCGCCGCTGACCACGAGGTCCACAATCGTGTACTCGCCGTCGCGCTGGAGCTTCAGCGGCACATAGAGCCACTTCACGAGGTTCGGATCGTTCGCCAGGCCCGAGACGAAGCCGGGGTTGGTCTGGCCGGTGAAGACGTTCTTGGCGATCGCCGAGGAGAAGGGGTTGAAGTACTGGCAGCCGTTGGCGCCGGCCACCGTGCCGGTGCAGGTCGGACCGCCGAAGCCGTTCAGCGCCGCCTGCAGGCGGTCGATCAGCATGTCCTTGTATTCGATGGTGTAACTGAGGTCGTTGTAGGTCAGGGCCGCCTTCCAGTTGAGGTGGAAGCCGCCCCAGAATTCAGGAATGTCGCCCGACAGCTCGCCCGTGTAGCGCAGCGTGGTCGAGTAGTTGTGCTGCAGATCCCCTTCCGGGAAGGGATTGCCGCCGTAGGCGAAGGGCCGCCAGGCGTTGAGGTTCAGGCCCACGCGGCCGCCGCTGAGGATCTGGAACGCCAGGCTGCCGGGCGTCGTGGCCGAGCCGAAGGCCGGCGTGCCGTCGGCGTTCCTGATCGAATCCAGCAGCGGCCGGACCGCCGGGTTCGAGCCCGGCACGGCGTAGGCCGCCGAGCCGCCGATCACCTGCTGGGCGCCGGTGGGCGAACCCGGGATGATCGGGAAGTTGCCCGGCAGGGCGCCGCCGTTGTCGATCTGCACACCGGGGATGTCGAGCTTGTAGGCCAGGACTTCGCCGTGGAACTTGAGCGCGTCGCTCCACGTGTAGTTCGCCTCGCCATAGCCCTGCCAGGTGTTGGTCTCGTCGACCAGATTCTGGACGTAGCCGAACTGGAAGTAGCAGACGGCTGACGGCGTGGCGCTCCAGCCGGCGAAGCCGCCGAGCGCGGTGCAGGCCGGGTCGCGAACGATCCCGGTCGGGCCCATCTGGGCGTTGCCGGTGAAGAGGTTGCCGCTGGCCGCCGTGGCGATCGGCGTGATGGCGGTGGAGCCGGTGGAGGTGCGCTGGAAAGTGTAGGCGCCGGGTGAGCCGGCGCTGTTCCAGGACGACGGATTGTAGAGGAAGTCGCGCAGCGCCCAGTCGCGGTCGGAGAGCTTCAACGGGCTACGGTGGATGTAACCCAGCACGCCCATGACGTTCCAGTTCTCGCCGACCTTTCCGAAGCTGACGTCGGCGTCGTAGTCGCCGTCGCTGTCCTTGATGTAGCGGTAGTTGCCGTTCGCCTCGACGCCGTCGAGGTTGTGCCGGGTGATGTAGTTGATGACCCCGCCTACGGCGTCGGCGCCGTAAGTCGTCGCCCCGCCGTCTTTCAGGACCTCCACGCGGCCGATTGCGGCGTTGGGGATCAGGGCGACGTTGTTGAAGCGGCCGACCGAGGCGGAATACTGCTCCGGCATCCGGCGACCGTTGAACACCACCACCGTTCGCGAGGCGGAGACGCCGCGCAGGTTCACCGACTGGGCCCCGAGCGCGAAGGCGTTGATGCGGTTGGCCTCGCCGGCGACGTTGCCAATCTCGCTGAGGCTCTTGACCAGGTCGAGGTTGGAGGGCGTCCCGCGGTCGCGCAGCTCCTGCAGGGTCACCGCTTCGACAGGGATCGCCGCGTTCTCGGGTGTGCCGGCGATGAAGGAGCCGGTGACCACCACCTCGGAAACGTCGGTCGGCGCCTTGGGGGCTGCACCGGCGGCGGCGGCCGCCGCCGTGGCCGCCCTTGTCTGGGCCGCGGCCGGTCCGGCGGCGAGCACAGCCATGGCGATGGCGGCCGCCGAGGCGGCGCCGAGATACTGCGTCTTCGACATTTCGTCCTCCCCACCGGCAGCTGCGTCTCAAGTGCGCGGCGCGCCGGGCGTTTCCTGCCCCTTTTCCGCCATTTTTTGTGCAATTCTCAGTATTTGCAACGCATTTGTTTCATTTTCGAAGTAATCATTGATAACTAACGGCAGGCGCCGGCGCCTACAGATATCCACCAATCATACCGATACTTCGGTTTTCGAGACGCGCGAGCAGGCCGCGCATACGAAAACGCCCGGCGCGAGGCCGGGCGTCCCGTGTTTCGAACTGATGGTACGGATCAGGCGTCGAAGACGATCACCGAGCGCGCCACGACGCCGGTCTTCATCTCGGTGAAGGCGTCGTTGACCTGTTCCAGCTTGATGCGGCGGCTGATCATGTCGTCCAGCTTGAGCTTTCCGGCCATGTACATGTCGACGAGGCGCGGCATGTCGGTCGGGAACTGGTTGGAGCCCATCAGCGAGCCCTGGATGCGCTTCTCGCCCAGGAAGGCCGCGCCCATCAGGTTCACGGTCTGACCGACCGGGATCATGCCGATGATGTTGGCCGTGCCGCCGCGGCGCAGCATGTTGAAGCTCTGCTCGGCCGTCGCCGCCAGGCCAATGGCCTCGAACGAGTGGTGCACGCCGCCCTTGGTCATCTCGATGACCGTCTTCACGACGTCGGTGTCCTTGGCGCAGATGAAGTCGGTCGCGCCGAAGGCCTTGGCCATGTTCTCCTTGCCCGCGGCCATGTCGATGGCGATGACGCGCGCGGCGCCGGCGATCGCCGCCGCGTTCACCGCCGCCAGGCCCACGCCGCCCAGGCCGATCACGGCCACCGTCTCGCCCGCGCGCACATTGCTGGTGCGGAAGACGGCGCCCACGCCGGTCATCACACCGCAGCCGATCAGGGCGGCGCGGTCCAGAGGCATGTCGGGCCGGATGGCCACGCAAGCGTGCTCGTGGATCAGCATCTGCTCGGCGAAGGAGCTGAGGTTCAGGTACTGCAGCATCGGACCCTTGGCCGAACTCAGGCGGGGCTCGTCCTCCTGCCCGCGCTTGGTTTCGGGCGAGACGCACAGGCTCATCCGGCCGCCCAGGCAGAACTCGCAGTGGCCGCAGAACGCCGACAGGCAGGTGATCACGTGGTCGCCCGGCTTCACGGTGCGGACTTCGGAGCCGACCTGCTCGACGACGCCGGCGCTCTCATGGCCCAGCACGGCCGGCAGCGGGTGCGGGTAGGAGCCTTCGATGAAGTGCAGGTCGGAGTGGCAGACGCCGGCGGCGGCGGTGCGGATCAGCACTTCGTGCGGACCGGGCTTGTTGATCTGGACGTCTTCGATCTGAAGCGGGGTGCGCACTTCGCGCAGGACGGCGGCCTTCATCCAAGTCTTCCCTTCCCTTGGACTCCTGTGCGGAGCCTTCGAGGCAAAGCCTTATCGCTGATCAGATGCGCGGGCCAAGGCAAAACCGGCAGGCCTGAGCAAAGGGGTCGACAGGCCGGAGCCTTGGCCGCAAGAAAAGGGCGCGATGGACGAGACGCCGCCGGCTGGCCCGGCCGATCCCGACCCAGCCGGTCCAAGCCCCGAGAGTTCGGGCGGCGCCGGAGAGGTCTTCCGGGCCTTCCTGCAGCAGGGCCTGACCGCGTTCGGCGGGCCGGTGGCGCACATCTCCTATTTCCGGCGTGAGTTCGTCGAGCGGCGGGGCTGGCTGACGGAGGCCGCGTTCGCCGACCTGCTGGCGCTGGCGCAGTTCCTGCCGGGGCCCGCGTCGAGCCAGCTCGGCATGGCGATCGGGCTGCGCCGCGCGGGCCTGGCGGGCCTGCTGGCGGCGTGGCTGGGCTTCACCCTGCCGGCCGCCGCGGCGATGATCGGGCTGGGCTACTTCGCGCCCCAGATCGACACCGCCTGGGCCGACGGGGTCACCCACGGCCTGAAGATCGCCGCCGCCGCGGTGGTGGCCCAGGCGCTGGTGGCGATGGCGCGGACGCTGGCGGTCGGGCCGATCCGCGGCGGCATGGCGATCGGCGCCACGGCCGGCCTGACGATCGCGCACGGGCCGGTGGCGCAGATCCTGGCGCTGGCCGCCGGCGCCGCCTTCGGCATGGCCTTCCTGCAGGAGCCGCTGGCGCCGGAGCCGGACGACCCGGGCTCCCACACCGTGCCGCGGGCGGTGTCGCTTAGCGCGCTTGCCCTCTTCGTCGTGCTCCTGGGCGGCCTGCCATTCCTGGCGGCGGCGCTGGATGATCCAACGGTGGGTCTCGCCAGCGTCTTCTACCGCACCGGCGCGCTGGTCTTCGGCGGCGGCCATGTGGTGCTGCCGCTGCTGCAGACTGAGATCGTGGGCCGCAGCTGGCTCGACCTCGATACCTTCCTGGGCGGCTACGGCGCCGTGCAGGCTCTGCCCGGACCGCTGTTCAGCTTCGCGGGCTTCGTCGGGGCCGCCCAGAGCGTCGCGCCGGGCGGCTGGCAGGGCGGCGTGGTGGCGCTGCTGGCGATCTTCGCGCCCAGTCTGCTGCTGGTGACCGGCGTCCTGCCGTTCTGGGACCGGCTGAAGCGGCGGCCGGTGGCGCGCGGAGCCATGGGCGGGGTCAACGCGGTGGTGGTCGGCGTCCTTGCCGCGGCGCTGTGGAACCCGGTGCTGAGCAGCGCCATCGAGCGGCCCAGCGACTGGCTTCTGGCGATCGGCGCGTTCGTGTTCCTGGCCGTGGCGAAGCTGCCGCCCTGGCTGGTGGTGGTGGGCTTCGCCGGCATGATGGGCCTCTTCCACCCGGCCGTGCGGCTCTAGGCCTCCTGCACGCCTCCGCCGAAACCCAGGCCGGCCAGACGCGGGACCCGGAACGCCGGCATCTGCGGCCAGCGGAAGGTCCAGGGCTTCTTGGCCGGGATGCAGCTTTCCAGCGCCTGGAGCAGAACTTCGGCCGGGCCGTCGTTCAGGAAGTGGTTGGCGCCCGGCGTGCGCACGAAGCGGATCGGCCGGCGCGTGATGACCTCACTGGACAGGCGCTCGGCGACCTCGATGGGCGCGAAATCGTCCTGGTCGCCGTGGACCATGTGGATGGGCATGGTGAGGCGGCTGAGCGCGCGCTTGGCGAGGTCCAGCTGCGGCGCCTGGCCGGTGGTCTCCATGACCGCATGGCGCAGATCGCGCGGGATCATCTTCAGCGCGCGGCCGCCCAGGTCCATGAGCCAGCGCGCGGTGGGGCCCGCCTCGCCGAAGAAGCCTGAGAGCAGGACCAGGGTCTCGACCTTGCCCGGGTTGGCGTCGGCCATCAGGGCGGCGATGGCCGCACCGTAGCTCTGGCCGACCAGCATGATCTTCTGGCCGCGGGCGGCGTCCAGGACCGGCGCCAGCGCCTCGGCCTGGTGGCGGATGTCGGTGACGGGATGGGCCGGCTCGGAGCCCGCGTAGCCGGGACGGTCGACAACGATCATCTCGCGGTCGGCCGGCAGCTCGGCCATGGTCTCGGCCCAGTACTCGGCCCAGCTGGGCGCGCCGGTGATCACCACGATCTTCCAGGGCGCGGGCCGCTCCCGGGGGGTCTCAAGGGCGGAGATGCGCCAGCCGTGGCCGCCGCCGGCAGTGAAGCCCGTGCGCCGGATGACCGTCTCGGCGTAGTCGGCCGAGGTGGGCGCGTGCTCGGTGCGGCCGGTGGCGGCGCACTCGATGCAGGCCCATCCCATGGCCAGCACACCCTTTGGTCTCTTCCGCGCCAATCCTTCGGCCTCCTCAGATCCTGAACCCTACCTGGGAAACTCCAACGCCCGCTTAAAGGCTTGGTTCTCTCCGGTTCAGGTTAAGGTCCGGTCAGGACCGGCCCATGTGGCTAACCGGTCACGCTGTGGCGCCCGGGCATGGAGGCAGTCCGCCGCCGCCGGCAGGGCGCTTGGCCGGCGACGGCGGGCCTCCGCTCAGACCGCCAAAGCGGCCCGGCGGCGGCGCAGGGCGGAGCCCACTGCGCCGAAGCCAACGATCATCAAGGCCCAGCCCGCCGGCTCGGGCGCGCCGCTCACGCCGCGCAGCGAAAAGGACATGTTGAACGGCCCCTGGTGGGTCACGTCGGCCCCGATGCGGGTCCAGTCGGGCGCCAGGGCGTCGTTCCGGATCCAGGCCTGCCGGTCCGGGGCGAACGGGGTCCCGGGCGAGATGACCGGGAAGGCCGACGAGAGCCAGAAGAAGCTGCCGTCGGCGAGCTCAACCTCGGGCCGGAAGAAGAAGTGATCGGCGTCCAGCGTGACCGCGTCGTTGAAGGTGATGTCGAAGCTCACCTCCTGGCCGGTCAACGCGCCATCACCGCCGGTGAATTCCGGCTTGCCGCGGACGGTGCTGACCGTGTTGTCGACCCTGAACTCCGGGTCGTCGAGCCGGGTCGTGAAGCTCAGCGAGCCGTCGGCGCCGTCGCGCGTGGCCCCGTCGATCTCGTGGTCGCCGGGCGAGTTGGCGCGGGTGGTGACGTTGATCGTCCGGGCGTTGTCAGAGTCCCCCGGGAACACATGGTAGAACTCGATCTCGACGTTCTTGATGTCGCTGAGCTTCGCGGTCAGCGGAATCAGGCCCGTGAAAGTCGCGCCGGTCAGGCGGGTGCGTTCGCCGAGGATGAAATCGTCGGCGGTTTCCGTCTGCTGATGGCTGCCGGCGACAGCGGTCTGTGACAGGGCGCCCAGCTTGCCGTCGGGCCCGCCGGTCGAGAAGTTGAACACGGTGGCGGCCGCGGCGGGCGAGGCGCCCAGGGCGGTGGTGACGACCAGGGCGGCCGTCGTCAGGAACAGGTGTCGCATCAGCACTCCATGAGGGTTCGTCGCCGGAACGCGGGGTTGGCGCGCAGCGGAGGAAAGAGCGCCGCCGGAGGCCTTCCGGCGGCCGGGAACGCAGGGGGTCTACTCGCCGGGCGCGTCGGCCGCTGGGGCCGCCGTCGCCTCCCGACACAGGCTTAATGCCGTCGAACTGTCACATTGGACGGCGGCGGGGGATGAATTTGACAGCCGGGTTCGGAACCGTGTTCGTCCGGGCTTAGGGAATAAACGCCAGCTGGTCGCGCAGCTCGCGCTTCAGCACCTTGCCGGTGGGGCCGATCGGCAGCGCGTCCACGATCCTGACCTCGTCCGGCGTCCACCACTTGGCGACGCGGGCGGCGACGTGGGCCTTGAGGTCCTCCGGGTCCGCCGTCTGGCCCGGGCGCAGGGTGACCAGCAGCAGCGGGCGCTCGTCCCACTTGGGGTGCGGCACGCCGATGGCGGCGGCCATGGCGACGGCGGGGTGCGAACAGACCGCGTCTTCCAGCTCGAGGGTCGAGATCCACTCGCCGCCCGACTTGATGACGTCCTTGGCCCGGTCGGTGAGCCGCAGGTAGCCGGAAGGGTCGACGGTGGCGATGTCGCCGGTGTCGAACCAGCCGTCGTCGGTGAAGACCGCCGCCCCGTCGTGCTTGAAGTAGGCCGAGGAGACCCACGGTCCGCGCACCTGCAGGGCGCCGGTGCTCTCGCCGTCGCGGGGCAGCTCCTCGCCGTCCTCGCCGATGATCCGCAAGTCGACGCCCCAGAGCCCCCGGCCCTGCTTCAGCTTGCGCTTGAGCGTGGCGGCGGAGTCCTCGTCGGCGTGTTCGGGCAGCGGCGTGTTGATGACGCCCAGCGGGCTGGTCTCGGTCATGCCCCAGATCTGGCGCACCTGGCCACCCAGGCGGTCCTCGATGCGGCTGACGAGCGCCGCGGTCGGCGCCGATCCGCCGACGGCGATGGTCTTCACCGAGGTCAGGCGGCCACCCGTCTGGTCGAGGTGGTCAGCGACGCCCACCCAGATGGTGGGCACGCCCAGGAGGAAGGTCACGCCTTCGCCTTCGATCAGCTCGGCGATGGAGGGGCCGTCCAGCGCGCGTCCCGGCAGCACCAGCTTGGCCCCGACCAGCGGCGCCGCGTAGGGCGTGCACCAGGCGTTGGCGTGGTACATCTGGGCGCACGGCATCACCACGTCGCGCGCCGAGAAGTTGAAGGCGTCGGGCAGGCCCAGCGCCATGGCGTGGAGCACCGTCGAGCGGTGGCCGTAGAGTACGCCCTTGGGATTGCCGGTGGTGCCGGAGGTGTAGCAGAGGCCCGAGGCTTGGCGTTCGTCCAGCGCCGGCCAGTCGAAGTCGGGCGAGTGGGCGGCGATCAGGTCCTCGTAAACCAGGGCGTCGGCGGGCGCGCCTTCCGGCAGATGGGCGCGGTCGGTCATGGCCACGAAGGCCTTCACCAGCGGCATCTTGCCCTTCAGCTCGGCCACCTGGCCGGCGAAGGTGATGTCGAAGAACAGGAAGGCGTCCTCGGCGTGGTTGGCGACCCAGACGATCTGGTCGTCGTGCAGGCGCGGATTGATGGTGTGCAGGATCGCGCCGATCCCGGTGACCGCGAAATAGAGCTCGAAGTGGCGGTGCGTGCTCCAGGCCAGCGTCGCGACCCGGTCGCCCGGCTTCACGCCCATGGCGACCAGCGCATTGGCCATCCGCTTGGTGCGCGCCAGCGCGTCGGCGTAGCCGTAGCGGTGGATCGGCCCCTCGACCATGCGGTCCACCACCTCGCGGTTCGGGTGATAGAGGGCGGCGTATTCGAGGATCGAGGGCAGCGTCAGCGGCCGGTCCATCATCAGCGCGAGCATCGGTCTCTTCGTCTCTTGGTTTCGGGGCCTGAGGGGGCTGAAGGCGACGCTACTCCAACATGCGCCGCGCGCTTAGCCGAGCTTTCACAGAAGCACGATACGGTATCGTATCAGGTCGCGGCTCCCCGCGCCTACTCATGTCGAGAGAACAATTCTTACGTGGGGTGAGTCCCGTTGCTGCTGCGCCCCGCCGACTATAACCGTGGCGCTTCTGCGGCGACTGTCCGCGCATAACTCTTTGAGTCGGTGGGGGAAATGATCAAGCACCTTGGAGCGGCGATCGCCGTTGCGGCGAGTCTCGGCCTGGCCGGGCAAGCGTCGGCCACTGTCCACGATCTCGTCTATAAGGGCCACGTCACGTCGGCGCTGGACCTCACGGGCGAGTTCGGGCCGGTGGGCACGGACTTGGTGGGCAAGGCGTTCACGGCGTACGTCACCTATGACGACGCCAACCCGGCCGCATTGCACGACACCGGCGCTTGGTACGACTACTACTACGGGTACGGCGCCGCGAACCCTCTCTCCATTACGATCAAGCTGAACGGCGTGACGATGTCGGTCGGGGCGACCGACGGAACGGACCTGCGCGAAGATCGCTCGCTGCTGCCCGGATGCACCCTGGACTGCACGACGGCGAGCTTCGAGCAGAGCGCGGAGGACCGGTTCACCCAGAACGGCCTCTACACGCTGAACTACGTCAACCTGGGCGGCAGCACGACGGACGGCACGATCTCCGGCCTCGCCCACACCGCGCCGGACTACACCAATCCGCCGGTCGACCTCTGGGGCTTCGTGAACGTCTTCCAGCAGGACGTCGACACCCTGGAGACCACCAAATGGGCCGAGGTGTCGGTGAAGATCGACAGCGTCGGCGGCGCCGTTCCGGAACCGGCCGCCTGGAGCCTGATGCTCCTGGGCTTCGCCGGCATGGGTGCGAGCCTGCGCCGCGCGCGCCGCACGGCGCTCGCCTAGGTCGTCCTCCGCGGGGTCGAGCCGGCCTTCCACGCCGGCGCGTCAGGCCGAGCTGTCCGGATCCGGCGGCTCGGCCGCCGTCGCCCGCAAGTCCGGTGCGGCGGGATCGGGCAGATAGCGCCAGCGGGCCGCACGCGCGGGTGACAGCCCGAGTTCGCCGCAGATCCGGGCGATGTGATCGTCCAGGGACTCCTCGGCGAAGCCGTCGCCGAGGACCTCGTTGGTCAGCAGCTCTTCCAGCATGTCTTCGGTGAAGTCGGCCGCTTCCGGCGTCTCGGTTTCGTCCCAGATCACCCGGACCACGGCGGCGCGCACGTCGCGCAGGCGCCGGGCGACCGCCACGGGGCCGAGCGGGGGCGGCGCGGACGCCTCGCGCGCCGCCGCCGCCGCGTCCTGCTTAAGCTTCGCCTTCAGCGCCATCGTCTGGCGCAGCGACCGGGCGAGCCGCTGATAGGTCCGCCCCAGCTCGGCGATTTCGGAGGCCTCCTCAGCCGCCATGAGCTTCCCGTGCACCTTCTCGGCCGCGCTGAGGTCGCACACGGCCAGGCGGGCGAGCATCTCCTCATCGCTGATGTCGCTCGGGTCGGACATGGGCGGGAGGGTGGAACGGCGGTGCGTCAGATGCGGACGTAGGGAAGAGACGCTGGGGCAATTTGCACTTAGAGAACGTTGGGGGTGGTGAGTCCAATTTTCATCACTACATAGTATTTCGACGAAAACTCGTTAAAGATGCCATTATAGAGCCTTGTGGAGAGTGCTATGCTTTACCGTCTGGAGGTCGAGAATTTCCTGTCGATACGAGACCGCCAAGTGCTCGACCTCACAATCGCGCCCAATGTCCCTGATCCCGACAATCGCTACGCTCCGATCTTCGCCGGCTCGGAGTTGCGCGCGCCGAAGGTGATCGCGCTGTACGGGAAGAATGCATCGGGAAAGACCAATGTATTGCGTGCATTGGAGGTCATCGCCACACTTGCGAGAGCGCCTCAGCCACAGCAGGGGTGGCCCGTCGCACTCGATCGGTTCAACGACGAGGATTCGTGCGAGCGCGAAATGAGATTCGCCATCGAGCTCGGTGGTGCAATGAACCTGTCACCCTCAGTTATGGAGCGGATCGACGCCGCTGCTGAGGTCGAATGGGGTCTTTATCGCTACGAGCTGGTTTTAGAGGTGAAGGGCGGCTTCGTTACTCGCATTCAGGAAGAGGCCCTCAGACAAAAACCGAATGGCCATGGCAAGTGGCAACGAGTCTTCGAGCGTGATGTAGATGGACAAATCAAGGACTCGCAGTCCTTCTCCATCAGCGGATTCAAGCATCTGCTAAACACCCTCGGACCTACTGTCTCAGTCCTATCTTCCTTTGCGCATTTTCAGCACCCGACCGCGCAGCTCTTTGTGAGAATTGCGAACGACGTCACATTCTCCAGCGCCCTGGGCATGCATTTCGCCGACGACCAGCCGATCATAAGCTATCTATCGAAGGCCCCGCCGATGGTAGCGGCCCTGAACAGGGACCTGGGGAGGATCGATGTCGGCATCGAAGGCATGCGCTTTGTCGAGACGCCGCAAGGCCCCCAGGCGGCGTTCAGGCACGCCGGCCTCCAGGTCGAGATGCCCTGGGCGCTGCAAAGTCAGGGCACCCGAAAGTTCATCAAGGTCTTTCCATGGATCGCGGGCAGCCTGCAGTCGGGCGGCATTGCTGTAATTGATGAGCTTGATACGGCCGTACATCCTGCGGTGCTGCCCGAGATTTTGCGCTGGTACTACAACCCCGAGCGAAATCCGAACGACGCGCAGGTGTGGTTCACCTGCCATGCGGCATCCCTGCTCGATGATCTCAACAAGGAAGAGATCGTCATCTGCGACAAGGACGAAGGTGGCCGCACGACGGTGCACAGCCTGATGGATGTAAAGGTCCGGCGGGACGACAACTTTTACCGTAAGTACCTAAGCGGCGCTCTGGGCGGCGTCCCGCAAATCGGATGAGCCGCCGACCTCATATCCCTCTGAAGCGTGTGATCTACGTCGGGTGCGAAGGACGCTCCGAAGCGGGCTACGCGCGCCTGCTGCAGACCATCGCGAACAGCGAGCAGCTGTCAGTCCATCTCCACGTCGAGGAACTTCATCCAGGAGCGGGTGATCCGCTGGCCCGCGTGGAAATGGCGGTCCAACGTTTGGCGCGTCTCAGCCGCACTCGGGGTGCCATCAATGATCGGTTCGCTCTGCTGGACTTCGACCAGGCAGAACGGGAGCCGCAACGAGCCGAGCGGGCGCGCCAACTAGCCCAGGCTAACAGCATCGAAATCGTCTGGCAGCGTCCGACACTGGAGGCCGTTCTCCTCCGACACCTTCCGAACCGTACCGCGCATCGTCCGCCCGACGCCCATGCCGCGATGCAGGCGCTGAGGCGAGATTGGCCCGATTATGAGAAGGCGACGCCCGCGCAAGTCCTTGCAACTCGGATTGACCGTGCAGGCGTACTTCGCGCGGCGACGGTAGAGCCAGAGTTGGAAGCGTTGCTGCGGTGTATCGGCTTAGTCGGTATCCCCTGAGCAGCTCGAGCGCACTTTTCGAGGTCCGCCCTTGGCAACAACGCTTGGCAGTCCTTGCCGCCGTTGCCCAGTTGGGGTGCAAGCCCGCCTTTACTTCCGCCCCCACCTGGCGTCGAAATCGTCCCGTCCTTGAGGCGGAGCGATGATCCGGCCATGACGCTGACCGCAGGCGAGCCCGCCCTGGCGCCCGATCTCTACGACTATGATTTCGAGAACGATCCGGTGGAGACGCTGACGCGGCTGCGGACCGAGGATCCGGTGCACTGGTCGCGGCATGGGGTCTGGTACCTGACCCGCTATGACGACTGCGCGATGGTGCTGAAGGACCCGGTGCGGTTCTCCAGCGCGGCGGCGGGCTGGGGCGGAGGCAATCCGCTGGCCAGGCCCGGCAGCGCGGACGCCGCCGCGGGCGGATCGGCGGCCGAGCGCGGGCTCAGCCGGACGCTGGCGCAGTCGTTCAACCAGATGGACGCGCCGCACCACACGCGCATCCGCGCGCTGGTGGTCTCGGCGTTTTCGCGCAAGAGCGTCGAGGCGCGGCGCGACCGGATCGTCGAGGTGATCTCAGGCCTGCTGGACGCGGCCGGCGCGAAGGGGCGCTTCGACCTGATCACCGACTTCGCGTTCCACGTGCCGATCATCGTGGCGAGCGAGATCATCGGCATCCCGACTGAGGACCGCGAGGCGTTCCGCGCCGCCTTCGAGCTGACCGGGCGGCTGATGGCGCCGAAGCGGTCGGAGGGCGAGTGGGCCGAGGCGCTGGAGGCGGGGCGGTTCGTGGGCCGCTACACGCGCGACCTGATCGCCGAGCGGCGGGCGGACCCGCGCGACGACCTGATCAGCGCGCTGATCGCGGCGGAGGACGAGCGCGGCGCGCTGAGCGACCCGGAGCTGAGCTCGGCGATCAGCACGATCTATACGGCGGCGGGCACGACGACGGAGCGGATGATCTCCAGCGGCCTCTACCTCCTGCTGTCGCACCCGGAGCAGTGGCGGGCGCTGGTCAGCGACCGCGGGCTGCTGGGCGGGGCGATCGAGGAGATCCTGCGGTTCCACCACCCGACCCAGTCGACCTCCACCAATCGTCGGTGCACGGAGGATGTCGAGCTGCGCGGCAAGACGCTGAAGGCCGGCGACACGGTGCGTGTGGGCCTGGGCGCCGCCAACCGCGATCCCGAGGCCTTCCCCGATCCGGAGCGGTTCGACATCGCGCGCAAGATGGCCACACCACCGCTCTCGTTCGGCGCGGGCCCGCACTTCTGCATCGGCGGGGCGCTGGCGCGGTTCGAGGCGCGGCTGGCCATCGAGGCCATCGCCGACCGCTGGCCGGACCTGACGCTGGTCACCACCGCCCCGGTCAAGGACCCGCGCCGCCACGACCGCTACCGCGAGCTGATCGTGGCGGTGGGATAGCCCCCGGGCCGCTGAGCGGCGCGCGCTCACCCGGCTTGCAAGTTGCGGGTCCGTGCGCTAAACACTGAACCATATGGTACAGTATACGACAGCCCGCCTCGACGCCTCGTTCGCCGCACTCTCCGACGCCACCCGGCGCGGGGTTCTGGAGCAGCTCTGGCGTTCGGAGGCCTCGATCACCGAGCTTGCCGACAAGTTCCACATGACGCTCACGGGCATGAAGAAGCACGTCGGTGTCCTGGAGCTGGCGGGGTTGGTCACGACGGAGAAGGTCGGGCGCGTGCGGACCTGCCGGCTCGGCGCCCGCCGTCTCGATGAAGAGGCGGCCTGGATCGAAGCGCACCACCAGCTTTGGGACGCGCGCTTCGACGCCTTGGACACGGTTGTCGAGGACTTGAAACGGAAGGAGAAGGGTCGATGAAGAGCCGCACAACGGTCGAACGGACGTCGGACCGGGAGCTGGTCGTGAGGCGAACCTTCGACGGGCCGGCGCGCTTCGTGTTCGAGGCGTGGACGAAGCCCGAGCTGCTCATGCGGTGGTGGGCGCCGAAGTCGATCGGCATAACCTTCCTGTCCTGCGAGACCGACGTCCGCACGGGGGGCTCGTACCGTTTCGTGTTCGGCCACCCGGCCTCGGAACAGCCCGTGGCCTTCTTCGGGCGGTACGTCGAAGTCATACCGAACGCCCGCCTCGTCTGGACCAACGAGGAGAGTGAAGGCGGGGCCGTGACCACGGCGACCTTCGAGGAAAAGGACGGCAAGACGCTGGTCGTCGTGCACGACCTCTATCCCTCGAAGGAAGCGCTCGACGACGCCATCGCCTCCGAAAGCACGGGTGGCTGGCCCGAGCAGTTCGAGCAGCTGGACTCCCTCCTCGGCGAAAAATCTCACCCGGCCTGACCCCGTCCGCCCGCCGCCTGCGTAGAGCGTCATGCAAGGCCCAAGGAGGCTCACATGACGATGGGGACAATGGCGGCGCTGGGGCGTCGGAGGGTGTTGGCGATGGCGGTCGGCGCGATCGGGTTGGCCGGCGGGGCGCCTGCGCGCGCCAATCCCGGCGACCTGGTCGACCTGCAGGTGGTCGACCGAGAGACCGGACAGGTCATGCCGGTCTGGCGCCACGCCGGGCGGATGTATGTCGCGGGGCGGCCGGACGGCCGCTATAGCCTGCGCCTGACCAACAACTCCGATGGCCGCGTGCTGGTGGTGGCCTCGGTCGACGGGGTCAATGTGGTGAGCGGCGAGACCGCCAGCTACGGCCAGACCGGCTATGTGCTCTATCCCTTCCAGACCTACGACGTGAGCGGCTGGCGCAAGTCGAACTCCGAGGTCGCCGCCTTCACCTTCGCCGCGCAATCGCAGTCCTATGCGGCGCGAACCGGCCGCCCCCTCGACGTCGGGGTGATCGGCGTCGCGGTCTTCAAGGAGAAGGTCGTCTACGTTCCGCCGCCGCCGGTGGCCTACGCCCCGCCGCCTTCGCGAGGCGCGGGCGCGAACACGATCGAGGAGATGGTTGTGCAGCAGCCGCGCGCCGCGCGCGCCGCACCGCCGGCGAGCAGCCCCCCGCCGCCCGTCCCGCCGGTGGAGCATCGCATCGAGGAGCCAAGACCGCCGGCTTCGGCGCGGCAGTCGGACTCGGCCACGATGCTGGCGGAGCGGCGGAACGACAAGCTGGGCACAGCGCACGGCGCGCGGGAGTGGTCGACCGTGACCAACGTCGATTTCGAGCGGGCCACGCCTTATCCGCAGATGATCCGCCGCATCGAGTACGACAGCTACGAGCGCCTGGTGGCGAGCGGAGTGATCCCGGCGCCGCGGCCCTGGAGCCGTCCGCCCCGGGCCTTCCCGGGCTCCGACGGGCCGCGGTACGTGCCCGACCCGCCGGGCGGCCGCTAGGCGTTTGCGCGTCGCGCCTTGAGGAGCCTAGGCTCAGCCTTGATGGAGCCCGACGACGCGGACGACGCGGAGCTGCTGCGCGCGCACGGCGCGGGCGATGCGCAGGCGTTCGCCAGGCTCTACGACCGGTACGACCGCCCATGCTTCGTGTTCATCCGCCGGCTGTTGGGGGCCGCTCACGGCGACGCCGCGGAGGACCTGCACCAGGAGACCTGGATCGCCGTGGCGAAGAACTGGGCGGCATTCGATGCGGCGAAGTCCGCCTTTCCCGCCTGGTTCTTCACGATCGCGCGGCGCAAGGTCTGGGACTATTTCCGGCGGCAGAAGGTGGCCGTCCTGGCGGTGGCTGGGGACGAAGCGGCGGTACGGATTCCGGATCCCGGCCAGAGCCCGCTGGAGCAGGTGCAGTCGCGGGAGCGGGCGCGGGAGATCGTGAGCGCGGTCGAGGCCCTGCCGCTGGAGCAGCGCGGGGCGCTGGTGCTGCTCGCCGAGGCGGGGCTCTCGCTGGAGGAGATCGGCGAGGTGACCGGCGTAGGCGTCGAGACCGTGAAGAGCCGGCTGCGCTATGCGCGGGCGAAACTGCGCCAGTCTCTCGCCGGCGGGCCGCCGGCGGGTGAAAGGACGGCCCATGTCTGATCAGCGTCCCACGCCGGACCCGATGGACAAGGCCTATGCCGAGGCCGAGGCGATGCTGGGCGACGAGGCCCAGCGCGCGGCCCGGCGGGCCCGAGTGCTGGCGGCCGTGGCGCGCGAGGCGCCGGCGGGCGCGACGCAGACGAAGCGACGGTCGGCGCGCCAGCCACTGGGCTGGTTGGCGGCGGCCAGTGTCGCCGGGCTGGCGGTGCTGATCGCCACGCGGCTCGACCTTGCGCCGCCACAGCCCTCGACCCCTGTCCCGGCTCCCGTCCCGTCCCCCGGCCCAGTCACCGCCCCGCCGCCCGCGGCCCCCGCGGCGGCTGCGCAGCCACCGCCAGCCGCACCCACGCCGGAGCGAAGATCCGAGCCGGTCCAGAGCGTGGCCGCACCGCCGCCCGACGCGGCCTTCCGCACCGACGTCGCGCCTGCCCCCGCCCCGCCGCCGCCGCTTCCCGTCCCGCCGGTGGAGCATCGTATCGAGGAGCCCCGGCCGCCACCTGCGCCGCCGCCCGCGGCCGCGCCGCCGGCGGTGGTGAAGGCGCAGCCGCGCGCCTCAAATACGATCGAGGAGATGGTCGTGACCGAGCCGCATCGAACGCCGCCCGAGCGGCTGCGCGCCGCCGCCGAGGGCGGCCGGACCGGCGACATCGAGGCCTTGCTGGTGAGCGGCGTCGACGTGGACGCCGCCGACGCGGCGGGCGAGACCGCGCTGATGAAGGCCGTCCAGGCGGAGCAGCCGGCCGCCGCGGCCCTGCTGCGCCGCCATGGCGCGAGCCTGAAGCGAAAGAACCACGCGGGCGTCAGCGCCCAGGACATGGCCGCCGCGATCGCCAACCCGGACGTCAATCGCGCGCTGGGGATCAAGCCCTAAGCGCGCTCCCCGAGGCCCTCAACCCTGCCGGTCGCTCGGTCCGCGCGGTGGCGGGAAGAGCCACGCGGCGAAGGCGGTCGCACCGAGGGCGCCGATGACCTGACCGAGCAGGAAGCCGGGGACGCTGGCCGGGGCGATGCCGGCGAAGCTGTCGCTGAGGCTGCGGGCGAGGGTCACGGCGGGATTGGCGAAGGACGTGGACGCGGTGAACCAGTAGGCCGCGGTGATGAAGAGGCCGACGGCCATCGGCGTGAAGGCCGGCCGGAAGCGCAGGGTGGCCAGGATCGTCAGGACCAGGCCGAACGTGGCGACGACCTCGGAGAAGGCCTGCGCTGGGCCGTCGCGGAGCTTGGTCGAGACCTGCAGGATCGGCTCGGCGAACATGGCGTGGGCGGCGAAGACGCCGAGGACGGCGCCGGCGACCTGAGCGGCGACATAGAGGACCGCCAGCCGCCAGCTGAGCTCGCGCCGGAGCGCGAACGTCATCGTGACCACCGGGTTGAAGTGGGCGCCGGAGATCGGACCGAAGATCACGATCAGGACGACGAGCGCGGCGCCGGTGGCCAGGGTGTTGCCGAGCAGAGCCAGGGCCTGGTTCCCGCCGGCCAGGCGCTCGCCCATGATCCCGGAACCGATCACGACGGCCAGCAGCAGCGCCGTCCCGAGCGCTTCGGCGGCCAGGCGCCGGCTTGGGCTGAACGCCTCCGGCGGCGGCTCCAGGCTGGCGGCCGACGCGGCCTCAGGCTTGACGGACAGGTTCATCCGCCGTCTTTCCGATCTCCCGCAACCGGGCCTGGAGCGTGCTCGTCTCCAGCTTTTCGAACGGCAGCTCGACGAAGAGGCTGATGCGGTTCCCGAGCTGGCGCGTGGCCTCGGCGAAGGCGAGCGCGATGTCGGTGTCGGTCCCGGTCGCCTCCGCCGGATCGGGGACACCCCAGTGCGCGGTCATCGGCTGGCCGGGCCAGATGGGGCAGACCTCCCCCGCGGCGTTGTCACAGACGGTGAAGACGAAATCGAGGACGGGCGCGCCGGGCGCGGCGAACTCGTCCCACGACTTCGAGCGGAAGCCGGCGGGGTCGAACCCGAGCTGCTCGACGATCCGCAGGGCGTTGGGATGCACCCTGCCCTTCGGGAACGAGCCGGCCGAAAATGCCGTGAACCTGCCCCGCCCGAGCCGCCTGAGCAGCGCCTCGGCGATGATCGAGCGAGCGGAATTGCCAGTGCAGAGAAAGAGCACGTTGAAGGTCATGGCGCCCTCCGTCAGCAGGTCCGGGCTTCGGCCCCGCAGGGCTGGCTCGCCAGGGCGGCGAGCGGCGCGCAGAACTCGGGCTTGCCGGCGCAGCAGTCCTCCATGAGGAAGCCCAGGAGCTCACGCATCCGGTCGAAGGCGGCGGTGTAGATGATCGAGCGGCCGTCCCGTCGCGCCGCGATCAGCCCGGCCCGGGTCAGCACGGAGAGGTTGGCCGAGAGCGTGCTCTGCACGGCGCCGGTGGCGCGGGCGATCTCCCCGGCGGCGAGGCCGTCCGGTCCCGTCTGGACCAGCAGGCGGAACACGTCGAGTCGGCCCTCATGGGCCAGCGCGCCCAGCGCGGCGACGGCGGCGGTCGTTTCCATCAGCCGCAGCAGCCGGTGGCAGCCTTGGCGGGCGCCGGCGCGGTGGCGGGGCCGCAGCAGGCCGAGGCCGGCTTGGCCGAAGCCTCCAGCGCCGCCAGGGCCGCGCTCTCGCCGTAGGTGGTGGCTTCGCCGTGGGTGTGGAACGTCTCCCAGCGCAGGCCCGCCGGGTCGCTGACCCAGCTCTTGTCCGACTTGGCGTAGCAGCAGGTCGTGTCGGCCTCGTCGAAGGTCTGGGCGCCAGCCGCCTTCAGTCGCGCGGAGAGCGCGCCCAGCTCCTCGGTCGAGTCCACCTGGATGCCGACGTGGTCGAGGCCGGGCGCGCGGTGCGTGGAGATGGCGAAGTTCACCCGCGGATCGTCCAGCATCCACTTGGCGTAGTCCTCCTTCACCACCGTCGCCGGCGCGCCGAACAGGGTCTCGTAGAACTGGATCGACTGCGCGAGGTCGGGCACGCTGACGTGCAGATGGAGGCGCTTCATTTGGCAGGGTCCATGTCTCGGGATAAGGTACCCTACGATATTTCTGGAATTATCGAAGAGTCAAGAGGCGACACGTGGCGACACTGACCGTGCGAGCGGCGCGACGCGAGGACGCGCCGGCCATCACCGCGATCTACAACCAGGGGATCGAGGACCGTATCGGGACCTTCGAGACCGAGCCGCGAGCCGTGGCCGACATCGAGCCCTGGTTCGATCACGCCATGGCGTTCGTGAGCGTGGAGAACGGCGCCGGCGAGGTCGTGGGCTACGCCGTCGCCCACCCCTACGCCGACCGCTGCTGCTACGCCGGGATCGGGGAGTTCTCGGTCTATGTCCGCCGCGACGCGCGCGGGGCCGGCGTCGGACGCGTCGCCATGACCGCGCTGGCGGACGCCGCACGCGAAGCCGGTCTGTGGAAGCTGCTGTCGCGCGTGTTCCCGGAGAACCGCGCCAGCCTGAACCTGATGGCCTGGTCCGGCTTCAAGGAGATCGGCGTCCACGAGAAGCACGGCAAGCTGGACGGCGTCTGGCGCGACTGTGTGATCGTCGAGCGCGTGTTCCCCGAGAACCTGGACTAGGCGGACCCTTCCAGCACCGCGCGGCGGGAGACGACGATCGCGCTGTTCGGGCGGTCGAACTTCAGGATCGCGAACGGCTGCTCGCGGCCCATCATCGCATCGAGGTCGCGCCGCCACCCTGCACGAACGTCGACCTGGCTACCCGGCAGGAAGGCCGAGGCGCCGCGGAGGTCGACGGTGAAACCGCCGCGGACGCGGCCAGTGATCGCGCCCATCGCAGGCTCGTTGCGGGCGTGGACGCCCTCCAGCCGCGTCCAGGCCGCCTCCCGGCGCCGGGCCTCGTCGATGGCGGCGGAGAGCGTGTTCCAGTCCCTCTGGCCCAGCATCTTCGCGGTCAGCTCGAGGGCTTCGCTGTTGCTGATCGTCATGCCCTTGCCGGCCAGCGCCTCGCGGAGCGAGCGCGCCATGGCCTTGGCGTCGCGGAAGTCGCGCATGGAAGTCCATCCTTTGCTTGCGAGCGAACCGAAGCGCGTCAGGAGCTTGCCTTGCTGACCCGTTCGCTCTGGTGAGCAAAGGATCGAAGCGACGTCGATACGTTCACCTTAGCCCGAAGGGCCGCAAGCGGCAGGCCGTATCAGCCTCTCGGCGAAGACTGCGCCGCGGCTCCGGAGTCTGTCAATCGGGCCCGCGAGGCTCCCTGCCCGCCCCATTTGCCGATTGAAACCCCGCGGCTGAGTTGTCAGCCTGCAAGCAGCCTTCGCGCGACGACGAAGGGCGAAGATATCGAGGGGGAGCGTTTGATCAGGCGTTTGACGTTCGCGGCCGTGGCGGCTGCTGTGATGGCCGTGGCCGGTGTGTCGGCGGCGCAGCCGGCGGGCGATGCCGCGCACCCGGGCAAGGCGGTCTACGACAAGACTTGCGGCGCCTGTCACGACCATCCGGAGCAGTCGCGGGCGCCGGGGCTGGCGTCGCTGCGCGCCATGCGCCTGACGAGCGTGCAGTACCACATCACCACCGGCTACATGCGGATGCAGGCGAAGAACCTGAACGCCGCCGAGCGCAAGGACCTCTTGGAGTGGCTGTCGGCCGGACAGCCCGACAATGCCGGCTGGCTCGAGCGGGCCAAGTGCAAGGGCGCCGCGGCGCGGATCGATCCGGGCGTGAAGGCGACGGTGGGGACCTGGGGCCTGGACCTGCACAACAGCCGGGACGAGGCCGCGGCGCAGGCGGGCCTGACGAAGGGCGACTTCGCCAAGCTGGAGCTGGCCTGGGCCGTGGGCCTGCCGCAGACGCCGACGATGCGCAGCCAGCCGGTGGTGGCGGGCGACACGCTGTTCATCGTCGCGAGCGACGCGGGGCGGATGTACGCCTTCGACACCAAGACCGGCTGTGCGAAGTGGCAGTTCGAGGACGCAGGGCCGCTGCGCTCGTCGATCAGCTATGGCGAGCGCGCGCCCGGCCGGCCCGTGATCGTGGCCGGCGACGCGCTGGGCTTCGTGCTGGCGATCGACGCGCGGACCGGCAAGCCGATCTGGCGGACCGACGCCAGGCTTGTGGACGCCAACCGGGTGACCGGGACGCCGGTGATCTACAAGGGCCGGGTCTATGCGCCCCTGTCGGCGACCGAGATCAACCACGCGGTGGACGAGGCCTACGAGTGCTGCAAGGCGCAGGGCGCGGTCGTCGCCCTGGACCTGAAGACCGGCAGGAAGCTGTGGGTCGGGCGCACGATGGTCGAGGCCACGAAGACCCAGAAGAGCCGGGTCGGCACCCAGATGTGGGGCCCCTCGGGCGCGCCGATCTGGAGCACGCCGGCGATCGATGAGAAGCGGGGCCTCCTCTATGTCGGCACCGGCGAGCAGAATTCGATCCCATTCGTCGACACCACCGATGCGATCGTGGCGTTCGACCTGGCGACCGGCGCGCGCAAGTGGACGTTCCAGGCGACCGCGCGGGACCTCTGGCACTACGCCTGCCCGAAGGGGGCCAACTGCTTCGGCGCCGAGACAGGGATCACCGTCGACCACGACTTCGGCGGCTCGGTGGTCATCGCCAAGCGGGCCGACGGGCGTGACATCCTGCTGGCCGGCCAGAAGTCGGGCGCCGTCTGGGCGCTGGATCCGGACAACGCCGGCAAGCTGATCTGGAAGACGCGGTTCAGCGAGGGCGGCGCCAACGGCGGCATCCACTGGGGCGTGGCGATCGACGGCCACCGGGTGTTCGCGGGCCTGAACGACAACCGGCCGGCGAGCGCCGAATACCCGCTGTCCGGCGTGGCGCTGCACGCGCTGGACATCGACACGGGCAAGGTGCTGTGGACGGCGAAGGGCGCGGGCGACTGCTCCGGCGACCGCAAGGCGCGCTATGCGCCCTGCCAGACGCGCTACGGGTTCTCGCCGGCGCCGCTGGTGGTGGATGGCGCGGTGGTGCAGGGCTCGGTGGACGGGATCCTCAGGGTGTTCGACGGGGAGACTGGCGGCGAGCTCTGGCGCTACGACACCATGAGGCCGTTCGACACCGTCAACGGCGTCGCGGCCCACGGCGGGGCGGTGGATTCATCGCCCTATGTCGCCGCAGGCGGCCGGCTGTTCGTGGTCTCGGGCTACGGCCGGTTCGGCGAGGCGCCCGGCAACGTGCTGCTGGCGTTCAAGCCGAAGCGGTAGCCGCTACTTCGGCGTGACCTTGTAGAGGCCGCCGGGGTTGGCGTCCTGCAAGAGCCAGAGCGCGCCGTCGGGGCCTTCCTCGACGTCGCGCAGGCGGAAGCCGACCTTCCAGCGGTCGGCCGCCTTGGCAGTCGCGCCGTTGATCTCGACACGAACCAGCGCCTGGCTGCCGAGGCCGCTCAGCAGGGCCGAGCCCTTCCACTGCGGGAACAGCTTGCCGTCGTAGAAGGCGAGGTTCCCCATGGCGATGACCGGCGCCCAGTAGAGCACGGGCTTGGCGAGGTCGGCGCGGGTGTCGGGGCTGTCGATGGCCACGCCGTTGTAGTTCACCGCGTAGGAGACGAGCGGCCAGCCGTAGTTCTTGCCGGGCTCGATCAGGTTCAGCTCGTCGCCGCCCCGCGGGCCCTGCTCGGCCTCCCAGAGTCGGCCGTCGGGCGCGAAAGCCAGGCCGTAGGGCGTGCGGTGGCCGCTGGTCCAGGTCTCCGCCGGCGTCAGGTTGGGGCCGGGGAAGGCGTAGGAGCGCACGACCGGCGCGGTCTTGGCGCGCTCGGTGTCGACGGGTGGGTCGATGATCGGCAGGGTCGCGGCCCCGGTCTTGCCGGCCATCGGGTTGCCGGGCGCGGGCCTGCCGTCGAGGGTGAGGCGCAGGATCTTGCCCAGCGGACTGTTGGGGTCCTGGGCCGGCGTCATCCGCTGGCGGTCGCCGGAGGCCAGGAAGAGGTATTTGCCGTCGCGGGAGAACGCGACCGCCGCCCCGAACTGGCCGCCCCGGCCGCCCGCCGCGTCGCGCCAGATGACCTTCAGATCATCGAGGCTGGCCGAGTTCGGCTTGAACGAGAGCTTGGCCCGCGCGAGCGCGAGGCTGGAGCCGCCCGGGTTGGGCTCCGAATAGGTCAGGTAGACGAAGTGGTCCTGGGCGTAGTGCGGCGAGAGATAAACGCCCAGCATGCCGCCCTGCCCCTGGGCCAGAACGGCCGGGACGTTGGCGACCGGGGTCTTTTCGCCCGTCTGGGTGACCAGCCACACAGCGCCCGGCTTTTCGGTGATCAGCATCCGCCCGTCCGGCAGGAAGGCGATGCGCCAGGGCTGGGCGAAGGTCGCCACCTTGGTCATCTCGAACGGCAGGTTGGTCTCGGACGGCTGGGCGCCGAGGTTGGTCTGCGCGTGGGCGCCGCTGGCGGCCAGGGCGATGGTCAAGAGCGCGCCGGCTCTGGCGAAGGTCATGCGGTATCCCCGGGAAGGCGTTCGAGAGGTCGTTGTGTACCTAGGCCGCCATGCGCGCCTTGAACACCCCGTCGGGCAGGCGGCCGGCGCGGGTGGGATGGATGAAGAAGTAGTCCTTCCAGGGGGCGTCGCTGACGGCGTCGAAGCGCTCCTCGAGCCGGTTGCCGTTCAGCGCGAACATACGGTAGCCACGGGTCCGGAAGAGGTCGACGACGGCCTCGGCGCCGGCGCCGAAGCGGGCCTCCAGCATCTGGGGATGGATCTCCAGCAGCACGTGCGGGTGGTCGCGGTCGAGCACCTTGGCGGCGCCCTTCAGCGCCATCAGCTCGGCGCCCTCAATGTCCATGCGGATGAAGTCGACCTTGCCGATGCCGTGCTCGGCGCAGAAGCCGTCGATGGTGACGACCGGCGTGGGCTGGGTCTCGAAGCCGGTGTCCTGCAGGTCGGGGCGGGCTTTTCCTTCGGGCGCGGCGTCGGCGACGAAGGCGTAGGCGCGTCCCATCCGCCCGGTGATCTTGCGCGGGGTGACCAACAGCATCTGGCCCGGCTTGTCGCCGACCGCGGCGTGAATGGGCGTGACCTGCCCCTTGATGCCGTGCCAGGCCAGGGTGGTCTTCAGCACCTCGAAGGAGAAGGCCGAGGGCTCGATGGCCCAAATCTTCGCCAGCGGGGCCACGCGGGTCATGACGTAGGAGTGCCGGCCGTCGCTCGCGCCGACGTGCAGGCAGACAGGGGCGCCCGAGAGCAGATCGGCCATGTAGGGCGTTTCCGGCTCGTGCTTGCGCCATTTCAGATTGCGCCGCCACGCCCGGAAGGCATGGCTCAGCACGCGTAGTGAAGGCATGGCGACAGTTTG
>Ga0068865_100000220_pt1 | contig 31778 bp, 30 predicted proteins | sample KBSMisM12_FD_75293 | JGI IMG/M metagenome (GOLD analysis project Ga0068865, IMG submission 75293) | Miscanthus rhizosphere microbial communities from Kellogg Biological Station, Michigan, USA - KBS Miscanthus M1-2 | ecosystem: Host-associated > Plants > Roots > Rhizosphere > Soil ...
CCCGTCCTGCGCAACGGGGAAGATCCCGACGAGGACCTGTGGAGCTTCACGATAGTGCGCCGTGAGGACCCCGCTCCCGGGGAGCGAAGCAGTCACTACAGGTTTCTTGCTCCTGGCCCGAAGGGCGATGATGGCTGTGGTACGTTGCTGAAGTTTGGCGCCGACAAGCTCAATATTTTTCCCGAAAAGAACCGCCCTTACGCTAGAGCGGCAGAATGGGGTACTCTGTTTAAGTTGTACGAATACGGAGTAACGGCTCGCACGAACATGATGATTGAGGATGGTCTCATGTCCAGAGTTCGGGTTCTTCTGCCTGAACCTGGATTACCCATCCGATTTCACGAGTGCAGGGAATATCGCGGCGACCCAAATCGCAGTTTTGATACAACAATGGTGGGATTACTCCGAACCTTGGACGAGGAACGGCGCAAGGGCGGGAAGCGCAACGTAGACTTCTACGACAAGTTTACGCAGTCTGTATCCGGCGAAACCTTTACGGTGCGGCTCTACGTTTTTCGACCCCGGGAAAAGGTCGACGGAAAGAATCCAGCGGACGCCTACCGCAAAAACGAAGGCGTCATATTTACCTACAACGGTCAAACACAAGGTACCTTGACGAAGGATTTCTTCCGAAGGTCGCGTGTTCGTCAAGATTATCTTGCGAATTCAATTCTGGTTGTAGTTGATTGCACGGCTCTCAGTCCACGGGGGAATGAGCGGTTCTTCATGCCCAACCGTGAACAGCTGCGCCAAGATACGCTGGTCGCCGAACTGACCTCCGAACTCGAAGATCGGCTTCGCCACCACCCTGAGCTGGAGCGGCTAGCAAATGAGCGCAAAAAGACGGACATGGCCTCGCAAGCTGAAAGCTCAGAGGAATTCGAGAAATTCTTGGAAGCGATGCTGAAGAAGCATCCGGAATTGGAAAAACTTCTCGGGCCTGGGTTCAGGATTACCAATCCTTTCAAACCGCGGCTCGTCGAGGCGTCTGACGCCCCGTGGAGAGGCACCCGCTTTCCGTCGAAGTTTCACTTTAAGGGCCGTGCTGCGGACGCAGAGTTGCGCAGGGACGCCCACCTAGATTCGAAGGCTCGGCTGAACTTCGAGACGGACGTTGAGAACGACTACTTTCGGCGCGATGAGGAACCCGGCCTATTTGAGCTGTTCCGCATTGTCGATGGTGTGCCCGTCCCAGCCAAGCACTGGCACACACCCAACCTTCTTGACGGCGTCGCAAGCTTGTCCATCGGGCTGCCTGAGGAAGCGGCGGTGGGCGATGTGCTCGACTATGAAGCGAGGATTTCCGACTCTAGTCGCGTCGACCCGTTCGTCTGTCGAGCCCAGCTAGTGGTGCGTGACGCCAAAGAGATGCCGCGAGGGGGCGAGGATAAGGAGCGCAAGAAGCCAGAAGACAGGGATGGCAAGACAGCCCCGAACCACTCTCAGCTGGGAATGCCAAAGCCGAGGGAGATTTGGGAGGCGGACTGGGCTGCTCAAGAACCGCCATTTGGGAGAACGACGGCGCTACGGCTGATGCAGGCGGGCGGCGACGTGCCTCCTGGGCAGTTCGACTACCTGATCAACATGGACAATGTTCATCTCAACCGAGCGATCAAAGAAAAGCCGGCTCGCACCACCCAACTGCGGGACCGATACAGGTTTGCCATGATCATGATGGGACTTGCGATTGTCAGGCATGACAAGGAGCGGCCAGTAACCTCCAAGGAGGGGACGCCGGCGGACGAAGCGGAGGCTCAAGCGCCTGACGTCCGTGACTTGGTCGAGGATGTGAGCGCTGCAATTGCGCCGTTTATCTTGCCGTTGATTGATGCGCTGGCGGCAATCGAGGTGAAAGCAGAGAGCTGGTCCGATGCAGCTGGGGAGGCCGCGTGACTGCGGAAGTACGGTGGAACAGCACCACTTCATTGCTTGCGGAGATCGCGCCTCGTTGATCTGCGTACCATCGGCGGCTGGGAACTGCACGCCACAACCGGCCGTCGGCCTGGCCATGAAGCGACGGCAGGAGCACCTCCGTTAGGCCAGCTTCGTTCATCGTCTTGAGGTACTTCTCCAACTGCCAAGACGGATCTGAAAAGGCCACCATCTGAACCACGATAGTTTCGCCGTTCGCGACGGATGCCGCGGATCCCATCGACGCTCGAATGTTGTCGAAGTAGGTCTTCAATTCGGGATAGCGCCTGTCGCCCATCGTGTAATAACTACTGCCCGCCCCATCGAGCTTGTTCGCGATCATGAACGGCAGCGGCGCTTCCTTTCGGCCATCGACCTGCCAACGATGATAGAGCACGTGAACGCCCGGATAGGGAGGCGAAGTCAGGATCAAGCGTGGCCGCGGAAGGGCCACTATCCGAGCATCATTTTCGAGGCCTGCACCGGAGCGGTTCAGTACGTGGGTCGAGCAGGCAACTCCTGACGCTTTCGCGGCGCTTTGGAGTTCGCGCGCACCTGCAATCATCTCGCGAATAAGCGCACAAAGTGTCGCCCTAAACTGCGCAAAGGTTGGAAGCTCCTTGCGGCCATCAAGCGCCCATTGAGCGGTGCGAAGAACTGCACAGCGGCCGAAAGCTTCAAGGCGCTGCGAGCCGAGGGAAACTGCTGCGCCAATTCCGAGCTCGATTGCCTTTCGCAGGCGCCAGCGGGACGCATCATCGAGGTACCGGTAGTATCCGAGCTCGGCGAAGTCCGTGAAATGGTTGGATGCGGCGCGAATGTTGAGCGTTTTGGCGAGGCGGCTCGCCCAGTCGCCCAGGAGCTCTAGCTCTGCGTCGTCAAGTACAGTCGTCTTTGTCGTCGTGATGAATTCAGCCAGGGTGCTGATGTCAACTCCGACACCGTTGCGGCCAAGAGCCAGCGCCTCGACGAGCGTTGTCCCACCCCCGACGTGATTGTCCAGCACCCAGTCGCCTGTCTGAGTAAAGGCCTCAATGGCGGCTCTGGCGAACGCTGGGCTGAAGCGTGCGGGGTACTTGTAGAAGCCATGAGTTAACCCGCGAACCGGTTGCGCGCATCGCGCGCCGGCGATCAACCGGGCTTCAGTCGCGGCGTCGATATCGAGCGCGGCGGGCGACGCAACATCGCCCACACTCGCGGTGCCGGATGAGCCAAGAGCCAATTCAGCCATGTTGTTGAAGCCATTCACGAACGGCCTCCTCGGTGATCTCGTAGGCCGGCCGATCCTCGTCTAGGGCAGCCTTCTTGAGGCGCTTGATCACATCAGGATTGAGATAGACGAGAAGAGGGCGGCGACCGTCGGATCTGGGCCGCGGCGTGCTCTTCGATGTGGTGCCCCCGCGGGCCATGGGCAGCTCGCCTGCAGATAGCTAAGATTCTAGCTGTCTTCATATCTCCACCATCTAGATTGCCAAATTGTTACCTGCGTCCAGTGTTGAAGCTACGGACGTCAGGAGCGGTCGTAGGGCTCAACTAGCTTTGTGCCCCCGCCCCAATCCCCTCCAACTCCCCCATCACCGCCTCGCTCAACACAATCTCCCCCGCCGCCAGGTTCTCCCGCAGGTGCGCCACCGACGACGTGCCTGGGATCAGCAGCACGTTCGGCGCGCGGCGCAACAGCCAGGCCAAGGCCACCTGCATCGGCGTGGCGCCCAGGCGGGCGGCGACGGCGTCGAGGGTCCGGCTTTGGAGCGGGGCGAAGCCGCCCAGGGGGAAGTAGGGGACGTAGGCGACGCCGTCCGCGGCCAGGCTGTCGATCAGGGCGTCGTCGTGGCGGTGGGCCAGGTTGTACATGTTCTGCACGCAGACGACGGGCGCGACCCTGGCGGCCTCGCGCACCTGGGCGGCGGTCGCGTTGCTGAGGCCCAGATGCCGGACCAGGCCCTGCCGCTGCAGCTCGGCCAGCGTCGACCACATGGGCTCGATCGGGCCCTCGGTGGGCGCCATCCCGCCCATCAGGCGCAGGTTGACCGCGGGCAGGACGTCGAGGCCGAGGTTCCGCAGGTTGTCGTGCACCGCGGCGGTCAGCTCGGCCGGCGACTGGGCGGGGATCCAGCTGGCGTCGGCGCCGCGCCGGGCGCCGATCTTGGTCACCAGGGTGAGGTCGTCCGGATAGGGGTGGAGCGCCTCGCGGATGATCTCGTTGACGACGTGCGGGCCGTAGTAGTCGCAGGTGTCGATGTGGTTGACGCCGCGCGCGACCGCCTCGCGCAGCACGGCGACCGCCTGGGCGCGGTCCTTCGGCGGGCCGAACACGCCGGGCCCGGCGAGCTGCATCGCGCCATAGCCCATCCGCCGCACCGTGCGGTCGCCGAGCTGGAAGGTGTCGGGCGTAGGCATGGGGGGCTCCTGGATGCCGAATTGGCTTGGGACGGGCCGGGCTTCCGTGGTTCCGTGAACGGAACGGGAACATCAGGCCTGCCGCACGTGAAACCCATTCCCTATAGACGAAACGAAGAATGCCCCCGAAGTCGCAGAAAAACTGTGTCGGCGAGCCGCCTACCGCGTCTGGCCCCCGTCCACCGGCACCACCGCGCCGGTGACGAAGCTCGCCAGCGGGCTCAGCAGGAACGCGGCGACGGCGCCGATCTCCTCCGGCTTGCCATAACGGTTCATCGGCACCTCGCGCTTGATCCAGCGGGCCCAGGCCTCGGCGCGCGGGCCGGTGGCGTTGGCCTCCCACGTGCCGCCCGGGAAGAGGATGTTGCCGGGCGCGATCACGTTGACGCGCACATTGGCCGGGCCGCTGATCTTGGCCAGCTCCTTGGCCAGGTGGTTCATGCCGGCCTTGGCGGTGCCGTAGGTCAGGCCGGTGCCCAGCGCGCCCAGCCCCGCGATCGAGCTGATCAGCAGCACCGAGCCCTCCTGGCGGGGCGTCATGCGGCGCAGCACCGCGCGGCTGAGGCGCCAGGCGCTGTCCAGGTTCTGGGTGAAGCCCTTGTCCCAGGTGTCATCGTCCACCTCGATGCCCGGCGGGCAGGGATAGAGACCCACGTTGGCGACGGCGCCGAAGATGGGGCCCAGCTCCGCCTCGGTGCGGGCGACCGCGTCCTCGATGGTTGCGGTGTCGCGCATGTCGCCGGCGATGGCCAGCAGGCGGTCGGCGCCATACTGGGCCGCCAGCCGCGCGCGAGTCTCCTCCAGCCCCTCGGCGCCGCGCGCGGTGATGGCCAGCTTGGCCCCCTCGGCCAGGCACGCCTCGACGATCCCCAGCCCGATGCCGCGGCTCGCGCCGGCGACGAAGACGACCTTGCCCGAAAGTCCCAGATCCATGGCGTGGCGTTCCTTGTTGTCTGCGCTGAGCGTGCCCGAGGCGAGGCGGATGGGCCAGTCCCGACCATGGCCGGCCGGGCCCGAAGCCCTCTCCCCCCTGCGGGGAGAGGGTTGGGAGTGGGGGTGTCAACGCGGCGTCCGACGGGACAAGGGCGGGCTCGCCGCGGGCGCCCCCACCCCCAACCCCTCCCCGCGAGGGGGAGGGGAGGCTTGAGTTACGCGGCAATCCTACTTACCGCTGGCTTGGCTCGTGGAGACTGGGGAGATGGTGCGATGCTCGATATGTCCCGGCGTGGGGTCCTGGCGGCGGCCTTGGGCGGCGCGTCCCTGGCGGCCGGAGGCGCGGCGATGAGCGCGGCCAAGGCGGGATCCCCCTTCTTCAAGCGCGCCGGCCTGCCCCTTGGGCTGCAGCTCTACACCCTGGGCGGCGACCTGGCGGCGGACCTGCCGGGCATGCTGGGCCAGGTGGCGGCCGCGGGCTACCGCGCGGTGGAGCTGGCCGGCTTTGTCGGCAAGTCGCCGGCCGACCTCAAGGCGGCGCTCGACAAGGCAGGCCTGAAGGCGACCAGCAGCCACGTGGGCGCGGCCTCCAGCGCCGCGCAGGGCGGCCTGGCCGACATCGACCGGGTGATCGCCGAGGCCAAGGTGCTGGGCGTGCAGCACATCGTCCTGCCGATGTTCCCGATCCCCGAGCGGATCAAGCCCGCGGCCGGCGAGGACCGGCGCGCGTTCCTGACCCGGCTGGGTTCGGCCATGACCGCCGAGGACTGGAAGGCCACCGCCGGCCTGCTGAATTCGAAGGTCGGGCCGCTGAAGGCCGCCGGCCTGACGCTGGGCTACCACAACCACAATGTGGAGTTCGCGCCGGTCGGCGGGACGACCGGCCTCGGCATCCTGCTCAAGGAGGCCCACCCGGACGTGCAGTTCGAGATGGACGCCGGCTGGGTGGTCGCCGCCGGCCAGGACCCCTTCGCCCTGCTCAAGGCGCACCCCAAGCGCTTCCGCCAGATGCACGTGAAGGACCTGAAGGCCTCCACCAAGCCCAACTTCGCCTTCCAGATGGACCCGGTGGAGGTCGGCGCCGGGACGATCGACTGGGCGAAGCTGCTGCCCGCGGCCCACGCGGCCGGCGTCGACGGCTTCTTCGTCGAGCAGGAGCCGCCGTTCTCGCGGCCCCGCATCGAGGCCGCGCGCCTGGACGCCGACTACCTGCTGAAGCTGGCCTAGGGGAGGGCGCAACGAAAAACCCCCGACCGCGAGGCCGGGGGTCTTCGACGATAGGAAAGTCGACGTCGGCCGACCTGCGCCCAATCAGGGGGGCTGGGGGGGCTGTTCAGGATCCGGACCGGATGCCGATCAGCCGACGCACTCAATAAACTCCTGGCATGTGGCCGCGAATGGCCGCGAATGGGGCCATTTCGGGGCGTTGTGTGGCGGCAACAGGTGGCCGCGGATCTTCGGTCTTTGACATTCGCAACCTTGCCAAGGGGCGGCTGGGGCGCAATCAAGTAGGCAACGGCGGCCGATATCGTCGGTTGCCGGGGCTTGGGGCCCCGCGACGCTTCCCAGGATTTCGGTCCTGCGCGCCAAATCAGGAAGCGGCAGAGGCCGTCCGCAAGGGCGGCCTTCTTCGCATCAGGTCGACTGTGTGGTGTCCGGCAGGCCCAGGATGCGCTTGCTGATGATGTTGTTCTGGATCTCGAAGCTGCCGCCGTAGATCGACATCGCCTTGCCGCCCAGCCAGCCGCGGACGGTCTCCAGCTCCTCGCGGCTGAAGGCGTCGCCCTCCCAGCCCAGGCCCTGGCCGCCCATGATCTCCAGTGTCAGCTCCACGCGGGTCTGGGCGACGTTGGTGGCGGAGTTCTTGAGCACCGAGGCCCCGTTGGTGGCCCCGTTGGCCTCCTTCGACTCCGCCGCCACGCGGGCCAGGGTCAGGCCGTGGATGCGCGCATCCATCTCGTGGCGCACCAGGCGCGTGCGCAGGTCCAGGTCGGCGATGCGGCCGTCGGCCTCGGTGGCGACATAGCGCTTGGCGATCTCGTGCAGCGGCGTCACGCGGCCGCCGCCCGCGGCCCCGGTCTGGCTGGCGCGCTCGTGCTGCAGCAGGCGCTTGCCCACCGTCCAGCCGACGTTCAGCTGGCCCAGCAGCGCGTCCTTGGGCGCCACGGCGTCGGTGAAGAAGGTCTCGCAGAAGGGCGAGGCGCCGGCGATCAGCTTGATCGGCCGGGTCTCGATGGCCTTCTGGCGCATGTCGATCAGCATGAAGCTGATGCCGTCGTGCTTCCTGGCCGTGGGGTCGGTGCGCACCAGGCAGCCGCACCATTGCGAGTACTGCGCGCCGCTGGTCCAAGTCTTCTGGCCGTTGATCACCCAGTGGTCGCCGGCGTCGACGGCCTTGGTCTGCAGGCTGGCCAGGTCTGAGCCGGCGTTCGGCTCGGAGTAGCCCACGCACCACTGCACCTCGCCGCGGACGATGGGCGGGATGTGCTTGGCCTTCTGCTCCGGGGTGCCGTAGTCGAGGATGGTCGGGCCGATCATGGTCACACCCATGCCGAAGTGCATGGGGTTGAAAGCGCCGATCTTGGCCATCTCCTGGGAGAGCACCCGGGCCTGGGCAGGCGAAAGACCGCCGCCGCCGTATTCGGCGGGCCAGGTGGGCGTGGCCCAGCCCTTCTCGCCGATCCGCGTGCGCCACAGCTTCAGGTCCGGATCGGTCTGGCTGATCTCGGCGCTGGCCAGCATGGCCTTGCCCTTCAGCGCCGGCGGGAAGTTGGCGGCCAGCCAGTCACGCGCCTGGGTCCGGAATTCCTCCAGTTCGACATCGGTCCCGAAGTCGGCCATGGCGCTTGCTCCCTAGATCGTACTTGGCCCGCGAGGATAGTCGCGGCCCCAGTGGGAACAAGTGTGACCTCGCGTCAGTGCGCCTCGACGACCGGCAGTTCGATGTTCGTGGCGGTCGCGCCAGCGTGGAAGACGCGCTGGGTGGCCTTCACGTAGTCGCTGGGCTTCGCGAAGAAGATGTTCGGCACGAACGTCTGGGGGTTGCGGTCGTAGAGCGGGAACCAGCTGGACTGGACCTGCACCATGATCCGGTGGCCCGGCAGGAAGACGTGGTTCACCGTCGGCATCACGAACTGGTACTTCAGCGTCTTGCCGGCCGCGATCGGCGCCGGGTGCTCGAAGCTCTCGCGATAGCGGCCGCGGAAGATGTCCATGGCGATCGGGAACTCGTAGCCGCCCAGCTCCAGCTGTGAGGGGACCTGATCCGGATAGACGTCGATGATCTTCACGACCCAGTCGCTATCGGCGCCGCTGGTGGAGGCGAAGAGGTTGACGATGGGCGCGCCGGAGATCTGCAGCGGGGCGGTGAGCGGCGGAGTGGTGTAGGTCAGAATGTCGGGGCGGCCGTCGACGAAGCGCTGGTCGACCGTCAGCCAATACCGCCAGCCGTCGCCGTCGTCGTGGCGCACGGGGCGCGGCCGATAGGGCGCGGGCTTCGTGGGATCGGAGACGTATTCGTCATAGGCTGCGCCGTCCTTCGCAGGCGCCGGCGCGGTGAAGCCTAGGCCGTTGCCGGGTTCGAGGTAGAGCGGCTTCATGGCCGCCGCGCAGCCCCTCTCGCAGCTCAGGGGCCACTTTTGCAGCCGGTCCCAGGCCATCGCGCCCGTCCGGAAGATGAAGACCGGCGGGGTGTCGGCCTTCGGCGCGCCCGTCTTCAGGTGGGCGTCAAGGAAGGGCTTCAGAACCTGGGTGCGGAACTCGGTCGCCGTGTCGCCGGGCAGCTTCACCGCGTTCTGCGCGCGCTGCTCATAGTTCACACCGGAGTGCCGCCAGGGGCCGATCACCAGGTAGTTCATGTCGTTGGCGGCGTCCTTGGGCTCGGTCGCCAGGTAGGCGTGGATGGCGCCCCACATGTCCTCCTGGTCCCAGAGGCCGCCGACCCACATGGTGGCGACCTTCAGCGGCCGGCGCGCCAGCTCCTTGTCCAGCGCCTGGGCGCTCCAGAACGAGTCATAGGCGGGGTGCTCTGTGACCTTTCGGTAGAACGGGATCTGCTCGAGGCCGTACTTCCGGCCGAAGTCGCCGGCCGACCCGGCGGCGAGGAAGTTCGAATAGTCGTCCAGGCCCTCGCGCGGGATGTCCTTGCCCTCGCCGCGGGCGGTCATCTGGCCGGTCATGTAGTCGAAGTTGGTCTGGCGGAAGGCGCCGTAGTGGAACCAGTCGTCGCCCATCCAGCCGTCGACCATCGGGCTCTGCGGCACCGCCGCCTTCAGCGCCGGATGCGGGTTGATCAGGCCCATCAGGGTGGTGAACCCGTCGTAGGACGAGCCGATCATGCCGACCCTGCCGTTGGTCTCCGGCACGTTCTTCACGAGCCAGTCGATGGTGTCCCAGGTGTCGGTCGCGTGGTCGGTCTTGGTGTCGTTCAGCGGCCCGATCAGCGGCCGGGTGACGATGTAGTCGCCCTCCGAGCCGTGCTTGCCGCGGATGTCCTGATAGACGCGGATGTAGCCGTCCCTCACGAACGGCTCGTCCAGCTGGGAGAGCAGGGCGTCGATGTGGGGCGACGCGAACCGCTCACCGCGCTTCTTGGCGTTGTAGGGCGTGCGCGTCAGCAGGATCGGCGCGTCGCGGGCGCCCTTGGGCAGGACGATCACCGTGTAGAGCTTCACCCCGTCACGCATCGGGATCATCACCGTGCGCTTGACCCAATCGTTCTGGGCGGTGGGGAAGTCGAACTGGCTGGGAATGTCCGCGGCGCTCGGCGGCGGCGTCGGCGACGACGGCTGGGCGAAAGCGGGGGCGGCGGACAGCGCGAGCGCGGCGGCCAGCAAGATTCGGGCGAGCTTCATGGGCCCGGACCGTAACGGATGTTACGGGGTTGAGAAGCCCGCCGCGGCCTCGGACGGAGCGATCAGTAGTTGCCGCTGTCCCTCAGCCGGATGATCTCGTCGACGCCGAGCTTGTGGCCGCCGGCGGCGGTGGTGCGGCGCACCGCTTCGGCCGAGACGCCGTGGTCGCGCAGGCGCGCCAGGTCGCGCGGGCTAGCGTCGCCGTAGCCCATGGCGACCAGCTGGGAGACCCAGCCGGCGTTGACACCATGGTCGCGCAGCAAGGTCATTTCGTCCGGCGTGAGCGTGCGGTAGCCGGCCTGGCGCAGGCCCGCGACATAGTCGGCGGAGACGCCGCGGTCGCGCAGCGCCACCAGCTGGTCGACGGAGAGACCGCCGTAGCCGGCCTTCTGCAGCCCAGAGAGCCAGTCCAGCGAGACGCCGTGGTCGCGGAGGCGGGCGACCTGGTCGACCGGGAGTTTCGTATAGCCGGCCTTCTGCAGGCCCGAGATGTACTCCGCCGAGACACCGCGCGACGCGAGGTTGATGAGGTCGTCCACGGATGCGGCGCCGTAGCCGGACTGCTGCAGCACGCTCAGCCAGGCGGTGGAGACGCCGTGGTCGCGCAGGCGGGTGATCTGCTCGGGCGGCAGCTTGGCGTAGCCGGCCTTCTGCAGGCCGGCGATGAATTCGGCGGAGACGCCGTGGTCGCGCAGCTGGACCAGGTCGTCGGCCCTGAGCGCCGAGTAGCCGGCGTTGTGCATGTGGGTGACATAGACCGCATCGACGCCGTGATCGCGGGCGCGGATCATGCCTTCGATGTCGCCGACCTGGAACCCGGCGACGGTCATGTCGCGGATGAACTTCAGGCTGACGCCGTGTTCGCCGGCGCGGGCCAACGCCTCGACGTTTGGCGTGGGGTAGTGGAGGCGGCGCAGCTCATCGAGGTATTCGGTCCCGACATTGTGCGCGCTCATCCGGAAGAGCGCGGTCTCGTCGGCCTGACCGACGCCGCGCTGGGCCAGGAGCTGGGCGAACGACTGGTTGCCGCGGAAGCGGCATTCGCCCGACGCGTGGCGTTCCAGGGCCACGCCCTGGCAGTCGAACTCGCCCGCGTCACGCTGCATCTTGAAGGCGACCGGCCGCGAAGTCGGCGCGCGGAGCTGCTCGGCGGTCAAGCCCTGGAAGGTGTTCAGCGAGGCCGGGCTGCTGGTCATGCTGCGATGGCCGGCCGCCTCGGAGCTTAGGGTGAACTGGACGATGTCGGGGCTGTAGCCGCGCTCGGCGTCGACGTCCCAGTGCACGGTCTCCGGCGCGGCGGCGCGGGCCGCGAAACCGGCGAGGGCGATCGCGGCGACGGCGGCGCCGTAGGCAAGGGTCCGGGCGCGCATGAGATCATCCTCCAGCTTGATCGGCCGCAGGGTCGTTCATCGCCCGGTCGCCGTAAACCGCTGGGGATATTAAATTTCTGACAGAGAGGCGGTGGCGCGGAGGCCGCGAGGCCTCCGCGCCGGACCGGCCTTAGGCCAGCCGCCGGGCCCGGGTGTTGCGGCCCATGTAACGCTGCACGAACCCTGTGACGGCGCCCCGCGCGTCGAGCTCGAATTCGACCGTCGCATCGAAGATCCGATAGAAGAACGTCGTCGGCGATGAGGGCAGAACGTCCTGCGGCGGCTGGCCGGACGGGCGCTCGCCGTCCGCTCCGACGCCACCGGAGGGCGCGAACCACAGGCGGCCGTCCCGGGCCGTGACTGTCGTCGTCACCGCGCCGCCTTCGAGGGCGTAGCGACCGGCGAATTTCGCCAGGGCCTCGGGCGGCAGCTCGATGGCCGGCGCGCGCTGCGGCAGAGGCGCGGCCGCGCCGGCCGGACGGCGGATGAGCGTGAGCGGCAAGGTGGTCTCGCCTCGGATGAACCGTCCCTCGATCGCCTGGCCGTCGCCGCTGAGGCGCCCGTCGATGCGGACCGTCTGCATGACCACGCTCACGTCGCGGTCCTGGCGCGAGATCGACACCGCGGGCTGGCCGAGGAGGTTGCGGTCGGGACTGTCCAGCCAGGCGTAGGTGCCGTGCCGGTCGGTCTTGAACCGAACGATCAGGCGGATCAGCCCGTCTTTGGTCTCCAGCCGCGAGTCCCAGAACCCGTGCAGGCCCTCCAGGACCGGCGCCGGCGGCCAGGTTCCGCGTTCGAGCTCGATCGGAACCACGACGCCCTGCAGGGTTGCGGTCCCCGCCCAGCGCTCGCGCGCGGCGTCCCACCTGGCCTCGTAGTAGACTTGCTGCTGCGGCGCCATCGCGGTCTGCGGGATGGTGGAGAAGGACAGCCGGTCGCCGTCCAGCACGGCGTCCTCGGCGGGGACGTCGAAGAACCCGGCGCGGGGATGGTCCACGCTCACGGCGAGGTCGCCATAGTCGTCCCTGCGGAGATGCATGGCGAAGCGGTGCTCGCCCGCCAGCATGCCGATCCAGTCGCCAAGGGCGCCCTGCGCGGCGCCCGAAAGTGAGCCCCGCGAACGCGCCTCGACGTCGGCCTTCAACTCGCGCCAGTTGGCGAAGCCGTACTCCCGGGCGAGCTGGTGCTGGGCCTCGGCCAGCTTGGCGCCGGCGGAGGCGGCGCGCAGGACGTCGAGCCGCCGCTTGGCCTCGTTCTTCAGGTGCTCGAGGTTGGGTTTCGCCGGCAGTTGGCGCGCGGCGACGGTCCCAGAGGTTTGGGTGGTAGGCATCATGAACCTTCCTTCCGAAGGACGCCCGGTGTCCGCACGAACGGGCTGGAAGTCAGGTTGATGTGACTTGGGTTTTGGCGAGTGGGCTAAGCCCTTTGCGCGGACAGGCGGCCGCTCGACGGCCATCCCCGATATAGCAGCGCCGGAGCTGCGCCGGAACCCCGTTCGGCCACAGGGCGTTGGGCCAAGGTTGAAACCGCGGCGATCCGCGAAACGAAAGCTCAAAACAATGCTCGGAATTCTCGCCGCGGTTCTCGTGGTGCTGTGGCTGCTCGGCTTCTTCGCCTTCCATGTCACGACGGCGGCCATCCACATCATCCTGGTCATCGCCCTCGTGCTGGTTGTCCTGCACTTCATGCGCGGACGGCGAGCGCTCTAGCCGCACTCAAACGCCTCAACCGAATCGGAATGGAGAGACCATGCGCATCCTGATGCTGACGACAGCCGCCGCCGTTGCCGCCGCCCTGGCGGCGTGCTCGGAGAAGACTGAGGATCACGCGGCCGCCGCCGCCGACCAGACGAGCGCCGCGGCCGCTTCTGCGGCGAATGACGCCGCCGCCAACAGTCAGGCCGCCGCCGCCCAGGCCACTACCGCCGCCGACAACGCCGCGGCCAACACCCAGGCCGCTGCCGCCAAGGCCGACCGCAAGATCGACGCCGCCGCCGACGCGGCCGCCAAACAGAAGTGACCTAAGCCGGCGGGGCGCCTCGGCGCCCCTAGGCGCTGGCGAGCGCGCTCTGGAACAGGATCGCGCCGTCGGCCGAGCCCAGCTCGGGCTCGAACGCACGGTCCGGGTGGGGCATCAGGCCCAGCACATTGCCCGCCTCGTTGACGATACCTGCGATGTCGCGGGCGGAGCCGTTGGGGTTGTTGAGATAGCGGAAGACGACCTGGCCCTCACCCTCCAGCCGGTCGAGCATGGCCTCCTCGGCGAAGAAGTTTCCCTCGCCGTTGCCGACCGTCATCGTGGCCCGGCGGCGGCCCGCATAGCCCGCGGTGAAGCGGGTCTGGGCGTTGACCACGGCCAGGTCGACGGGCTTGCAATTGTACTTCAGGTGGTCGTTGCGCAGGAGGGCGCCGGGCAGTAGGCCCGCCTCGCACAGGACCTGGAAGCCGTTGCAGATGCCGACCGTGGCGACGCCCCGCCCAGCCGCGACCTTCACCTCGCCCATGATCGGGCTGAGCGAAGCCATGGCGCCGCAACGCAGGTAGTCGCCGTAGGAAAAGCCGCCCGGCAGCACGATCAGGTCCAGGCCCTTCGGCAGCTCGGTGTCGCCGTGCCAGACCATGTCGACGTGGGCGCCGGTGGAGCGCTCGATCGCCACCTTGCAGTCGCGATCGCAGTTGGAGCCGGGGAAGACGATGACGGCGGCTTTCATGCGGGGCTCTCTAGCGGGATTCTGATCAGGCGCATTCGTCCAGCACCGGCGGCGGGGCCGCCTCAGCGTCGGGCGCGGGGAAGGGCGTCTTGAAGGTGAAGGCGGCCGCGGTGGGGCCCAGGCGGCGCAGGGTCTCGATCTTGCCCATGCCCTCCTCGACGGTCGGGATGTGGCCGGCGGGGACCCACCAGAGCGCCATGTAGAGCTCGAGCTTCTCGAACCACTCGGCGCGGCGACGCATGACGCCGATGTGGTCCGAGCGATAGACGAAGGCGCCCAGGGACTGCGGGTCGGTCCAGACGCTCATGTTGACGGCCATCATGGGATCGGCGGCGTCAGGCTGGATGTCGGTGGCGTTGTTGCCCTCGCCCACCAGGCGCCAGACGAAGCCGGGCGAGCCGTCAGCCAGCGCGTTGATCCGGTCCAGGTTGGCCACGAAGTCGGCCAGCACCGGCGAATCCACCGGGGCGCGCAGGCGGCCGATGTTGATCTCGGCCAGGTGATAGCGGCTCATCGGACGGGCTCCTCGGTCAGGGCGGCGGGGAAGCGGGTCTTGAAGTCGAAGGCGCGGGCCGAGGGCCCGTTCGCCCGCAGGCTATCTAGGCGCTCGAGGGCCTCTTCGCGAGTGGGCGTGGCGCCCGCCGCGATCCACCAGAGTACGACCTGGGCCTCGGTATCGGGCTCGAACCAGAGCCGGCCGCGCCGCACGAAGCCCGAGTGGGCTGAGCGGTAGACGAAGGCGGCCAGGGCCTCGGCGCTCTCCCACACCGACAGGTTGGCCAGGATCATCGGGTCGATGTCGATGGCCGGATCGTGGGAATCGAAGCCCGTCCCGACCGCGCGCCAGACGAACCCCGGCGAGGCCTCGGCCAGCGCGTTGATCCGGTCCAGGGCCTCGCGGAACTCGGCGATCTGTGGCGCATCGAAGGGGGCGGCCAGACGGGCGACGTTGAACTGGGCCAGGTGGACCCCACTCATCGCCGGCTCCAGGTCTTCAGGCTGTCGAGATAGGTGAGCAGCTGCTGGTAGCCGCGCTTGTTGCCGTAGGCGCAGCCGGTGGTCTTCACCTGCCCACCGACGGCGTCCTGCATCATGATCGCCGGATGGCCGGGCGCGCCGGGCTCGGTGATCAGATACGAGGCCCGCCCGTCATTGGTGGAATAGAAGGTGTAGGGCTCGCCCGGCGCATGGCTCGGTGGGGCGAGGTTGGGCTGGGCGGTGATCCGGTCGGCCTGCGCCTTGAAGTCGAGCTTGCAGTCGAGCTTCAGCGCCTCGGGCGCCGTGGCTTCGGGTTTCGGCGAACAGGCTGAGAGCGTGAGGAGAAGGAGGAGCGCAGCGGCCCGCCTCACGCCACCTCCACGCGGTAGCTTTCGATGACCGTGTTGGCGAGCAGCTTGTCGCACATCGCCTTCACTTCCGCCTCGGCGGCGGCCTTGTCGGCGGACTTGAGGTCGAACTCGATGGTCTTGCCGACGCGGACGTGCTCGACGCCGCCCCAGCCCAGGCCGTGCAGCGCCTGCTCGACCGCCTTGCCCTGGACGTCGAGGACGCCGGGCTTCAGGAACACATGAACTGTCGCCTTCATGCCTAGTGCAGGCCTCCTTGGATCACGGTGGGCATCTCCTTCATGATCCCGAGCCGGCGGGCGACCTCGGTGTAGCTCTCGATGACGTTGCCCAGGTCGCGGCGGAAGCGGTCCTTGTCCAGCTTCTCGTTGGTGGCGGTGTCCCAGAGGCGGCAGCTGTCGGGGCTGATCTCGTCGGCCAGGATGATACGGGAGAAGTCGTTCTCCCAGATGCGCCCGAACTCGATCTTGAAGTCCACCAGCGTGATGCCGACCGCCCCGAACATGCCGTTCAGGAAGTCGTTCACGCGCAGAGTCAGCGCCATGATGTCGTCGATCTCCTGGGTCGAGGCCCAGTTGAAGGCGGTGATGTGCTCTTCCGACACCATCGGGTCGTGCAGCTTGTCGTCCTTCAGGCAGAACTCGATGATCGAGCGCGGCAGGGTCTGGCCCTCGGGGATGCCGAGGCGCGTGGACAGCGAGCCGGCCGCCACGTTGCGGCAGATCACTTCCAGCGGAATGATCTCCACCTCGCGGATCAGCTGCTCGCGCAGGTTCAGCCGCTTGATGAAGTGGTTCTGGACGCCGATGGCGCCCAGCCGCGTCATGATGTGCTCGCTGATGCGGTTGTTGATGACGCCTTTGCCCTCCAGGACCGCCTTCTTCGTCGCGTCGAAGGCGGTCGTGTCGTCCTTGAAGTACTGGATCAGGGTGCCGGGCTCGGGCCCCTCGTACAGAATCTTGGCCTTGCCTTCGTAGATCTTCTTCCGGCGGGTCATAGCGAATGCCTTCTCCAAGGAGCGGGGCTATGCCGGCCGGGAGACGAAAAATCCGCGCGGCGGTGCTTCGCGCGCGGTTCCGACTCGGCGTCTCGCTCCATTTGAGGCGCGGCAAAATTAGCGGATGCGACCTTGCGGCGCAAACCCGAGCGCCGCGGCGGGCGGCGCAACGGCAAAGCTTGGAAAAACGCCGCATCCGAGGCGCGCCCGCCTTACGGTCTGTCACCTGTCGGCGCGCCGCCGGCTCCCGAAGAGCGATACAGGGGCCGTGATCGGCCCATATCAGGTGAAACCCTGTCACCTCTGCCTGCCGCCTTTCGATTGCGGCGGGTGGCGGGGCGGGATATGGGATCGCCCGTTCGAGCGGCTTTCCCCAGGACTTCCATGACCACCTTTGACGATCGTGAACAGGGCTTCGAGAAGAGGTTCGCGCTCGACCAGGAGCAGGAGTTCAAGGCCAGCGCCCGGCGCAACCGCGCCCTGGGCGAGTGGGCGGCTGCGCTGATGGGCCTCGCCGACAAGCACATCGCCGAGTACGCCCAGGCGGTGGTGAAGTCGGATTTCGAACAGCCCGGCGACGACGACGTGCTGCGCAAGGTCTTCGAGGACCTGAAGGGCGCCGGCGTGGCGATCACCGAGGGTGAGGTCCGCATGAAGATGGACGAGCTGCTCGCCCAGGCCCGCGAAGGCATCCGCGGCGGCGCCTAGCCCACCTTGAGCATCAGGCCTTCGCCGCCGCCAGGACCGGGCGGCTGATCTTCTTCGGCACGATCTGCGACCAGGCCTCGAGAACGAGGTCGGCGAGTTCGTCGGTGTCCAGGTGGTCGAGCTCGACGTAGCTCCAGAAGGCCGGCCCCATGGGGAATTTCTGGAAGGTCTCAGGCCGGACCTCGAACAGCAGGTCCTGGTGGCCACGGTCGAGCTTCATGACCGTGCGGTCGCGGAAGTGGCAGGCGAAGGTCTTCTTGCCCACGTTGAACCAGGGATCGCCCTTGTGGACGATCTCGCGGGCGCCCGGCAGCGCGAGGCTCAGCCGGCGGAGATCGTCGAGCGTGGCGATGCGACCGCCTCCGCCTGTTCCCCGAACACCCGAGCGAAGACCGCATCGACGTGCTTGAAGTGGTAGGCGAGGTCGAAGAGGTCGGCGAGTTCCGCGTCCGAGAGGGTGATCTCGGGATCGGCCTTCAGGAAGTCGAGGAAGTTCCCCTCGCCGCGCCAGACCTTCATGGCGTTGCGCTGGACGGCCGCGTAGCTGGCCTCGCGGCTCATGCCCTTCTGAGTGAGCGCCAGGAGGACCCGCTGGGAGTGGACCAGGCCGCCCAGGCGGTCGAGGTTCCTGGCCATGTTCTCCGGATAGATCACCAGACGCTCGACCACGCCGGCCAGGCGGCGCAGCGCGAAGTCGAGGTGGATGGTGGTGTCCGGCGCGATGCCGCGCTCGACCGACGAGTGGCTGATATCGCGCTCGTGCCAGAGCGTGACGTTTTCCAGCGCCGGAACCACGGCCGAGCGAACCAGGCGGGCCAGGCCCGTCAGGTTCTCGGTGAGGATCGGATTGCGCTTGTGCGGCATGGCGCTCGAGCCCTTCTGGCCCGGGTCGAACGGCTCCTCGGCCTCGAGGACCTCGGTGCGTTGCAGGTGGCGGATCTCGGTGGCCAGGCGTTCGATCGAACTGGCGACGACGGCCAGCGCCGCGAAATAGGCTGCGTGGCGGTCGCGCGGGATCACCTGGGTCGAGACCGGCTCGACCGCCAGGCCTAGCTTCTTCGCCACGTGGGCTTCCACCTCGGGCGGGATGTGGGCGAACGTGCCGATGGCGCCGGAGATGGCGCAGGTGGCGATCTCGAACTTCGCCATCGCCAGGCGCTCCTTGGCGCGCTGGAACTCGGCGTAGTGGCCGGCGAGCTTGAGGCCGAAGGTGGTCGGCTCGGCGTGGATGGCGTGGCTGCGCCCGACGGTCGGCGTGAAGCGGTGCTCGTAGGCGCGCTTCTTCAGTGCGGCCAGGACGAGGTCGACGTCCTCCAGCAAGAGGTCGGTGGCGCGGCTGAGCTGGACGGCGAGGGTGGTGTCGTTGACGTCGCTCGACGTCATGCCCTGGTGCAGGAAGCGCGCCTCGGGGCCGACGACCTCGGTGACGTGGGTCAGGAAGGCGATGACGTCGTGCTTCACCTCGCGCTCGATCTCGTCGATGCGCTCGGCGTCCCAGATCGCGTCCTTGCCCTTCTCCCAGATGACCCGGGCCGCTTCCTTCGGGATGATGCCGAGGTCGGCCATGGCGTCGGCCGCATGGGCTTCCACCTGGAACATGATCGAGAACCGCGTCTGGGGGCTCCAGATCTCGGCGGCTTCCTTGCGGGCGTAGCGAGGGATCATGCAGGGGGTATGTGGCCGCGTGGCCGCCGAAGTCAAATCCCGCAAAAAAGAAGGCCGCCCGCCGGGGGTCCGGCGGACGGCCAAAGGGTCCAAAGGGCCTGCGCTTATTGCGTGTAGGTAAGGCGCAGGTAGAAGAAGCGGCCCGGCGCGTCATAGGCGTTCGGGTCGTAGTTGTTCAGGCCGCAGGTGATGCACCCCGGCGGGTCCTTGTCGAACAGGTTGTTGACGCCGACGGCGACCTTGAACTGGTCGCGCCAGAAGTCCGGCGACCAGCGGAGCTGGGCGTCGACGTAGGTGCGGGCGTCCAGCTTGTTGGCGGCGCCGCTCTCCTCGACCGAGGAGATATACCGGACCGTGCCCGTGGCGCCCCAGTGGCCCTTCTCCCAGTCGAGATAGAAGTTCGACTTGGTCTTCGGATAGGCCTGGTCGGGGCTGCCCCGCTCGGTGCCCTCGCGGGTGATGTTGGCGAAGCCGGTCGATGTGGGCTGCTTCTCAGTGAACTCCAGCAGGAAGGTCGTGTTGGAGGTGACCGTGAAGCGGCCGTAGTCGGTGTCGGGCGAGGACCACAGCAGGTTCAGGTCGATCGCCCGGGTCTTGATGCCGCCGATGTTGATCAGCGGGTTGGAGATCGCCGAGATCGCGCCGGAGGACGTGCGGCTGATGGTGGCGCAGGAGAGCGCGTCGCCGGTGTTGGCGCAGCGGTCGAGGACGGTCTGGCCCGACAGCGCCTGGATGGCGTTGTCGAGGGTGATCTCGGTGTAGTTCACCTCGATCGAGCCGCCGGAGGCCCAGGACGCGGTCTTGAGCGCCGCCGGCTGCCACACGAAGCCCCAGTTCCAGGCCTCGCTGGTTTCCGGTCCGAGCGTCTTGTTGCCCGAGGTGATGACCGGCAGCTGCGGGTTGAGCTGGGTGTAGCTGCCGCTGGCCGGCACGCCGTGGGCGATGCAGTTGGCCTTGACGGTCGCGCTGACGCCGCTGGTGTTGAAGCTGGAGCAGGGGTCGTTCAGCTCCTGGTCGAAGCGCGAGGCCGAGCCGAACAGCTCGCCGATGGAGGGCGCTCGGAAACCTTGCCCCCACGAGCCGCGCAGCAGGACGTCCTCATGCGGCCGCCAGTTCAGGCCGGCCTTGTAGGTGGAGTCCCCGCCGGAGGTCGAATAGTCGAACCAGCGGCCCGCCAGAGAGGCGTCCAGGCGGTGGAAGAAGGGCTGGTCCTTGAGCAGCGGGATGCGCAGCTCGAGGTAGCCTTCCTTGACGTTGATCGCGCCCTTGGCCGGCTGGGCGGGGATGTCCGCCGACAGGCCCTCGGTGACGATCGGGTCGGGTTGGAAGAAGCCCTGGTTCTTGCGGTACTCGAGGCCGGCGGCGAAGGCGAGCGGCCCGGCCGGCAGCTGGAAGAGGTCGCCGGTCAAGTTGGCCGTGTAATCGGAAAGCTCCTGCTGGCTCGAATCGACCTGGGTGAAGCCGATGTAGTTCAGCATCCCGGGCGTGATGGTGCCGGCGCCGCCGAAGATATTCAGCGGGATGCAGGAGCCGGTGCAGCCCGAAAGCGGGCCCAGCGCCTGTTGGACGCGGGCGGCGTTGACGTTACCGGTGAAGGTCTGGGCGGCGTGGTTGCGGGCCCAGACGGCGTTCACGTCCCAGTGCCAGGTGTGGTCGCCCACCGACCAGTCGCCGTCGAGCGTGGCGTCGACGTTGAAGGTGTTGACGGTCTGCTCGTAGTGGCGGGGCCCGGCTTCCAAGAGGCGGCGGCCGACGAAGGAGTAGGTGCCGTTGGTCAGCGTGAAGCCGAAGGGGTTGTAGGGGTTGGTGGCGTCGATCGCGACCGTGTCGAGCAGGTTGCCGTTGCCGGCGTCGGGACCCACGAACAGGGGCAGCGGCGCGGCCTGGTTGGCCGAGCGGCGCTCGACGTAGCTGGCCTTGGCGCGGAACTTGATCGTGTCGGTCACGTCCTGGGTGACCTGGGTGAAGAAGCTTATCCGCTGCAGCGGAGTCTCGATGTAGTTGAACGGCTGGAAGTTGAAGCGGTCGGCGGTGGTGAAGGGCTTGTAGCTGCCGGCCGCGCCGAAGGGGTCGCTGGGCACGTAGGTCGGGCGCTGGCCGACCGCGAGCGCCTGCTTCAGCGTCATGTCGAGGTCCTGGCCCGTGTTCGGATCATGGACGATGACGCGCGCCAACGGCGTGCCCGACGAGCAGCCGCCGGCCAGGCACGAGGTGGCGTAGGGGTTCGGGAATCGCGAGATGTCGCGGTCGCCGGCCAACACCGGGTCCTGCTTGAAGTAGCCGCCGCCGAAGACGACGGCGGTGTGTTCCTGGTTCACGCCCCAGGAGAAGTTGTAGTCCTGGTCGAAGCCGTCGCCCTCGCCGTAGCCGCCGACCTGGGCCGAGGCCCAGAGGCCCTCCTGGTGCTTCTTGGTGATGATGTTGACCACGCCGGCGATGGCGTCGGAGCCGTAGATCGGCGAGGCGCCTTCCTGCAGCACTTCCATGCGCTGGATCATCGAGGACGGGATGGTGTTGAGGTCCACCGCGCCCGGCACGCCCGAGGCGGCCGCGCCCGGCACCCAGCGTAGGCCGTCGACCAGCACCAGCACGCGCCGCGAGGAGAGGTAGCGCAGGTCGATTTCCGCCGAGCCCGCGCCGACCCCGCCGCCGTCCGGCGGGTTGCCGAAGTTGCCGGAGTTGTTGAACTTCGAGTTCAGGCCGCCGCCGGCCGAGGGCAGGCGCTGCAGCACGTCGACGGTGGAGGTGAGGCCCGTCTTGGCGATGTCGGTCTGGTCGATCTGGACCACCGGCTGCACCTGCTCGAGCGGGCCCGAGCGGATCCGCGAGCCGGTGACCACGATCTCGCTGACCGCGGCGCCGGCGGTGGGCGCCGGGTCGGCCGCGTGGGCCACGCTGAAGGTTCCGCCTGCGGCGAGCGCGGTGGCGGCGAGAAGGGCCAGGCCCCGGATGTAAGGCTGCATTGAGGTCGCTCCAGATGTCGCGCGCGCGGCCCCGGCGTCCTCGGCGACACGTCGTCCGACAACGGAGGGTTTCGGCGGCGCTATTGCTGCGACGAAACGACGCTGAAATGGTTGCCAGAGTGCTAATTTGGTGTGGCCGAAATCCCGCAGTGGTTGAGCCAGATTGTTCCTTTCGTAACGTAAGGGTGTGGCCGCGCGGGCGCGCTGCAACCGCCAAGGCGCAACCGCGTTCGTTCAGGCAGGTCCGAGATCATATGAGAAGGCCTGGGCCTCCGCCCCCAGCGGAGGCCCAGGGGGGACGAGGTTAACACCCGCTGGGGTCGCGCAGGGCGCCCCGCCGCCTAAGCCTCCCCCCGATCACTGCGCGCCTTCGACAGCGCCTGCGTGAGGCCGATGGCGGCCAGGGCGAAGTGGACGGCGCCCCAGACGCCGAAGGCGTAGGCGATGATGATCCCCTGGCGCGTGCCCAGGACCAGGGCGCCGCCGCAGGCGGCCTTGGCGGCATCAGTGGCGTCCTTGGCCGCCTTGCCGCCCGGGCAGGCGGCCTGGAAGTCGGCCGGGTGGACGCCGCTCCAGCCGGCGAGCGCGTCCCAGAGGCCGGCGGCGTCGGGGTGGGCGAAGTGGAAGGCCGAGAGGTGGTCGATCACCATGCCGGCGAAGGGCGGGCCGAGGCCCAGGCCGATCAGGTTCAGGAAGAACAGCAGGATCGCCGTGGCGGTGGCGCGGCGGCGCACCGGCACCATGTTCTGGACCACCCCGAACGTCGGGCCGAGGTAGGTGTACGAGAAGAGCCCGGGCAGGAGCAGCAGGACCGCCGCCAGCTGCCAGGTCGAGGCCACGTAGATCGACACGATCATCGGATAGGCCACCGCACAGCCGATGGCCGGGACCAGGGCGTACCAGATCGGTGAGCGCTTCTGCAGACGGTCGGTGAGCGAGCCGCCGATGAGGGTGCCGATCCCCTGGCCGATGCCCGCGACCAGGCCGGTCATCAGGCCCACCGTGCCGTAGCTGAGGTGGAAGGCGCGGATGAAGTAGGGCGGCGCGAATTGGCCGCCGGCGTAGCCCGCGAACGAGACCAGCATGGCGCCCATCACCATGTTGAGCAGCGGCCACTTGCCGAAGAGGATGGCGATGACCCCGCCGATCTCGCGCAGCTCGCTGCCCAGCGTGGCGGGCGGTTTCGGGGGTTCGGCGACCGCGTCGGCAGCCTGAGCCGGTTCGGAATGGCCGCGCGGCGGCTCCTTGACCAGGAGCTTGATGGCGAGCGCCACCAGGACGCCCGGCAGCCCCACCAGCATGAAGGCCGTGCGCCAGGTGAAGTGGTCGAGGATCTGGCCGCCGATCACCGCGCCCAGCATCGAGCCCATCGGGATGCCGAAGGCGTAGACCGCCAGCGCCGAGGCGCGCCGCTGGGGCGGGAAGTAGTCGCTGATCAGCGAGTGGGCCGGCGGCGACAGGCCCGCCTCGCCGACGCCCACGCCGAAGCGGAAGAGGGCCAGCATGACGTAGTTGGTGGCGATGCCGCAGAGGCCAGTGAACACGCTCCAGATGACGATCGCGCCGGAGATGATGTTGACCCGGGAAAACCGCTCGGCGAAGCGCGCGAGCGGGATGCCGAGGAAGGTGTAGAGCAGCGCGAAATAGAGCCCGCCCAGGAGGCCCAGCTGGGTGTCGGTGAGCTTCAGATCCTCTTTGATCGCCTGGCCGATGGTGGCGATGATCGTGCGGTCGATGAAGTTGAAGGTGTAGGCGGTGACCAGCAGCGCCAGCACCAGGCGCTTGTAGTTCTCGGTGTAGACCGGCGCGTCGGCCCCAGAAGTGTGGCGCCCTGGCGCCGCGGCGACGGTGTCGGTCATGTGACTGCAGTTTCCCCCAGGCGTGCGCCCGGGCGTCATGGCCGCGGAGCGCTTGTTGGCGAGGACGTTAGCCGGGGTTTGGGGGCCGGGATAGGGCGGGCGGCGCGGCGGCCTAATCTTCGGGGTGCGGACGACTGCGTGCGCGAGCGGATCGCCGACGGCGCGAGATCACGGATTCGCCGCGGCGTCCGGTGAGGTCTCGGCCTGGGTCGCGGGCATCTGCCAGGGCCGACTTCATCCGAGCGCTACTTGCCCGGCTCGAGGGCGGGCGGCGGGCCGAAGAAGCCGGTGACGCGGCGGATCAGGCCATCGGGGCCCAGCTCGTAGAAGTCCTGCCCGGCCGCGTTCAGCGACCCGTCCGGCCGCATCAGCGACCAGCTCACGCGCATGGCGTTGTGGTGGACCTGCGGGGCGCTGCAGCGGAACTTCGAGCCCGGGTTGCTGCGCTGGAACTTCGCGATCTCGTCGCTGAGCGCGGCGCGGCCCGCGGCGTAGGTCGGCGTGGGATCGCTGTAGACGCCGTCCGGGGCGAGCACGCGCGCGAGCAGGCGGTCGCGTTCGGCCCGGTCCGGGGTGTTCCAGGCGGCGCAATGGCCCTGGACCGCCTCGGCCGGCGTAAGACCCGCCGCCTTGTCGGCGCCCGCCGCGGGCGCGGACGAGGCGAGGGCGGCGAGCAGGAGCACGCCTGCGGCGGCGGATCTGGACATGTTCGCTTTCGCTCCGGGCCGGGTCAGGAGACCATCTCCTCGCGGACCTGCTTGCGCGCCAGCCAGAACAGCAGCGAGCTGATCAGGCCGAAGGCGGTGGAGCCGATCAACGCCCAGCGGACGCCCTCGGCGGGGCCCATGTGGAAGCCCTTGTTGAGGATGTCGGAGACCGCGCCGATGACGAGCGCGCCCAGCACCAGCCCCAGGAAGTTGATGACGAAGAGCATGATCGAGGCGCTCATGGCCCGCATGCGCTGGGGCACCATGCCCTGGGCGCTGGCGTAGATCGGGCCGTACCAGAGCGTCCCGAGGAACGATGGAAAGGCGTAGAACGCGAGCGCCAGGGCCGTGTTGTCGGTCGTGTAGATCGTCACCGTGAAGGGGAACGAGACCAGCACCGCGATGGCCGGCAGGGAGGCGAAGATGCGCAGGTCGCGCGCGCCCCAGCGGTCGGCGATCTGGCCGCCCAGCCACGAACCGAACGTGCCGGCGACTCCGCCGACGATCCCCAGGGCGAGCCCGATGAAGGCGCCCTTCTTCATGCCGAACTGGGCGGCGAGGTGGGTCACTTCGGGGCCGTGCACGCGGTAGAAGAAGGCGGGCACGAAGGGGGCGTGGCCGTAGCCCAGGAAGCTGCGGATGCCCGCCCCGAAGGCCAGCCACCAGAACGCGCGCTTGGTGGCGAGATAGCGGAAGGTGTCGCCGAAGGTGGCCAGGCCGTCGGCGGAACTGGCGGCGGCCTTGCGGGCGGTGGCCTGCACGGCGGCGGCGACCCGCCTGCGCGGTTCCTTCAGCGTGAAGAGACAGAGGACGGCCAGGAGAAGGCCCGGCAAGGCGGCGACCACGAAGGCTTTGCGCCAGCCGAAGTAGTCGCTCATGGCCCCGCCGACCGCGAGACCCAGGAGCGCCCCCAGCGGCGTGCCCATGGAATAGAAGGCCAGCGCCGAGGCGCGCTTTTCCTTGGGCGTGTAGTCGGCGATGAGCGCGTGGCTGGTGGGCGTGCAGCCGGCCTCACCGATGCCGACGCCGGCGCGGGCGCCGACCAGCTGCACGAAGTTCTGCGCCAGCCCGGAAAGGCCGGTGAACGCGCTCCAGGCGGCCAGGCAGCTGGCGATGATGACGCTGCGGTTGTGGCGGTCGGCGGCGCGCGCGAGCGGGAAGCCCAGGAATGTGTAGACGATGCCGAAGGCGAAGCCGGAGAGCAGACCCACCTGCCAGTCGGCCAGGTGGAGATCGTTCTTGATCGGCTCGGCCAGGATGTTGATCACCTGGCGGTCGAGGAAGTTGACCACATAGACCAGCAGCAGGAGCCAGAGCACGTAGGTGCGGTAGGCGGGGGTGGCCGTGGCGTAGGTGACGACGGCGTCGTCCGACGGCATGGAGTCGCCCGCCAGCGCCTCGTCCGCGGGGACGGTGATTTCGGCCATGGCTCCTCCCAGCGGCTCTGTCGGCCGTCATTGGTGGAAGCGACCGTGGGGGATTTTCGAGGGGATGGGAAGCGGGCTGTCAGCCCGACTGGGCCGGCGGAGAGTTTAGCTGCCGTGACAGGCGGGGGCGGATGGCCTTAGGGGGCGGCCAGACTGTTGCGGAGGACATGATGGAACTGGTGATCGGCACCAAGGCGTGGTCGACATGGTCGCTGCGGGCCTGGGTCGCGCTCAAGACGACCGGCGCGCCGTTCACCGAGACGCTGATCCAGCTGCGCGAGGAGAACAACGTCTCGGCCGACCGCATCCTGGGCCACTCGCCGAGCGGGCTTGTGCCGTTCCTGAAGGACGGGGGCGTGGCGATCGGCGACTCGCTGGCGATCTGCGAATACCTGGCCGAGCGGTTCCCGGACGCGGGGCTGTGGCCGAAGGACGCAGCGGCGCGGGCCGCGGCGCGTGCGGCGGCGGCGGAGATGCACTCGGGGTTCGCGAGCCTGCGCAAGGAGTGCCCGATGGACCTCCACGCGGCGGCGCACGCGGCCGAGCTGTCCGCGGAGTCGGCCAAGGACGTCCGGCGCATCGTGGCCCTGTGGAACGACCTCCTGGCCCGCTTTGGCGGCCCCTGGCTGGGCGGCGCCGAGTGGGGGATCGCCGACGCCTTCTACACGCCGGTGGCGACACGGTTCCGCACCTATGGCGTGAGGCTCGGCGACCACGGCGACAAAGGCGCGGCGGCGGCCTATGGCGAGCGGCTGCTGGCGCGGCCGGAATTCCGGGCCTGGGAGGCCGACGCCTAAGCTCCGGCCACGGCGGACTCCTGAGGCGACGGGCCGAGCTTACCGTCACTGGAGAAGCAGCGCATACTTGCGGCGCGTGGGGGCGCTGGGGGCACACTGGCCTGACTGAACCCTGCGCCAATTGGAGTCGTCATTCCGACCTTGCCGCGCCGATACGCCATCGCCGAGACCTGGACGGGCCGGCTCAACACGCTTGGACGCTATGGGCTGGCCGTGGCCGTCGTGCTGGCCGCGACGATCGTGGCCGAGCTGCTGCACCGGGTGACCGGCTCGTCGCGGATCGGCGTCGCGTTCTCGGTGGCGGTGCTGGTGGTCTCCTACCTTGTGGGCTCGGGACCGGGCTACCTGGCCGCGGTCATCGCCTTCCCGATCTACAACTACTACGTCGGCAACGGGCAGTTCCGGCCCAGCCTCTATTCGGCCGAGGATTTCCTGGTGCTGGGCTCGTTCCCGGTGCTGGCCATGCTGATGGGCAACCTGACCGGGCGTGTGCGCGACGAGGCCAAGCGGGCGCAGGCGCGCGCGCTCACCACGGCCGTGCTGTTCGAGGCGATGCGCGAGTTCGCCGGCTCCGACGACGCCGCGGTGATCCGCGCCCGGCTGGCCGACCAGCTGGCGGCGGCGGCGCGGGGCCAGGCCTTCCTGCTGGACGGCGACGTCCTGTGCGTGGCCGGCGAGGGGCCGGACGGCGAGACCGACCCGCCGCCGATGGTGCTGTCGGCCTCGCGGGCGCTGGAGCTGGAGGCGGAGGGCGAGGCGCGCACCAGCGAGGCGGCGGGCTGGAGCACGCGGGCGCTGGCGGGCGGCGGCGTGGCCGGCTGGCGCGCGGATCCGCCGCTGGGCGAGGACGAGGAGAACCTGCTGCAGATCCTGGCCGACGCCGGGGCCGGCGCGATCGCCCGCGCCCGGCTGGCCGTGGCCAAGGCGGAGGCCGAGGCCCGCGCCAAGACCGAGGACCTGCGCAATGCGCTGCTGAGCTCGATCAGCCACGACCTGCGCACGCCGCTGGCCGCGGTGCTGGCTTCGGCCTCCAGCCTGCAGGAGTTCGGCGACCAGTTCGACTCCAAGACGCGCGCCGACCTGATCGCGACGATCCAGGAGGAGGCCGAGCGGCTGAACAACTTCGTCTCGAACCTGCTCAACATGACCCGCCTGGAGGCCGGCGCGCTGGCCGCGCAGAGCGCGGCGTTCGACCTGGCCGAGGTGGTGGAGCGCACGCGCAAGCGGTTCGAGCGCCTGCGCGGCCGTCGCTCGATCGACTGCGCGCTGGGCGAAGGCGCGAAGGCGGCGGTGGGCGATCCGGTGCTGTTCGAGGTGGCGCTGGCCAATGTGCTGGAGAACGCGGTCCGCTACAGCCCTGACGGCGGGACCATCACGGTGGCCAGCGTCTGGCGCGACGGACAGGTGGTGGTCGAGGTGGCCGACGACGGGCCGGGGGTGCCGAAAAGCGAGCTGCCGAAGCTGTTCGACAAGTTCTACCGCGGGACCGGCGCCAAGCGCATGCCGGGCACCGGACTGGGGCTCTCCATCGTCCGTGGCGTCATGCAGGGCATGGGCGGGGAAGCCGGCGCCGCGCTGCGCTCGGAACAGGGCGGCCTGGTAGTGTCATTGAGCCTGCCTGCGGCAGGGGGATGAGGGGACAAGGATGAGTTCGAACCGGCTACTGATCGTCGACGACGAGCCGCAGATCGTGCGCGCGCTCACGCCGGCGCTGGCCGCGGCGGGGTTCGAGGTGGTGAGCGCCACGAACGGCGAGCAGGCCATGAGCCTGCTCGCGGGCGATCCCAGCGATGTGGTGATCCTGGACCTGGGATTGCCGGACCTGGACGGCAAGGACGTGATCCTGCGGGTGCGCGAGTGGTCGGAGGCGCCGATCATCGTGCTGTCGGCGCGCGACCTGGAGAGCGAGAAGATCGCCGCCTTGGACGCGGGCGCCGACGACTTCGTCAACAAGCCGGTGGGCGTGGGCGAGCTGCTGGCGCGGATCCGCGCGGTGATGCGCGGGCGCGAGCGCCGCTTCTCGGCCCAGCCGCGCTTCCAGTTCGGCGAGCTGGAGATCAACTTCCCGGCCCGGCGCGTGATGGTGCAGGGCGAGGAGATCCGGCTGACGCCGCGCGAGTACCAGCTGCTGCGCATCCTGGCCGGCCACGCGGGCCAGGTGGTGACCCACAAGCAGATCATCATGGCGGTCTGGGGCGCCGATTCCAACGCCGACGCGCAGTTCGTCCGCGTGCTGATGGCGCAGCTGCGCCAGAAGCTGGAGGTCGATCCGGCGAGCCCGACCCTGCTGCTCACCGAACCCGGCATCGGCTATCGGCTGAGCTGCGACGACGAACCCTCCTAGCCGCGTCCGGACACGTCCGCGCCCTGTCCGGACAGCTTTGGCGTTGAGCCCCGGCCGGTCGGCGGCCACACCCGGCGGGCAGGCTGCGGGAACGCCTGCGTCGAGGGGACGCGAGACAGATGGCGGCGATCGAAGACACCGCGGGCGCGAAGCCCGGCTTCCTGCGCGAGGTGCGCGAGACGGCCGGGACCCTGGGCGCGGGCCTGGCGATCGCGCTGGCGTTGCGCGTGGTGGTGTTCCAGCCTTACACGATCCCCTCGTCGTCGATGGAGCCGGGGCTCGTGACCGGCGACTACATCGTGGTGTCGAAGTGGCCCTACGGCTGGAGCCGGGCCTCGATCCCGTTCAATCCGCCGTTGCCGGGCGGCCGCCTCTTCGGGCGCGACCCGGCCCGCGGCGACGTGGTGGTGTTCCGGCTGCCGCGCGATCCCTCCCAGGCCTACATCAAGCGCCTGATCGGCCTTCCCGGCGACCGGGTGCAAGTGGTCCAGGGCCAGGTGGTCGTGAACGGCAAGCCGCTGCCGCGCCGGTTCACGAACTGGGCCGAGGACCATGACGCGCCGGGCCGGATCGTGCCGCGCGGCGTGGAGACGGCCGCCAACGGTCGCCGCTACGTGACCTTCGAGGGCGCCTCGGACGGGGAGGGCGACAACACCGGCGTCTACGTCGTTCCGGCCGGCCACTACTTCATGATGGGCGACAACCGCGACAACTCGCTGGACAGCCGCTGGCCGCGGGCGGCGGGCGGGGTCGACTTCGTGCCAGCCGAGAACCTGGTAGGCCGGGCGGAGGCGATCGGGGTGTCGTGGAAGGAAGGCGCCTCGGTCTTCAAGCCCTGGACCTGGCTCAACCTGGACTGGGGCCGGTTCTTCCAGCGCGTGAGGTGAGCGTTCAGCGCCGCGGCAGGGCCGCGCGGAACTCGTCGAGGGTGATCTTGCCGTCGTGGTTGGCGTCGAGGCGGGCGAACTCGGCGGCGGTGATGACGTGGTCGCCGTTGAGGTCGAGGCGGTCGAACTCGGCGCGCAGGCTGGGGTGCGCGAGCGAGGGCACGGCGGCGGCGGCCATGGCGGTAGCCACGGCGGCGCCGGCGATCAGCCGCCAGGCGCGAGCGCCGGGCGCGGCGGCGCGGTTCCCGTCGACCTCGCCGTCGATGAACTGGCGCAGCGCCTCGCTGGCGGAGCGGCCCTCCTCGCGGCAGCGCGCCATGAAAGCGAGCTTGGTCGGATAGGGCAGGCGGATCTCGAGCGTCTCGCTCTTCTTCAGGCGGGGCGTCGCAGGCATGGGACCTCGCTGGAACGGCCGGCGCGGCGTTTGGGGCCGCGACAGAACCGGAGTTTGCCGCGCGACCATAGCAAAATCATGTCCGGACAGTTGCGGCCCGCGGCCGCAACGCCCAGTTGAAACAATCCTGTAACGGTCGCCAAATCCGAGCAAGTACTTATAAAGTCGGCATAATCCGGATCGCGACATTGCGCCACGCCGGCCGATTCCTGCTGAGGTGACACAGAGGTTAAGGCGTCCTTACCCGTGTGGGGGGCGTCATGTCTAAGCTTTCAGTGGTGCTTTGCGTTCACAACGAGGAACGGCGGCTGGGGCGCTGCCTGGAGGCGTTGGGCTTCGCCGACGAGATCGTGATCGTGCTGGATCGCTGCACCGACCGATCGCGGGCGATCGCCGAGGCGCATGGGGCGGTCGTGATCTCAGGCGTGTTCCCGCTGGAGGGCCATCGCCGCGAGGCGGGGCAGGCGGTGGCCAGCGGCGACTGGATTTTCGAACTGGACGCCGACGAGATCGTGGGCCCGGAACTGGCCGCGGAGCTCGTAGCGGCGGTCGCGGCGGATGACCCGGCGATCGGCTGGCGCAAGGTCCCGGTGGACAACTACGTCGGCGGTCGGCTGATCCGCCATGGCTGGGGTGGGGCGTTCGGCACGACGCTGGCGGCCCGGCTCTATCGGCGTGGCAGCAAGGTGTGGGGGATGGAGCGGGTGCATCCCGGCGTGGCGTTCGACGGCGCCGAGGGGCCGAAACTCACCGCGGCGATCCGCCACCAGTTCGGGGACAGCGTCTCCGACGTGATCGCCCGGCTGGACCGCTACAGCGACCTCAAGGCCCAGGACCTGCGCGAGCATGGCGGCAAGACGGGCGTGGCGGACAACGCGCGGCGCGGCGCCCAGAGGTTCCTGAAGTGCTATTTCAAGCGGGGCGGCTGGCGGGACGGCAGCTGGGGCCTGTTGATCTCGCTGATGGCCGGGCTCTATCCGCTGCTCTCGGCGCTGCGCGCTGAGCTCGATGCGGCGGCGATCGATAAGGCCGAGCCAGTCGAGGCGACCGACGCCGAGACCCTGGCGCGGGCGGCGTAAGGGCGAACGCGATGCGCCATCCGGGCCTTTGGCTGGAACTGCGGCGCTGGCGCGCGGCGGGGCGGCGCGCACGGCTGTGGTGGCGGGACGACGACGCGGCGGGCCCTTCGCCCAGCCTGGACCGGCTGCTGGCCGCAGCCGCGGCGAGCGACATCCCGCTGACCCTGGCGGTGATCCCGACCGGCGATATGGCGGGGCTGGCCAGGCGGCTGGCGCACGCGCCAGGGGTGCGCGTGGCGCAGCACGGCGTCGATCACACCAACCGGCGCCAGGGCCGTGAGGCCGGAGAGTTCCCGCACGACTGGCCTGTCGCCGAGGTGGCGACGGAGCTGCGGCGTGGCCGGAGCCTGATGGCCGGCCTGCCGGGGACGCTGGCGGCCTACGTTCCGCCCTGGAATGACGCCCATCCCGATCTGGCCGCGGCGCTG
>Ga0068865_100000226_pt1 | contig 31310 bp, 21 predicted proteins | sample KBSMisM12_FD_75293 | JGI IMG/M metagenome (GOLD analysis project Ga0068865, IMG submission 75293) | Miscanthus rhizosphere microbial communities from Kellogg Biological Station, Michigan, USA - KBS Miscanthus M1-2 | ecosystem: Host-associated > Plants > Roots > Rhizosphere > Soil ...
GGAAATTGGAAAGTAACGGAGTAAAGACACCAATTCTCAAGATTGTCTCCTGTGATGCGGCGCCGGCTCTCCTATCGCTTCGCCTTGAATGCCGGATCCATCGCCGCGATGTCCGCGCGATAACTGACGGTGTTTGCGGTCGGAAAGGCAGCCGGAGCTTTTTGCGTTACGCTCCCAGTTGCGGCCCATTCCGTTCCGCGCTGGAAGGTGGCGATGAAGCCGACACAACTGAGCGCCGCGATGTCGTGCCCGAGGGTCGTATGGAAGATGCGCCCTTTGCCATAGCTGAGCACCATCAGCATGGGCTCCTGGCGGCCGGTGCCTTGATTGCCCGGATCCGAATACGCAGTCGCGAGAACCGTCATGTTCTCGCCGGGGCCACGAAGATTCGCATACAGCTCGTCGCCGACATGCATCCACACTTTGGGTAAACCCTTCAGAATGGGGTGTTCTGGTTCACTTGCGGATACAGCAAAAGGAAAGCGCTGCCCATGCGATCCCGCCGGTCCCGGCGTCTGGTCCGCGGTCAGTTTCCCATCCCTGAGGTACCAAAGAGGGCCGGATTTCTCGTTGCGCCCACGCCATCCGCCTATGCCGATCATTTCGTTGAAGGCCCGCCATTGAGGAAACGCGTTATCGGCCGCATGAACCGACACTACCCCGCCGCCGTTCTTCACGTAGCTTTCGAATGACGCTCGCAGATCCGCGGGCCAATCCGGACCATCGTAGTTGAGAACAATCGCCCGGTACTTACTGAAATCCGGATGAAAACCGGAGAAGTCGCCGTTCGAAGGAGGCGCGGTAACTACCTCGATCTGAAACAGCCCAGCCTCTTGCAGTTCTTTCTGGAGGACCGGAGTAATGTGGCTCCAGTCGTGGTATATCCCGCCGCTCTGCCCATCCAGAATCATAACGCGAATGGGATCCGCGGCTTTTGCGGAATTCGCCAGCGCCAGCATCGTCGCAAAGCTCAGGAGTACTGCCACCGTCTTGCTCATCGCATGGTCTCCTCGGCTATATGGCACCGGTTCCAGAAAGTTTAGCGAAGAAGGCTTTCGAGCGCAAGCCTGAACGCGACGATCGAGTGGAGCCGCGGACACCCTCTAGAAAACGTACTTGAGCGCGAACTGCATCTGCCGCATGGAGCCGGTGGTCGAACTGATCGTGCCAAAGGCCGGGCTGCTGAAATTAGTGTTCGGGAATCCCCACACCGGATGATTCAGAAGATTGTAGGCTTCCCAACGGAATTGTAGTTCGTGACCCTCCCACGGCATGCGGAAATTCTTTTGCACTTTCGAGTCCAGAGAGAATCCGGCCGGCCCCAGGATGGAGTTCCGGCCCGCGTTGCCAAACTGGAAGTTCGGCTGTAGAACAAACGCGGCAGTGTTGAACCATTTTTCCGTGGTGGCCGTATTCAGGCTCACCTTTTGACCGGTGGCGTCCGGGCGATCGGTATTGATGTTGGTGTTGGCGCGGTTCACGCCGGCGGACGGATTGATCGGGAATCCGGCACGCCAAGTCGTGATGCCTCCCACCTGCCATCCGCCCGCAATGGCCTCCAGGACGCCGTTTTTGATCCCAAACTTTCGCCGTTCCCCAAAAGGCAGATCGTAAAGGCCGGAAAGCACCAGCCGATGGCGATTGTCGAACGCCGACAATCCACGGTCGCAAAGCATGCATCTTCCATCCTGCGAAAACAGCGAATCACTATTCGACGTGCGGATTCCGCTGGTGGTGTCGATCGTCTTGGACCACGTGTAGGAGACCAGGGCAGTCACACCGTTGGAGTAGCGTTTTGTCAGGAGTAGCGTTTTGTCAGCTTGCTTCCCAGGGAGTTGTAGTTGCCGCGCCCGCCGTTATCCACCGACACCAGCAGTCCCCAGTTCGGATAGGGAGACCGGCTGGCAATCGTGCCCGGACCGGGCACCGCGGCGCTGACGCCTCGATACGATTCCAGGTGACGGCTGACGGATCCCAGGTAGCCCACCTCCAAGGTCAGATCGCGGGCGATTTCGTGCTCCACGTTCAGCAGCCACTGCGCCGAGTAGGGCGTACGACGATCAAACTTGTTCGAGAAAGCCTGTGGCGTGAGGATATTCGCCACGGAGCCAACCAAGGCTGATGCCCCGTTGTCCCAGGTTTCACGGGGAAGTGAGGGATTGTCATCATTCCTCGTCCGTCCCGCCGCATTGCGCGCGACGTCGAATCGCGGATTGCCTTGGTCCTGGTTGTAGAACATGCCGATACCGGTGCGAATGGACCACTTGGGGTTCGGACTCCAAGCGAGTCCCAGCCGCGGCGCGAAATCGTTGTTATCCCGATTCACCAGGCGGTTGCCGAGGCGTCCATCCTGGACCAGCGGGATATTGGGCCATCTAACACGCAGGCCGGCGTATGGATCACCGGTACCCTTTCCCTGGCGTAGGAACACGGGATAACGGCTCTGGTCCGCCACGTTCGGTGTATTGTCGAAGGCGTTGAAAAAGACCGTCACCAGGTTGCCTGAAATGTCTTCCCACGGAGGAGTATTCTCATACCGCAGACCCACCGATAGGGTAAAAGCTGGCGTTATCTTCCAGCTGTCGTCCAGGTATAGAGCAAAACTGGTGGCGCGGAATTGGGCGGCTGCAATTTGCGCGGCTACTTCCGTCAACGTCACGTTCCCCAACAGGAAGGATGCGAACGCATCGCCCTGCAGTGGGAGGCCGGAGCCGGCAGTGAGCGCTCTGGGGTCTTGCGTGGGCGTTACGGTGAACCCAAAACTGCCCCGGCCAAACTGATTGCCTACTTGTTTGAACTGGTCTTTCCGGATCTCGCCTCCGAACCGGATGGAATGCTTCCCTTTGATGATGGAGGTATTGTTTAGGAACTGCAGGGTGCTGTTCTTGTTCTCAAAAGGCCCATCAGTGCTATCTCCGATGCCCGTGTAGTTGGCGATGCCGACGGCCGGAATCCCCCACGAAACCGGGTCTCCGCCCTTTAATCCGGGAATATTCAGCTCGTCGACCACATCGCGCTGGAAGGCCAGGAGAGTGCCGACCGAGTTGTAGAATCGCGTGTAGCCGAAGCGCGTTTCGTTGACCACGCTGGGCGAGAGGATGCGGGTGTTGGATCCCATGTACTGCTCCAGGTTAGTGATGAGCTTGCCGCCGTCCTGGGTTAACCCCGGCGTGGATTCGTTTTCGTCGGCCCAACTATAGCGGCCGGTCCATGTGGATTTCGCCGACTCCACGTAGTCCAAACGCAAGATAAACTGATCGCGGTTTTGCGGCCGTGACAGCGCCTGAGTGAAGTTGTTGGTGACGCCAGCGAGCGCGGGCTTTCTGTAGAATTCCAAGAGCTTTTGCGAAGTAGAATGCACCCTGGCGATCGGAATGATATTGCCCAGAAATGGGCTGCCGGTGAGTGTTCCATCTGGAAGCGTAGCGCGGGTGAGTGGATCGTAAATCAGTTTGGACGAGCTCGAGAAGTCGCCCGTTTGGAACGCCGCGGGAGCCAGGGAGAACAGTCCGCTGTTACTCCCTCGTTTCCGGAAGCTTTCGTAGTTTCCCATGAAAAAGAGTTTGTCCTTTCCGTTGAAGAACTTTGGAATCCGCACCGGGCCGCCCAGCGTGAATCCGTATTGAAGGGGTCCTTCGAAGGCCGCAAGGCAGTAAATGCGTACTGGGAGGCATCCAGTTTGTCATTCCGCAGGAACTCGAATAGCGTGCCGTGATATTGGTTAGTTCCGGATTTGGTGAGTACGTTGATCTGTGTGGTTTCACGCCCGAACTCAGCCGGGTACACCCCGGTTTGCACTTTAAATTCCTGCAGCGCATCGACCGAGGGCAGGACCACGATGGTATTGAAGTTCGGGTCCGTATTCTCGACTCCGTCCAGCGTGTAGTGATTGAAGTTGGTCCGCTGGCCGGCTACCGAGATGGTTGTCGCCGCGCGGATTCCACCCTGGCGGGCCGTCGCTTGCCCCTGGACGGAAAAGCCCGCCGACACGTTCGGCGCCAAAGAAACCAACTGGAGGTAGTTTCGGCCGTTCAGGGGCAAATCCGTGATCCGCTTGTTCTCGATTACCGTGCCGACGGTCGCGTTTTCCGTGACGATTGTCGACCCGCCGGCTCTTACTTCCACGGATTCAGAAACCTGGCCCACCTCTAACCGGAAATCGAGGCGGGCATTCTGCTGAACCTGAATTTGGATCTGATTCTGCACCACCATCTTGAAGCCTGCCTTCTCCGCCTTCAGGTTGTCGGTTCCAGGAGGAAGAGTGGGGAATGAATAAGCACCCACTTCATTCGTGAAAACGGTACGGGCCGCGTTTGTTTCCGCATTGACCAGGCTGATAGCAGCCCCGGGAATAGCGGCACCACTCTGGTCCATGGCTTCGCCGGCAATCGACCCGGAGGTCTGGCCGAAGCGCCTGGAAGCGCGCAGAGAATACATCCCCCCAGGAATAGTCGTGTTCTCATTGAATCGACCCCCATCTTTGTGGTGCTCCTTTCAGCGGCTCTTCGAGCCATGACCGGCAGAATCTGACACTGGCGCTGGGCCGTATGGAACCGGTTCCATAGAGTCTACTGGAGAGGCCCTGAATGCGCAAGCCGAACTTTGCGGAAAGCCGGAAACGCTTCCATTTTAAATACACGACCACAAACTGAATGTTCTCAATACGGCGCAACTGCAGCCCTGACGGGTGAAAGCATGCTGGCCGCGAATTTAGGCTTGACACGCCGGAGTGCGTGACGTATAGTTTTCTGCAAGCGATTTCATTTCTTCAGACACCACGCCAGTTGGGGAGTTTGTACATGCGGACTAGGCTGTTCGCAATCATAGAAGCGGTGATTCTTGCGCCCGGGCAGCTTTCCCAAGCTGCTGGTGCAAACCCGCCGTCATCATCTCGGAAGACCATAGACTTAAGCTCCACCGTCACCAATACACGACCCAAAGCAGTTCGCTTTGAAGGACGTGTCTAACAAAAGGGGAACCATTATGAAAACGCTGCTATTCGCGCTAATATTGGCGCTCATCGCCGGTTCGGCCGCCGCGCAAACATTCGGGGAAATCACCGGCCGCGTCAACGACCCTTCGGGCGCAGCCGTTCCGGGAGCGGCTATCAGCGTCACCAACGTCGCCACCAACGCTGTCCGTCAAACCCTAACGGCGGATTCAGGCACTTACGCATTTCCGTCACTGCCGCCGGGAACCTATCGCGTGCGAATGGAGCACGCCGGATTCAAGGCTTCGACCAGCGACAATATTGACGTTCAGGTGCAACAGTCGGTCCGGCTGGATGCAACGCTGCAGCTCGGCCAGGTTTCAGAAACGGTGGAGGTGGCGGCACACACCGATCTGCTGCAAGCTGAAAACGCCACCCTCGGCGCGGTGGTGGAAAACAAGATGATCGCGGAGCTGCCGTTGAACGGGCGCCAGTACCTGAACCTCGTGGCGCTGGCTCCCAACGTGAATACGCTCTCACCATCCGCGGGCCAAGCTGGTTCGCGCCAGGGTGGCGATCGCGCTAACCAGGCGATTTCGACGGGCGGCCAGCGCATCATGTTTGACTACTACACGCTGGACGGCGTGAACAATACCGATCCCAACTTCAATACTTACGTCGTTCTTCCCTCGATCGACGCCATCCAGGAGTTCAAGGTCCAAATCGGCGTCTACCCGGCGGAGTTCGGACATCAGAGTACGCAGGTCAACGTGCTGACAAAGTCGGGCGGCAACGCCTATCACGGCGCGCTGTTCGAGTTCTTGCGCAACAACAAAATCGATGCGCAGAACTACGCTTTTAGTCCGGCACAACACGTTCCGACGACGCCGTTCAAATGGAACGATTACGGTTTTGAATTGGACGGACCAGTCCGCATTCCCAAGCTGTTCAATGGGCGCGACAGGCTGTTCTTCATGGCCAACTACGAGGCGTTGCGCCGCCGCCAGAGCGGCCCGGCCAACTATACGCTGCCGACTCAGGCGATGCTCAACGGCGACTTCAGTAGCCTGACCGCCAAAATCTACGATCCCGCGAACAACAAGATCCAGTTTGTGAACAACATCATTCCCACCACCCGACTGGATCCGGTCTCGCTGAGATTGCTCAAGTACTATCCCGCGGCGCAAACGTCCGCACTGATTAACAACTATACGCAATTCAACTCGTCCCCGCAGAACCGAGACGGATTGGTGACGCGCATGGATTTTGCGGAATCGTCGAAATCGCAATGGTCAGGGCGCTACAGCTGGGGCGATGAAAACCAGGCAACAGCAGGACTGTCCTTGACCGGATCGAAGCTTCTCACCAACTACGAGCAGTATGCGGTCTCCAACACGCGCATACTGACGCCCAACCTTGTGAACGAGGCTCGTTATGGTTACACCCGTTTCTTCAACTCGATTGGCCGTGCGGCGGCGTTCGATCAGGACATTGTCGGTCAGGTTGCGATCCCCGGCTTGAAGAGCGGCGATCCAGTGACGTGGGGAATCCCGCAAGTCAACTTCGCCGGCACCAGCTTCAGCGGACTGGGCGATGACACCGAGGGCCCTTACGCCAACGATAACAACACGATGCAATTGCTCGAAAAGCTTTCCTGGATCAAGGGAAAGCACACCTTCCGGGTTGGATTTGAATACAACCGGCAGAATTACAACCAGGTAGGGAACCAGTTCTCCCGTGGCCAGTTCAATTTCCAGGCCAACTCGACGCAAGACGCGAGCAGGACTGGTGGCAATGCGTTGGCCGAATTCCTGTTAGGCAACCCGTTCAGTGCAACCACAGCCGTGGCCATCGCCAACGCCAAGTTCCAGCGCAACTCGGAATCGGCGTTCATTGATGACACCTGGAAGGTCACACCCAAGCTGACCTTGTCGTTGGGTCTGCGCTATGAGCTGACGCCGCCGTTCACCAATACCTTGGGTGATTACTTTACAGTTGCCGTCCCGAAGATCACCTTCGACGCGAACACTCCCGCGTCCGACTACCCGTACTTTGTCCGGCAGGGCACCTGCACCGATCCGTACGCCGGGCTGAACATCCGCTGGACCAGCACCAAGGCGGTTTGTAACAACGGACTACTGGACGACAACCTGCTGCAGACCAAGCACAAGAACTTCGCGCCACGCCTCGGTATTGCCTATTCGCCGGATTCAAAGACGGTGATCCGCGCGGGATTCGGAGTCTTCTATAACCAGGACACCGGTAACGCGATGTACTTCGACATGGCGCGTAACATCGCCGCACGCATTACCCTGAATGCCGATCCAGGCACTGCGAGCCTAACCTGGGCCAATGCGGTCGCGGGCGGAAACGGCGCGCTAGCGCAGGTGCCGCCGCCCTACGCTTACGTCGCCGCATACGATCACGCCACCTCCTACACCACGCAGTATCTGCTCAATCTTCAGCGGCAATTTGGAAAGGATTGGGTGATCGAGCTGGGCTACCTGGGATCGGAAAGCCATCACCTCTACGGCTTCCAGAACCTCAACCAGGCAACTCCGGGCACGGTGGGCAACATCGCCTCCCGCACATCCTTCAAGAACTACGGCGTGATTCAGTACGTGAGTGATGGATTGAATGCTGCGTACAACTCGGGGTCGATCAAAGCGACCCGCCGGTTTAGCCAGGGTTTGAGCTTCATTTCCTCCTACACCTTCTCGAAGTCGATGGATCAGGGCAGCGGTATCCGAAATCAGGGCTTCGATACGCTGTTCCCGCAGGACAACCGGTGCATCAGTTGCGAGCATGCGCTATCCGCATTCGACACTCGCCATCGCTTCATCCTCGGCGGCAGCTACGAACTTCCCGTCGGCAAAGGCAAAGCGCTGAACATCGGGAATTCCGTATTGGATACCATCGTCGGCGGCTGGCAAACCAGCGGGTCGTTCACACTGCAAAGCGGCGTGCCGCAAACACTCACTATCGGCCAGGACAACGCCAGCACCGGCAACCAGGGTACGGACCGGCCGAGCTACACGGGAATTGGGGATGGCTACGCGGCCACCCTGACGCCGTCCCGTTGGTACGATCCGGCTTCCTTTGTCAAGTCTCCGATAGGAACGTTCGGAAATGTCGGCAGAAACACCATGATTACGCCGCATTTTCGCGCGCTCGATTTCTCAATTCACAAAAACTTCCGGATGCCCTGGGAAGGGCATTCACTGCAATTCCGGGCCGAGGCCTTTAATGTACTGAATCATCCGTCCTGGGGAGCGCCGGGTGGGAACATCTCGTCGAGCAACTTCGGCGTGATCAGCAATACCGCGATTCCGATGCGGCAAATGCAAATGGGGCTGAAGTACTCCTTCTAACAGCCTTATCCGCGACGTTCTGGGCGGTGGAAAGCGTGGAAACCTGAGGTTAGGCTTCCATAGCTCTCCACCGCCTTTTTACTTTCGGGATTGAGGATCCAGCTTCCAGTGCGCGGCAATCACCTTCAGCTCATCCGCGGTCAAGTAGGTGACGGCGCCATGCTTCGGTCTGGTGAAATTGGTCCCCTTCATGACACCTTCGTTGAAGTGGCCGAGGTCCTTGTAGGTCACGAAGTCCGTGGTTTCGCTGAAGCCCATGTTGTTGGGGCGGGCGCCGTAGACATCGTACATCAGCACGGAAGTGTTGGTCCCCAGCCGCTTGAAGAGATTGGGCGCTTCCGTAGCAACCGTCTCCGGATCGATCCGCTGCGGGTCGAACGTATATCCCTGGTTAACCCTGCTGGAGACACCGTGCTTCACCGTGGCCTGCGACACGTAATAGATGTGGAACCGATCGCCCACCTTGGTGATATCGCCGTCAATACCCGGCACGTCCGCCAGTGGTAAGGGTTTGGTCTCCAATTTTGTGAAGGCATCGTTCGCGTAGGCGTAGTAAAGGCTTGTTTTTTGGTTGAGGCGAATGGTGAAATACACCATCATCTTCCCCGCCTGCTCGTCATAGATCGTCTCGGGAGCCCATGCAGTTCCGATGTCGCCGAGCTCGGGGAACGCTTTGTCCACCCGGAAATCCGAGTGCGTCCACTGGATCAGATCCCATGACTTCAGCAGGACCAGCGCCCGGTTATTCCCCCAGCCATACTGTTCCTCGGGGCGCTCCCATTGGGTTGTCCGAACGCCGGCGCGCTGTCCATAGATATGCAGGTCGGTCATGGCCAGATAGAAGGCGCCGTCGGGTCCTCGTGCGATGTGGGGATCGCGCACGCCCTTTTGCTCGGCCAGCCGCTTGCCATCAAAAATGGGTTCGCCGCCATTGACGTCGGTGAATGTGTACCCGTCCCGGCTGATCGCAAAGTATGCGGAGTGGGTCTCGTCCTTGAAATACACCATGAGGTACCCGGCCATGTCCCGTTCCTCGAGTCTCCTGGCGCCTTTGGGCTTCTCGATGCTTGGGGAAATGACGATGCCTGGCGGCGTCTGCCCGAACAGCCGGGTCCCGGCACATAGGCTTACACCGCCCAGCGCAACCTGCATGATCTCGCGCCGGTCGTATCGAACCGTCATTGGGCCTTCTTGGGATCGTTGAAGGACTGTTCCACCTTATCGTGGACATCGGAAGAGAAAGCGTGGTCCCGCCAGAGCCACCGCATGATGTCGGGGAAAACCGCCTTCAGCATTCCGTGGCCGTGCCGTTGCATACCCCACATGTAGTTCAGATCGTAGCCCTTCTCCTCGAGCGCCTGCTGCAGCCGGACGTTCTGGTAAAACCAGTCGCGCGTCTCATCGTACTTGCCATCGGCGCGCAGGCCCCGATTATCATTGCGGCCGTCCAGGAGGAACACGCGTAGCGGCTTTTTTTCGCTTTTGCGGACGATTTCCGGATAAACATTCCCGCCGCGCAGGTTTACGAAACTGCCGACGTTGCTCAAGACCTTACGGAAGTGGTCCGGACGTTCCCACGCCACCGTGAACCCCGCGATTGCTCCTGAACTTGTTCCACCGATGCCGTGGCGCGCGGGATCGTTCGAGATGTTGTAGTCCTTGTACAGTACGGGAAGCAGTTCATCGACAATGACCCGTGCGTAGCGATCATCCAGAGTGTTGTATTCGGTGGGACGGTTCGTGGTGCGGTCGCCCCACTCCTTCAAGTCTGGCTCGGGTTGATCGGGACGCCGGCCGGGGTTGATAAAGACCCCGATCATGACCGGAAGCTCACGCCGGTAAATCAGATTATCCATGACCACTTGTGCCCGGATATCCCCGTCCATCGCCATGAAGGCCTGCCCATCGTTGTAAATCATTAGGCTGGCGGGGACGGACGGATCGTATTGAGCCGGAACGTACACCCAGTAGGTGTGCTGTGTACCCGGATACGCCTGGCTGGGTAAGTAGAACGGGCCTTTGACCTGGCCGCGTGGAACACCAGCCATTACGGCTGAATCGGAAGAGGGTTGATAGTAAGTGTTTGGATCAGGTTCCGCGGGAGTTTGGGCCAGGGCCAAGAGCGAGATTGCAACCAGCAGTGTGAGCTTCATAGTTTTGATAGACAGGGTCTCGCCAGATGATAGCGCTTACATTTCTGGCCCGCAAGACCCATCGTTGCGCGCCGATTTCTGCTATTTCTTAGTGCGCTCTTTCGCCAGTGCCGCCAGGAAACTCGCCTCCATCCGAGCGACTGCCGCTCGGTAGCCAGCCGGATCCACGAAGCGCTCGGGTTGGTAACGGTCGCCGGATTGATATTTCCTGTGCAGATCGAATTGCCCCGCGTGCGATGCCAGAAAGATGTCAATGTCGAGGGCCTTTTGGTCCCGGAATGTCTTGCGGTAGGCGGCTTCGATGTCCGGAAATCCGGGCATGCCGGTGACGGTCACGCCATCATTGATGGATCCCATGCTCATGATGCCAACCCGGTACGTCTTTTCGTTTTCCTGCACCGTAGTTGTGAAACTGGTGGCCCCTTTCGTGTGTCCAGGATGGAGGTGCGCGGTGAGCGTCGTGCCTCCCAACGTGATTTTCTCGCCATCCGCAAGAGTGCGATCCACGGGCGCCGATTCGAAGTATGCTTTAGGGCTGTTGCCGAACAAGAAATCCGACTTGCCCCCGCTTTGAAACAGCTCCGCATCGGCCCGCGACACAACGATCTTCGCGTTGGTGCGCTTTTTGAGTTCCGCCAGCCCGGCAACATGATCGAAGTGCGCGTGCGTGGCCAGGAGAAGTTTCACATCGCTCATCTTGAGGCCGAGCGCCTCGATACCCTGCACGATCTGCGGGACCGTTTCACGTAAGCCGCTGTTAATCAGGATGTGCCCTTCCGGCGTCGTGATCAGGTAGCTGGAGAGATCCCAGGTGCCTACCCAGTAGATGTTGCCGATCACGCGAAACGGGGAGAATGGCTTCACCCAATCCGGATCGAAGGGCACATCGATAGGCTGCTGCGCTGCAACGATACCGGGTATTATTAGCAGCATTGCTGCGGTGGCTAGTTTCAAGGCTATCCTTTCGCCTGTCTCGTGGGTCTATGTCGTGGAAAACCGATAGACCGTGGTCGTTCGATAGGTATCGCCGGGCCTCAAAACCGTGGACGGGAATGCGGGCTTGTTTGGAGAATCGGGGAAGTGCTGCGTTTCCATGCAAAACGCAGAGCGTTTGGCATACACGCGGCCTTTTCCCTTGAGCGTACCGTCGAGAAAGTTTCCAGTGTAGAACTGCAGGCCCGGCTCTGTCGTGAGTACCTCCAGGACCCGGCCGGATTTGGAATCGGTAACCCTTGCGGCGGTTTCCAGGCCCGGCCCGGTGCGATTCAGCACCCAGTTATGGTCGTATCCCTGGCCAAAAATTAGCTGCTTGTCTTTCTGCTCGATACGCTCCCCGATGGCCTTCGCCGTTAGAAAGTCAAAGGGAGTCCCCGCAACGCTCTTCAACTCGCCCGTAGGGATCAGCCCCTTGTCTACCGGCGTAAACCGGTCAGCGTGGATCATCACCTGATGTCCAAGGATGTCGCCCTCTCCAGCCAGGTTGAAGTAGCTGTGATTGGTCAGGTTCACCACCGTTTCCTTGTCCGTCGTGGCCGAATACTCGATTCGCAATTCGTTCGCGTCGGTGAGTGTATAGGTCACGGTCGCCGACAGGTTGCCGGGGTATCCCTCTTCTCCGTCCTTGCTCAAGTAGGAGAGTTCGAGACTTTGCGGCGAGAGAGGTTTCGCGCTCCAGACGCGTTTGTCGAAGCCCCGTGTACCGCCGTGGAGATGATTCGCACCATTGTTCTTCGCCAGCTGATACTCCATTCCGCCCAAGGAAAACCGGCCGGCTCCGATGCGATTCCCGTAGCGCCCAATGATCGCCCCGAAGTAGGGAGGCGGAGTGAGATAACCCTCCAGGTTGTCGAATCCAGCCACGACATCGCCCAACGCTCCCGAGCGATCCGGGACCTTGAGGGAGACGACCACGCCTCCGTACGTCATGATCCTGGCTTCAGAGCCCTTTGCATTCATGAGAGTGTACAATTCCACGGGTTGGCCTTCGGGGGTATTACCCCACGAGATCTTCGTGCTTGCGGCCGGAACTGCCGGCACTTCCCGCGAGGAACAGCCAAACAGTGCCATCGCGAGCGCAAGCATGGATATGCGGAGAGTCCTAGCGCTTGACTTGTCCATAGTATGCCTTCGCTCCATGTTTCCTGAAGAAATGTTTGTCCAGAAGCGCCTGTGAGATCGGCGCGGCGTCGGGGTTCACTGCGAGCGTGTGAAGAGCGGTTTGCGCGATCTCTTCCAGCACCACGGCGTTGTGAGCCGCTTCGGCCACGGATACACCCCACGTAAACGGCGCGTGTCCCGCCACCAGGACGGCCGGCATCTCCCGGGGATCCATCCCCTGGAATCGTCGCACGATGGCGTGCCCGGTGTTGGTTTCGTAGGCTTCTTCGATTTCGGACTCCTGCAAGCAGTCCGTGACCGGGATGGGTCCGTAGAAATAGTCAGCATGAGTCGTCCCTAAGCATGGAATCGGCCGTGCCGCTTGGGCCCACACCGTCGCATTCCGGGAATGGGTGTGCACTACGCCCCCGATCGCAGGGAAGGCCTGGTACAGGATCAGGTGAGTCGCGAGATCCGAGGAAGGCCGCAGCGTACCTTCCACAGTTTTCCCATCCAGGTCGACCAAGGTGATATCGGACGGCGTCATTTTCTCGTAGGGCACGCCGCTGGGCTTGATCGCGACGAGGCCCTGGGCCCGGTCGATGCCGCTGGCATTGCCGAATGTGTAGAGCACCAGCCCGCGCCGCACCAGCTCGAGGTTGGCTTCCAGAACCTCTTCCCGCAGAGCGTCGAACATCATGACACGCGCCTCGAGGCCGAAGCAATTCTGCGCAGGGAGGGCAACACATCGCCCACATCCAACTTCCCCGCCCCATTTTGACCGAAACCAAAATAGAGCTTCTTGTAGATCTTGAACAACTCCTCATAGAGGGAAGCTTCCCGGGGATCGGGCTGCACAATGCGGTACCGGGGGCAAAGCCTGGCCTGCGCTTCCTCGATGCTGGCAAATTCTCCCGCGGCTAGCAGCGCGAAGATGGCCGCACCCAGGCTCGTGACTTCCGTCTCCGGGACCAGCACAGGCTTGTTGAAGACGTTGGCGTAAACGCGATTCAGAACTTGATTTTTTTGAGGAATACCGCCGCCGTTGATGACGCGATCGATCGGGACCCCGTGTTCCTGCATGCGTTCGAGGATGATGCGCGTGTGAAAAGCGGTCCCTTCGATTGCGGCGAAAAGCTCGTCCGCGGCGGTGTGGATCAGATTCCAACCCAGCGTAATGCCGCCCAATTCGGGGTTCACCAAGACCGTCCGGTCTCCGTTATCCCAGGTCAATCGCAGCAGCCCGGTCTGTCCGGCGCGGTAGTTCTCGAGACCTTGCGAGAGCGCTTCGACGCTGGTTCCGGCTCGGCGCGCGATCGCCTCGAAGATATCGCCGGTCGCCGAGAGACCCGCCTCGATGCCCGTCAGCTTGGGGTGGACGGAACCTTGCACAACTCCGCAAACACCGGGAATCAGGCTCACGTTCTCCGCCACCGCGATGATGCAAGTAGAGGTTCCCACTACGTTCACAACGTCGCCGGGGCGCACTCCCGCACCAATGGCATCCCAGTGGGCATCGAACGCGCCTACCGGAATCGGAATCCCGGGGTGCAGGCCCAGAGTCGCGGCCCATGCAGGCGTCAAGTATCCCGCGATTTGATCCGAAGTAGCATAGCGGCCGCCGAGTTTCGCGCGTACACCGGCCAATAGCGGATCCACTGAGCGAAGAAACTCCTCCGAGGGAAGCCCGCCGAGCGAAGGATTCCACATCCACTTGTGGCCCATCGCGCAGACACTTCTGGGCGCCTGGTCCGGGTCGGTGATTCCGCACAGCGTCGCCGCGACCATGTCGCAGTGTTCGAACGCCGTTACGAAACGGTCACGCAGGCTGGGATTGTTTCTTAACCAGTGGAGCAATTTCGAGAATCCCCACTCGGATGAATAGGTCCCTCCACACCAGTCGATAGCCCCCAGCCCGCAACTTCGGGCGGCACTGGTGATCTCGACCGCTTCGCCCGCCGAACGATGGTCGCACCAAAGATAATAGTCGTCGAGCGGCGTCAGGCAGGCCCCAACTGGAATCACACTGGAACCGGTGGTGTCGAGCGCGATTGCCTTGATCTGATCTACCGCAACGCCGGAGTTCGCCAGAGCCAGGCGCGTCGCCTGGGACAAGGCATTCATGTGGTCGGTGTGGCTTTGCGTGGCGTAATCCGGATCTTCGCGTTTACGCTTAAGCGGGTATTCGGCCACACCCGAGCCGATCCGGCCCTGGTCTCGATCGACGATCGAGACCCGCACGCTCAGAGTGCCGAAATCTGCTCCTGCCACTACGGTCATCGCTGCCTGCCGGGCCGAAAGAAATACACGTACACGAGTCCGATCACGATCAGCAACGCGCCCCACCAGATCCCGACGTGCAGCTCGGTCATGACTACCGGCGAGGGCGAAGAAAGTTCTCCCAGCCCGGCGCCCAGGATAAGTATCCCGTAGACCAGGATCAGCAGCCCGATGAAATACCAGATGGAGAGGGTCTTCTTTTCCTGCGTCATAGCGATTACCAGAAGACTACGTTGAGAATCACAAATCCCACGGCGATGACTATGGCCCAAAATGCCGGCCGTTGAAACCACGGAACAGCCTCTTCCAGCGGCATCTTTGTACAGCCATAAACCAAGCCTTCGAGCTGCGCGTCCGGCAGAGGCTTGGTCATCAAGCTGACCGTCACGGTGACTACGACGCATACCAACCAGGACCACAGCGCCCGATACATGTTTTCCGCCATATCCTTGGCGTTGGGAGAAAGAGCGAGGATCGACAGGGCCGACGGATCGATCTTTCCCCACGCCCACATTCCGATGGACGATAGGGTGCCCAGTAGCAACCCCCAAAACCCGCCCGCGGGCGTGGCCCGTTTCCATAGCATGCCCAGAAGCACAGTGCCGAACAACGGGGCAATGAAGAAGCTGAACAGTGCCTGCACGTAATCCATGATGCTGAGAAACTGCATCACCAGATAGGCCGTGCCGATGCTCACCAGGACTCCCAGAATCGTGCACCACCGGCCCATGGTGACGTAGTGCTGATCAGTTGCATTCTTCCGGAACAACGCGCGATAGATATCGTAGGTCCACACTGTGGAGAAGGCCGTCACATTGCCCGCCATCCCCGACATGAATCCAGCGATGAGCGCGGTGATGCCTAGTCCCAGGAGGCCCGGGCTGAAATAGCGTGCCAGCATCAACGGCAGAACTTCGTTGTAGCTGTGTCCGTTCGTGGCCACCGCGGCAGCTTCGCCAGTGAGCTTCTCGGGCAACAATGCCAGGCCCAAAAGCCCGGGCAGGATTACGATAAATGGGACCAGCATCTTGAACCCGGCTCCGATGATGGGAGCGAGTTTGGCCGAACGAAGGTCCTTGGCCGTCAGTACTCGCTGCACCACCAGAAAGTCGGTCGTCCAATAGCCAAACGAGATGACCCAGCCGAGTCCCAGTACAATCCCGGTCCAATGAATGCCCATGGGGTTGTCTTTAAAGGAACCGAGCGTGCTCCACAGGTGGGTGTAGTCGGAGCTGCCCATGTTCGCCGCAATCCGCTGCTGGAGTCCGCTCCAGCCGCCGGCTTCTTTGAGGCCCAGGATCGGAATCAGAAGCGCGCCCAGCCAGATCAGCATGAACTGCAGGACTTCGTTAAAGATGGCGGATCGAAGGCCGCCCAGAGTCACGTACACGGCCACTGTGAGCGAAGAAACCCAGATGCTGAAATTAATGTCCCAGCCCAGTACCACTCGCATGACCAGCGCCATTGAGTACATATTGATGCCGCTCATCAGAACGGTCATGAACGCGAACGTGATGGCCGAAAGCGCCCGTGAGGGTTCCCCAAAACGCAATTTCAGATAGCCGGGAACCGAGTGGGTCTTGCTGATGTAGTAGAACGGCATCATCACCAGCGCCAGGAACAGCATGGCGGGAATAGCACCGATCCAATACCAGTGAGCCGCGAGAATTCCGTACTGGTAGGCAGCGGCGGCCCAGCCCATCAGCTCCAATGCGCCGAGATTCGCGGAAAGGAATCCCAGGCCGGCGATCCAGGCGGTCATCTCGCGTCCTGCGAGAAAGAAATCCTCGCCCGTGTGGGTTCTCTCCTTGAGATAAAATCCGACGGCTAGCACCGCGGCGAAATAGATAGCGATGATGAGCGTATCGACCCAGTTCAGGCGAATGAGCCGGGTCGTGTTGGCTTGGAAAAGAAGGAGCGCGAACATCAGCTCAGCTTTGCTTTCAGCAATGTATAGGAGTGCGGGGGAAAGCTGAACCGCAACGAGTTCTTTTCCGCCCGTACCGAGCGTTGAACCGTCTTCACGATAGTCGAATCGAAGCTGTTTTCCGCTTTAATGTCGGGAGCATTCACTTCCGACACTTCTACCGTTCCGGCAAATTGTTTGTCCTGCAGGTCGATGTCAGTCTCGACTGCCTGGTCACGATGGCGGTTGACCACGTTGATCACCAGAGTCCCGTTGTCGATGGCCGCCGAAGCATCCAGGTGCGGCACCTCTTTGTAATTACGGCTTTGGTAGGTGGGACCTTTGACCAGCAACTCCAGTGCCTTGCCCTTGGTGTTGTTCGCGAATAGCGCCAGCGGGTAATAAATGGTCTGGAGGAAGAGCCGTTTTTCGTCCGTGAAAATCGGCGCGATGACGTTTACCAGTTGCGCCATGTTCGCCATCTTCAAGATGTGCGCGTTGTTCACGAAAGTATTCAGGAACGTGGCGACCACCAGCGCATCTTCGAGGTTATAGCGTTCCTCCAGGATGCGCCGGCCGCGCTGGGAGTTGCCCCGCGCGCGATACCAAACATTCCACTCGTCCCAGGCAATGTAAATTTTGCGGTCGCGCGGCTGGCCGGAGAGTGCCGCATTGATGACGCCTTCCGACGTTTTGATGCGCTCCTGCAGAGTGAGGGAGCTGGTAAGAAACTCGCCGTAATCGTTCGCGGTGTTGCCGACGTACATGTGCAGGGCCAAGTAGTCGGCGTGCGTCTTCAGAAAATCTAAAACGGTTCGGTTCCATCCGATCCAATCGATGCCGTTGGTATAGTTCGAGGATCCGGCCGCGATGAGTTTGATGTCCGGGTCGGTCCACTTCATCAGCTTTGCCGCTTCGAGAGCGAATTTGCCGTAATCCTCCGCGCTCTTATGACCCATCTGCCAGGGTCCGTCCATCTCATTTCCCAGGCCCCAGTACTTCACCTTCCACGGCTCGCGGCGGCCGTTTTCGCGCCTGAGGCGCGTCATCGCGGTGTCCTGGGATGAGTTCACGTATTCCACCCACTGCTGGGCGTCTTGCCAGGTGCCCGTGCCCATGTTGGTGCAGATGTAAGGCTCGGTGCCCACCGCTTCGCAGTAGTTTAGAAATTCATGAGTGCCGAAACGATTGCTCTCGACCGTCCCCCACGCCATTTCGAGCCTCGGCGGCCGTTTGTCGCGCGGCCCGATACCGTCTTTCCAGTAGTAGTTAGACGAGAAGTTGCCGCCCGGCCAACGGAGGATCGAGACATTCAGCTTCTTGACCGCGTCCAGTACGTCCTTGCGGTAGCCGTTCGCGTCGGAAAGCGGGGAGTTCTCATCAAATATGCCTCCTTCGATACAACGCCCGAGGTGCTCGATGAAGTTGCCATAGATCTTAGGATCGATGTCGTCGATAACGCGCTCGGTATCGACCTTGATGCGAGCGCGCAAGGCTCCCTGTTGAGCGCGTAGAACCCATGGGGCGGCCATAAGCGCCGAGGAAAAAGCCCGCCGGGAGACAGAAACTGTTTTCTTCATATAAGGACCTCGATTTTTGTTGCTCGGCTTTTTGTCTTTTTGCAAACGCTTCCAGAGATCTTCGGGATTATTGCATATTGGCGCGCTCGACGGCAAGGAGGCAGAAGCGAGACTTCTCAGGTATCCATCCGCGGCCGACGAATCGCCCAGCGGAGATGAAAGCGTTTGCAACCGATCGTCACATTCGCCTAGAATGTGGAACACTACGATGTTGAGAAGGAGTACATACGATGAGACTGGTCCGCGTCTTCTTGTGTCTCAACGCAGCTCTAGCGGTCGCGCTGGCGCAGAGCGCCCCAGCCCAGGCGCCACTTCCATTCGTAAGCCCGATTTTTGGGGACAGCATGGTGCTCCAGCGCGGCAGACCGAACGCGATCTGGGGGTGGTCACAGCCGGGCGACGCGGTACGCGTGGAGATCGGCGAAAAGTCAGCCACGAGCACAGCAGGTGCGGATGGCCGTTGGCAGGTACGAATCCAGCCACCGGGTCTGGGCGGACCCTACACGGTGAAGATCACTGGCAAGCAAACGGTGGATCTGAAAGATGTACTGGTTGGCGATGTCTGGATTTGCGCCGGCCAGTCGAATATGCAGTTCGGACTGGCGCAAGCCCGGAACGCGGCGGAAGAAATCAAGAACGCCAATTATCCCCAGATCCGCTACTTCGTCGTCGGCCAGCGCTCTTCATATGCCAAGGTGGATGTTCCCCGAGGCACCTGGAGGGTGGTTTCGCCGGACACCGTGGGGGGCGCGGCGGCGGGATCTCGGCGGCGGCGTATTTCTTCGCCCGCCGGTTGCAACAGGATGTGAATGTTCCTATCGGCTTGGTTCAGGAAGCAGTAGGCGGGGTTCCGGCGGAAACGTTCACCAGTCCGGAAGCCCTGCGCCCGCTGAAGGATTTCGACCCCGGCCTCGACGAGGTCGACCGCAGGCTAAAGAACGGAGAGCCGCAGTATGGCGACTACATCTCACATTGGTACGACGATTACGACGCCGGCACTCGAGGAGGCCAGAATTGGGCCGCCCCGGATTTGGACGACAAGTCATGGAAGGCCGTCCAGATTCCTGGTAGGTTTCAGGAACTCGGCATAAGCGACATTCCCAACCTGACATGGTTCCGCAAGGAAATTACGCTCCCCGAGACACTACCTCAGGGAACGGCGCGTGTGTATCTGGGGCAGGTGGAGAAAATGGACACCACCTTCGTGAACGGACGCGAGGTGGGCGCCAGTTCCTGGGTGGAAAATCCCCGAATCTACCTCGTTCCGAACGGTGTTTTGAAGCCCGGCCGAAACGTCATCGCGATCCGTCTTTTCAAAGTGAAGCCCGGCCGCGGCTTCCTGGGCAAGCGCGAGGAGTTGCACTTGGAGCTGGGCGACGGGACGGTCATTCCGCTTGCCGGCGGATGGAAAGGCAAGATCAGTGTGGATGCGCGTCCCCCTCATCCGCTGCCCATCGGCCTCGAAAACAATCCGACCATGCCGGGGATCCTATATAACGGGATGCTGGCGCCCATCGTTCCTCTCGCCATCACCGGCGCGATCTGGTACCAGGGCGAATCGAATGCAGAACGGGCCTACCAATACCGCAAGCTGCTTCCGGCGATGATCGCCGATTGGCGGAACCTGTTTGACCAAGGCGATTTCCCGTTCTACATTGCCGGCCTGCCTTTCTACAAGCATCGCAGCGATGTGCCAACGGATGATTCGTGGGCCGAGGCTCGAGAAACCCAGGCTCTCACGGTGAAGACGGTGCCCAATACGTGTCTGGCCGTGACCATCGATACGGGCAATGCCGACGATGTTCATCCCATCGACAAGAAGGAAGTCGGCGATCGTCTGGGGCTGTGCGCCCTCGGCGAGCATTACGGCCGTGCGATTCCTCACCAGAGCCCCACGTTTTCGTATATGGAGCGCATCCCTGGCGGATTGCGCCTTCACTTTGATCACGCCGACGAAGGCTTGGTGGTCAAGGGGGACAAGCTCGGCGAGTTCTCCGTGGCCGGCGACGATCGGAAGTGGTACTGGGCGAATGCCCGACTCGAGGGCAACACCGTGATCGTCTCGTCCTCATCAGTTCCTGAACCCAAAGCTGTACGGTATGCCTGGCAAGCCAATCCGGAGGCGACGCTGTTTAGCGGCGCAGGTTTGCCAACGGTTCCTTTCCGGACAGATGACTGGCCAGGCATTACAGAAGGACGCCGCTGAATGAGTGTCCGTCCTATTTGAAGAGGCGCGGGGCGAAATCCAGCAGACACCGGCGCCATGTCAACCACTCATGGGCCGTGCCGGGCGATTCAAAGTATACGTTCTGAATGCCCGCCTTGCTCAACTGCTCACTGAAGTTCTTGGTGTTGGGGCCTTCGACCGATCCGATGCCCAGGAACAGAACCTTCATTTTCTTGTTGAACGCCGCGCTATCCGCAAACACGCCGCCACTGGAAGTCTTGGCGTCGAATCCTGTGCCACCACCGCTGTTGCCGCTGAACCCTCCCAGGTAGGCGAACTTGTCGAGATTGGGAAGCACGGTCAAAAACGACTGCATGCCTCCCATTGAGAGCCCGGCCATCGCGCGATTCTCGCGGCCCGGCAGCGCGCGATATGTTCTTTCGACCATCGGGATGAGATCTGTCAACATCATGTCCGTGAAGGTCCCGTCCCAATTCGACGGGAACCCGCCGCGGCCCCCCGCTCCCCCGGGACCTGGAGGCGCCGGCGCGGGCGCCCCAATGGGACGAGTGATCGCACCACGGCCCGCGTAGAGGCTTGCATCCTGGCCAGGTTTCACCGCATTCAGATTCTCCATCACAATGATCATGGGTTTGGCCTTCTTCTCGGCGATGAGATTGTCCATGATGAAATCCACGTGCCCCTGCGCTTGCCAACCCTGTTCATTCTCGCCCCACCCGTGCAGCAGATAAAGAACCGGGTAGCGGCCCCGGGCATTGGATTCGTAGTCCGGCGGCGTATAAACATAAGCACGCCGCCACGTTCCCGTCACTTTCGAGTAATACGAACGCAAGCGTACCTCGCCATGAGGGACATCCTTAGGCGCGTAGAAGGCCGCATCGGGCGAAGGGATTTCGATGCCGCTGTTATCCCATCCCGAGCCGAAGAAGGTCCGGGTTGCCGGGTCCGCCACCACTCCACCGTCCACCAGGATCGAGTAGTAATGGAATCCGACGACTTGCGGCGGGATCGTGACGGTCCACAAGCCGTCCGCACCGCGGGTCATGTCGTGCGCTCCGCCCAACCTCACCTGTACTTTCTTCGCGTCCGCGGCGTCCACCCGGAAAGCTACCCGGCGATCCGGATATACGCACGGATAAGGCGCCCCGGGGATGTTCAGCACAGAGGGCTTGCATTCAGTGGCCTGTCCCCAGCACAAATTCCCGCCGAGCAGTACGAGTGTCGTGATTCTCATGGCTTCTCCCTAAAATCCGCGCGTGATCTTAACATCTTGTATTTCGTCCTTGCAAAAGTGTTGGCGTCAACCCTGCGCGCCCACGATCTTAAATGCGGTCGCGTAGTCGGAGAGCGACGGCGTGCCCGCAATCGTCAGACCGAGCTTGTCCTGCGTCCAATTCAGTTTCACTTTACTGCCCAGCGCCTCCACCTTACGGATTCGGCCGGCCGAATACGTCCCACCCTGGGCTAGCGCAGGAATCGTAATCTTACCTTTCGGTTTGCCCATTGCAAAGGCGTAGAGCGTCGCGCCTTTCTGGGTGAAGCGGAAGTCGGCCGAGGTTAGCGGCTTACGGCCGGTTTCGGTGAATGCGGCAGCCTGATGATGATCGTCTGTCCTGGCCCGTGCTGCGTTCACCGCAGTCACCTCCGGTCCCTCCCCGTATACTTTCCAGGGGCGTGTACCGTAGATTGCTTCGCCATTCACGGACATCCATTTGGTGATCTCCTCCAGGATGGCGAGCTCCTTGAGGTCGAGCATACCGTCAGAGGGAAGGGGGAAATTCAGCAGCAGATTGCCGTTGCGGCTGACGATATCCACCAGCATGTCGATTACGGTCTTCGGCGTCTTGTAGGTCGCCTCCTTGTTATAGTGCCACTGCCCGATGCAGGTATCCGTTTGCCACGGTTCATCCCAGATGCGATCGACCACGCCGCGCTCCACATCCAGCAGACAGGTCCCATTGACGCAGTCGTCTTTACCTTTGTTGGCCCAGACGGCCTCCAGCTTGCCGCCGTGTTTCTGGGCGATCACGTTGTAATGATGAGCCATCAGCGAAACACCCCAATCGCCGAAGAAGATTGGGCCGTCAGTGTACATCAGGTCGGGCTGATGCTGATCGATCAGATCCCGGATTCGCAGGAAATAATGCTCTTTCCACTTCTCCGGAACGCCTGCGGAGTCCCAGGCATCGCGCGGGGCTTGGTGTGTCTCGTGATACAGGCTGGCGTATTGCGGATCCGCCCCATCGTAGGGCACGCCGTTGAATTCGCCATCCTTATCCGCGCCGTGGCTCGTCTGAAACCAGTTGTAGCTCACCGCAAGATGTTCACTCACGCCGAAACGGAGTCCTTCCTTTTGCGCCGCCTGGCGCCACAGGCCGACGATATCCTTCCGGGGACCCAGCTTGGCCGCATTCCACGGATTCAGGGTCGAGTTCCACATGTCGAAATTGTCGTGGTGCACGCCCATGCTAACGAAATACTTCGCGCCGGCCTTTTTGTAAAGCGACATCAGGTGCGCCGGATCGAATTTCTCTGCCTTCCAGGTGCCGATCACGTCTTTGAAGCCGAACTTCGAGGGATGGCCGTACTTTTGAAGGTGGTACTTGTATTGACGGCTTCCCTCCACGTACATGTTGCGCGCATACCAGTCACCGTATTCGGGCGCCGACTGCGGACCCCAGTGAGCCCAGATGCCGAACTTTGCATCGCGAAACCATTCCGGGACGCGGTAGGACTTCAGAGAGGTTCGAGTGCCGCGAAACGGACCCGGAGCGATCGACTGCGCCTGGGTTTTCCCCAGGCTCGCCGCCGTAGCCCCGGCCGCGGCAAGTTTCATGATTTCTCGTCTGGTGATACGCATCAGCCTCGCACTAAATAGCCTAAGCAGTTATATACCGGACCCAAATCCAAATGCAAGCGCTATCATAGACCAGCCGCATCGGCACGCCAGCCGAAATGTCAATAAAAGAGCAGCCTGTTGATCATGCGGTAGCAATGCGGTTGCCGGCAGGACTGCAAGCCTTTACAATGAATCGTTCCGGCCCAACATGTTGGAGACGTTGCGTGAAGACCAATACGGGACTATGAAATCTATCCAAGCAGGGAGGAATCGTTTATGCTTCGCCTTGTGACCGGAATGGCTTTAGGCGCCGTGCTCGCGGCGCTCATCATTGCGCAGGCGCCAGCGACGCGGCCAACTCCACCGACCCGCGAGCCAAACACGGCGGGCTTTGTGACTGCCAAAGCGCTTCCTGACGGCACGCTGCCTCTGATTAACGCCGACGGAAACTTCATTATTGGCCCCACCCATACCCCGGCACCGGAAATGTCCGTGCGCGACGATGTTCCCCACGGGAAAATCTGCAACGTCACGATGAATTCGGCCGACAGCCGGATTTATCCCGGCATCGCGCGCGATCAGGGTACGTTTGGCACACCAGATCCAGCCGATCCTGCCAAACTGGTGGTTACTACCAGCCGCCCTGCCCCCTACATCCGGCGCGTCGCCGTCTATGTTCCCCAACAGTATGTATCCGGCACGGCCGCGCCCCTGATCGTCGGCGCTGACGGGCCGGATCAAGTCCTGTTCACAATCCTGGACAACCTTATCGCGAATAAGCGCATTCCTGCCGCGGTCGCCGTTTCGATTGGCAATGGCGGTGGCGACGCCCAAGGCAGTGAACGTGGCTTGGAGTACGACACGATGTCCGGCCGCTATGCCGAGTTTGTGGAGTCCGAAGTTCTGCCGGCGGTTGAAAAGGAATGCAGCGTGAAACTCACGAAGGATCCAGAGTTGCGGGTGGCTATGGGCGGCAGTTCCGGCGCCGCGGCCGCGCTGACAATGGCTTGGTACCACACGGAACTTTACCACCGCGTGCTCGCCTACTCGGGAACTTGGGTGAATCAGCAATGGCCGCCGAATAAGGCGACTCCGCACGGAGCGTGGGAGTACCACGAACACCTAATTCCCAGCACGCAGCGCAAGCCTATCCGGATTTGGATGGAGGTAGGCGACCGCGACCTGCTCAATCCAAACGTTATGCGCGACGACATGCATGATTGGGTCGTGGCTAACGAAAGCATGGCAAGGGTTCTGGCGGCCAAGGGTTACCACTACCAGTTCGTCTTCGCCCGCAATGCCGGACACACGGACGGGAATGTTAAACGGCAAACACTCGCCCAAGCTTTGGAGTATGTGTGGCAGGGAGCGAGTAAGTAGGGCAGACGATCAGGCGACCGGCAAGATTCTAGACAGAAACCGGAACACCGCTCCGGGCTGACTCGAATAACGCCTCAATCGCACGTACGGTCCCCGCGGAATCTTCGAGTGTGGTGAGCGGCTGGCCATGGCCCAAAACCGCCCTAGAAAACTCGTCCGCCTGGGCGGCGTACTGGTTTACGCGAAACGTTTCGGTTTCGAAGACGCCTTTCGGTAATCCGTCACGCTGTACGATCAGGCTGCAGGGTCCGTCAAGCGGAGCATTGAAGGGAATCTCAACCTCGACCCGCCCCTTGGTTCCGATAAGCTGAACGTTTTGAAAAGGCGCCATTTGGGTACCACAGGAAAATATGCTGTGACCATCGGTAAAGGTGAGTACGGCCGACGCCAGGCGATCGACACCAAACTGCGGGTCTCGATCCATGGCGGCGTAGACGCGAACCGGCTCGGACCGAAACGCCATGCGGGATACCAGCACCAGGTAGCAGCCAATATCCCAGAGCGCGCCGCCTCCACACTCAGCCTGGTTTCTGATATCGGCGGGATTCCGGTTGTCATAAAAAAACATCCCCACAACACTTCGGATCGAGCCGGCCTCGGCCAGTTCGAGGGCGCGCGTCCACTGGCGGTGATGGCGAATCATAAAGGCTTCGCCTATCATCACTCCAGCCCGGTCCCGGGCCTCCAGCAGCCGGTGGCAGCCTTCGAGCGTGAGCGAAATGGGCTTCTCGCAAAGAACATGTTTTCCCGCCTGCATGGCGCGAATGCTCCACTCCACGTGGAGGTGGTTGGGCAAAACATTGTAGATCACATCGACTTCCGGGTCCTGAAGAGCGGCTTCGTACGAAGCGTAGGATTTCGGCAATCCGAGTTGCTTCGCGGCCGACTCGGCGGCTTGCGCAGAACGGGATGCAATACCGATGACCTGCGCCTGCTGGCATTCCCTCATGGCGGGAATGGCTACTGTGGTGACGAATCGGCCGGTCCCAAGGACCGCCCAGCGGAGTGTTGAGGGTTTCAAGGAAGTTAAAGGCCCTGAAGTCGCGTGACGCCATCCCCGAACTGGTCCAGCTTCACGCCCATCCGATCCATGATGGAGAGAAACAGGCTCGACATCCTGCGGTTCTCGTCACCGGCATTGAGGTAGTTCAACGTGCGCCCCGTCTCGAGAGTCCCGCCCAGGCCGCCCGCCAGGACCAACGGCAATCTCGTATTGTCGTGCTTGCGCCCGATCCACAAATTGGACAGCCACATCAGGCAGGAATTGTCGAGCACGGTTCCATTGCCTTCCGGCATCTGGTCGAGCTTGTTCGCCAGATACGCCAGCTGGCTCAAGTGGAACTGAGCGATGCGCTCGTAGCCGTCGGTATTGTTCGCGTGCGAAGCCGAATGATGCCCGTCGCTGACGTTCAGGAACGGATAGTACAGCGCGCCCAGATCGCGCGCCAGGATCAGTGTTGCAATTCGAGTCTTATCTGTCTGGAAAGCGATCGCGATAATATCGCACATCAGGCGCGTGTGTTCCCGGAGATCTTCGGGTAATCCGTTCGCCGGGCGGTCCATGGTAAAGAGCGGACGATTCTTCAGCTTGGCTTGATCGTCGGCCTTATCCTTGGTCTGGCGCATGGCTTCGACGCGCTTTTCCACTTCGCGCAAGCTGGAGAGATACTCGTCCAGCTTGGTTTTATCCGTTGAGCTGATGGTCTTGCCGAGGGCCGCGGCTTCGTCCTTGGCGCGATCCAGAATGCTGAGATGCCGCAAGCTGCCGCGATTCTCGAACAGGCTGTCCCACGCCAGCGAGGGATACAGTTCGTTGGGAACCGGCGAATCCGGACTTTGCCAGGACAGGTGTGAGCTGTAAGCCAGCGAGTAGTTGGTTTCATGGAAACCGGTCATAGCCTGCTCGCACGCCAGGATGATGCTGGGCTGTGCCGTTTCCTGACCTACGTGGTTGGCCAGCACCTGGTCGATGGTGATGCCTGCTTTGACAATGGCACCTTTCTGGATAACCGCGCCCGACAGAAGGCATCCGGTTTGCGCGGGATGAATACCATGTCCCATGGCGCGCTCGTGGAACAAGCCGTGAATCACGTTGATCTTGTGTTTGATCGGCTCCAGCGGCATCAGCGTTTTGCTGAGCTTCATGGCCGGACCGGAACCTTCCGAGTCCCAATGGTCTTCGTTCACGCCGTTGCCCATGAACAGGACGGCGAAACGTTTGGGAAACTCCTCGGTGGCTCCCCAGGCATTCAGGGACTCCAGCCAGGGCAAAGCCACGGTAACCCCGGCTCCTCGAAGAACGGTTCGCCGGGAGATACGCGACGCGGGTTTCAGAATGCGGATGGGCATGGAATTCACCTTTCTCCCTTGCGGACGGCGGAAGAACCAGAGGTTCGGATGTTTAGAAACTGCGGGCTGATAACGATGTTTTCCACCAGGCTGCTGAAGTGATATTCGCCGGCTTCAAGCTGCGATCGCATGCGCTCAATCAAAGGATCATCCGAGATGATCAGTGACCGGCCGAGCGCGAACGACAGCAGTTTGCGGCATAGATTGTCCAGGTAACCGTCCTGGCGGTGTTGCCGGATGTAGGCCTGAACGCCCGCAACTCCGGCGGCTGGCGCGCCACCGGGCAGAAGGGCATCGGTCTCCACGGGCCGTCCGGCCAGATCCTTCTCGCGGCGCTCGCCCACCGGCCCATAATTCTCCAAAGCCAGGCCAAATGTATCGAAGCGGGCGTGGCAGGATGCGCACGCCGGGTTATCCCGGTGTTTGGCAAGCATGTCGCGCAAGGGCAGATCCATCGCCGCCTCGTCCTTGGGCAGCTCGGGAACCGAAGGAGGTGGCGGAGGAATCGTCTCGCCCAGTACCCGCCGCACAACCCAGTAGCCGCGCTTCACCGGACTGGTTCGCAATCCGGGAGCATTCTGTGTAAGAAACGCGGCCATTGTAAGCAGGCTTCCGCGTCCGTACTGCCGGGCATTGTCGACCCTCACCCAGCTATTTTCGCCGCCGGCAGGCTCCGGCATCCCGTAATACTTCGCCAGCACCGGATTCACGAACGTGTAGTTGCCATAGATCAGATCGAGGACCGAACGATCGTTGCGAATCATATCCTCGAGTACATGGACCGGCTCCTGAAACATCGCCTCCCGTAAGTCGTTCGTGAACTCGGGGAAACGGTCGCGGTCGACCGCGTTGTGCTGCTGAAAACGCCGGAAGTCGAGCCAGTTTCCGCCGAACTCCAGCGCCAGCCCTTTCGCGCGAGGATCCTTCAGCATGCGCCTTACCTGGGCGATCAAGACGGCGCGTTTTTGCAGATTCGCGGCCGCCACAAGCTCCTCGTCAGGCGCGCTAGACCACAGGAAGTAGCTCAAACGGCTGGCGAGCGAAGAATTCGATAGCGGTTGATAGGCGGGCTGCTGCTTGCTCGGCGCCTTCGCCGAGGACAGCCTGGCCGCATCCCCGAGATCGAGACGATAGCAGAACTTCGGCGAGATCAAGACACTGACGATTAAGTCACGAATGGCCTCTTCGTGCGTCAATCCACCCTTCTGCCGAAGGGTGCGATAGTAGGTCCGCAGCTCTTCTTGTTCGCCCGAAGTCAGTGGCCGACGGTAGGCACGAGCCGCCAAACGCAACACGGAATTCACGTGACTCGGTTCGGCATCCAACCGCATGCGCTGGACCCGGCGCAGCGTATCATTGATCCACTCGAAGTGAACCTGCACGGCTTCAAGCGCCACAGGATCATTTCCCGGATCGGCAGCCGCTTTGGCCAGGTAGGCATCGCGCATTTCGAAAATGACAGCCGGGTCATCAAGGGCTTTGTCGGCGGGACGAGGCCGCCCGTCCTCCGGATCGCCGGTATCTACGGCTCCACTTTGATTGAAGTAGAACTGCTCCCAGGTGCGGTTGGTGTAATCTGCGATGAAATCGAATTCATCCCACAGACGGTTGAGTTCCTTCTGGCCCTTCTCGTCGAGTATCAGTTCCATCAGCGGAACATCGTCGCGCCAGTTTCCCATCACGTTGTGATATCCGGCGCTGAGGAACCTTCCTTTGTCGTCCGAATCGTCCGGGAAATACCGGCCACGTTCTGAGACGTAGAAGACGTCCGGGAACACCGATGCGAACCGCGCGAAAGACGCCTCGTAGCGGGTGCGCTCGGCCGCGGGCACAATCAGATCGGTATCCCCGGCCCGGGCGCGCTCCATTAACGCGGCCCACCGCGGCGCCGCTTCCCGATGAAGTCCGGGATACCGCGGCTCGGGCGGCACCTCGAGTTGAGGATCGGTGTCATTGCGCAGGGCCTTGGCGTCGAACTCGCGGCGGTGCATATTGAACTGGCGCAGCTTCCAGTTCAACAGCGGCTGCGAACCGGCAGGCAATCCTTTCACAATAGGCGCCGCGAACTGCATGGCGGTGTGGCTGCGGATCCGCTTGGCGAAATCGCGCATCTCCGCACATCTCGCGTGAATGTCATCGGGCTGGTTGGCCTCCGGTGAAGGGAGCACTCTAAACATCGCCTGTAACTTGGCAATCGGTCCCACTTCCGGTTTATCAGGGTCCGTCGGTTCCTGCAAAATCTTCCAAATCAAGGGCAGATATTTGGCGCTGATTTTGGATTCCGCGGCGATATCCGCCAGGGTGGCCGTAGGTCTGCCGAGTGCTGCGCGATATTTGTATCGCCAGGCAGCCTCGAAGTATGCCGCATAGTCCGTGGGTTGGCGGGCATAGAAGTCCAGGATGCGTTGGATAGAATACCGGTCGCGATCGGTTGCCGCCGGCATCGGGTACGGGGCGAAGTCGAACCCGTCCGGCTTCAGGACCATGTGCTCGCTGACCCGGCGCGACGCTTGGAGATATTTGTTGAAGAGCGACGGAGACATCACCAGCGATTCGCCTGAATTGTCGAAGCCCTCGGTGTTGGCGGGATCCACGGGGAACTCGCGAGCCGGTTGAATATCGACGCCCGTCAGATCGCGCATCGTGTTGTTGTACTCTGCATTACTAAGCCGGCGCGTGGATACCGGGCCGGGGTCACCGGCGTGCTTGCGCGCCTCACGCCTGGTGACATCCTGAATCCAATCCACCACCTGTTTGCGAAGCGCCTCTGGTGGTTGGGGCATCTTCGCAGGGGGCATTTGGCCAGCGTTCAGCTTTTCATGCACCATCCGCCAGCGGGTCAATCCCGCGGTCACTGCCTCGAATGTCGAATAGACACGAAGATCGAGCCGCGCGGCGGGTGCGCTGGTTCCGTGGCAGACCAAACAATATTGGGTCACGAAAGGCCGTACCGTTTCATTGAACCGCCGCCTCAGCGCAGCGTCAGAGGGCTCGGCGGGCAGCGCCGGCGAGATCGCAGTTGCTCCAAGAATAACGGTTGGGATCAGGACTCGGATGTGCCACGCCACCTTGGTCCTGTATACCATTTCCGAGACCCGTTTGCATGCGCTCTCAGAAGAGGCTGTTTGTGACGAGATTCATGCCTGATTGCTCCTGAAGAATATATCGATTTGCAGCCTTCGAGAGAGACGGTGGCGATAAGATGCAAGCGCTTGCAGTACCTACTAGAAGCATGGCGATCCGGCCTCAGTGATTCTGAGGCTAACGCCGGACCCCATCGAGTTTTGAGACAGCGCGGCCACCCGCGCTCTGGAGACAGCGTTTGCGCTGACTGCGAGCCCCCTCCGGACTTTCAAGCTCTTCTTAGGGCATTAGGGTTGCCAATCAGCATGCGTCGATGACGTGATCAACCCGAATCTGATGGGGATCTTAACTCCGTCCGGATCGTCGGCTACACGTACGAAGATGGGCCGGAAGCGAGGCTCTGTACGGATGGCGCGTCGTTCGACCCAACGGACCATGAATCATGCGGCTGGAGCCGGGCAGAGGTCGGGGCGGTGGTTCTCAGTCTGTACCGGCCAGTGCGGCCGAAATTCGTGCCATGCTGGAGAACGCGGCCTCCTGGAAGTGAATTCGGTAATACCAAGGACGACACCATGAAGACGCCCTCTTGGTCCAACGCCATTCTGCTTGCCATTATCATTGTGGCGGTTGCGCACGGGCAGGCACAGCGCGGACCCGCAGTTCCTCAGATGCGCGGCGACGGTCCTTCACCTCCGGCCAAGCCTTTTTCGATCACGAGGAGCGATCCTGGGCTCGACAACATCATCTCGCCGGGAGCGAAGCTGGTGGAACTTGGGCGCGGCTTTGGTCTCACCGAAGCCGGGTTGTGGATCGCCGAAGGGCCCAGTGGCTACTGGATTTTCGCGGGCCTACTTGACAATGTCCTCTATAAGGTCACGCCACAGAAGCAAGTCTCCGTCTTCATGGAGAGGGCAGGTTATACCGGTAACGATCCTGAGCATGTCGGCGCGCAGACTCGTTCCGGTCGTAGTCATGTGCTTCTGATCGGTCCGTCCTGCACGGGCATGGATCACCAGGGCCGCGTGATTTGGTGCGCCGACAACGATCGGCAAGTGATGCGCCTGGAGACGGACGGCACTCATACGCTATTGTCCGGCGGAATGGACGGCCGCAGGTTCAGCGGCCCAAACGACATCGCGATCGCGGCGGACGA
>Ga0068865_100000235_pt1 | contig 30781 bp, 26 predicted proteins | sample KBSMisM12_FD_75293 | JGI IMG/M metagenome (GOLD analysis project Ga0068865, IMG submission 75293) | Miscanthus rhizosphere microbial communities from Kellogg Biological Station, Michigan, USA - KBS Miscanthus M1-2 | ecosystem: Host-associated > Plants > Roots > Rhizosphere > Soil ...
ATTACGCGGATCAACGACATGGCCGTCTACCTGCTCGGCGGCAACAACCAGGCGCTCCGCAACAACATCTCGTTCTGCGGGGGATACGGCTTCTTCGTTGACGGCAGCACCGGGTCCGACGTGTCGCTCAACACGCTGTCGCAGATTTTCAAGGGGATCAACCTCACCAACGGCGCCAACCTGGTGACCGTGGAATTGAACGTCCTCACTCCGGCAATGACCTACGGCGTGGTCGTGGACGGAGGGGCCAACAATTCCATCACGAGGAACAAGGGCAGCTTCACGGGGATCGGTATCCTCCTGGACAATGGTTCGTCCGGCAATCTCGTCGAGGACAATCAACTCGACCACTGCGGCGACGCGTGCATTGCCAATCGTTTCTCCCTCGGTGGCAACACCATCGACTGGAACGATTTCGATAACAGCGCTGCGTATGGAATCTGGCTCCGCAATACGGACGACAACTACACCATCGATCAGGTGTATTCCAATGTGTTCGGCGGCAACATTCCCGTGCAGATTTGCCAGTCGACCACCAACGGGCTCAACTTCAACCCGTCGAATCCGACGGCGTTCTGCCGGCCGTAGAAGAGCGATACAGGCCCTGTTCTCGCACGGCGGCGAATGCTCGCCGCCGCGCCTTCTCAGCCCGCTCAGCCCGAAGTCTTCCTCTGCCCGCGAGCTCGTGCGGCGACTTTCTCCAGTGCGGCTTTGGGGTTCAGCAGCACGCCCAGCGCCACCTCCACCATCGCCATCGCCAACCGCGCGCGGCTGAGCGCTCGACCGAGCTCTCGCATCCGCGACTGGTGATACTCCCAGACGCCGGTCTCTCGCCCCCGCAAGAAGACCCTGGCCAGGCCGCGATAGTAATCGCGCGTCACGTCACGCAGGCGTGTGTCGAGCTCGCGAGGCGTCAGGTACTTCTGGCCGTGTCTGACCAGCAGCGTCATGAGACCGGCCGAGTAGGTATTGAACCGCTCGGAGAACGACGTCAGCGTGCCTTCCTGCGCGCGCCGGAACGTCAGGATTTGATGAACGAATCCGAAGTCTCTTCCCTCGAGGAACTCGACGCAGCCTTCGTCATCCGCGTGGAGATTGTCCTCGTGGTAGAAGGCCTCGCGGCTGCGCACCAGATCCGCGCGCAACAGCACATTCGTCGGCGTGCCGAAGATGTAGGGCCCGCCCAACAGCTGCATCCGGCAGACTTCGCGGCCGGGAATCACCGTGCGCGAATACGGTAGCCCGTCGAGGGTGACCTTGGTTCCCCACAGCTGATACGCCCCCACGATGGCGATGCTCGGATGCGTTTCTGCGAGGCGCACCATCTTCTCCAGGCAATCGGGAAACAGGAAATCGTCCGCCGCCACCACCTTGCAGTACGCGCTCGACGGCGAGATCTGGCGGAACGCGATGTTGTGGTTCTGAATGACGCCCACGAAGGTCTCGTTGTCGTGGACGCGGATGCGCGGATCTCTCGCCGCGTACTCCTGCGCAATCGCGAGTGAGCCGTCGCGGCTGCAGTTGTTGACGATGATGTATTCCCAGTTGGCGTAGGTCTGCGCGAGCACGCTCTCGATGCATTCACGGAGATACTCTTCCCCGTTGTACACGGGCGTCACCACGCTGATGAGCGGCAGCTGGCGGCTCATCCTCGGACTCGCCTCGAAACAGTGCGCAAGGATCTAAACCGGAGTGGCAGCGCCGTGCTCGTCCCCGCTTCGCTTCAGCCAGGCTTCGCGCCAGTACGGGTACACGCTACGCGGGCAGAACATCCGGCTCGCACTGAGATTGCCGCCGCAGGTGACGCCGTCCAGAATCAGGCAGGGATTCGGCAGCTTGATCAGTCGTCCCGTTTTCTCGTCGATGATCTTGTCAATCCGCCCGAGCACCTTGAACTCGCCTGCCTCGCAGAAGGGCACCATCTCGACGTCGAAATACAAGCCGCGATTGCGCAGGTCCGAGTTGAGCGTCCGCATGATCTCGTCCTTCGATCGCACCTGGACCAGTTCGCCGGGCTGCAGGTTCAGCGACACCGCCGGTGTTTTGGCGCCGGCCATGCCGCACAGATGCGGATACCGGCGGCCGCGCCACCGCAGCGTGAACGAATTGAACACCGCAATGGCCCCGTACCAGAGGAAGTCGCGGAGCTTCACGTTGCCCGATGTCAGATCCTTCAGATAGAAACGGGGATCCCACCGGTCGCGCCGCTTGACCTCGGTGGTGGCCCTGATGACTTCGGTGGCCTGGCAGCGGTAGCGCTCCTGATCCTCGCCCGCGGCCATCGGCAGGCGGGCGGCGCGGTAGATCGGTTCGACATCGGCCGGCGAGCTGCGGTCTCCGCTCGACGAAACCGCTTCGTCGGGTTGGACGCGCTTGAGCCAGGCGTCCTTCCAGAACAACAGACACCCGGCCTGGCAGCCGCCATGGGCGGCGCCGTCACAGCGCAAGCCTTCGAGGTGCACCGTGTCGGCCATCCGGCGGATCACGTACTTCTCGATCGTGTCGCACGTCTTGTGCGCCGACTTGTAGACCCGGAACCGCTTCCCGCAGTACTGGAGCATTTCGGGCATGAAGGGAAGGCCGTCGATGCTCTGCGTCGCGTCGAGCGTCGCCATGATCTCCGCGGCGTCTCGGACCTGCACCCATTCCCCGGCCCGAAGATTCAGTCCGAGCGCGCGGGCCGGCTCGGAACGGACGGTCGTCATCGTTGATGTTGTCACGTGAACTTGTTATCTCTGGGAAATCCCCAAAAGCGAGGGGCCTGCCATAGCCATTAAGCAAGGAACTGGCCTGTTTGCTCGCCACCGTGCAATCGAGCGCAATTTCGGTGAGCGACGGCCTGGTCGAGGAGAGAAATCACGCTGCTGCTCAACGTTCGGGCCGCAAAGAGTCTGCCTCTCGCGAACCATCGGTCTGACATCTAAAGCCCTATAGGTCGATCCAACCTGCTGATGTCGTCGTGACGGCTGCACAAAGAGCTGAAGAACAAAAACTAAAGTCGCTCGTTTGGTTGATATCGTCCCTTCCCACGTATCCGTTCCGACTCCGTCATTAGCAGTTAAAACATTCATTATCAATGATTTAACTGGTCATTGTCGGCCTCGCAAGCCACCGGACACATCTTTGCTGACTTACCCGACGTTCGGCGGTCCGCGCCAAACGCACCGTCAGTGAAAGGCCGGAGACGGCTCCGGGTCCTCGCAACGCATCCTGAACCACGTCGCAGGCATGTGACTGAGAGGGCGAAGCTCTGTTCGGTCGCGGCGCACTCCACAAAATGTCTCACTTGAACATGCATCCAGGACGCGATTGTCGACCCGCCGGAAAGGCCTCGCCAATCACTTCTTCTCGTCAGGTGACTTTTCATCCGAGCCACTGTGACTATCGGGCCGATTCCGAGCGGCACACGAATGTAAGCCTTCGAGCAGTCGGTGTAAGTCGTTGATTCTTATGTCACTTGCGATGTCGTTTCAGTCCGGCGTCGCTCTCGCTTTTCATGGCGATCCATTTGCATTGTCGAGTCACGCAACGGTCTAAATGAAATTGTCCCGTCAACTCTTCTCGAGGAAGGACTCCCTGTCGAACGCTCCGACGCCGGAGGCGCCTCGCGGCTTCGCACCCGAAGACCGCGAAGGGGTCGCCTTCAACGAGGAGATGTTCCAGCACTTCCTGATGATCGAGACCAAGCGGTCCGAGCGCTCGAACCGCCCGTTCCTGCTGCTGCTGCTCGATCTGAAGAAAGTGGCGGACCTGGACGCGAGCATCGAGCCGACGGTCGCCACGAGACTGTTTTCGGGATTGTCCCAGTGTTTGCGCGAAACCGACTTCGTCGGTTGGTACCGCAAGCCTCTCGTCGTCGGCGCCGTGCTGACACAGCGCGAAGGCGCGACGGGAAGCGAGACGGCGCACGTCGTCAACGAGAGGCTCCGTGGAGCCCTGAATGTCGAGGCTCCGTCGGATCCTCTTCAACGGTTGCAGGTGCGCGTCTATCGACGTCCACAAGGTTTGAGAAATCTCCGGAGCTGACGTGGCAACACAAACTCGTTCGTCAACATCGTTTCCTGTCCGGCGCACGCTCGCGCCGCGTTCAGGCGTCCTTCCGGTCCACGCGCTGCGCGCGCCGTTCATCGAGCGCCGCGGCGCCGACCGATCGTCGAGCCCGCTTCGCATCCAGCAGGCGCGCAGCACGCGACTGCCCGTGATCGACTCGGAAGTCTTCAAGGCCGTCGTGCTGCGGGAACGAAAGCGGGCGGACCGCCCCAATCGCACGTTCGGGTTGCTGCTCGTCTCGTCTGCCGACAGCGGATCGATCATCGAACGGGGAACCTGGCGCGCCGCGATCGAAGCGTTGTCGGGCGCGAAGCGCGAGACGGATGTCCTCGGCTGGCTCGAGCCCGAGGTCCTCGGCGTGGTGCTCACTGAAGTCGAAACCTTCGATCCGATCGTCGCCGAGGGGATCGTCACTCGCGTCCACGGAGAAATCGTCAAGAAGCTCGGGACTGAAGCCGCATCGCAGATGTCGATTCGCCTCTATGTGCATCCGGGACAGACCGGCAGCGACGAAGGTCTGATGCCGATCGAGCCGATCCTGCAGCGGCTGCGCTCGGAGCCCCGCCGCCCGGTGTACGACGCGGTCAAGCGGGCGCTGGACCTGGCCGGAAGCCTGTTCCTGCTGGCCGTGCTGCTGCCGCTGCTGCTGATGCTCGCCGCGCTGGTGAAGCTCACCTCCAAGGGACCGGTCTTCTTCCGACAGGTCCGGATCGGTGAACGCGCGAAGCCGTTCAAGATGCTGAAGTTCCGCACGATGCGGGTGGACGTCGACCAGACCCTGCACAAGGACTTCGTCACCTCGTTCATCAAGTCGGGCGGCCAGGGCCAGAAATCGCCGGACGCCGTGTTCAAGATGACCAACGATCCGCGGATCACGCGCATCGGACACGTGCTGCGCAAGACCAGCCTCGACGAGCTGCCGCAACTCTGGAACGTCGTCCGCGGCGAAATGTCGCTGGTCGGCCCCCGGCCGCCGATTCCGTACGAAGTCGAGCAGTACGCGTCGTGGCATCGGCGCCGCGTGCTCGAGGCCAAGCCCGGCATCACCGGACTGTGGCAGGTCGCGGGCCGAAGCCGCACGACGTTCGATGAAATGGTGCGCCTCGACCTTCGCTACGCCAAGAGTCCCTCGCTCCTGACCGATCTGAAGATCCTTCTGGCCACGCCGAAGGCGGTCATCGCCGGAAAGGGCGCGTGCTGACGTCGCCCGAGCTCAGCTGAACGACCTCTGCATCAAACCGCCACTCCAAACATGGAATCCCTGTGAGTAACTATCTGTCCGTCGCCCCCGACGTAAAGCTGGGGAAGGACGTCAAGCTGTCGCCGTTCGTGAACCTGTACGGCTGCGAAATCGGCGATGAAACCAAGATCGGCGCGTTCGTCGAAATCCAGAAGCGGGCGAGCGTCGGCAAGCGATGCAAGATCTCGAGTCATACCTTCGTGTGCGAAGGCGTGACCATCGAGGATCACGTGTTCGTCGGCCACAGTGTCACCTTCGTCAACGACACCTATCCTCGCGCGACGACCCCGACCGGCGATCTTCAGACCGCGGACGACTGGAAGGTCGAACGCACTCTGGTGAAGAAGGGAGCGTCGATCGGCTCCGGGGCGACGATCCTCGCGAACCTCGTCATCGGGGAAAACGCCATCGTCGGCGCCGGCAGCGTGGTGACGCGCGACGTGCCGGCCAACGCCATCGTCGCCGGAAACCCAGCGCGCGTGTTGCGGCAAATCACCCCGAAGCAGGGAGTTCCCAATGAGCAGTAAGTCAGGTTCCGCACTGGCGATCGCCAAGCAAGGGCTCCAGTCAGGCGAGAACAAGTTCGAATACCGCGCCCAGCAGAAGCCGTCCAATGCCATCCGGTTCGGCGTCATCGGATACGGATACTGGGGACCGAACATCGTCCGCAACATTCACGGGCTCGACAACGGCCAGGTCGTCGCGGTGTGCGACCGGAGCCCCGACGCTCTGCGGCGGGCGGGGCGCCTCTATCCCGGCGTCCACCTGACCACGGACTTCCGGGAGATCATCGAGTCGACCGAGATCGACGCCGTCGCCGTCGTCACACCGGTGTGGACGCATTTCGATCTCGCCAAGGCCGCGCTCGAGAACGGCAAGCACGTGTTCGTCGAAAAGCCGTTCACCTCGACCTCGCAGCAGGCCGAAGAGCTGATCGAGCTGGCGGAGCGGAAGAACCTCAAGATCATGGTGGACCACACGTTCCTGTTCAGCGGAGCGGTCCGAAAGATCCGGGAGCTGGTCGACAACGGCTCCTTGGGGCGCCTCTATTACTTCGACTCGACCCGGGTGAACCTGGGCCTCTTCCAGCACGACGTCAGCGTCGTGTGGGACCTCGCGCCGCATGACCTTTCGGTGATGGACTACATCATCGTCGAAAAACCAGAGGCCGTCGTCGCGACCGGCGCCAAGCACCTGAACGGCGTCGCCGACATGGCGTTCATCACCATCTATTTCCCGGGCGACATCATCGCCCACGTCAACGTCAACTGGCTCTCGCCGGTCAAGGTGCGGACCACGCTGATCGGCGGTCAGGACAAGATGCTGGTCTGGAACGACGTCGACCCTGACGAGAAGATCAAGGTCTACGACAAGGGTGTGCAGATCACCAACGGCCAGGGCGTCTACGACCTGCTGGTGAGCTACCGCTCGGGCGACGTCTGGACCCCCAAGGTCGAGCAGACCGAGGCGCTGAAGATCGAGCTCGAGTACTTCACCGAGTGCATCATGAAGGATCAGACCCCCATCAACGATGGTGCGGCGGGTCTGCGGATCGTCAAATTGCTCGAAGCGGCCGAGCAGTCGCTGGCCGAGAGAGGAAAAGTAGTGTGTCTGTGAAGATTCCCTTCCTGGATCTCGTGACTCCGCACGTGGAGCTCGAGGAGGAACTGGTTGCGGTTGTCCGCGGCGCCCTGAGGACGGCCGGGTTCATCGGTGGACCGATGGTCTCGGGTTTCGAGCGGGAGTTCGCCGAGTACTGCCAGGTCAAGTACTGCATCGGCGTCAGCAGCGGCACCGACGCGCTCCGGTTCGCGCTGATGGCGGCCGGCGTTCAATCTGGCGATACGGTCGTCACGGTACCCAACACGTTCATCGCGACGACGGAAGCCATTTCACAGGCCGGGGCTCATCCCGACTTCGTAGACGTCGACGAGCGCACCTACACGATGGACCCGGAGCGGCTGCGCTCCTATCTGGACACCCAGTGCACGCGTGACGCGCAGAGCGGGCGGATCGTCAGCAAGCGAACCGGCGGGCCCGTGACCGCGATCGTGCCGGTCCATCTCTACGGCCAGATGGCCGACATGGATCCGATCCTGGACCTCGCGGCGGCCTACAACCTTGTCGTCGTTGAAGACGCCTGCCAGGCGCACGGCGCGCGATACTTCTCGCGAAAAGACCAGCAGTGGCACGTCGCCGGCTCGATGGGTCGCGCGGCCGCGTTCAGCTTCTACCCCGGCAAGAATCTCGGGGCCTGCGGCGAAGCGGGAGCAATCACGACCAACGACCAGGGCATCGTCAGCCACTGTCAGATGCTCCGCGAGCACGGCTCAGCCAAGAAGTACTACCACGACATGGAGGGCTACAACGGACGGCTCGACGCCATCCAGGCGGGCATGCTGTCGGTCAAGCTGCGGCAGCTGCCGAAGTGGACCGAGCAGCGTCAGTCATGCGCAAAGCGGTACGATGCGCTGCTCAAGGAGGCCAACGGCGCCGTGGTGACGCCGCATGTCCCGGAATGGTCGCAGCCGGTCTATCACCTCTACGTCGTGAGGGTCCAGGATCGAGAAGCGCTGCAGGCGCGGCTCTCGGAGGCCGGCGTCGGCACCGCGATTCACTACCCGATCCCGCTGCATCTCTCGAAAGCCTACGACGCGCTCGGGTTCCGTGCCGGCGATTTCCCTGTCGCCGAACGATCGGCGGTCGAGATTCTTTCGCTGCCGATGTTCCCGAATCTGAGCGCCGACGCCCAGAACCACGTGAGCAGCTCCGTGCTGCAATGCCTCACGGTGAAGGCCGCCGTCTAGTCGTTCCCGGGCCGGGCCTCCGCAACGGGGCTCGGCCTGCTCAGCACTGTTTCTCCAACCACAAAGCCAATCTCAAGTGAAGAAGATCGTTACGATCGTCGGCGCACGCCCGCAGTTCATCAAGGCGGCAGCCGTCAGCCGCGTGCTGCGCGAGCGGTACCACGAAGTCCTGGTGCACACCGGGCAGCACTACGACTACGAGATGTCGGGCATCTTCTTCGACGGTCTGGAGTTGCCGAAGCCGGACGTCAATCTCGGGGTCGGCTCGGGATCGCATGGGGCGCAAACCGGCGCGATGCTGAAGTCGGTCGAAGATGTGCTCCTGGCGGAGCGCCCCGATTGGCTCCTCATCTACGGCGACACGAACTCGACCCTGGCCGGCGCCGTCGCGGCGTCGAAGCTGTCGGTCCGCGTGGCGCATGTCGAAGCCGGCCTCAGAAGCTTCAATCGCCGGATGCCCGAAGAGGTGAATCGCGTCGTCGCCGATCACCTGTCGGATCTGCTGCTCTGCCCGAGCCAGATCGCGGTCACCAATCTCGCGGCCGAGGGCATCTCGAAAAACGTCCACATCACCGGCGACGTCATGCTGGATGTGCTCAACTGGGCGAGACAGCGTCTTTCAGCGGCCCCGTCTGGAATTCTCGGGCGGCTGGGACTGACCGCGAAGCGCTACCTGCTGGCCACCGTGCACCGCAGTGAAAACACCGACGATCCGGCGCGGCTGTCGGGCATCGTGAACGCGTTCAATGCGATCAACGAACCGATCGTGTTCCCGGTGCATCCCCGCGCGCGCAAGGTCATGAGCCAATCCGGTTGCGTACTTGCGCCTCATGTGCAGTTGATCGACCCCTTGAGCTATCTCGATATGGTGGCGCTGACCGGGTCTGCGCGCCTGGCGCTCACGGATTCCGGCGGCCTGCAGAAAGAAGCGTACTGGCTGGGCGTGCCCTGCGTGACGCTCCGCGACGAAACGGAGTGGGTTGAAACCGTCGAAGCCGGCTGGAACACGCTGGTGAGCGCGGACGCCAGGAAAATCGAGCAGGCAGTGCGCTCGTTTGCACCGGCCGGCGCGCCCCCTGCGCTGTACGGGGACGGTGCCGCGGCCGTCAAGTGCGTCGATCTGTTGAGCTGACTGAACGTGTCACCCATGCAGCCACGCCGCCGTCGCGCCGTTTGTGAAGGAGCCTGCGAATGAAGAGCGAACCGGCGAAGGATCTGCCGTACTTCGTCCACGAGTCGTCCTACGTCGACGAGGGCGCCGAAATCGGTGAGGGCACCAAGATCTGGCATTTCTCCCACGTGATGAAGGGCGCCCGGATCGGCAAGCGGTCCATCATCGGCCAGAACGTGAACGTCGACGGCGGGACGATCATCGGCAGCAACGTCAAGATCCAGAACAACGTGTCCGTGTACACGGGCTCGGTGATCGAAGACGATGTCTTTCTCGGACCGTCCTGCGTGCTGACCAACGTCACCAATCCCCGGTCTCAGGTGAATCGTCACTCGTTGTACGAAACCACGCGGCTGAGGCGCGGCTGCACGATCGGCGCAAACGCCACGATCGTGTGCGGAACGACGATCGGCCGGTATGCGTTCGTCGGCGCTGGATCAGTGGTCACCAAGGACGTGGCGGACTTTGCGCTGGTGGTCGGGAACCCGGCTCGCCAGATGGGGTGGATGAGCCGTCACGGTCACCGGCTGGGCGCGCCCGACGCGGACGGCGTGATGCGCTGCCCGGAAACCGGCTATCGCTACGAAGAGAAGGAACCGGGCGTTCTCCGATGCCTGGACCTCGACGAGGAAGCGCCGCTCCCGGCGGAGTTGAGCGCCAGCACCCAGTCTTACAAGCAACTCAAAGAGAACCTGGCATGAACGTTCCTTTACTTGATCTCAAAGCGCAGTACCGGACCATCAAGGCCGACGTCGACGCCGCGATCGCAGAGGTCCTGGAGTCGCAGCACTTCATCCTGGGCCCGAAGGTCGAACAGTGTGAGCAGGCCATCGCCCGCTATTGTGGATGCACGCACGGCGTCGGCATCTCCTCCGGCAGCGACGCGCTGCTCGTCTGCCTGATGGCCGAGAACATCGGCCCCGGCGATGAAGTGATCACCTCGCCGTACACGTTTTTCGCGACGGTCGGCGCGATCGCGCGGGTCGGCGCAACGCCGGTCTTCGTCGACATCAACCCGGAGACCTACAACCTCGACGCGGCCCAGATCCTCGCCAAGGTGACCGTCCGGACGCGAGCCATCATTCCGGTGCACCTGTACGGACAGATGGCCGACATGGACGCGGTGATGGCCGTCGCCAACGAGCACAACCTGATCGTGATCGAGGACGCGGCGCAGGCGATCGGCGCCGAAGACCACGGACGGCGCGCCGGATCCATCGGCCACTACGGATGCGTGTCGTTCTTCCCCTCGAAGAACCTCGGAGCGGTCGGCGACGCCGGCATGATCGTCACCAACGACGCCGAGCGCGCCGAAAGACTCGCGGTCCTGCGCGCGCATGGGTCGAAGCCCAAGTACCACCATCGCGTGATCGGCGGCAACTTCCGGCTGGACGCCATCCAGGCGGCGGTGGTCTCCGCCAAGCTGCCGTATCTCGATGAGTGGACCGCGGCGCGTCAGCGCAATGCGAAGCGATACGACGATCTCTTCGCCGCCGCCGGCATCGCGAATACGCCGGGCGGTTCGGGAGACGTCACGCTCCCGACGACCGTGGCCAATCGACATATCTTCAACCAGTATGTGATCCGCGTCTCTCGACGCGATGCGTTGAGAGCCGCGCTCCAGGCGAAAGGCATCGGCACGGAAGTCTACTATCCGGTGCCGATGCACCTGCAGGACTGCTTCTCATACCTGGGACTTCGCGCGGGCGCCTTTCCGGAGAGCGAAGGCGCGGCCAACGAGACGTTCGCCATTCCCGTGTATCCGGAGGTGTCCGAGGCGCAGGCCGAGTATGTGGTCGCCTGCATCCGGGAGTTTTTCGCCACGGAACTGTCGGCCGCCGGCGCCGGCCGCTCGCGCACCGCGTCGGAGTAACACAGCGTGATCGGGGTCATTCCCAGACCGGAGCAGCTTCCCGTCGTTGAAGAGTTCTTCGAGCTCTTCAAGACACCGTGGGAGGTCTATCGGCCTGGCCGGCACTATGACGTCGTGGTCGCGACGGTCACCGATGTGCCCGACGTCGAGGCCGGACTGCTGATCGTCTACGGCGCTGAGCAAGCCAGTGTCGACGCGCGCCACGGCATCGTCGGCGCCGCGCGGCAGCGGAACACGTCGGTGGACTGTGAAGGAAGGGCGCTCCCCATCTACGGGGAACTGCTCACCTTCGCCGAGAGCCGCACGGCGACGCGGTGCATCGAGTCGTCCGCCGGCATCGCAGGCCTGCGGGTTCGCAGCCCACGCGCGACGGTCGTGCGGGTCGGGTACGACCTGTTCCGTGACGTGGAGTTCCTGCTCTCGGTCGGCCAGCCGGTCGAACAGGCGCACGTTCCCACGCTCGACCTCCACATCCGGATGCTGAGGAACTGGATTCTGGACGCCGGCGTGCAGCTGCTGGAAATCGCGCCGGCGCCGGCGGGCTACGACTCGCTGGTGTGCCTGACCCACGACATCGACTTCGTCGGGATTCGACGCCACCTGTTCGACCACACGATGTGGGGATTCCTGTACCGGTCCACGGTCGGAACCGTCCGCAACGTGTTCAAGGGCCGGCTCTCGATCGCCCGCATGATGCAGGCATGGCGCGCCGCGGCCTCTCTTCCGTTCGTCTATCTCGGTTGGGCGAAGGACTTCTGGGAACCGTTCGCGTGGTACCTGAAGGTCGAAAAAGGCCTGCCCGCAACCTACTATCTGATTCCCTTCAAGGGCCGTTCAGGCGAGCGCGTGCCGGTCGCCGGCGCCTCACGCCGCGCGACGGCCTACGACATCACCGACCTCGATCAGTGGACGACGGTGCTCACGAAGGAAGGGTGCGAGCTCGGCGTTCACGGCATCGATGCGTGGCACGACGAGAACAAGGGACGGGACGAGCTCGGGAGGGTCGCGGCGGTCACCGGCGGGGACAGCGTCGGCATTCGAATGCACTGGCTGCTGCAGGACGCGAACACACCGGCCGTGCTCGAGCGCGCCGGCTACGCTTACGACACCACGGCTGGATACAACGAGACGATCGGCTACCGCAACGGAACCACCCAGGTGTTTCGCCCGCTCGGCGCGACGACGCTGCTCGAGCTGCCGATGCACATCCAGGACGGAGCGCTGTTCTATCCGCGGCCGAGGCTCGGCCTCACTGAGCCCGAAGCGGAGCTTCGCTGCAAGACGCTGATCGAACATGCGCGCCGCGCCGGCGGGGCGCTCACCGTGCTGTGGCACGACCGCAGTCACGGCCCGGAGCGCTTCTGGGGCGACTTCTACGTGACGCTGGTTCGAACGCTGCGATCGACCAAGGCGTGGTTCAGCACGGCCGGGCAGGCCGTGAGCTGGTTCAGGAAGCGGCGCGAGGTGCGTTTCGAGCGCGTCGAGGACGCGCGCGGCTCGCGCGTCCACCTTCGGTACGACGGGGCGGTGATTCAGCCGCCGCTGCGCATCATTGTTCATCGTCCGTCCGGCCAGGAAAGCGCGACTGACATTCCGTGGAACGGCGGAAGGGTTGTCGAATTCGAATCGGTTCATCGACGCTCGCAGTCTGTAGGTTCATCCATATGAAATCTGTGTGCATGCTTGTCCAGAGCGTCTACGATTTCGACCCTCGAGTCCGCCGCAAGGCCGAGGCGCTCGTGGCCGCCGGGTACACCGTCGACGTCCTGGCGCTGCGTCCTCCAAAGGGAAGGAAGACGTACGAGCTGAACGGCGTCAACGTTCACACGGTCTCGCTCGGCAAGAAGCGCGGATCCCTGATCCGGTATGCCTTCGAGTACGCGGCATTCTTTCTCTGGGCGTTCGTCCGCGTCCCGATGATGATGCGCCGGCGCCGCTACGTGGCGATCGACGTCAACACCCTGCCTGATTTCCTGATCTTTGCGCCGATCGTCGCCAGGTGGATGGGCGCGAAGCTCATTCTGGACATGCACGAAATCACTCCCGAGTTCTACATGTCCAAGTACGGGATTGGCGAGCGGTCGAAGCTCATTCGGCTGCTGACCTGGCTCGAGAAGATCAGCTTCGATTTCGCGGATCGCGTCATCACCATCAACCAGCCCGTTCTGGACCTGTTCGTCGACCGCGGGTTGGCGCCCGGCAAGGGCACGGTCATGATGAATGCCGTCGACGAAGGGCGATTCATGTCGGCGATGAAGGCGCCGGCGCACGACGACACCTCCACGGGCAAGTTCGTGATGATGTATCACGGCACCCTGACGCGGATCTACGGGCTCGACCTCGCGGTCGAGGCATTCGCGATCGCGCATCAGGACATGCCGGGAGCCGAACTCTGGATTCTCGGATCCGGACCGGAACAGGGCCCGCTGGCCGATCTGGCCGAACAGCGCGGGTTGTCCTCCAAGGTGAAACTGGTCGGGCAGGTCGCGTCGAGCGAGATTCCCGCCTGGCTGAGCAAATGCGATGTCGGGATTCTCCCGATCCGCCGCGACGTGTTTCTTGACTTCGCCTTTCCCAACAAGCTGCCCGAGTTCGTCGTCATGGGCAAAGCCGTGATCATCTCGCGGCTGAAAGCCATCCGGCACTACTTCAGCGACGCCTCGCTGGCCTTTTTCGAGCCCAACGACCCGACGGATCTGGCCAGGCAGATGGTGGTGTTGTATCGAGACCCCGAGCGGCGAGTACGGCTCGCCGCCGCGGCGGCCAAAGAGTACGCGCCGATTCGCTGGGACCTGATGAAACAGCGTTACCTGACGCTCGTGGATGAGATCACCGATCCGGCCCGGCGCGCCGCGGCCTCGACCGAGACGCTCTCCAGAAAAGTCGCGCGACTGTGAGCACCGCGATTCAGACGGAGGCGAGAACGGCGTGTTTGAAGCTGCTGGAGTATTGCCGCGCCAACAATTGGGCGGGTTACGATCCCTATGACGCGCTGAACAGCCGGCTCTTCACCGTTTTTCCGTTTCTCGACTCCAGACTGCCCCGGCTGGTCGCGACCCAGGCGCTCAAGCGCTCGCCCGTGGACATCCGCCGCCTCATGCTGATCCCGCCGACGCAGAATCCGAAGGCGATGGCCCTGTTCCTGAGCGCGGCGCTCAAGCTCCGGGACGTGGACGCGTCACGCGTCGAAGGCGTGCCTCAGCTGATGATCGAGCGGCTCATCGCCATGCGATCGGAGGGCACATCCTACTGGTGCTGGGGTTACAGCTTTCCGTGGCAGACGCGCACCCTCGTGGTGCCGCGAGCGACCCCCAATCTCGTGTGCACGACGTTCGTGGCCGGCGCGCTTCTCGACGCTTACGAGCAGCTCGGTGATTCGCGCTGCCTGGAGATGGCGGTCAGCGCGGCCGAGTACATCCTGAACGATCTGTACCGAACCGACGGCGCCGCGGCCGGCTTCAGCTATCCGCTGCCCTCGATGCCGGCCCGGATCCACAACGCCAACCTCCTGGCCAGCGCCCTGTTCTGCCGCGTGTCCAGCCTGACCGGCGACGCGAAGTTTCTCGATCCGGCGCTCAAGGCCGCCCGCTACTCGGCCCACCAGCAGCACGACGATGGCTCGTGGGCGTATGGCGAGGGCGAAACGCAGCAGTGGGTCGACAACTTCCATACCGGCTACAACCTCGGCGCGCTGAGGGACATCAACCGGCTGCTCGGCACCCGGGAGTTCGAGCCGCAGATTCGTCGCGGGTTCGACTTCTATCACAGCCACTTCTTCCTCGCGGACGGCACGCCGAAGTACTTCCACAACAAGACCTACCCGATCGACATCCACTGCGTGGCGCAGAGCGTCATCACGCTGCTGGCGTTCCGCCATCTTCAAGCGGACAGCGCTTCGATGGCCGAGGCGACGGTTCGATGGGCTCTGGACCACATGTGGAGCGAGCGCGGTTACTTCTACTACCGGGTTCTCCGCTTCGGCACCATCCGGACCTCGTACATGCGATGGTCTCAGGCGTGGATGTTCCTCGCGCTCGCAACGTTCCTGAACGAGTCTCGCGCTGCGGTCGCCCCGTCGAACGCGTCCGCTTCAGCGGTCACAGCCTGAAAGCCATGTCATACAACTACGTGCTCGTCACGCCTGCGAAGAACGAGGCGGAATTCATCGAGCTGACCATCAAGTCGGTGATCAGCCAGACGGTCCTGCCGGCCAAGTGGGTCATCGTCAGCGACGGCTCGACCGACGGCACCGACGATATCGTGAAACGCTATGCCGCCGACCATCCCTGGATTGAGCTGGTGCGGATGCCGGAGCGGAAAGAGCGGCACTTCGCCGGAAAGGTGAACGCGTTCAATGCAGGCTACGCCCGGCTGAAGGACGTCGCCTACGACGTGATCGGCGGGATGGACGGCGACATCTCCTTCGACCCGCAGTACTTCGCGTTTCTGCTGGATCGACTGGCCACGAACCAGCGGCTCGGCCTGGTCGGCACGCCGTTCAAGGACAGCTCGATGTACGACTACCGCTTCGTGAGCATCGAGCATGTCTCCGGCGCGTGCCAGTTGTTCCGGCGTGAGTGTTTCGAGGACATCGGCGGCTACCGGCCGTCGAAAATGGGCGGCGTGGACCACATCGCGGTCCTCACCGCGAGGATGAAGGGCTGGCAGACGCGAACGTTCACCGAGAAGGTCTGCCTGCACCATCGCGACATGGGCTCGGCCGTACACGGGGTCTGGAAAGCGAAATACAAGATCGGTGCGCTGGACTATGCGCTCGGCGGCCATCCGCTGTGGGAGGTCTTCCGGACGGCCTATCAGCTCACGAAGAAGCCGTACATCATCGGCGGCCTGGTTCTCTTCTCGGGCTACGTCTCGGCGAGCGTACGGCGGGCGGAACGGCCGATCTCTCCCGAGCTGGTTGCGTTCCGCCGGCGCGAACAGATGCAGCGGCTGAGAAAGTTTCTCACGGGCATGTTCGTCGCCAAGTCGCACTCGGTGGTGTCCTCCTGATGGCAGTGGCCGACGCGCGGCCGGCCGTTGCGGCGCCAGATACCGCCGCCTCAGGCCTGCTCATCGTGAACGCCGACGACTGGGGGCGAGATCTGCGGACCACGCAGATGATGCACGACTGCGTGCGCCGCGGCTCGGTGTCTTCGGTCAGCGCGATGCTGTTCATGGAAGACTCGGAGCGCGCGGCGGAGGTTGCACGGAAGGAAGGCATCGACGCCGGTCTGCACCTGAATTTCACGACGCCCTTCTCAGGACATCCCGGCTCGATGCTGGTGACGCATCAGGAGAAGCTCACGCGCTATCTCCGGCGCCATCGGCTGTCGCAGGTTCTGTACAACCCGGGTTTGAAGGACTCGTTCGCGTATGTCGCGGCGGCGCAGATCGACGAATACCGCCGGCTCTACGGCGCCGATCCCCACACCGTGGACGGTCATCACCACATGCACCTTTGCGAGAACGTCCTGGCCCAGCGGCTGATTCCGGCGGGCACGCTGGTCCGCAGGAACTTCTCGTTCCAGCCTGGCGAGAAGGGCCGCGTGAATCGCGCGTATCGGACGTTCGTGGACCGCAGGCTCGAACGTCGCCACAACACGGTCGATTATCTGTTCAATCTCAATCCACTCGAGCCCACGCGCCTGCGTCGGATCTTCGACCTGGCGCGGGAGTTCGTCGTCGAACTCGAGACGCATCCGGTCGACGCCGCAGAGTACCGGTTCCTGACCGAGGGTGAACTGTTCCGCCAGGCCGCGGATGTGCGGATCGCACCTCGTGCAGCAGTCGCCGGCTACAGGCAATCCGGCAAGCGGTTGCTCGGACGCGCCAGACCACGGACCTAGTCCCTTCAGGCTTTAATCACGAGAGCGAGGACATGGCAGCTACTGCGGATCTGTTTTTGGGCGGGACCTGGGTCAAGGTTCCCGCGGTCGACGTCAACGGGACGAAGCTGGTCGTGTCTGGCAACTGGCTTCGGATCGCAGCGATGGACGGTGAAGATTGTCCTGAGCGCGAGCTCGAAGATCCCGAACGATGCATCAGGACGTTGAAAGACCGGCAGGCGCATTCGGTCCGCGCCGACGTGCTGACGTTCGCGCAGGTCGTTCCATCGACCGAACCGAAGTATCGCTATCCCATGCAGCAGGACAGCATCGCCACGATCCGGATGAACAGCTACAAGGAGTGGTGGGAGTCGCTGCCGCAGGAGACTCGCAAGAACACTCGTCGCGCCGCCAAGCGTGACGTCGTCGTCTCGATTCGTGAACTGGACGATCAGCTGATCCGGCAGATCATGGAAATCAACAACGAGACCCCGTCACGCCAGGGACGGCGCTTCACCCACTATGGGGCGAGCTTCGATGACGTAAAGCGGGACTACGCATCGTTCGCGTACCGCAGCGAGTATGTCTGCGCCCATTTCGGGGACGAGTTGATCGGCGTCAGCAAGATTGTGTACGGCGGCCACGTGGCCGCGATCATGAAGCTTCAGCCGAAGATCAGCCACTACGACAAGAGGCCGGCGAACGCAGTACTGGCCAAGTCGATCGAGCGCTGCGCGGAGAAGGGCGCCTCCTGCATCACGTATGGCAAGTACCGCTACGGCAGGCAGGAGAACACCTCTTTGATGGAATTCAAGTCACGCCACGGTTTCGAGGAAGTGCTGGTACCGCGCTACTACGTCCCCCTGTCGGTCAAGGGCTCGGTCGCGGTGAAACTCGGCCTCTATCGTGATATGGTAGAGATCCTTCCCGAGAGTGCCATCCGGGTGGCTCGCAGCGTCCGCAAGAGGTGGCACACGTAAGTCTTTCGCCGGTGTAGCTCAACGTCAGAGCAGCCGAATTGTACTCGGCCTATGGATGGTTCAATTCCTCCCGCCGGCTCCACTTTCTCCCTCGCATCCGTTCCGCACGCCGCATCGAACAACGCTCAGCAAGCACTCCCCGAAATGCACGACCGATGATCACTGACGAAACATCGCAAACCTCTTTCATGACGCAGCCCGACGATCCGATCCTGATCACGGGTGCCACCGGCTTCATCGGCTCGAGAGTCGTGGAACGCCTGCTCGACCGCGGGTTTCGAAACCTGCGTTGTCTGGCACGCCCCTCGAGCGACGTGTCAAAGCTGCAGGCTCTCGCCAGTCGCTACGACGGCCGTGCCCGGGTCGAAATCACCACCGGCAATCTGCTCTCCCGCGCGGACTGCGTCGACATGACCCGCGGCGTCGCTCTCGTCTATCACCTCGCCGCGGCGCGAGGGGAGAAGTCGGTCCCCGACGCGTTCATGAACTCGGTGGTGACGACGCGCAACCTGCTGGAGGCCACGCTGGAGCACGCGTGCCTGAAACGGTTCGTGAGCATCAGCTCGTTCGCGGTGTACAGCAACGCACGGCAGCCGGGCCGCAACGTGCTCGACGAGTCGAGCCCGGTCGAGAAGCAGCCGGCGCGGCGCGGGGATGCCTACAGCTTTGCCAAGGTCAAGCAGGACGAGATCGTCATCGAATACGGCGCCACACATGCGCTCCCATATGTCCTCGTGAGGCCCGGCTACGTCTACGGACCGGGCAATGAAGCGATCACCGGCCGCGTGGGCATCGGCACCTTCGGTGTGTTTCTGCACCTGGGCGGCGGCAACACGATTCCCTTCACCTTCGTCGACAACTGCGCCGAGGCGATCGTCCTCGCCGGCCTGGTGAAAGGCGTCGACGGCCAGATCTTCAACGTCGTCGACGACGACCTGCCGTCGAGCCGCGCGTTCCTGCGGCAGTACAAGCGGAATGTCCGGCGCTTTACGTCCGTGTATCTGCCTCACGCGGTGAGTTACGCGCTGTGCTATCTCTGGGAGTCGTACTCCGACTGGTCGCACGGGCAGCTGCCGCCGACCTTCAATCGCCTCGCCTGGCGGGCATTCTGGAGGCAGACGCGGTACTCGAACAACAAGCTGAAGACGCTCCTTGGATGGCGTCCTGAGGTATCCACCGCCGACGGGATGTCGCGCTATTTCGAGGCCTGCCGCCAGAAGGTGCGACATGCTTAAGGTCGCCATCGTCGGCTGCGGCAAGATCGCCGACTCGCACGCGTCGCAGATTCAGCGGATCGCCGGCTGCGAGATCGTCGGCGTCTGCGATCGGGAGCCGCTGATGGCGAAGCAGCTCTACGAGCGCTTCCCAATCAAGCAGTACTACTCCGACCTGGGTGAGCTGCTGACCAATGCCAGGCCCGACGTCGTCCACATCACGACGCCGCCCGCCAGCCACTTCGATCTGGCGAAGCTGTGCCTCGAGCAGGGCGCGCACGTCTACGTCGAGAAGCCCTTCACGCTGAATTTCCGCGACGCCGAGGCGCTGGTCGCGCTGGCCGGCGAAAAGGGGCTCAAGCTCACCGCCGGCCACGACGATCAGTTCAGCCACGTCGCGCGGCGGATGCGCGGTCTGGTGCAGAGCGGCTATCTCGGCGGCTCGCCGCTGCACATGGAGAGCTACTACTGCTACGACCTGAGCGAGCCCGGCTACGCCAAGGCGCTGCTCGGCGACAAGCAGCACTGGGTGCGCCGCCTGCCGGGCAAGCTGCTCCACAACATCATCAGCCACGGCATCGCGCGTATCGCCGAGTTCCTGACGTCCGATTCACCGCGCGTCATCGCGCACGGGTTCGTCAGCCCGATGCTGCGGAAGATGGGGGAGACCGAGATCGTCGACGAGCTGCGCGTCATCATCTCCGAGGACGAGCGGACGACGGCGTACTTTACGTTCTCATCGCAGATGCGGCCGTCGCTGCATCAGCTGCGGCTGTTCGGCCCGAAGAACGGCCTGATCCTCGATCACGACAACGAAACGCTCGTCGCGCTGCGCGGCAAGCGGCACAAGAGCTACGCCGAGAAGTTCGTGCCGCCGGTGACGATGGCGAAACAGTATCTGGGAAACCTCACCACCAATCTCGGAACGTTTCTCCGGCGCGATTTTCAGATGAAGTCGGGCATGAAGTTTCTGATCGAGTCGTTCTACCACTCGATCGCGGACGGAGCCCCGCTGCCGCTCTCGTATCGAGAAATCCTCCTCACGGCCCGGATCATGGACGACATCTTCGACCAGATCCGGGTGCCCGCTGAAGCTGTTCCGGTTCCCGCGCTCCTGGAAAAGGCAGGTCGATAGTCGTGCCGGGGATCGCGGGTCTCGTCACGAGGATGCCGCGCGAGCGCGCGATGGCGGAGCTGCAGCGAATGATCGGGACGATGCGTCACGAATCGTTCTACCAGCTCGGAACCTGGACCGATGAGTCGCTGGGCGTATACCTCGGCTGGTCCGTTCACAAGGGCGCGTTCGCGGAAAAGATGCCGATCGTGAACGAGCGGGGCGACGTCGTGCTGGTGTTTTCCGGCGAGGAATATCCGGAGCCCGAGACGCGCCAACGGCTCAAAGCCAGGGGGCACTCGTTCGACGCTCAAGGCCCCGACTATCTGGTACACATGTCGGAAGACGATCCGGAATTTCCGGCGTCGTTGAACGGCCGGTTCCACGGGATGCGCGTCGATCTGACCCGGCGCGAAGTCAGCCTGTTCAACGACCGGACCGGGATGCACCGCATCTATTACCACGAAGCCAGGGATGCGTTTTATTTTGCGGCCGAAGCCAAGGCCATCCTTGCGGTGCGTCCGGAGCTCAGATCCATCGACCCGCGCGGCCTCGGCGAACTGACCTCGTGCGGATGCGTGCTCGAGAACAGAACGTTGTTCAAGGACATGCACCTGGTCCCCGGTTCGTCGAAGTGGACGTTCCGCAACGGCGTGCTGGATCAGAAAGTCACCTACTTCGACCCGCGCGAGTGGGAGAGCCAGTCCACGCTCGAGCCCGAGCCGTACTATCGGGAGCTTCGCGGCGTCTACGAGCGCAACCTGCCGCGCTACTTCGACGGTCCGCAGCGGATCGGCATGTCGCTGACCGGTGGGCTGGACACGCGCATGGTGATGGCGTGGCAGAAGAGCCCCGCGGGCAGCTTGCCGTGCTACACGTTCGGCGGGATGCTGCGTGACAACCAGGACGTCATCATCGCAAGACGAGTGGCTGCCGCCTGCGGGCAGCCGCACACCGTGCTTCCCGCCGGGGAGAATTTCCTGTCGCGGTTCGACCACTACGCGGAGCGGTCGGTCTACCTGACCGACGGATGCACCGACCTCAGCCTGAGTCCCGACCTGCACATCTACGAGCAGGCGCGGGATATCGCTCCGGTGAGAATGTCAGGCAACTATGGCGGCGAGGTCCTTCGCCAGGTTCGGGCGTTCAAGCCGATGCCACAGCACGACGGGCTCTTTCAGCCGGAGCTGATGTCGTCGATGCAGCAGGCTCGCGACACCTACAAGGCGCTGATCGGCAAGAACACGCTGACTTTCGCCGTGTTCGAGCAAGCGCCCTGGCATCACTACGGCGTTCTGGCGCTCGAGCAGACGCAGCTCCAGCTGCGCACGCCGTTCCTGGACAACGATTTCGTCCGCACCATCTATCGCGCCCCAGCGGAGGCGACCACCACCAACGACGTGTGCCTCCGTCTGATCGGCGACGGCAGCCCGGTGTTGAGAAGGATCCGAACCGATCGCGGCGTCGGCGGCGACGCCAGCCCGGCGATGGCGCGGCTCACCCGCGCGTGGCTGGAGTTCTCGTTCAAGGCTGAGTACGCCTACGACTACGGGATGCCTCAGTCGGTGGCTCGTGTCGATCATCGCCTTGCCTGGCTTCACCTCGAGCGCCTCTTTCTGGGCCGGCACAAGTTCTATCATTTCCGAGTGTGGTACCGGGACCGTCTGGCGCAGTATGTCCGCGACATGCTCCTCGATCCCAGGTCACTGGCGCGTCCGTACGTGAACCGGCGGACCGTCGAAGAGATCGTGCATGGACACATCAAGGGCAATCGCAACTACACCAACGAGATTCACAAGCTGCTGACGCTCGAGTTGGTGCACCGGCTCTTCAGCGATGCGGGCGCGCCGGCCCGCGGCGCGTCGTGACGGCCTGATGGACGGCTGCTGATGCCTCCGGCGATTGCGACGCTCGTCTTCCTGGGGCTCGTGCTCGTCCTGATCGTCATGGATCGGGATCGCGAGTCGCCGACCTCGGCCGCTCTCTGGATTCCGATTGCGTGGGTGTTCATCGGCGCGTCGCGGATGCCGTCGGAGTGGATGGGCGCGGGCGGGCCGATGGACTCGCCGGACCAGTATCTCGAGGGCAGTCCGTTCGACGCGCTGATCGTGGCGCTGCTGCTCGCCGCCGGCTTGATGGTGCTGTCGACGAGAGGCCGCCAGCTCGGACCGATCCTGAAGAAGAACTGGCCGATCGTGCTGTTCTTCCTCTACTGCCTGGCGAGCACGACCTGGTCCGATTTTCCGCTCGTGGCCTTCAAGCGGTGGACGAAGTCGCTGGGCAACGTCGCGATGGTTTTCATCGTCCTGTCCGATCCGCACCCGACCGCGGCGATGAAGCGCCTGCTGGCCGTGGCCGGATTCCTCCTGCTGCCCACGTCCGTGCTGCTGATCAAGTACTACCCGGCGCTGGGGCGAGGCTACGACCGCTGGGTCGGCACGGCGTACTACAACGGGGTCACGCCGGCAAAGAATCTGCTCGGCTGCGACTGTCTGGTCTTCGGGATGGCGGCGTTCTCCCGCGTGATCAGCGGGCTCTGGGAGGGCAAGCGCTCCATTCGGACGCGTGCGTTCGTAGCGCAGGCCGTGTTGATGGCGACGGTGGTGTGGCTCTTCGTCCTCGTGAACTCGGCCACCTCGCTGGCCTGCTTCATATTCGGCGCGACCGTCATCCTGCTGCTGACCCGATCGCAGAGCGGCCGCCCGCTGACCATTCACTTCCTCATCGGCACCATGGCGATCGCCGGGCTGATCGCGTTCATCGTTTTCGACGGAAAGGCGTCGCTGCTTCAGGCGCTCGGCAGGGACGCCACGCTCACCGGGCGCACCGAGCTGTGGGACGACCTCGCCGGCATGAACCGTCACCCGTTCCTCGGCACCGGCTTCGAGAGCTTCTTTCTCGGGGATCGCGCCAGAATCCTGTGGAACAAGTACTGGTGGCACCCGACCGAGGCGCACAACGGCTACCTCGAGACGCTGATTAACCTGGGCTACGTCGGCGGCGCCTTCCTGCTGCTGGTGGTCGTCACCGGCTACCGCAACGCGGTCAGCACCTATCGCACCGACTCCACGCTGGGCGCGCTGAAGCTGGCGGTTCTGCTGGTCGCCCTCGTCTACAACATGACCGAAGCGGCCTTCAAGGTGATGAACCCGATGTGGATCGCCTTTATCCTGGCGGTGGCCGCGGCGCCCGAGGCCGCCGAGCCGGTGCAGGCCGTCAGCGTCCCTGAGCTTCGCCCGGCGCCGGTCCAGACGCGCTTCCAGATGCGCCCCCGCCCGGTCGTCGCCAGGTCGCCGCAGTCCACGACGTTTACTGCTGAACGGAAGCGTTCAGTGAGCCGCGAAAGGTAATCGTGCAGTTGCAACAAATCTTGAAGCAGATGGGCGCGTACCACCGCCTGAAGGGATCGCGGCTCTACGACTGGTACTGGCGCATCGCCGACAGCCGGATCATCGAACAGCGCGACAGCGAGGTCGCGTTCTACAAGCAGCTCCTCAACGGGTTCCAGCCCGGCGGACTGATCTTTGATGTCGGCGCCAACCACGGATCGAAGACGGACATCTTCCTGCGGCTCGGCGCCAGGGTGGTGTCCGTCGAGCCGGACGAGTCGAACCAGCAGATCCTGCGCGAGCGCTTTCTGGAGCGGCGTCTGAGCGCCAGGCCGGTGACGATCGTCCCGATGGCGGTCAGCGACGAGAACGCCGTCGCCACGATGTGGATTGACGAGCCCGGCTCGGCGAAGAACACGCTCAGCCAGAAATGGGTCGACACGCTGAAGACCGATCAGGAGCGTTTCGGACACGCGTTGGACTTCGGCCAGCGGCGCGAAGTGAAGACGACGACGCTGGAGCGGCTGATCGAACAGCACGGTCTGCCGTTCTTCGTGAAGATCGACGTCGAGGGATTCGAGCCGCAGGTCATCCGCGGCCTGCAGCAGCCGGTTCCGTACCTGTCCTTCGAAGTGAACCTGCCTGAGTTCAGAGCCGAAGGGTTGGAATGCGTCAGCCTTCTGGCTCGTCTTTCCAGCGCCGGCCGATTCAACTACGTCGGCGAGTCGTTTCTCGGTCTTGCGCTGAAGGACTGGATCGACGCGGATGCCTTCGGGAACGTCTTGACCAACTGTTCCGAGAAGAGTATCGAAGTCATCTGGAAAGCGCCTGGCAAAGGCACGCCTCGCGCATGAAGCCGTTCGACGCCAGCGGAGCGTTCAAGCCCGTCGAGGACGGGGGAGTGCTCGGACTGCGAGTCGTCGCGGTCCGATCCGCAGGCATCACCACGCTCTCGCAGGGTCTCAAGGTCGTCCTTCAGGTCGTCGCCACGATCGTCCTCGCCCGTCTTCTGACGCCGTCCGAGTTCGGCGTCATGACGATGGTCACCACGTTCAGCCTGCTGTTCGTCAACTTCGGGTTGAATGGCTTCACCGAGGCGGTGATTCAGCGCGAATCGCTCGATCACGAACTGGCGAGCAGTCTGTTCTGGGTCAATACCGGGATCTGCACCTGCCTGACGGTCGTCTTTGCCGCAGGTGGCCCATTGATGGCCTGGTTCTACCACGACCCGCGGGTCACGCACGTCGCCCAATTCACGGCGTTGACCATCTTCTTCACCGGTTCGTCCGTGATACACATTGCCCTGCTCCGGCGGGCGATGCGTTTCTCGGCGGTCGCCATCAACGAGATCGTCGCGCAGGTCGGTTCGCTGATCGTGACGATCGTGCTGGCTTATTTCGGTTGGGGTTATTGGGCGCTGGTCGGCGGCGTCGTCGCCGTGCCGTTCGTCACGGCGGTCGGCGCCTGGATTCAGTGTCAGTGGATCCCGGGCCTGCCGCGCCTCGCGCCCGGGACCGGCCCGATGGTGCGATTCGCGCTGAACATTTACGGCTACTTCACCGTGAACTACTTCAGCCGGAACCTCGACAACCTGCTGGTCGGCTCGTTCTTTGGTTCACAGGCGCTCGGGTTCTACAAGAAGGCCTTCGATCTGGCCATCTTTCCCATCGTCCAGGCCTCGGCCCCGCTCAACGCGGTGGCCGTCCCCACGCTCAGCAGGCTGACCGGCGATACAGAGCGATACTCACGGTACATCCTGCGATCGTTGTCGATCCTCGCGTTGCTCGGCATGGGCACCGGAGCGTGCCTGACCCTCGTCGGCAGGGACGTGATTCGAGTCCTGCTGGGATCCCGATGGGATGAAGCCGGCAGAATCTTCATGTTCTTCGCGCCAGGAATCGGCGCGATGTTCATCTACCGTGCCGCCGGCTGGCTGCACCTGTCGATGGGCAGCGCCAACCGTTTCTTCCGCTGGGGGCTGATCGAGTTCGCCGTCCTGGCGACGCTCTTCGTGCTCGCGCTGCCGTGGGGACCGGTCGGTATTGGCGCGGTCTGGGGTGCGTCTTGCTGGATCTTGACGATCCCCGCGCTGCTCTACGCACCCCGTCCGTCCGAGTTGACGATCGCGCGGATGCTCGGAGCCGTTTGGCAATACATCGTCGCGTCGGTGTTGGCGGCCGTTCTGACGGCGGCGCTTTTGTCCCGGTTCGCGTGGCAGGCGCCATCCAACGCCGCGGGTGATTTGCTCCGCATCCTGATCACCTCGTCGCTGTTCGGCGTGCTCTACATCGCTGCCATCGCGCTCTTCCACGGCGGCTGGAAGCCCCTGCTCGAAATCGTCGATCTGGCGCGCGACCTGATGCCCAAGCGCGGGGCCGGCCGAGCAACGCCGGCGGTCGCTTCGTCGGTTCAATCGTGATGAAGACATCCGCCGCCGTGGCCGAAGTCGAAGCCGCAACGTCAGCGGCGGCGGTCCCGACGCCTGAAATCGATGTGGCGCTGCTCACGGGCGGCGGAGACCGTCCTTACGTGTTGGGACTCGCGACAGCGCTGATGGGATACGGGATCCGGCTCGATCTGATCGGCAGCGACGAACTGGATGCGCCGCAATTCCACAATACTCACGCCGTCAACTTCCTCAACCTCCGCGGGGGCGTGCACACCAACGCCAGCAGGCGAGAGAAGATCGCGAGAGTCCTGGTCTATTACGTCCGCCTCATTCGCTATGCGTTGACCGCGCGGCCGGCGATCTTCCACATCCTCTGGAACAACAAGTTCGACTTCTTCGATCGTACGCTCCTCATGTTGTACTACCGGCTGCTGGGGAAGCGGCTGGTGCTGACCGTGCACAACGTGAACGCCGGCATTCGCGACGGCAACGACAGCTGGCTGAATCGGCTCACGCTGCGGATTCAGTACCACCTCGCGGGTCACATTTTCGTGCACACGGAGAAGATGAAGCGCGAGCTCGCCGACGACTTCGGGATCAACGAGACCGCGAGCGTCATTCCGTTCGGCATCAACAACGCGGTGCCGAACACGGCGCTGACGCCCGCGGAAGCCAAGCGGCAGATCGGCCTCGAGCCCGACGAACAGGCGATTCTCTTCTTCGGCAACATCGCGCCGTACAAGGGGCTCGAGTATCTCGTCGACGCCTTCCGCCTGCTTCCGGCCACCGGCCGCCGCTACCGTCTGGTGATCGTCGGGCGGCCGCGCGGCGCCGAGGCATACTGGAGCGGGATTCAGGACACGATCACCCGGCACATCGATCCGAGTCGGACCTTTCTGAAGATCGAGTTCGTGCCCGACGAAGCGACCGAGCTGTACTTCAAGGCGGCTGACGTGCTCGTGCTGCCGTACACCGAGATCTTCCAGAGCGGCGTGCTGTTCCTCGGCTACAGCTTCGGCCTGCCGGTGATCGCGGCCGACGTCGGCTCGATGAAGGACGACATCGTCGAAGGGAAGACCGGATACCTGTTCGAGAAGAAGGACGCGGCGGACCTCGCCCGGGTCATCGAGCGCTATTTCGCGAGCGACCTGTATGCGAACCTCCCGCAGGAGCGCAAGAAGATTCAGGACTATGCGACCGCGCGGCATTCGTGGGAGACGGTCAGCAAGATGACCCGCACGGTGTATCAGGAGTTGCTGGGGAAATTATGACGAAGCCGTTGGTCTCCATTCTCGTGCCGGCGTACAACGCGGAGGAATGGATTGCGGATTCTCTGAAGTCGGCGGTGGCGCAGACCTGGCCGAACACCGAGGTCATCGTCGTCGACGACGGTTCGAAGGATCGGACGCTGGAGGTGGCGCGGCGGTTCGCCTCCGATCGCGTCAAGGTGATCAGCCAGAAGAATGCGGGGGCCGCGGCGGCCAGGAACGCCGCGTTCGCCGCGAGCTCGGGCGACTACATTCAGTGGCTGGACGCCGACGACCTGCTCGCGCCGGACAAAGTTGAGCAGCAGATGCGGATCGCGGAGCAGTACCCGGGCAAGCGGACGCTGCTGTCGTCGGGGTGGGGCCGCTTCCTCTATCGCCGGTCTCGCGCGAACTTCGTCCCCACGCTGCTGTGGGCCGACCTGTCGCAAGCCGAATGGCTGATCCGGAAGATGGAGAACAATCTCCATATGCAGACGGCGACCTGGCTGGTGACCCGCGAGCTGACCGAGGCGGCCGGCCCGTGGAACACCAAGCTGCTCGGCGATGACGACGGCGAGTATTTCTGCCGGGTGTTGATGCAGAGCGACGGCGTCCGGTTCGCGCCGGAGTCGAAGGTGTTCTACCGCATGGCGGGCCCGAGCAGTCTGAGCTACATCGCCAGTTCGGACAAGAAGAAGGACGCGCAGCTGCACTCGATGCGGCTGCACATCGGTTATCTGCGGTCGCTGGAAGACACCCCGCGCTCGCGCGCGGCGTGCGTCCAGTATCTGCAGAACTGGCTCGTGAATTTCCATCCCGAGCGTCCGGATCTCGTCCAGCAGATGCAGCAGCTCGCCGTGGAGCTGGGCGGGCACCTCGAGGTGCCCGAGCTGTCGTGGAAGTACCGCTGGATCCAGGCGCTGGTCGGCGGCATCGGCGCCAAGCGCGCGCAGGTTCGTCTTCGGCAGTTGAAATGGTCCGTCGTCAGGTTCTGGGACAAGACGCTGTTCCGCATGGAGAACCTGACCGCGTAGTTTCGATTCGCGTCTTCTGATTCCTGCCGGCAGGACGTTCTGGCCCTGCCACCCTCTCCTCATTCGCCTCCCGCCGTTTACCCGGACAATTCCAACTCCCGGTCGTATCTGCCTTGGCGACGAGGCCAGAGGGCTGCCGTGCCGCGCGGGCAGCGCGGTCCGCCGGGCTGTATGCTACCGGCTCACGGAGAGATGGCGATGTCCAACGAGACGGTCACTGATTTCACGGCGGTCGACAGCAGCAAGGATCCGCAGTTCTTCACGCGATTTCTCGACGCGGCCAACAAGCTGGCGGCGATCACCACCAGCAAGCAGATGATCCTGGAGGGCCTGCGTCTGCGCAGCGGCGCCCGCGTACTCGATCTCGGATGCGGCCTCGGGGACGACACGTTCCAGATCGCCGAGCGGGTCGGCGCGAACGGGCGGGTCACCGGCGTCGATGTCAGCACCAGCATGATCGACGAGGCCAGGCGCCGCGCCGAAGGCCGCGGCCTGCCGGTCGAGTTCGAGGTCGGCGATTCCCAGGCGCTGCGCTTCGCCACCGGCACCTTCGACGGCGTGCGCGCGGAGCGGATGCTGATGCATGTGCCGGACGCCGAGAAGGCGATTGCCGAAATGGCGCGCGTCCTCGCGCCCGGCGGGCGCATCTCGGTGTTCGACTTCGATTGGGAGACCCAGGTCTGCGACTCGCCGCACAAGGAGACTACGCGAACGATCGCGTTGACGTTCTGCGACGGGATGAAGAACGGCTGGATCGGCCGCCGCATGCCGCGCCTGTTCAAGGCGCACGGGATCACCGACGTCGGGGTGAAGAACGAGACCGTGTTCGTCACCTACGAGTTTCTGAAACTGCTGCTCGGCGGCCATGTCGCTCGGTTGCACGACACCGGCGTCGTTTCTCGGGATCAGGCCAATCAGTGGTGGACGTCGCTGGCCGAAGCCGACCGCGCCGGGACGTTCCTCTACGGCTTCACGGCCTTTATCGTGTCCGGAACCAGGACCTGAGCCGCCGACTCCGGCGTCAGACGCTGGCCGACGAGGGCGCGGCGAGCGAGGGGATGAGCGACAGCTGACGCAGGACCGCGCGCTCCACCATGTCCGTGGAGATCAGGTCCATGCAGTTCGGGACGAAGTCGCAGCTGGTCTTGTAGCAGCTCAGACAGGTCATGTCGGGCACGACCTTCTCGCCGAGGCCGTAGAGGTCGATCTCGGCAGCGCTGGTCGGTCCGAACAGCACGACGGCCCGCTTGCCCAGCGCGAGCGCGATGTGCATCGCCAGCGTGTCGCCGGTAATCGCGACGTCACAGTGGCTGAGCAGCGCGCCGAAATGACGGACGGTGTTGTCGCAGCCGGGATCGAGCAGTCGCACTTTCGAACCGCGCTTGAGACGGTCGTTGCGGTCCTGTTCCGCCGGCCCGCCAAGCAACAGGAACTGCACGTCCTCGCGGCGGCTGATGCGCTCCACCAGCTCGATGTAGCCCTCCTCCCGCCACTGCTTCAGCGGCCAGCGGCCGCCCGCGCCCGTGTTCAGGCCGATCACCGGCCGATTGAAGTCGAGGCCGATCGACTCGAGATGCGCCCTGCCGCGCTTCACTTCCTCGGCAGACAGCTCGAACACGTACTGATGCTTGCGGCCGGCCAGACCGAGAATCTCGGCCATGCGGTTCTGATAGGTCTCGGTGCCCTCACGCTTGATATCGTCGAACACGCCTGCTTCCAGCCATCGTCGCGCCGCATCGTTGGTCGGCTGCACGTAGCCGCGCTCGTCGAGCACGAACCCGTCCTTGCGGGCCGACCTCGCGGAGGCCGCCAGCGCGGCACTGATCTTCGACGCATCGAGGTTGATGACCCGATCGAACGTCCGGGTCTGAAGATGCACGATCGCTTCGGGGCCGAGCTCGAGCACTTCCGCGATATAGGGATTGCGCTGCAGCAGCGGTACGGATTCCTTGCGCGTGATCCAGGTGATGGCCGCGCGCGGATGCATTTCGGCGAGCGGCGGCAGCAGCGCGGTCGATCGCAGCACGTCGCCCATCGCATCCAGCTTGACGATCAGCAGCCGCTCCTCGATCTTCTCGTAGCGATCGCAGGTGCACAGCACCCCGGTCTGCTTGTGCCAGACGCACGGCCGATCGCCGAGAAAAAACTTGCAGTCGAACGCAATCTCACGCGGGGCCATCGGCAGGGTGTTTCCCATGTTCGTCATCGGTCAGCCAGGAAAAGTCAGGAACGAGCCGCAACCGGATCGGATTGCATGGCTTCGATCAGATTCGACGTCGATAGTCCAGGAAGGCGGCTGACGATGTGAATCGCGCCGCCGCCGCGCCGCACGGTGTCGGCCTCGATGCAGTTCTCGCCGTACTCCGAGCCGTTGACGTGCACGTGCGGCTCGATCTCGGTGAGGAACGCAATCGGATCGGCCTCCTCGAAGATGTGCACGTAGTCCACCATGCGCAGCGCGAGCAGCATCTCCGCGCGCCGCTTCTCCGGCACGCGCGGACGGCTCGG
>Ga0068865_100000253_pt1 | contig 29586 bp, 23 predicted proteins | sample KBSMisM12_FD_75293 | JGI IMG/M metagenome (GOLD analysis project Ga0068865, IMG submission 75293) | Miscanthus rhizosphere microbial communities from Kellogg Biological Station, Michigan, USA - KBS Miscanthus M1-2 | ecosystem: Host-associated > Plants > Roots > Rhizosphere > Soil ...
GCGGCGGTACCAGTCCATGGTCAGGGCCACGGCCGCGGGGGCGTCCATGCGGCTCTCGAAGCCGAGGACCTGCTTCGCGAGGCTCGCGTCTATCGCCAGGGACTTCGCCTCGATGGACGCGGGATCGGGCTCGTGGCGCCAGTTCTGAGCGCCCAGGGCCTCGACGCCCAGCCGCGCCAGTTCGCCGACGGTCACCTCGCGCCCGCCCGGCCTTGGACCGAAGTTCATGGCGCGCGGCGTCGTCGAATTGACGGCGAGGACCTGCAAATAGACGAGATAGCCCGCCAGACAGTCGAGAACGTGCTGCCAGGGCCGCGTCGCCTCGGGATGACGCAGCACCACCTGCTCCTGGCCGCGCGCGGCGCGGACGATGTCGGCGACGATACGGTCGCGGGAGAAGTCGCCGCCGCCGATGACATTGCCGCCGCGCGCGGTGGCCAGCGGCGTCCCCGCCGCGTCGAAGTAGCTCCGCGCGAAGCTCGCGACCGCGATCTCCGTCGCCGCCTTGGAGGCCGAATAGGGATCCTTGCCGCCCAGGGCGTCGCCCTCGGCGAAGGCGCGACCCGTCTCGGCGTTGGCGTAGACCTTGTCCGAGGTAACCACGAGCGCAGCCTTCAGCGCCGGCTGCGCGCGCAGCGCCTGCAACAGGTGCGCCGTCCCCATCACGTTGCTGGCGAAGGTCGCCACCGGATCCTCGATCGCCGTGCGCACGATCGGCTGGGCGGCCATATGCAGGACGAGGTCGAACGTGCGGCCCTCCAGGGCCCGTTCGACGGCCGCCGCATCGCGAAGGTCGACGATCAGCGAGGTGACCAGGGCCTCGACACCGGCCAGCTCGAAGAGGCTGGGGGTCTGGTCGGGCGTTAGCGCCAGGCCCGTGACCTTGGCCCCCATCCCGCTCAGCCAGATCGCGGCCCAGGAGCCCTTGAACCCCGTGTGGCCGGTCAGCAGGACCCGCTTGCCACGCCAGAAGCCCGGATCTAGCGCCGCCACGGCGCCTCGCCCGAAGCCCAGAGCGCCTCCAGGTGGTTCTTGTCGCGCAGGGTGTCCATCGCCGCCCAGAACCCGTCGTGGGGGAAGGCCGCCAGCTGGTCGTCGTGGGCCAGGCCCTCGAGCGGGCCCTGCTCGAAGATGGTCTCGTCGGTCTCGATGCGCTTCAGCACCGAGGGCTGCAGCACGAAGAAGCCGCCGTTGATCAGGCCGTTGTCGCCGGGCGGCTTCTCGATGAAGCGCTGCACCAGCCCGCCCTTGATCTCGAGCGCGCCGTAGCGGCCGGGCGGCGCCACGGCGGTGACCGTCGCTTCCTTGCCGTGGCGCTTGTGGAAGGCGGCCAGCGCGCCCAGGTCCACGTCCGCTACGCCGTCGCCATAGGTCAGGAAGAACGGCTCGTCCTTGTCGAGGTAAGGCGCGACGCGCTTCACCCGCCCGCCCGTCATGGTGTTCTCGCCGGTGTCGACCAGCGTCACGCGCCACGGCTCGTGCTTGGTGGCGTGGTACTCGACCGACCCTTTCTCCAGATCGACGGTCAGGTCGGCGTTGTGCAGCACGTAGTTGGAGAAATACTCCTTCACCACGTAGCCCTTGTAGCCAAGGCAGACGATGAAGTCGTTGAATCCATAATGGGAATACAGCTTCATGATGTGCCAGAGGATCGGCCGCCCGCCGATCTCGATCATCGGCTTGGGCTTGAGGTGGCTCTCCTCCGAAATGCGCGTGCCGAGGCCGCCCGCCAGGATCACCGTCTTCATACCGCTTCTCGCAATCCCCGCAGCGCAACGACGCCGCCCGCGCGGCCCGTCTTATAGGGGACGGCGCCGCTGGGCAAAGTCCCCAGGTTGCCGCGCACCCTTGCCGAGGCCGCGATGGCAGGCGATGTGAGGCCATGGGGCAAGCCGAGACCGAACAGCGCGTCGCCTTCCTGATCGCCGGCGTCCAGAAGGGCGGCACGACGGCGCTATTCGACTATCTGGGCGAGGAGCCCGGCCTGTCGCTGTCAGCCGAGAAGGAGCTCCACTTCTTCGACGACGAGACCCAGGACTGGGCCGCGCCGGACTACGCCGCCTACCACGCGCGCTTCGCCCCGTTCGACGGCCGGCCGCGCGGCGAGGCGACGCCGATCTACCTCTACTGGCGGGCCAGCCTGGAGCGGATCGCCGCCTACAACCCGGCCATGAAGCTGATCGTCATGCTGCGCGACCCCGTGGAACGCGCCTGGTCGCACTGGAAGATGGAATACGCCCGGGGCGCGGAGCGCGAGCCCTTCGCGTGGTGTGTCCGCGAGGGGCGGCGGCGGTTGTTCGAGGCCGAACCCTGGGGGTTCCACCGCGAGGCCTCCTACGTCGAGCGGGGCTACTACGGCGAACAGCTGGCGCACGCCTTCACCCTCTTCCCGCGGGGCCAGGTGCTGGTGCTACGGGCCGAGGACCTGCGGGCTGACCCGGCGGCGACGCTCGGCGCGGTGCGTGGGTTCCTGAGCCTGCCGCCGGGCGCCGCGCCACGGCCCCGCGACGTGCACGTCGGCCGGGAGATGGACTATGGCGCGCACCTGACGCCGGCCGACGTCGGCCACCTTCGGGCGATCTACGCCCGCGACCAGGCCCGCCTGGCCGAGCTGACGGGCTTCCGCTACGGCTGAGGCCACAGTTCCGGCGCCGAGCCCGGCGAGGGTTCGCACGCTGGAGGTCCTGCCCTTGCGCCCCACACTGCTCTGCGCCCTCGCCGTTACGGCGGCGCTCGCCCCGGCCGCCGCACTGCGCGCGCAGGCGCCAGCCGCGACCGAGGCGCCGACCCTGGCCCTGCCCCTGGCCTGCGAGATCGGCCTCACCTGCGAGGTGCAGCACTACGTCGACCGCGACCCTGGCCCCGGCGTGCTGGACTACCGCTGCGGGGCGCGCACCAACGATAAGCACGACGGGATCGATTTCCGTCTCTCCGACATGGCGCTCCAGCGCGCCGGCGTCGACGTGCTGGCCGCGGCCGCCGGGCGGGTCATCGCCGTGCGCGACGGCGTCCAGGACATCTCGATCCGCGCCCCGGGCGCGCCGTCCGTGGCGGGCCACGAGTGCGGCAACCGCGTGGGCATCAGCCTCGGCGGCGGCTGGATCATCGACTACTGCCATCTGGCCAACGGCAGCCTGAAGGTGAAGGTGGGCGACACCGTCGCCGCCGGGCAGCCCCTCGCGCGGGTTGGCCTGTCGGGCGACACCGAGTTTCCGCACCTGCATTTCAGCGTCCGGCACGCCAACGGCGTCGTCGATCCGTTCGCGCCGGGCGCCGTGGCGCGGGGCGCCTGTGCGCCTCAGAGCGGACTGTGGACCGCGGGCGCCGCGCGGGCCCTGGCCTACAAGCCCGGCGCCGTCCTGAACACCGGGTTCAGCAGCACGCAGGTGACGATGGCCGGCGTGGAGGGCCGCACCCAGGCGCCGGTCGCGACGACGTCTCAGGCCATGGTGGCTTACGTGCGCCTGATCGGCCTGGAAACGGGCGACGTCCTCGAGCTCGCCATCACCGGTCCTGGCGGGCTCAAGCTGGCCGCCTCCGCCCTGCCGGCGCTCGAGACGAACAAGGCCCAGTGGCTGACCTTCACCGGCGCCCAGCGTCCGTCTGCGGGTTGGCCGTCCGGCGTCTATACCGCCACCTTGCAGGTGCGCCGCGCCGGCGCGGTGGCGATACGCCGCAGCTGGACGACCAGACTCTAGGCAGGAACGCTGACGCGTTAACCCAGACGTGATGCCGGATTGGCTTTCGTCCGGCAGAGCTTTGGTCTAGGGTTCGCTGTCAGCCAAGCTCTCCAAATGGCTGTGTCGCTTTGGCCGGGTATCGAACCGCGAGGTTCGATGCCCGGCCTTCGCGTTTCAGGGCCGCGGCGTCGGAGCCGGGTCCGGCGGTTGCAGGACGATGACGCCGTAGCGCGCGATCCACAGCAGGGCGCGCTGGATCGCCGGCCGCCGCTCGGCTGGGAACAGCTCCATCACCTCAGCGATCGCGGCGCCGGGGCGCTCGGCCAGCCGCGCGAAGAGCAAGCGGCGTTCTTCGGCCGTGGGATGATTGAAGGCGCTGTATCCGGCGACCGGGCCCGTCAGCAGGGCCTCGGCGGCGTCCAGGTCGAAGTCGGCGGCCAGGCTCACGCCCCAGTCGCCGGTCAGGTGGCGGCTGGGATAGCCGGCGAAGAGGCGGAAGGGGTCGGGCCGGAATGGGTTGTCGCGGACCGGGCCATCGTGGCGGCCTGACCGGCGGCGCGCGTTCAGCTCGCCCCAGAGCGCCTGATACTGCGGCACGATCGCCGACCAGTCGAAGGTTTCCCGCGCGCGGGCCTGCGCCTGCCGCCCAAGGCGTCGGCGAAGGTCCGGGTTGGCCACGAGCGCCGAGATCGCGGCGGTCGACTCGGCGAAGTCGATGGCCGTGAACTGGGCGGCCGCGCCCACGTAGTCGGTGTAGCTCGTCCAGTCGTTGGCGTACCAGTAGGCTAGGTCGACCCCGTCGCCGGGGCTCGGCGCGACGGTCGGGATGCGGAAACCGTCCTCGCCGTGCCGCACGGTGTCCCGGTAGCCGTTCCAGTCGGTGACCACGCAGGGCAGGCCGGCAGCCATGGCCTCCACCGGGGTCAGGCCGAACGTCTCCTGGATGTTGTCCGAGAAGCTGATGAAGGAGTCGGCGACCGACCAGATCGAAAAGCGCGCAGCGGCGTCGCGCCCGTCCACTGGGCGGTAGCGTACCGAGGGGCAGAGCGCCTGGGCCTGGTGGTAGCGAGCCTCCTCGTCGGGCGTCTCCGCCCAGCCGGCGTTGACCCAATAGAGCTCCGCCCCCGTCGCCTCGGCGGCCTTCTGCAGGGCGATCGCCATCAGGGCCGGGTTCATCTTCTCGCGGGCGTTGAAACGGCCGACGTAGAGGGCGACGAACGCCTCGTCTGGGATCTCCAGGCGCCTGCGCCAGGCCTGGCGCTGTTCGGACGTAGGGGCGAAGTCGTCGGCGTTGACGCCCAGCGGGATGGTCACGCGCTGTGGCTCGGCGCGGCGCCGCGGGCCGTATTCCCCCGTGAGGTAGTCGCGAACGCCGTCGAGCTGGGCCTCGACGGCTGCGCGGACGGCTGAGGACGTGCAGATCAGGGCGTCGTGGCCGTCGACCGGCGCGACCAGCAGGTCGCTCAGCATGTCCATGATGCGGCGCGTCGAGGTGGTGTGGGTGAGGCCGCTCAGGGAGTAGGCGCCCTGGCCGTAGATCCGCCGGGCCCAGGCTTCGCCGCCGAGCGCCGGGCCGGGGATGTGCACGACGCCCGGCTCGCGGAAGGCCGGCCGGCCGGTTGCGGGGATCCAGGTGACCGGCTTGGGCGGCGGCTGGATGCGCGTCACCAGCGGCTGCAGGCGCTCGACGCCGCCCGCGGCGCTCCACAGGTGAAAGCGGTCCACCTCGGCATGGCGCAGGAAGCCGCGCAGGAAGCTCTCGCCGGCCGCCTGGCGGCCCAGGATGCGGGCGCCGGTCGTGTCGATCGCGTCCGGGTGCAGATAGAGGGCGGCGTTGGTCATGGCTCGCCGCCGTTGTCGGGCCCTAGGCCACAAAAGAAAAGGGCCGCCCCGAAGGGCGGCCCCAGACTTTTCCGGTTTAAGCCGAGGCTTAGGCCGGGATGTTCGTGAAGTCGATGTCGCTGAGCGACTTGCCGACCAGCACCACGGCGTCGTCGGCCGAGGTGATCGAGTGGTCGGCGTTGGTGTCGGCGAACACAACCGTGTCCGAACCGATCTGCACCGCGACGTACTTGCCCGAGCTGCCCAGGTGGGCGTTCGCTTGAGCCAGGCCGTCGTTGAAGTCGGTGCCGGTCGTCTCGGTGTAGTTGAGGCTCGAGGCCGGACCCAGACCGTTGAAGAACAGGAAGTTGGTCGGCGCAGCGCTGGTGCCACCCGCCCAATCCTTGATCTGGTCGATCGCGCCCGCAACCGCCGGCGAGTCGCCGGTGGAGAACGCGAAGAGGTCGAAGCCGCCGCCACCGGTCATGGTGTCGGTGCCGGTGCTGCCGGTGATGGTGTCGTTGCCGAGACCACCCGCGATGACGTCGGAGCCCGCGCCGGCGCTGACATTGTCGTTGCCGTCGCCGGCGTCGATGCTGTCGTTGCCGGTGCCCGTGGCGACCGTGTCGTTGCCGATGCCGCCGGAGACGGTGTCGGAGCCGCCAGCGCCAGCCGTCGAGATGCTGTCGTTGCCGTCGCCGCCGGACAGGTTGTCCGTGCCGCCGCCGGTGCCGCCGTTGCTGATCACGTCGTTACCAGTACCACCGGTGACCGTGTCATTGCCGGCCGCGGCGCTGATCGTGAACTGATCGTTGCCGGCGCCGCCGTCGAGGTTGTTGTTCCCGCCAAGCGTGTCGCTGACCGAGTCGTTGTTGTCACCAGCCGTGACCGTGTCGTTGCCGACGCCGAGCGCGATGGTGTCATCGCCCGTGCCGCCATCGATGTTCTCGTTGCCGGTGGCCGCAGCGGTCGAGATGTTGTCGTCGCCGTCTTCACCCTTGATCGTCAGGCTGCCGGTCGAAACCGCCGTGGCGGTGATGGTGTCATCGCCCAGGTTGCCGTTGATGAAGTCGTTGCCGGTGCCGTTCTCGCTGACGGTGTCGTTGCCTTGGCCGCCGAGGATGTTGTCGGCGCCAGCGCCCGTCGAGGTGATGCTGTCGTTGCCAGCGTTGCCTTCGACGAAGTTGGAGTCGGTCGCAGCGCCGCCGTGGGCGATCACGTCGTTGCCGTTGCCGCCGAGGATCGAGTTGGCGCCGGACTGGCCGTCGATGGTGTCGTTGCCGTCGCCGCCGTCGATGGTGTCCTTGCCAGCGTTGCCGGTGATGTTGTCGTTGCCGCCCACGCCGGCCAGGCTGTCGTTGCCGCCGTTGCCGGAGAGGGTGTCGGTTCCGAGGTCGCCCGACAGGATGTCATTGCCGGTGCTGCCGGTGATCTGGTCGTCGCCCTGGCCGCCGAGCAGCGTGTTGGCGCTGGCCGTGGTCGAGTTCGAGGCGATGATGGTGTCGTTGCCGAGGTTGCCCTGGGCGAAGTTCACGCCGTCATCGACGTCGATGTTGTCGTTGCCCTGGCCACCGAAGATGGTGTCGTTACCGCCGGTCGTAGCCGTGCCCGTCTTGGCACCGCCGCTCAGGTTGTCATCGCCCTGGTTGCCTTGCACCAGGTCGTTGCCGTTGCTGCCGTTCAGGGTGTCGTCGCCCGTGCCGCCGAAGAGGCCGTCGCCGAACGAGGTCGCCGCGGCAGCCGGGCTGTCCGTGGCGGCCGTGCCGACGAACAGGTTGGACCCGTCCGGGAACACGACGAGGCCGTTGCCCGCGCCATCGCCTTCACCGGCGACGCCGAGGCCGAACACAACGGAACGGCCCGTGGTGTTGTCGATCAGGGTGATGGTCGCCGCCGACGTCGCCGTCGCAGCGTTGAACAGCACCGTGGACCGCGAACCCGAAGCTAGCGGGTTCGAGAACACCAGGGTGTCGGTCGCGGCGGTGAAGCCGAGAGCCTGCGCCGCAGTGATCGTCTCAAAGAAAAAAGTCGCCATTAGTCTCTCCAGTCTGTGTCACACGGACCCCCGAAACGCCTGACCCCCATCCCCGATGGGGCTGTCCCGACGGTCCATTTTTCCCAAGCGCCATAGCAAGGCTGCGGCGAAGGTTAAACGAGCCCAATGGGAGACCTATCGGAACCCCGCCATTTAGGCAACTGCAAAAAGCCCGCAGAATCCTTCCTCTAGCCGCCTGTTACCGAGACGCATCTATTGATCGTGGAGGGCGTCTTTGAGGGTGTCGGTGATGGGTGAAATTAACGCTCCCATAACCGTTCTGTGCCCGCTCACAATCATCGCCTGGGCGGGCATGCCGGGGCTGATCGTGACGTTGCGTTTGAGCTTGGTCAGCTCCTTGGCGTCGACCCGCAGATCGGCGCGATAGAAGGCCGAGTTGGTCTTCTCGTTGATGGTCTTGTCGGCCGCCACCATGACCACCTTGGCCGACATCGGCTTCACCCAGCGCTGGTTCAGGCCCGTGAACTTGACCCGGGCGTCCATGCCCACGTGCACCTTGTCGATGTCCTGGGGCAGGATCGAGACGCTGACGAGAATCGGCTCGTTGGCCGGGACGACGTCCATCAGCACCTCGCCGGGACCGGCGACGCCGCCGATGGTGAACTGGCTGAGGTTGAAGACGTAGCCGTCCACCGGCGACTTCATCACCGTGGCGTCCAGGGCCTCCTTGGCGGCGGCCAGGCGCGGCAAGGTGTCCGCAATCTTGGACTGGGCGTCGCGCAGGCCGTCGGCCGCCTGGCTGGTGCGGGTGTCGCGCGTGGCGTTCATCTGCATCTTCGTCTCGCCGATCTGCTGCTTCAGGCGGGCGATATCGGCGGTCAGCGAGCCCTTGCGGCCCTGTAGGTCGGCGACCGAGCGCTGGTAGCGCAGGATCAGCGGCTTGGGCGCGAATCCCTTGTCGTAGAGGGTCTGGTAGCCGGCCATTTCGTCATTGGTCAGACGGATCTGCTCGTCCACCGAGGCGACCTGCGCCTGCTGGCCCTGGATCTGGGTCTGCAGCTGGTCCAGCCGCTGGCTCAACACCGACTGCTGGCTCTCGTAGAGCTGGGCGCGGGTGGTGAACAGGAACTGCTGATCGCGAATCATGCCGGCGACCCGCGGATCGGAGATCCGCGCCGTCAGGTCGGCCGGGAACTCCAGCGACGGCCGATTCGTCCCCTCGGCGGCGAACCGGGCCGCCTGGGCTTCCAGGCTGTCGTACTGGTTCTGCATCACGTCGAAGGATGCGCGCGCCTCGACGTCGTTGAAGGTGATCAGCGGCTGGCCGGCGCGGACGTGCTGGCCTTCGCGGACCAGGATCTGGCGCACGGTGCTGGTCTGCTTGACCCGCATGGTCTTGCGGTTGGATTCGACGCGGACGTCGCCCACGGCGCTGATTCCGGTGGAGAGCGAGCTCAGCGAGGCCCAGAGACCCAGGCCGATCACCAGCACGGCGATGACCGCTGCGCCGACGACCATCGGCCGGCGCAGCCGCCGTTGCAGCGCCGGATCGATCGGCAGCCGGTCGTCGTCGCCGAACGTGGGCGCGACATAGGACGAGCGGACGGGCGTGAGGTCGAGTTTCATCGCCCGGCCTCAACGGCGCGGACTTCGGTCGGTTTCATGAGCCGGTTCATCACCTGGTCGCGCGGGCCGAACAGTTCGACGCGGCCTTCGCGCAGCACCAGCATCTTGTCGGCGGCCCGGAAAATGCTGGGCTTGTGGGAAATGATCACCACCGTCGCGCCGTTGGCCTTCATGGCGTCCAGCGCTTCGAGCAGGGCGTTTTCGCCCTCAGCGTCGAGCGCGGCGTTGGGCTCGTCCAGCACGATGAAGGCCGGGTTGCCCAGCATGGTGCGCGCCAGGCCTACCCGCTGGCGCTGGCCCGCGGAAAGCGTGTGGCCGCCGTCGCCGACGTCGGTCTCGTAGCCGCCGGGCAGCTTCAGGATCAGCTCGTGCACGCCGGCCAGCTTGGCGGCCGTCACCACCTCTTCATCGCTCACGCCGGAGCGGAAGCGGGCGATGTTGTCGCGGATCGAGCCGGCGAACAGCTCGGTGTCCTGCGGCAGGTAGCCGACATACTTGCCGAAGTCGGCGCGGTCCCAGGTGAAGACGTCGGCGCCGTCCAGGCGCACCACGCCGTTGATCGGGCGCCAGATGCCGACCAGCAGGCGCGCCAGCGTCGACTTGCCGGCGCCGGACGGGCCGATCACGCCCAGGACCTCGCCGGCCCCGAGCTGGAAATTGATGTTGCCCAGCAGCATCTTGGGCGAGCCGACCGGGGCGTAGTTCAGGCCCTCGACGGTCAGCCGGCCGCTGGGGCGCGGGAGGGCGGTGGCCGGCGGCGCGGGCTCGGCGCGCTGCAGCAGCACCATCAGCCGGGCGTGCGCGCGCACCATGTTGTTCAGCGGGTCCCAGGATCCGACGATCTTCTCGATCGGCTGCAGGGCGCGGCTGGCCAGGATCATGTTGGCGAACAGCATGCCCTGGTGGAGCTTGCCCTTGATGATCAGGTAGGCGCCGATCGCGATCACCAGGATCTGGATCCCCATTCGCACCGCTTTGATGATGTCGGTGTAGGTGTTGGAGACCTCCGACGCCGTAGCGCCGCGCTCGATGGCGACTCGACGGTGAGCGGCCCAAGAGGCGCCCAGGGTCGGCAGCATGCCCATGGCGCGCACGACCTCGCCGTTGCGAAGGGCTGCGTCGGTGAAGGCATAGCTGCGCAGCTGGCCGTCCTGGGCTTCCTTCATGGTGGGCCGCAGCGATCGCTGCTGCAGCAGGGCCAGGACCACCAGCACCGCGCCGCCGACCAGGGTCAGCACGCCGACCGCCGGATCGATGAAGAACAGCGCGATGATGAACACCGGCATCCACGGAACGTCGAAGAAGGCGGCCGCAGCCACGCCGGTCAGGGTCGAGCGGAACTGGTCGAGGTCGCGCAGCGCCTGGGCCCGCGCGCTGGCGTCGCCGCGCACCGAGGCGTCGAAGAGGGCCTTGAACACCTGGCCCGACACCCGCTGGTCCAGCATCACCCCGTAGTTGATCAGGATGCGCGCCCGGAAGTCGTCGATCACGCTGGAAATCGCGAACACAAACAGGGTGATGGCGGTCAGAACTACCAGTGTCGGTATGTTCTGGTGGACCATCACGCCGCCGTACACCTGGTAGGTGTACAGCGGCATCGCCAGGTACAGCAGGTTCGAGAAGAAGCTGAACGCCGCGGCGACCGCGAACGGGTGCTTCCCATCGGCCAGGGCGCGGGTCAGCGCGTTGTCCGGCTGATTGGTGAGGAACGAGAAAAACTTCATGCGCGCCGAGCCGTGCCGCCGTAATCCTTGAAGGGTTGGGCCGTCAATATAGGGGAATGATGGCTTAAGAAGGTAAACGCGGACCGAGGGAATCGCACCGCCCGGCCCAACGGGCGGAACGCCGACAACGCGCGGACAGATGCGAGGCGGCCCCACGCGAGTCAATGGCGCCGCGCCAACGCGTCGCGGCGGACCTGCCAAAGGCTGTTCGCGCAGGCGCAACAGGAGTGTTCATGTCGAGGGTCGCCATTGTCGGCAGCTGCATAAGCCGCGATGTGTGGCGCTTCCGTGGCGGGAGCGTTTCGGACCTGCTGTACATCTCTCGAACCAGTCTCCCGAGCCTTTTTGCCACACCCCTGCCCCGCTTCCGCCCGAAGGCTCAGCCGCCGGCGGGCCTCAAGGCTCAGCCGCATCGCGCCCTGGTAGCAGACGTCACCAAGACCGCGCTTCCCCAGGTCCTGGCCTTTTCGCCCACCCACGTGATCTTCGATTTCATCGACGAGCGGTTCGATCTGCTGAGCGTGGACGGGACCCTGGCGACCCGCAGCTGGGAGCTCGAGCAGAGCGGCTATCTGGCGCAGCCGGCGTTCAAGGGCGCGCGGACGGTCCCACGCCTGTCCGCCGCCGCCGAGCGGCTGTGGCTGGACGCCGCCTCGGAGATGGCGGCCTTCGTGCGCGCCACGCCGCTGCGCGACGCGACCCTGATCCTGCACAGCGCCCGCTGGGCCGAGCAGCGCCGCACCCGGACCGGGCGTGTGGCGGGCATCGGCGATGTCGAGATCCTGCCGGGCCTGTCCGCCGATGTCGGCGCGCACAACGCGCTACTGGCCCGCTACGAGGCCGCCTTCGAGGCGATGATGCCGCCGTTGCACCGGATCGAGGCGCCCGCCCATCGGCTGGCCGACGACGCCCACGTCTGGGGCCTCAGCCCCTTCCACTATGTGCCGGCCTACTACGACGAGATCTGGCGTCAACTGGCGGGCCTGGGCGCCGTGGCGAGGGCGGCCGCCTAAGGCTTCTGACCCCTGCGCGCCCAGTGCTCCAGGGGCGTCATTCCCTGGGCCACCAGCTCCGGCGAAGCGGCGAGATAGGCGGCCGTCGGGAAGCCTGGCCGGGCTTCGGCCACCGCCCAGGCGCCGCCCTGCAGATAGTCCACGAGCGGATTGGCGCCGGGCGCCAGCGCCTCGCCGCGGGCGGCCATGTAGTGGCCGGCGTCGAACCAGGGGCTGGGGCTGCGGCCTTCCGCCGCCCCGCCGGTCAGGTAGTGGGTCAGGGGCTCGGTCCCCGCCTCGGCGACATCCCGATACTGCTCGGCGTACCAGCGCGGATCGAACAGCGGGTGTGGCGTCAGCCCCTCGCGCCATCCCACCGTCAGATAGTGGACCAGCGGCGGAACCTCGCCGGCCCCGCGAGGCGCCTGGCGGCGGTACCAGGCCGGGTCGAACAGCGGGTGCGGCGAGAGGCCGTCGCGCCAGCCGGCCCGCAGGTAGTGCGAGGCCGGGTCCTCGCCGGCTGCAAGCCCGGGGCCTTGCGCCACGTAGTGGGCGATGTCGAACGCCGGGTGAGGATCGCGCCCGAGGGCGGCGCCCTCGCGGGCGTAGTGCTCGAGGGCGGAGAGGCCGGTCGCCGCCAGGGCCTGGGCGTTCCGCCCGTGGTAGAAATTGCGGTGGACCAGCGGATGCGGGCTGAGGCCCTGGGCGGCTCCCCAGAGCAGGTAGTGCGCCAGGGGTGAGACGCCGGCGCCCGCCGTTTCCGGATAGGTCGCCAGGTACCAGCCCTGGTCGAACAGGGCGTCCGGCTGGGCGGCCGGATCGGCGCCTCTGCGCACGTAGGCGGCGAGGGCGGAGCGGTCGTCGGAGCGCCATACGCCGGCCTCGGCGATCAGCTGCGCTTGGCCCGCGACGCCCAGCCGGCCGAGCACGCGATCCCAAGCCCGCGCCAGCCGGCCGTGGCGGCGCAAGGGCCGCGGCCGCGCCTTGGCGAGGTAGTCCCGGGCGGCGGCCGCCCGCTGGCCGGCGTCGACCTCCGCCTTCGCCCGCAGCGCCTCGCCCAGCGCCAGGGTCAGTTCGCTGCGCGTCAGCGCCTCGCGCACCTGGGCCTGGTGGACCAACTCATGGGCGTGCGCCAGGTCGGCTCGTAGGGCCACGATCCGGCGCGCCGCGGCGGCCGCCTTGGCCGTGATGTCGAGGGGATTGGCGTCGCCGGCCCTGGAGGCGGGCTTCGCGGCCGGCTTCTTCGAAGATGGAGCGGCGGTCTTGGCCAAGTCGATAGCCGCGACTCTTGGCGGCCCCTCCGATGAACGTGCGTGCGGTTGTCTCAGGCCCGGGCCCCCATCTGTCAAGCAAGGGGACCGTCAAGCCGCGGGGACGTCGAAGCCCTCGGACTGCAGCCATTGGCGATAGCCGCCGTCCGTCGCGTCGAACGGCTCGGGGAAGGCGGCCTGCACGTCGGGCCGCGCCCGGTAGAGCTCGCGATGCGGCTTGGCGATCGGCAGGCCGTCCGAATACGCGCCGTACGCCCACCAGCCGACCGGGATCGCCGCATCGGTCGCCGCCGTGACCTGGCGTTTGTACCAGCTCCAGATCTCGTAGACCGGGAAGTTCTCCGCGCCGTACTTGCGGGTCATGGCGTCGCCCATCGCGCCCAGCTTGGTGAAGTGCCAGAAGCGGAGCCGGTGGCCGTTGACGGTGATCTCGCCGTCCTTCCGGACCTCGACCGTGCGCGTGCTAAGGTTCCAGCTGGCGACGTTGTAGCCCGGGTCGCGGACCACCATCACCCGGTCGAAAAGCGCCGGGACATGGTCGCACCAGCGCTGGTCCACGAAGATCCCCCGGTCCATCTCGTCGTAGCACCAGTCGAGCAGCCGGTCGTTCCACCACTTGGCGAACCGCGCGCCCTCGCCGCTCGTGCGCACCGCCACGAAGCCCAGGTTGAAGATGCCGGTGCGCGAGGCCGACAGGTCGTTGTCGGCGATCGCCTCGGCGGTGTCGTTGGGGTCGATCAGATGCGGCGTCAGCAGGATGTCGTGGTCCTCGAGCCAGCCCAGCAGCGGGTCCAGGCTGGAGAACAGCGCGGTGTCCGGATCGAGGTAGATCACCACGTCCGCGCCGGAGCCCTCGCAGGCCTGATGCAGGAAGGGCCCTTTGACCGCCGTGCAGACCTCGACCACGTCGTGCTTGAAGAGCCAGCCTTCGAAGTCCGGGATGCCCAGATTCTGCGCCCACACCACCCGGTCGAAGGGCTCGCGCGCCGGATCGAAGACCAGGCCCGGCGGCGGCTGGTCGGTGATCAGCGCCACCAGCTCCCAGTCTGGGTGGAAGCGCCGCAGCGTCTGGAACAGCACCCGGGCGCGGTTCAGGTACGAGAAGGTGAAGCTGGAGTAGCAGAGGACCTTCACGCCAGGCCCTCCATCAGGTCCGTCGTCAGGCCGCTGAACGCCAGATCGTAGAGCCGGGGCGACCGCTTGGCCCGGGACAGGGCGGCGATCTCGCCGCTCTCCAGCAGCACCGCAAGCGCCGCCTCATCAGGCAGCACGAGGCCGTGGCCGCCGTCGGCCACGAAGGCCGCGACATTGCCGCTGTCGGGGCCGGTGACCACCGCCGCGCCGGCCGCGACCGCCTCGTAGGCGATGAACGAGAAGGTCTCGCGGCACAGCGGCCAGATGACCACCAGGTCGGCCTCGTGGCGCTCGATAGCCTCCTGCATGGCCCGCGGCCGGGCCTCGGTGACCGTGACCTTGTGGAACTCCATGGGCGCCGGCGCAGGGACCGTGTCGGCGGGCGCGGGACGCCCGCCGAGGTGGATGAAGTGGTAGCGGGGGTCGCCCGCGTGGCGGGCCGCCAATCCCCGGAAGATCTCCCAGCCCTTGTGGGCGCTGGGCATGCCGGCATAGGCGATCCGCAGAGGCCGCTCCGGCGTCGCCGCCGCGGGGCCGCGATCGACGAGCTGGGCGTGCGGCAGCACGACGAGGGCCTTCGTCGCATACGCCGAGCGCGCCTGCCACAGGTCCAGCGTCGGCTGCGAGGGGCTGACCACCGTCAGTGACAGCCGGTCGAACAGCCGCCCGTGCTCCGCGAGATGCCGTGCGCGCCAGGGCCCGTAGATGCAGATGCCGCAGGCCATGCTGCCGGGCGGCGGCGCGGCGCAGTCCTCGACCTCGTCGCGCAGCAGGTGGAAGCCCGCGCAGAGGCTGGCGAAGTCGTGCAGCCAGAAGAAGCCTTCACGGAGCCCCGCCGCGCCCAGGATGTCCGCCGTCTCTGTGGCGTTGTGGCCGAGCAGGCTGTGGATGGCGAAGCCACGCCGGCCGGCCGTCACTGCGCCCGCCGCCTTGCCGAGCGCGGAGACGATCGTCTTCGGCGCGAAGACGCCCAGCGGCTTGCCGTTCAGCAGTACGCCCAGAGCACCCGCCTCGCCGTGGATGCGCACCGTGGGCCAAGGCTTGGCCGGATAGACGTGCAGGTGGTCGATCCCCAGCGCCTCGATCCGCGCGTCCTCGCGCTGCAGGCACAGTTGCACGCCGCCGGTGTTGGCCGTGTAGTCGTCGTGGCTGAAGGTGACGTAGAGGTCCTTGAGCCCCGTGCGCGCCGCGCCGAGGCCCCGGGCAAGCGCCGCCGCCGTGTCCAGCTTCAGTCGCGCCTGGGCTCGCGCCACAGCCGCCACGCGCCGCTCGAGCGGCTCCAGCCGCTTGATGATCTCGTATCGGAAGCCCAGCTCGACCCGTGCGCTGCGTCCTTCGGCCCGGCCGGCGTCCAGGTAGTGGACGAAGGGGTTGATGTCGGCCGCGGCGATGTCGGGATAGGTCTCCAGGTAGTCCTTCACCGAGAAGCGGGCGTTGGGGTCGCGCCCCTCGCGCCAGCCGTTGGCCAGGAAGTGCTCCAGCGGATCGGCGCCGGCCTCGGCCACGTCCTTGTTGGACTTCAGGTAGAAGGCCGCGTCGAAATCGGCGGCCGCCACCGTGCGCTGCCGGTGCTGCTCGGCGGATTCCTCGGCCAGCGCATCGGCGCCGGCGGCGGCCAGGGTCTCGAAGCTCCAGGCCGGCTCCTCGCCGCGTCGGGCGCGCTCAAGCAGGTAGGCGTCGGCGGCGACCGAGCGGGCGATCTCGCGGCCTTCGCGGCGGCCGAGTGTCAGATAGTGGTGGAGTGGGTTCCAGCCGGCCTTGGCCACCTCGGGATAGGCGTCCAGGTAAGCCCTGGTCGAGAACCAGGGCGCGGGGTCGCGGCCTTCGCGCCAGCCGCTCTGCGCATAGTGGCTGATCGGGTCCAGGGCGATGTTCGCCACGTCCGGATAGACGGCGCGGTAGAAGGCTCCGTCCAGCGCGGTGGAGATGACCCGATGGACCTCAGAAGCGGGGGCCCTGGCGGCCATTCGGTGCGGGTTCCTCTGCGTGGAGAGGGTTCTGTGCAACAGTTGGCGGGGCCGATCAACAGGCGCCCCGGGCCTTGCGACGCCGCCGCCGCGCCCGTAGAGCCAGGGTCTGACAAGCGAGGGCGAACCGGACCACCATGAGCGCGACCCGATGAGCCAGACCGGCCCGCAACGCACGGCCTACCTCGTGCTGGGCATGCACCGCTCGGGCACCTCGGCGGTGACCCAGGTGCTGGCGCTGGCTGGCGCGAACCTGCCGGAAAACGTCATGGGCGGGGACGAGCACAACGCCCGCGGCTACTTCGAGCCGTGGAAGATCGCGATGTTCAACGACGAGCGCCTGCGGGCCGCCGGCGCCGCCTGGGACGACGTCTTCGCCTTCCCGTTTCGTCCGCTGCCGACGCGCACGGACCGAGCCTGGATTACCCGCGCCGAGGCCCTGTTCGGCGAGGAATACGGCGACGTCAGCTATCCGCTGCTGAAGGACCCGCGGGTCACCGTGCTGCTGCCGCTCTGGCGCACGGCGCTCACCGACCTGGACGTCGGCCTGCGTTGCGTGATCCCGGTGCGCCACCCGCTGGCGGTGGCGGGTTCGCTGTCGCGGCGCAACGGTTTCTCGGCGGAGAAGTCGGTGCTGCTCTGGACCGCCTACATGCTGGCCGCCGAGGCCTACACCCGCGATCTGCCCCGAGCCTTCGTGAGCTACGACGGACTGCTCGGCGACTGGCGCGCGGAGGTCGCGCGTATCGAGACGGCGCACGGGGCGAAGCTGCCGAAACTGAACGACACGGCCGCCCAGGCGATCGGCCAGTTCCTGACGCCGGAGCTGCGCCACAACGCGGGCGAGGACGGGCTGACATCGCTGGGCTGGGCCGGGGCGCTCACCGCAGAGGTGGTCGCCTGGTTCGAGGCCGCGTCCACCGGCGCCGCGCCCGGTCCGGAGGCGCTGGACCGCGCCGCCGCGACGCTGAGCGCCCGCGCCCGGGACATGGCGCCCCTGGTCTCGCCGGTCACACGCGACCTCGACGCCGTCCGCGCCGAACTGACCGAACTTCGCCAGCAGCATGCGTTCGAAGGGGCCCGCGCCAAGCGCCTCGAGGCCGAGCTGGAGGCCTTGCGCCGCGTCTGCGTCGAAGCCTCCGAGCGGCTCGACGCGGTCCTGGCAGCCGACTGAGCGGACGCCGGACCCGGTGAAGCGCCCCCCAAGGACACTAGACCCCGCGGCCCTGATCGAAGCCCGCCGCGCCGCTCACGCCGAGCGCCAGGCCCTGGCCGACGACCGCTGGGTCCGCTTCCAGGCCGCCAACCGCAAGCGCTATGGCCGCCGCGCCGCCAGGCGTCCGCCGCCGGGCCTCGCGCGCCTGCTGGCCCGAGCGAAGACGGCTGGACGTGTCCTGCTGCTGCGATCCTCCGGCCTTTGGGAGCCCAAGCTCGCCGAGAGCCTCGGCTCGACGCCTGGCCCGACCGCACGCCTGGACGCCTATGTCCGCGCCGGCCCTGATCCGGGGGTCCAGCCGCGCGCGCTCTTCGACCAGAGCTGGTACCTCGACCACGGCCCCGGCATCCTGGGCAGCCGCTGGCCGCCGCTGGCCCACTACCTGATCGTCGGCGACGGCCATAACCTCAGCCCGCATCCGCTGCTCGACGCGCCGCACTACCGCGCCCGCCATGGCGCCTTCATGGCCGATGGCCGCCTGACCGCGCTGGAGCACTTCCTGTTTGTCGGCGCCGCCGAGGGCGCAAACCCGCACCCGCTGTTCGACGTGCGGTTCTATGTCGGCCAGTCGGAAGATCTCGCCGTGGGCGGCGAGAACCCGCTGATCCACTACCTGCGCACAGGCTGGCGCGAGGGGCTGGAGCCGCATCCGCTGTTCGCCGGCGCCTGGTACGCCGCCCAGAACCCGCAAGCCGCCAAGGCCGGCGTCGCCCCGCTGCTGCACTACGTGACCACCGGCGCCGCCGAGGGCCTGGACCCGCATCCGCTGTTCGAGGCCCACGCCTACCGCCGCCTGCGGGCAGGCGAGCCCCTGAGCGACTTCCTGATCCGCGGCGGACGCGAGCTGAAGAGCCCGACGCCGCACTTTCGGCCGGCCTACTATCTCGAGCGCGAGGGCGGCTCGCCCGAGGCCCGCGCCAATCCGCTGCTGCACTATCTGACGGTCGGCGCGTTCCACGGCCTGTGGCCGGCGCCGGACTTCGACGAGGCCGGCTATTTCGTCGCCCATCCCGACGCCGTCGCTTCGACGCTGAGCGCGCTGGAGCACTGGCGCCTCAACCGCACGTCGCGACCGCCGCCGGGCGCCGCGGCCGGCCGCGCCATCTCGGCGGAAGCCCTGTTCGCCGACCTGCGCCGCGCCGTCGACCCGGACGCGGAAGCGTACGACAACGCCGCCTTCGCCGCGCTCCGCCGCCCGCTCCGCCACGGGGCGCCCGACCCCGCGGTGAAGGTCCTCGCCATCCGCCGCACCCGCGCGCCCGACTGGGTCGCCGTGGCCCACGCCCTGCCCAACTATCGCGGCCACCTGCAGCCGCGGCAGCCGGCGGACGGCTTCGCCGACCCGGCCGATCCGGCGACCCTGGCCCGCGACGCGGCCCTAGCCGAACGCTATGGCCTGGCCGGCTTCTGCCACGAGGTCGCCTCGGCCAAGGATGTCCGGGCGGTCTGCGGCTCGAAGGCGCCGGCGTTTCCCTTCGCGCTGGCCTGGACCGGGCCGAAGGATCCCGCCAAGGCGCTGGCCGCGCTGGACCCGGCGCTGGCGGGCGCGATCCGCATCGATGGCCGCCCCGTGCTGTTGCTGGCCCCGGACGCCGATCCGGCCGCGTGGCGCAAGGCCGCCGGCAAACCCGGCCTCTTCCTGATCCAGCGCGGCGGCGCGCCCGCCAAGGGCTTCGACGACCGCCTCGCCGACGCGTGCCACGATCGCGCCCCCGAAGGCCCGCCGGGGCCGGTGATCAACCCCGACTTCCGCGGCCTCGTCCACAACGCCCAGGCCCTGATCGGCGAGCGCATCGATGCGCTCGACGGCGCCCTTCCGCTGGTCGTCTGCGGCCACGACACCACGCCCATCAGCCAGGACGCACCGACGGTCTGGCAGGGCGCGAGCCCAGGCGCCTTCCAGGCCTGGCTGCAGGCCGCCCGCGACCACGCGGCCGAGCGTCCGGACGGGCGTCGCCTGGTCCTGGTTCACGCCTGGAACGACTGGGAGACCGGCGCCGCGCTCAGCCCCGACCTGCGCTTCGGCCACGGATGGCTGGAGGCGCTGGCCAACGCCGCCGACGCCGGCCTGCTCACGTCGCCGGCCGAGGGATCGGCGTGAGCGGCCCGGATGTCACCATCGTCGGCTACCCGTTCCAGCCCACAGGCATGGCCGAGCACGCACGGTCCACCTTCCGCGCCTTCCGGGCGGCCGGGGTCACGCCGCGCCTGTTGAACGTGGCCGAGGACAATGCCGCGCCCGACCCCGACCTCGAGGGCGACTTCGGCCCGTTCCTGACCGGCGAGCTCGGCACGGGCGTGAACCTGTTCGGCGTGAACGGCGACGAGGCCGAACGCGTCATCGAGCGGGTCGGCGGCCGGGCGTTCGAGGCGGGCTACAACATCGCCTACCCCGCCTGGGAGCTCGCGGAATATCCCAAGGTCTGGGCCAGGACGCTGGAGCGGTTCGACGAGATCTGGGCGCCCTCGACCTTCGTCCAGCATGCCCTGCAGGGCGCGGTGTCGCGGCCCGTCCACCACATGCCCCTGCCGGTCGACCTGAAGCTGTCCGGGTTCCTGGGGCGGCGCCATTTCGGCATCCCCGAAGACGCCTTCGTGGTGCTGTTCTTCTTCGACTTCCTGAGCTTCGCGGCGCGCAAGAATCCCGAGGCGGTGCTGAAGGCCTTCGAGATCGTCGCCGCGCGCCGTCCCGAGGCCGACCTCTGCCTGGTCATCAAGTCGCGCGCCGGCGTCGACGCCGAGGCCGCCCAGGCCGAGCTCGAGGCCCGCGTCGCGGCTCTGGCCCCGCGCGCCATGACCATCGGCTACGAGCTGTCGGACAACGAGATCAAGAACCTGGTGCGGGTCTGCGACGTGTTCGTCTCGCTGCACCGCTCAGAGGGTTTCGGGCGTGGCATGGCCGAGGCCATGGCGCTGGGCCGCCCGGCCATCGCCACCGGCTACTCCGGCAACCTGGACTTCATGGCGCCGGGGACCGGTTTGCTGGTCGACCACGCGCTGGTCCCGGTCGCGCCCGGCGCCTATCCGCATGGCGACGGCCAGGTCTGGGCGGAGGCTTCGCCGGAACACGCCGCGACGCTGATCGAGCAGCTGCTGGACGATCCCGCCGCGACCCGGGCCATGGGCCGCTGCGCCCAGGCGCATGTGCGCGAGACCCTGTCCGTCGAGGCGGTGGGCCGGCGCTACCTGGAGCGGCTGCAGGCGATCGGCAGGGCCTAGGCCTTCTTCCAGCTCGGCGGATCCAGCGCCGTGTAGAGCACGCCCACGATCGCGGCGAGGTCGAGCAGGTACAGGTAGCGGTAGTCGCAGGCGACAGAGATCACGAAGAAGCTCGCCGTGAACACCAGGCTGCCGCCCAGCAGCGCCACGAACATCCAGTCGGAGGGGTCGCGCCGGCGCAGCAGCAAGACGATCACGGCGACAGCGACCAGCGCCCAGGTCAGGTGCGAGAAGACCGGCGTGGCGTAGAACGTCCGCGCATAGTCGGCCAGGGCTTGGGCCTTCGAGTCGATCCCGCCCTCGATGTCGAGACCCTTGATCATGGCGTCCGGCCCGCTGACGCCAACGGTGATCGGCAGGCAGAGCTCCAGCTTCGGCGTCAGGAAGGTCCAGCGGAAGACGTCGGCCCGCTGCAGCAGATAGGCCGCCGGGTAGTGGATGATGATCCGCCGCCACTGGGCGTCCATCGCCGCGTCCGGCACGTGCCAGAGCGTCCGGCGGAACGCGTCGTCGTTGTCCAGGGTGTCGACGCGGCTGGGGGTGTAGATCGCCGGGCCCTGACTCTCGAGCAGCGCCTGGGCGGCGGGATCGACCTTACCGATCTCCTTCAGCTTCAGCCGCGGATGGTGCGCCTTGGCGCCGACCACGTCGTAGTGCTGCAGGATCAGCGCGGCGGAGTTTAGCCGGAGCTTGGCGATGCTCTGCGTGGGCTTGGCGACGGCGGCGACCACAAAGGCCGCGAGACCCACAGCGACCAGGCCGCCCAGGCCCCAGGCCGCGGCCGGCTTCCAGCCGCCCTTGCGCGCCGTCCAGGCGAGCGCGGCGGCGGCAGCCAGGACCAGCACCACCCCGTTCTGCCGGGTGAGCGTCGCCAGCGCCAGGCACGCAATCGCGCCGGCCATCGGCAGCGGGCGCGGGCCGTCCTTCCAACGCTCGGCCGCGTGGGCCAGTAGCACGAAGGCTGCGATGGTCAGGTTGGCGAAGATCACGTCGCGCCACACGATGCCCTGGTAGATCAGGAGCTGAGGCGAAAGGACCGCCAGCACGCCCAGCGCGACGGCCAGCCACGTGGTCCGGGGCCGCAGGCGCGTCAGCGACATCAGGCTGACGAACAGGATCGCCGCCGAGGCGGTGACATAAAGGCCGGTCCCGGCGAGTAGGGAGTCGAAGGGCTTCATGACCCAGGACGAGACCGCCGGCGCCCAGGTCTGGCGCACACCGGTCCGCGCCTCGGTCAGCGTCACCACCGAATCCAGCGACATCTGGCCCGGCAGGTTGGCGGCCAGCACCAGCAGGAGGCCCAGGCCCATGACGGCCCGGAAGGCCTTGCCGGCCCGCCCGCTTGCCCCGACTGCCGCGACCTCGGCGACCTGTTCGCTCAACACCGCCTCGCGTATGACCCCAAATCAGCTAGGTAGATGGAGCCGCAGGGCATGGGAAGCCGCCATCAGCCCGCGGCGAGAGGAGACACCTGAGGATGAGCGCCGAGCGCGACCTTGCCGCCGTGCTTGCGCGATTCCCCAAGACCCGCCCGACGCTGCCCCCGAAGCTCGCGGCCATCTACACCCGCCAGTATCTGGAGAACCGCGCCGGCGCGACGCCCGCCGCCTCGGCCTCGCAGCGCCTGGAGCGCTGGCTGCACCGCCAGGTCGCCGCCGACGTGGCCGGCGGGACGGCGAAGCCGACGCTGGAAATCGGCGCCGGCACGCTGAACCAGCTCAACTTCGAGCCCGCCAACCCGGCCTACGACATCGTCGAGCCGTTCGAGGACCTCTATCGGAACTCGCTGCTGAAGGGCCGCGTGCGCCGCATCTACGCCGACATCTCGGAGATCCCGACCGACGCCCGCTACGACCGCATCGTCAGCGCAGCGACCCTCGAGCACATCTGCGACCTGCCGTTGGTGCTGGCCCGCGCGGCGCGGCGGCTCACCGACGGCGGAGTCATGCGCTCGGCCATTCCCAGCGAGGGCGGCTTCCTCTGGTCGCTGGGCTGGAAGCTGACCACAGGCCTGGAGTTCCGCCTGCGCCACGGCCTCGACTACGGCCTGATGATGGCCCATGAGCACGTCAACGACGCGTTCGAGATCGAGACTTTGGTCCGCGCGCTCTTCGAGGAGGTCGAAGTCAGGAGCTTCGGCCTCGGCCGTCAGTTGTCGCTCTACCGCTTCCTGGCCGCGCGGCGCCCACGCCTCGACGTGGCCGACGCCTGGGAAGCGCAATTCAGATAGAGATCTGATCCGTCTTCGAATCGACCTGGATAATACAGTGAATCGGCGTGAATTTAGAGTATGGAAAATCGATATTTACTCTGTTTAGTTCGACGGTTGTTTGAGTTAATTCGAGATAACCCAAAATCTTCGCCATCCATTATTCTAGGTAGAGGCAATCTGTCGCGGCGAACTTCTAGCGACGGAGACCTCACATGGCGAAATCCATCCCCGTTGGGACCCCCGGCCCCGACTCGTTGAAGGGCGGCGCGGGCGGCAATCTCATCGACGGCGGCGACGGGAACGATGTCATCGCCGGCGCCGGCGGCGGCGACACCCTGGTGGGCGGCGCCGGGAACGACACGCTGCAGGGCGGCCGCGGCGGCGACGTCCTGACCGGCGGCGACGGCGCCGACACCTTCCTGATGAGCGGCGGCCGAGTCACCGCCTCGGAAGCCTCGGTCGACCGCATCACCGACTTCACCCACGGCGAGGACCGCCTGGGCTTTGGCAAGCAGGTCAGCCTCGCGGGCCACACCATGTGGACCGGCATGGCCGGCTCCTACGACGAGGCCTACGCCGACGCCAAGGCGCAGATCGCCTCGGGGTCAGCGGACATCGTGGCGGTGCAGGTGGGCGGCGACGTGGTCGTCTTCGCCGACTCCACCCTCCACGACCACATCGACGGCGCCGCCGTGCTGGTCGGCAAGTCCCTGTCCGATCTCAGCAGCTGGGACGTCTTCTAGGCCGCAGGTTCGGGCCGCCGCCGCCAGGGCGTCGGCGGATCGATGGCGACGTAGACGAGCCCCACCATGGCGGCCAGGTCGGTGAAGTACAGGTAGCGGTAGTCGCAGGCGATCGAGATGATGAAGAAGCTCGCCGCGAAGGCCGCCGCGGCCAGCTGCAGGCCCGCGATGGGGATGTCGACCGGCTGGCGGCGCCAGAGCAGCAGGCCGGCTATGAGCAGCGCCACGGCCGCATAGGTGGCGTGCTCCATGACCGGCGTGCCCAGAAACCAGCTCGAGTAGTTTACCAGCTCGACGTCGGCCTGCGTGAAGCGGTGCTTGAGCCTGAGCGGCGCCATCTTCTCCGCCGGCGCGTCGACGCCGACATAGACCGGCAGGCACCAGTCGATCACCGGCGGCAGGAACACCCAGCGGAAGTCCTCGAACCGGACGCGCAGGTAGGTGGCGGGGTGCTTCAGCACCAGGTCGAACCACTGGGCCGACCAGGCCTCGTCCGGGATGGCGTTGACAGGTCCCTGGATCACCGTGTCGCGGTCCAGGAAGTCGACGCGGCGGCCGGACCAGTCGAGCTTGCCGCGCTCGCGCACCATCTGCGCGGCCTCGGGATTGGCCGCGGCCAGGATGTCCAGGCGATAGGTCGGGTCCAGCACGCTGGCGCCGATCACGTCATAAGTCTGGACGATGTGGATCCCCGTCGAGGTCGCCGTCTCCTTGGGCGCCTTGGCGGGCAGCGACAGGCGGGTCTCCAGCGCGCCCACGGCCAGCACCGCCACCAGGGCGCCGAGGCCCCAGACGACGCCCCGCCGCCAGCGCCGCCTCTCGCCGCCGAGGGCGCCCAGCCAGCCCACGGCTATGGCCGAGAACAGCCCGGCGATGATCCCGTTCTGCCGCACTTGGTCGCCGGCCGCGATCAGCACCAGGGCCAGGATGAGCAACGTCCAGCGCCGACGCGCATCGCCCCAGTCTCGGGCCGCATGCGCGATCAGCACCGCGCCCGCCACCGCGCAGTTGGCGAACATCACGTCCTTCCAGACGATGCCTTGGTAGATCAGCACTTGCGGCGTCAGGCACACCGCGGCGAGAACCGCCACGGCGATCCAGCGGGTTCGCGGCCGCAGGTCGGTCAGCGAAGCGAGGCTTGCGAAGAAGATCAGGCCGCTGGCCGCGACGTAGAGCGAGGTTCCCGGCACGAACTGGTCGAAGAACCCCAGCACCCAGGCGTAGAGCGCCGGACCCCAGGTCTCGCGGATGTGGAAGTGGCCCTCGTAGAGCTGCGCCACCGAGTCGTAGGAGAGGTGCCCCGGCAGGTTGGCGCCCAACATCACCAGGAGGCCCAGGCAAGCCACAGCCCGCACCGCCTGTCGCGCGTCGAACCCTAGCCTCAAACCCGCCATCCAGCGTCCGCCGCCCCTTACCCTGCGCCGTTTGGTACGGTGCGTCCGCGTCCGTGAGAAGCATAAAAGCCTCACGGTTGGCGGACCCGGCCATTCGTGGTGAGTAGGGCGCCGATGGGGAAATCATGACAGGCGAGCCGCTCTCGATTCGCCCGGCCGGGACCACGGCCGACCAGCTCGCCGCCTACGCCGGCCTGCTGAACACGACCTTCGCGACGAATACGTTCACGGTCGAGGGCCTGGCCTGGCGCTACCGCGACAATCCCGTGGGCCAGGTGGTCGGCGCGGACGCCTGGGACGGCGAGCGGCTGGCGGCGCACTACGTCGCCTGCCCGCTGGAGGCCAGGATCGACGGGCGGACGGTCAAGGGCCTGCTGTCGCTGAACACGGCCACCCATCCGGCCTACCAGGGCCGCGGCCTGTTCACGACGCTGGCCGAGCGCGCCTACGCGCAAGGGACGGCGGCCGGCTACGCCTTCGTCATCGGCGTCGCCAACGCCAACTCCACGCCGGGCTTCCTGAAGAAGCTGTCGTTCCAGTATCTCGACCGTCTGAAGGCCGGCGTGCTCGTCAGCCCGCCGCGCCGCTTCGCCCACGTCGACGTCCAGTACCAGGGCGCCTGGCGTGACGACCTCCTGGCCTGGCGCCTGGCCAATCCGGCCGGCGACTATGTGGCGGCGCGGCGCGATGGCCTGATCGGCGTCTGGGCCAGGACCCACCTGTCGTTCATCCGCTGCGGCGCGTTCCTTCCCGACGAAGGCCAGGTCCTGCCGGGCGGCGGCAAGGCCCCGCTGACGGCGACGCTGTTCCTGGGGCTGGAGCCGCGCATGATGCTCGGACGGCAGGGGTTCCTGCCGGTGCCGGAGGCCCTGCGGCCGTCGCCGCTGAACCTGATCTGGCGCGCGCTCAGCGACGGCGCCCCCAAGGCGCTGCACAGCGACGCCGTCGCCCTCAACTTCCTCGACTTCGACCCCTATTGACGTTGGCGCGCCCGGCCCGATGACCATCGCCTACATCTTCGCCCACTTCGACGACGAGTACTGCGCTCTGCCGCTGATCGACGGGGCGCTGGCGGCGGGCCAGGACCAGCTGTTCCTCTATGTCGCCGACTACGACAGTCCGCGGGTGCGCGCCCAGCGGCACGCCGAGACTCGCCGCATGCTGGCCTGGCTGGGCGTCGATCCGGCCCGGGCGGTCCATGTAGGCGCGGGCTCCGGCGTGGCTGATGGCGGGGTGTATCGCGCGCTGCCCGTCGCCCACGCGGCGCTGGAGGCGGCGCTGAAGGGCGTGGAGGTGGAGGCCATCGTCTGCCCGGCCTGGGAAGGCGGCCATATGGACCACGACATGTGCGCGCTGCTGGCCGGCCGGATCTCCGCCGACCGGGGCGGCGTCCCGGTGGACATGGTCAGCCTCTACAACGCCCCCGACCTGCCCGGGCCGTTCTTCCACGCCGGCCTGCCGCTGGCGCTGAACGGCCCTGTGCGCCGCCACACGCTCTCGGCGCGCGACCTCGCCCGCTGGATGTTGGCCGTGCGATTCTTCTGGCTGCAGCGGGCCTGGATCGGCCTCTGGCCGGCGATGTTCTCGACCTACTGGCGCAAGGGCTTCGGCGTGCAGCGGCTGGACCCGGCGCGCCTCCGCGAACGACCGCACCCCGGACGGCTGCTGTACGAGCGGATGTTCAAGGTCCCCTACGACGAGGTGCGCGCCGCCGCCGACGCCTTCCTCGCGTCAGGCTCTAGCCGGCCACCGCGCGCTGGCCGGTCATGATCACCGCAAAGCCGGTCAGCATCAGCAGGTAGCCGACGGGGAAGCGCCAATCGAGCGGCTCCTTGAAGACCCACCAGGCCACCAGCGGCACCATGCCGGAGCCCACGATCGAGAAGGCGTAGGCCAGCGACAGCGGCACCCGCGTCAGGATGTAGAACCAGAAGAGCGCCGTCAGCCCGTACCAGGCGAAGGCCCCGATCAGCGGGCCGTTGGTGACCAGGCGCTGGACCAGCGGGCCGCTCGAAGCCGCGTGCTGGTTGGCCGCGAACTTGAACAGCGTCTGGCCGATCGGCAGCGCCAGGGAGAAGCCCGCGCACAGGGCCACGTCGGACAACTTCACGGCGCGGTCTCCTCGGACTCCATCCGCGCGATGGTGCGCAGGTAGGGATGGATGGGCCGCGTCGGCGCATTCAGCACGTCGAAGTTCAGCGCCTGCATCAGCAGCTGCGCGCCCAGCATGACCGGCAGGGCGGCAGCCATGACCACGCCCGGCGAGGCGGCCACGCCGAGGTGCCTCTGGCTGAGATAATGCAGGCCGTAGCCGATTCCGAACAGCAGCGAGACGATCCCGCCCACCATCTCGACGCTGGCCGCGTTGAAGTCGCGCACGAAGTACTGGCCGAGCGCGCGGGTGACGAAGTTCTGCAGGTGCTTCAGTGCGAACGGCCCGATGATCTGGCCGATGCGGATGTTGGAGACCTCGCCGCCGTAGCGGGCCGGCATCGGCACGTCGCGCACCACCGCCCGCAGCGTGCCCAGGTGATAGAGCAGGTCCGTCTCGAAGAAGAACCGCCGCGAGACGCGCTTTTCGATCACCACCTTGGCCACCTGGGCCTCGATGGCGGTGTAGCCGTTGGTCGGGTCGAAGATGTTCCAGTAGCCGGTCGAGAGCTTGGCCGCGAAGCTGAGCGCGGCGTTCCCGAACACGCGCACCGGCGGCATGGTCGTCAGGTGGCTGAGCGAGGTGAAGCGGTTGCCCTTCGCATAGTCGGCCTCCCCCAAAAGGATCGGCGCCACCAGGTGGGCCATGTAGCCGAGGTCCATCTGGTCGTCGCCATCGACCTTGACCAGCACCTGGCCGCCGCGGCGGACCGCCTCGCGGTAGCCGGCCATGGTCGCTCCGCCGACGCCCTGGTTCTCGGCCAGGCGCACCACGACGACCCGCGGGTCCCTGGCGTTCTTCTCGATGAAGTCGCCTGAGTGTTCCGGGCAGGCGTCGTCCACGCAGACGATGCCGTCCACCCAGGGCGGCGTCTTGGCGATCACGTCCAGGATGTGGTTGGCGACCTTGTAGCAGGGCACCACCAGCCAGACGCCGGCGCCGATCAGGGTCGGCTCGCGCGCCGCGGCGTTGCGCCGCCGGTCCTCCGGCAGCCGCTGCGCGTCGCGTGCGATCTTGTCGATGGACGTCATTCGGTTCCGCAGGACCCCTTGCGCTTCGGCTATCACGGAACGTCGGAGGCTTGCAAAGCGCGGCGAACCGCCATCCTTGAACGGCAACCGGGCGGCTGTTAGGAGCGCCGCTCGTCGGAGAGGCTATTGGACACCGCCACCCACATGCTGCGGACCGGACGGCGCGGACCGCTGTTCGAGGCGCAGATGGCGTTCCGCGACCTGCGCGCCTCGGCCGAGCGCCTGGACCTGGCGTGGTCCCTGGCCTGGCACGACGTGGTCTCGCGCTACCGCGGCTCGATCCTGGGCCCCTTCTGGATCACGCTCTCCATGGGCGTGATGGTGGTCGGCATCGGCGTCCTCTGGGGCGGCCTGTTCCGCGTGCCGATCCACAGCTTCATCCCGCCCGTCGCCATCGGCATCGTGTTCTTCGGCGTCGTCACCAGCACGATCAACGAGGGCTGCGACACCTTCGTACAGGCCGCCGGCATGCTGTCGCAGACCAGCCTGCCGATGTTCACCTTCGTCTGGCGCACCGTCCTGCGGAACCTCATCAACCTCGGCCACCACATCGCCATCGTGGCCGGCGTGCTGGTCTACGGAGAGCTCTGGAGCCACGCCAACTACGCCGGCGCCGCGCTGGGCCTCATCTTCATGGTGATCAACGTGGCCTGGGTCTCGATGCTGGTGGCGGTCATCTCCGCGCGGTTCCGCGACATTCCCCAGGCGGTGGCCTCGGTCACCCAGGCGGCGGCGATCATGACGCCGGTGTTCTGGCCCGCCGACCGCATCCCGGCGGACTATCGCTGGATCCTGGACGTGAACCCCTTCTACCACCTTCTGGAAGCGGTCCGCGCGCCGCTCCTGGGACAGGCCGTGGCGCCGCACACCTACCTGGTCCTGGCGGCCATGGCGGCGGGCGGCTGGGCGCTCACCTTCACCCTGTTCGCCAGGACCCGCCGACGGATCGTCCACTACCTATGAAGGCTCCGCCCGTCTCCATCTCCTGCCGCGACCTGACGCTCCGGTTCCCTGTCTACGGCGTCGACGCCAAGTCGCTGAAGAAGCACCTGGCCAAGATCACCGTGGGCGGCCGGCTGGGCCGATCCCACGGCGCGACCGAGGTGACCGCGCTCTCCAACCTGAACCTGGAGCTGAAGGCCGGCGACCGGCTGGGCCTGATCGGCCACAACGGCTCGGGCAAGACCACCCTGCTGCGCGCGCTCTCCGGCGCCTACGAGCCCGACGAAGGCGCCATCGAGGTCGAGGGCCACATCGCCGCCCTGCTCGATCTCAACCTCGGCATCGACCCTTCAGCCACGGGATACGACAACATCCGGCTGCGCGGTCGCATCGCCGGCCTGACCGCGCGGCAGGTGGACGAGCGGATGGACGAGATCGCCGAGTTCTCGGGCCTGGGCCCCTTCCT
>Ga0068865_100000259_pt1 | contig 29371 bp, 32 predicted proteins | sample KBSMisM12_FD_75293 | JGI IMG/M metagenome (GOLD analysis project Ga0068865, IMG submission 75293) | Miscanthus rhizosphere microbial communities from Kellogg Biological Station, Michigan, USA - KBS Miscanthus M1-2 | ecosystem: Host-associated > Plants > Roots > Rhizosphere > Soil ...
GTCCTTTGTCACGACCTGGATCGTCGTCCGCCGAGGATCGGCTTCGACACAGACGTTACAAGAGGATCCGATGGCGACGTAAAGGCGGCCGTCGGGGCCGAAATTGATCGTTCGGGAGACGTGTACCGAAGGTGTCGAGCTCGGTAACTCCACGACCGTCTCCGGTGTGCCGATCGGCGCGCCATTGGACCATTGAACGCGGACGACCGCCGGCGTGGTGGCGACGTACAGCCACCCGTCCCTGAATGCCAGGCTGTGGGCATTGGGCAGGTTGCTGAGTACGACTCGAGGTTGTGTCGTGCCATCGTGAACTGGCAGTGCCACCACCTCGTTACGTGGCCGTCGCGCGACAAGGACGACCCCTTCGGGACTGACCGCCATCAGGCGCGCGCCGGTCAACCCAGCCGCGAAAACGCTGACGTTGAATCCCGGCGGAACCGCGAGCGTTGCCGGCACGGCGGCGGGGGGCGGCGCGGCAGGTGGCTGGAGGGCCGCACCCGCAAACGCCGCCAGGAGTATGGCGCTTTTCACATCGGTCATCATGTGAGGTCGGTCTTATAGCTGATTTTCGCGAGCCGCGCGGTTCGACTACTGCATTCCGAGTTCGAGCACGACGATGCCGTTCGCAGGGACGGTGTAGGTGAAACCGGATTTGACGCCGGTGACCTGTGACCTCTTCGGCAGTACGCGTTCAGGAGCGTCGATCGAGTTCGTGTCCAGCGGATCGCCGGCAAGCGTGAGCGCCGTCGCGATGGGCCGAAGCGCGGTGCCGATGATGTCCAGCTGCACGGGCGCGGCGGCGCTGCCCGGGTTCACGAGCTTCACGTAGAGCGTACGTGAGCGGCTGGCGCGGGTGACCGACACCAGCACGTCGGTGTCGGTGGCGCTGGCCTTCAGGATCTCATCGCCGACGTGCGTGGCAAACAGCTTGAGCGCGTGGTAGCTCGGCGATCCGTAAACGCGCAGCGCGTCGTAGCCGATCAGGTTCGGGCGCCACTGCCGCGCGCCGGGACTGACGTTCACCAGCAGCGGCGCGTAGCAGTGCATGATCACGAGATCGGAGTTCCTCTCCATCTCAATCATCCACGCGGCGTCGCCGATCGCGGCGCGCAGATTGGGTGTGGGCGCCTCGCCGCGCGATTTCGGATTCCACGGCTCGAACGGCGTCTCGTAGGCGCCCCACTCGCCGACGAAGATCTTCGGCCCCTTGCGATCGTATCTGTGGTACTGCCCGCGAGACGCTTTCAGGAATGCTTCCACCGTCCGGTAGTAATGTTCGTCGACGACATCCGGCGTCACGCTGCGGACGCGCTGGTTCTCGGGATGCTCGAAGCCTACAGTGGAAATGACCTGCAGGTTCGGGTAGCGCGCCTTGATCGCCTTGTTGAACTGCGCGAAGCGCTGGTCGTAGGAGCCGGAGCGATCGAAGAAATCCTCGTTGCCGACTTCGACGTAGGTCAGCGTGAACGGCGACGGGTGCCCGGCCTTCGCGCGCAGCGATCCCCACGTCGACGTGGCCGGCCCGGTGATGTATTCGATCTCGTCGAGCGCGTCCTGGATGTACGGCTCGAGATCCGGGCCCGGCTTCACGTAGGCGCCCTTCAGCGAGTAGCCGGCGTAAACGGCGAGGACGGGCTCGGCCTCCATGTCCTCGGCCCACTGCAGGAACTCGTACAGGCCGAGACCATCGGTTGAGCGGTAGGTCCACGGCGCCATGTGACCGGGCCGCTCCGCCAACGGCCCGAGTGTCTTCTTCCACTCGAAGCGGTCGGAAATTTGATCACCTTCGAGATAGTTGCCGCCGGGGAACCGGAGGAACTTCGGCCGCATGTCGATCAGCATCTGCAGCAGGTCGGGCCGGAAGCCGTTGACCTGGTTCTTGTAGGTCGGGGGAAACAGCGAGACCAGGCTGAACCAGATCGTCCCGGGACGCTCGACGGTCAGTACGAAGCGTGCATTCGCGGTCGGCGCCGCGCGTGCGGTCGACAACGTCACTTCGTACTGCTTCCACGCCGGCGTCAGACCAGCCACCCGTGCGCTGGCGTACGTCGTCTTGCCGTCATCGCTTTCGATGGCTGCGGTGATCGGGCCGGTCATGCCTGGGGCCGCCTTCGCGAAGAAGGACGCGCGATAGCGGGTGTTCGGCTTGACCGGGATCCCCCAATAGCCCTCGTTGGCGACGCCCGCGGCGTGGCCGCTCGAGGCCTGCGTCACCTCGACGCGGAGGCTGGTGGCGATCGTGGCGTTGAGCGGCTGATTCGTGTCGAGCGCGACCGCCGCCGCCGCGCCGACGCCGTGGACGGCCGACCAGTGCGCCGGCGACGCAGCGTCGTCGAGAAACGCGCGATTTTGTATCAGCTCGCCGTACAGCCCGCCGTCATAGGAGTGATTGATCTCCTCCGTCATCAGGCCATAGAGAAGGGGGCTGACCTTGCCCGCGGGTGTGGATGCGTCGATGGTGATGGTCGGCGCCGCGGCGCGTGGAACGGTCGCGGTCAGCGTCAACGCCACCGCCAGCATGCATGCTCTCTTCATCTGCGTCTCCGTCTCGTCCAGCCTCGGCGGCAACAAGGACACGCCACATGACGGATGTGAAGATACTAAATCGCCGGCTCGATCGCAGGAGTTTCGCGAAATCACTCGGCGGCGGCGTCGGTGCCGCGGGCGCCACGCAGCGGCGGCTCGACGGATCGCTCACCCAGGAGAGCTACTGGCCGGCCGTCGCTCGCGGGGGGGAGGAAGCGCCGCCTCGGGGACGAACCGGTCCGCCTGGCTTCTCGAGGCCGTCCGCAGCGCGTTCAAGACAGCCAGCAGGTCGATCCCCTCCTGCGCGACGGCACCGGCGACGGGCGTCAGCCACCCACCAGCGGCGAACGCCATGCCGATCAGGCTGAGCAGCATCCCGCCGACGGCGCTCTGCAGCGCAACGCGCCGCAACCGATAGCTCAAATGAATCAGCTCATCCACCTTCGATAGCGACGAGTCGATGATCACGGCGCGCGCCGCCTCCGAGGTGACGTCGCTGTGCTGCCCGAAGGCAATGCCGACGGTGGCCGCCATCAGCGCGGGCGCGTCGTTGATGCCGTCGCCGATGAACACGGTCGGCGCCTGCGCGGTCTCGCGGCGCACGATCGCCACCTTCCCTTCGGGCGACGTGCTCGCGTAGATGTCGGCGATCGACACCGCCTCGGCGAGCCGGCGGACTTCGCTCTCGCGGTCGCCCGACACCAGCAGCACGCGGGTAAACCCATGCCGTGGACCCAGATGCGTGATGAACCCCCGGCTGTCGCCACGAGGCACGTCGCGGAAACGAAACGTGGCCGCGTACCGATCGTCGAGCACGATCACGCACTCGAGACCGGTCGGCTCGCTGGGAGAGACGGCAAAGCGCGCCGCCGCCTTCGCGTGGCTCGTGATCAGCGCGACCGTGCCGCCGACCTTGCCGCGCAGGCCTGTTCCGGCCTCCTCCCGAATCCACTCGACGTCCGGCAATGGGTAGTGCGCCTCGGTGGCCGCTTGCACGATCGCCGCCGCCAGCGGATGGCGGCTGTGGCGCTCGAGCGCGGCGACCACGGGCAGAACGCTCTGGCGATCGAATCCGGGCGCGTAGAGTTCGTCGGCGAGCGCCGGCCGCCCGTAAGTCAGCGTGCCGGTCTTGTCGAGGATCATCGTCCGGCACCGCGTGAGCTGCTCGAGCGCGGCGGGGTCCTTGACGATGATCCCGCGGCGCGCCGCGGTCGAGATCGCCCCGATGATCGCAACGGGAATGGCAATCAGCAGCGGACACGGCGTCGCAATCACGACGACGCTGAGGAAGCGAATCGGATCGCCGGACAGCCACCAGGCCAGCCCGGCAATGACCAGCGCGATCGGCGTGTACCAGGCGCCCAGCCGATCGCCGATCCGCCGCAGGTTCGGCCGGCGCTGCTCCGCGTCCTGCATCACCGCCATGATCTGCGCATAGCGCGAATCCGCCGCCACGCGCGTCGCGCGAACCCGGAGTGACATCTCGCCATTGACGGCGCCCGAGAGCACCTGGGCGCCAGGCCCCTTCGAGATCGCGAACGGCTCTCCGGTCAGGTAGGACTCGTCCATGCGGCCATGGCCCTGGATCACTTCGCCGTCCACTGGACAGATCTCGTGTGGAAGGATCGAGATCTCGTCGCCGACCCTCAGGTCGGCGACCGCGACGTCCTCGAATGCGCCTCCTTGTTGGCGGTGAGCGAGGGTCGGCACGCGTTTGGCCAGCGCGCGCAGGACCGATGTCGCCTCGGCGACGGCGTACGCCTCCAGCGCTTCGCCGCCCGACAGCATCAACACCACAAGCGCCCCGGCCAGATATTCCCCGAGCAGCACCGAGGCGACGATGGAAACGCCGGCCAGGTGATCGGCGCCGAATTCCAGTTGAACGGCCCTTCGTCCGAGCCGCACGACAAGCGGCAGGCCTCCGATCAGCAGTACGGCTTCGAGCGGCAGGTTTGCAAGGGCGTGGTCGGCGGCGACGGCATACCGCAGTACGAGGTAGGCGGCGATACCGAGAGCGGCGAGCGCCGCGAGGACGGCGCCGGACCGGCGGCGCCCCGCCTCAGAACGGTTCCGGGACGTTGAACTCGAGCGCCGTGACGTGGAATCGGGCATAACTGAACGGGCCGTCCGTCAGGCCCCACGTGACCTCCACGGAGGAAGGCACGTGAAAGCCGCCAAACTCCGCGTAGTCGCTGTAGCGGCCGGACCATGGCGTGAGCACCGATCGTCCGCTGCCCACATCCCGGTAACGCTCGGCGTGCACGTATGCGATGCGTCCGTCCGCATCGGTCTCGAAGACCGCCTGCACCGTCGACTCGCCGGTCCGCAGCGACGCGCGCGCCGACCGCGCGTCGATCGCCTCCCACGCGACAGCGTCGGCAACCAACGCGTACGGGAACCACACGGACTCGGCGAGCCAGCGCAATGCCGCGCCCTGGTCGATCTCCGGGCCGCCGGCGTCAGCGATGGCAAACGCCGACAGCGGCTTGACCAGCATGTTGCCGCATCCCTTGATCAGCCGATCGCGCGCCTGGATCCAGACGAGGGGCGCGAGCCGCAGGCTGGCGAACCAGACGAAGCCGGGGCTGGCCACCGAGAAGTACTGCTCGCCCACGATCGGCGACCACCGCTGCTCGGGCCCGGTTCGAAACGTGCCGGCGTGGCGGAGTCGCGCGGTGCGAATCGACGGCGCCGCATCGGTGATCGCGTACCTCAGGTGCTGCTGGATCGGGGCCGGCAGCGTGTCCCATCGTGCGTCGAGCGCGGTGCGCCCCACACTCACCCCGGCCTCGGCAAAGACCGTCAGTGCGTCGGCCTCGGTGGAGCGACGGAATTGGCGATGCTTGAATGCGATCGCCGAAGCGCCGCCGATGACGGCGCCGGCCGCCGCACCAGCGATCGCGATTGGACGAGGGCGCATGACGCTACCTCTCTGCGATCCGACGCCGTTCAGCTCGTCCAGGCGTTCGCCCTGACCGTCTTCCAGTCGACCGGCGTGGCGTGTAACTCCAGGGCCGCCGCGGCCGCGTCGGCGGGGTTGATGAACGCGCGGTAGTCGGACTCGCCGGTGTCCCGGTTCACCACGACCCGCACGAAATGCGCCTGCTCCGGACGAATCCATTTCCCGGTCGCGAAATCGGTCACGAACGTCACGCCGGTTTCGTCAGGATGATCGGCCAGGTACTTTGCCAGACAGCCTGGCGCGCGGAACTTCGACGCCAGGCGGTTGCCATCCATCAGTTCCGAGGCCATCGCCCTGTCGGCGATGGGGCGGCGACAGCGGAAGCACTGGTCACCGGCCTGAATGGCGACCGGGCGGACAGAGCCGTACGACAAGACCAGAAGGACCCCCATCGCGATTCCGGCGGCTGCCAGCTTCTTCATGACGTCCTCCTGCCGACATTCCGGCATTCTCACGGGTTCGTCAACATCCAGCGCAACTCGCGTACCCGCCCGGCGCTCGGCGTCCCCCGCCTCATCGGCGTGTCACGACGCGACGACCAGCTGATCGTGGATGGCGATCACCCCAGGCGCGGCCCACGCTGCGTTTTCCGCGGCAGTCCGCTCGGCGAGCGAGTGCACGGTGCCTTTCAGAACCACCGTGCCGTCATGCGCCTCGACAAATACGCGCGTGGCGTCGACCTCGGCGTTCCCCTTGAACGCTTCCTCGATGCGGTGGCGCACGTCCTCGGCCCTGACCGGCGCCTTGACGGCGATGGCGTTGGTCACGCCCTTCACGCCGCACAGATGGGTGACGGACGTCTCCGCCGCCTCACGCTGGAATTGCCACGGGACCGTTCCGGTCAACGTCACCCACCGGTCCCGTACGGTGACCTGGATCGAGTCCGGCGGCAGGGCGCTGTTCCAGCTGAGCGTGTTGACCGCGGCACCCGCGATCGACGTGTCGTTGCACGCCGACGCCCCGTCGGGCTCGAGCGCGAGCTCGTTGGCGATGCCGCGGACACCCCAGATCTGCCGGGCCGTTTTCTCGGCGATCCATTTTTCGCGCAGCGCCCCGACGCGCCCGATCAGCGTGACGATGCCGTGTTGCGCGGTCACGCCGATCTGCGCGCCGTTGACGCCCGCCTGGGACTCGAGCGCTTTCACCACGCCCAGCTGAAGATCCTTATCGCTTCTCATGACTCGGTCCCCTTCCCTAAGAGAGCGCCCGCCGCGCAAAACGCCCGAGGATCGGGTGCGCAATGGCCGCGAAGTCGTCGAAGCGCATGCGAATCGCATCACTGTGCGTCCCGGCGTTGAACACGATCTCGTCGTCGTCCGCCAGCGCCTCGTCCGCGTAGACGGTCTGGCGGTAGAGCGGGCCGAACGGCGGCATCGCGCCGCGCTCGCAATCAGGATAGAGCCAGCGCAGTTCGCCCTCGTCGGCGAGCCGGATGGTCGCGGCATCTGCGACTGCCGCGAGCCGATCGAGGTCCACCACGAGATCGGCGGGCACCACGGCCTGAACCGGTTCACCGTCGACGAAACAGGTCACGACTTTGGCCCAATCGCGTCCCGGCACGTGCGTCACAGCCGCCTCTTCCTGCGCGCTGTAGGCACGGATATGTGGAAACACGGCGTAGGGCACGTTGGCGCGGCGAAGGAACTCCTGGACGGCTGGAACCACGGACATGGCGACCTCCTCTGGTGGCGACATTCCGACGCTCGACGAGTGCGACCGCAACCCGCGTACCTGGGCTTGCGGCTAGGCGTGCACCGGCTTTTCCCGGCCTGGTGCGGAGCGGACGATCTCGACCGAACACGGCGCGTGACGGGCGACGCTGTCCGACACGCTTCCGAGCATGCGCTCGAAACCTGTCTTGCCATGCGATCCCATGACGATCAGATCGGCAGGCCACTCAGTGGCGCAGTCGACAATCGTCTGGCGCGGGTCGCCGTCGCGCAGTGACGCGGACGTCGTAAACCCGGCGCGGCGGAGCTGATCCGCGGTGGATTCGAGCAGCGCCGCTGCGTTGCTCCGTCGCAGACGATGGAGGCCGAGCACGTGTTCGGCCGCAGCCGATCCTTCGGCGAAGCCCATCGACGGAGGCATCCCGCTGGGCCAGTCGTCGGCATGGAGCACGCGCACGCGCGTATGCGAGGGCGCGAACTGGTCAATCACGGCGTGGGTCGCCGCTGCCGAGCATGCCGAGTCGTCGATTGCCAACAGGATGTTCATGTCCCTCCTCCGTTCGTCGATGGCGTTCGTTCTGCCGTCGTTCGCTGCAAGGATCGGCCCGGCCGTGTCGCCGGAAATCCGGCGGGCACGACGAATGCAGTCGTCGACGACATGGCTTCCGCCACCGCCGAGCGATCAGCAACGAATGCGCCCCGTGTTCCCGAAGTGCAGGGAATGGTCAGCCGGGGTTTCGAGTGCGTGCGAGAGGCGTTCGCCGACAACTTCGCCAGACGGCACGAGGTCGGCGCTGCATGCTGCATCTACCATCGCGGCGACAAGGTGGTCGACATCTGGGGCGGTGTCCGGGACGCGCAGACGGGCGAGCCGTGGGAGCGCGACACCATGGTCATCGTCTACTCGGCCACCAAAGGATTGGCCGCCATGGCCGTCGCTCTGGCCCATTCGCGGGGCTGGATCGACTACGAGGCGAGAGTCTGTCATTACTGGCCGGAGTTCGGACAACAGGGCAAGGGAGCAATCACCGTCCGCCAGCTCCTGTCACACCAGGCGGGGTTGCACGCTTTGGATGAACTGCTCGATCGCGGCCTCGTCACCGATCTCGATCGTCTGGCGGTGGTCCTGGCTCGCCAGAAGCCCGCCTGGAAACCCGGCACCCGGCAGGCCTATCACGCCATCACGCTGGGATTCTATGAAGGCGAGCTGATGCGGCGCATCGACCCGCGGCATCGGAGCCTTGGTCAATTCTTTCAGGACGAGATCGCGACGCCCCTCGGCCTCGACGTCTACATCCGCCTGCCGGAGTCTGTCCCGAACTCGCGGCTGGCGACGCTTGCGAGGCCGGCGATGACCGAGATGCTTCGCGGCTTCGGTCCGCGTTTCATGCTCGCGGCGATGAACCCGCGCTCCAACATCAGCCGGGCACTGCGCGGCTCGGCGCTTCCTCATGACGAGGCGCGCATCTACGTCCGCAACCTCGAATCGCCGTCGGGCGGCGGAGTGGGAACGGCCCGGGCGATTGCCCGCGCCTACAGCGTCTTCGCAAGCGGCGGCCGCGAACTGGCGCTCCGCCAGGACACGCTGGATCAGCTGGCGGCGCCCGCGATGCCACCGACGCACGGCTTCCACGATCACTGCCTGAACAGCGACAACATCCAGTTCTCGCTCGGGTTCATGAAGTCGACCTCGCAGTGGCCGTTCGGCAGCGCCAGCTCATTCGGCTCGCCAGGATCGGGCGGTGCTCTCGGCTTTGCCGATCCGACCAGCGGCATCGGATACGCCTACGTCACCAGTCAGATGGGGACGCGATTGACAGGAGATCCGCGCGATGTCGCTCTTCGCGACGCGCTCGACACGGCCCGGCGCGCCTGGTAGCCGGCCGCGTTCGCCGTTGAAAGGAGCGACATGATGACACCAGTCCACCGCTTCATCACGAGACACCCGGTGCCGATCTACTTTGCCGGCGCCTTCGCGATCTCGTGGGCCGGCGTCCTGCTGGTCATCGGCGGACCCAGCGGTATTCCGGGTACATCGGCACAAACCAACCCCCTCTTCCCATGGGTGTATCTGGCGATGCTCGTGGGTCCAAGCGTGGCTGGCGTCGGCATGACGGGGCTGGTCCATCGCGCCGCCGGCCTGCGCCGGTTCCGATCTCGCTTGCTCAACTGGCGCGTGGGCGCTGCCTGGTACGCCGTCGCGCTGTTGACCGCGCCGGTGCTGGTGACGGGCGCTCTGCTCGCGTTGTCGCTGACGTCGGTCGACTATCGTCCAGGCATCCTCGACGCCGGCGATAAGACATCTCGTCTCGTGTTTGGCATCGCCGTCGGCCTGGGAGCCGGCACATTCGAGGAACTCGGCTGGACCGGATTCGCCGTGCCTGCGCTGAGGCGTCGATTCGGCGTCCTGGCCACAGGCCTGATCGTTGGCGCGCTGTGGGGCGGGTGGCATCTGCTCGTGGTGGTCTGGGGCATTGGCACGTCGTTGGGGTCGATGCCGCTGGCGCTCTTCCTGCTGCTGGATCTCTTCTCGTTCCTGCCGGCCTTCAGGGTGCTCATGGTCTGGGTCTACGACCATACCGGAAGCCTGTTGGTGGCGATGCTGATGCATGCGAGCCTGACGGCCAGCATGCTGATTCTCGGACCCGTCGCCGCCGGTGGCCGGCTCGTGGCGTACGAGGTCGCGCTCGCCGCGATGCTGTGGCTCGTCGCCGGCGCGATCGGCGTGGTGGAGCACACTCGACGCGCCGGACAACCGCGCCGAATGACCGCATCCGCCCTGCCCGTGAGAACGCGATGAAACTCGGGGCCATCGCCGTCGATTACGACGGAACGATCGCGACCGGGGACACGCTCGATCCGTCGGTGCGCGACGCCATCGGGACGGCCCGGCAGCAGGGGATCGCGGTGATTCTCGTCACCGGCCGAAGGCTGTCGGATCTTCGAAACGTGGCGGGAAACCTGGCGTGTTTCGACGCCGTTGTCTGCGAAAACGGCGCCGTACTGGAGTTCCCGGCGAGCGGCCGTCACGTCATCATCGCGCATGCCCCCGCGCCGATCTTCGTCGAGGAGCTGCAACGACGGGGCGTGGAGTACGTGGCGGGCGAGGTCGTGATCGAAACCGCCGCGGCCAATGCCGAGGCGGTACTCGCTTCGGTGCGTCAGCTTCAGCTGCCCTTGATCCTGGCGTTCAATCGCAGCCGGCTCATGGTCCTGCCCCAGGGTGCGACGAAGTCAAGAGGCCTGCACCACGCGCTGCGCGCGTTGCAACTGTCGATTCACAACACCGTCGGCATCGGCGACGCGGAGAACGATCACGACCTGCTGGACGCGTGCGAAGTCGGCGTGGCGGTGGCCTGGGGCAGCCCGGCGCTGCGGGCAGTGGCCGACGAGGTGGTCCAGGGCAGCGGCCCCCCGGACGTGGCGGACTATATCCGGCGCATCGTTCGCCAGCCGCGCCTGTCCGCTGCGCAAATGGGCCGCCGCCGGCTGCTGCTCGGCCGGCAGCACAACGGCGAGCCGGTGCACCTGGCCGTGCGCGGACGGACCATGCTGATCGCGGGCGAACCCGGGACCGGCAAGTCCTGGCTCGCGGGATTGATCTGCGAGCAGCTGATCCTGCAGGGATACAGCATGTGCATCATCGACCCGGAGGGCGATTATCAGTCGCTCGACGGATTGCCAGGCGTCGTGACGCTCGGCGGCGAGGATCCCGCGCCGGGCGCCCGCGATCTGGCCCGCGTGCTGCGGCACCCCGGCATCAGCGCGATCATCGACCTTTCGCGAATGCCGCATCATCACCGCAGCGAGTACATCCGCTCAGTCCTCGTGCTGCTCAATTCGCTGCGCCGGACCACGGGGCTGCCGCACAAGATCCTTCTCGACGAAGCGCACTACTGCCTCGGCGCCGGCAACACGCCGTTGATCGATCCGGAATTGGCGGGCTACATTCTCGTCACCTACCGCATTTCGGCGCTCGACCCGGCGATTCGGGACACCAGCGATGCCGTCGTCATGGTGACCAGAGAAACCGATCCTGACGAGGTGGAGACGTTGAACCGGCTGTGCCGGCCGCAGCCGTGCGAGATGGTCGGGCCGGAAACGTTTCGCGACCTCGGCGCCAACGAAATGGTGCTGTTACCCGGTTCCGCGGAGTCGCTCGGACGTCCGCGGCACGTCTTGATGGCCCCACGTCTGACGTCGCATGTCCGTCACCGCGCCAAGTATCTCGACATGCCGGTCCTCGACGACCAGGCGTTCGTGTTCAGAACCGGTGGCCGCATCGGGCCCCGCGCGCACACGTTGAAGGAATTCATGGTGGTGCTGGCGGCGCTTCCGGGCGAACAGATCGACGGCCATCTCTCGCGCCACGACTTCTCGCGCTGGCTCGACGAGATCTTCCGCGATCACGGGTTGGCGGGACGCGTCTACACGCTCGAGGCCGGCGCCGGAACCCGGGATCCGCGCGACATTGCCGCTGACATCGCTCAAGCGATTCGTGCCCGCTACGACACGGCGCCGGGGCTCATGGCCATCCGGTGAGCACGAGTGGCGGCGGCGCTCTGTCGCATGGCCTGTCCGTTGTCCTACGACAGGACGTGTGACCCGACGAGAGACTGCGCCCGCTGAAGCACGGCGGTAGCCTCCCCTCCGCCGTCGAGCCGCTGCCATTCGATCGCGCCAGAACCGGCGCGCATCTGGTCGTCGAGCACGGCGGTCGTGGCGTCTGACGCGTCGAGCGATCGATCGGCGATGCGCTTCGCCAGAATGGCAGGCGGGGCGTCCAGCCAGAGGCCCAGGAACGGCACGCCGGCCGTGCGCGCCGCTTCGGCGATCGCTTGACGATCCTCCGGCCGCGCAAACACGGCATCCGCAATCACCGAATGTCCGGCCTTGAGCGCCGCGAGCGCGCGTGCCGTCAGTTCGCCATACACGCGGCGCGTGACCGCCGGCGCATAGCCGGCGTGGTCGAGCGGCGTCAGCGGCGTCACGGCCATCAACGACTTCCGCACCACGTCGCTGCGCACGACCAGCGCGCCCGGTGCGGCGCCGATACCGGGCGCCAGCCCGTGCGCGAGCGTCGACTTGCCCGCCCCCGAGAAACCGCCGATCGCGATCAACTGGGCGGGCGCCGGCCGAAGGAACGCGCCGGCAAGGTCGAGGTACTCGGCGGCGGCGCGCTCCAGTTCCTCGCGACGGCCGGCGCCTGAGGACTGGGCCGCCGCCGTCAGGCTGGTCTTGGCGCGCACCGCCGCTCGGCACGACAGAAACAGCGGCAGCAGGCAGAGCGCGTCCACGTCCCCGGTCGCGCCGATGTACTCGTTGAACAAGGCGTTGGCGTGGGCTCGGAGGCCGCGTCGCCATAGATCCATCAGTACGAACGCGACGTCGTACAGCACGTCGATGCACGAGATGTCGTCGTTGAACTCGACGCCGTCGAAAATCGTGGGCACGCCGTCGAGCAGGCAGATGTTTCGCAGGTGCAGATCGCCGTGGCACTCGCGGACGAGGCCCGCGCGGCACCGGGCGTCGAGGCGGGCGGCGTGACGGCAGAGTTCGGTCCGCGTCTGCGCGGCTAGGCGCGCACCCAGCGCCGGGTCGAGGACGCCCGCTCCGTGCTCGAGGAATTCCCGCGCGTTGCCATCCGCCACCCACGCCATGCCCGCGCGACCCCCGCGATCCGTCCTGATTCTCGCGCCGGCATGGAGATGCGCGATGGCCGATGCCAGCGGGCCCATCGTCGCGATATCGAGGCGGCCGCGCTCGGCGAGCCGATCGAACAGGGTCTCCTGATCGAATCGCTTCATCTCAATCAGCCAGTCGATCGAGTCGCCCGGGCCATCGAGGGCAAGCGATCCGTCGGCTTGACGGGTCACCGCGCGCACCGCGAGGTACAGCATCGGCGCGGTGCGTCGATTCAGACGCATTTCCGCGTCGCAGGCGACGCGCCGCAATGCGACCGTCGAGAAGTCGACGTAGTCGAAGCGCACGGCACGTTTCAACTTGTAGGCGCGGTCGCCAGCCAGCCACACCGTGCTGATGTGCGTGTCGATCCGTTCGACCGGACCGGATGTGAGCCCGTAGGCGGCTGGCGTCGACAGAAAGGCGACGACATCGCGTTGCATGGACGGCTCCTCCACCACCGGCAAGGCGCCGGATTTCCGGTGGCCATTCGTGAGGGTGCAAGGACACGGCCCACCGGCCGCCGGGAAGATGGGCGTCAGGATTGCTTCCTTCGTCAGCGTGGGCTCTTCGTTCCTCGGATTGCCGTCGCCTCGCCTGCCGCCGCGGCGAACGCCAATCGCCGGGACGACCTTCGGCGCAGCGGCGATCCTCCATGTCGTCGCGCTCACGCTCATCCTGCTGATGGTCCCGCCCGCCACCCACCACCCCGCCGATGAGCCGACGACCCCGCCGTCCGTGATGCCGATTGTGCTGCCGCCGCATCTGCTGTTCCTGCCCGGAACGGCTCCGGCGGGAGGAGGTGGGGGCGGCGGCAACCGGCAGAACGGCCCGATCCGTCACGCCGAAGGCGTGGGCCACGACGCGGTCACACTGCGGACGACGCCCCGGCCGCCTCAAGTCGCGGAATCGGTGATGCCGAGCGACCAGCTGCCCGCGATCGTACTCGATGCGAAGCCGATGTTGTCAGGCACGCTGGATCAGCTCGGACTGCCAGTCGGCGGCGTCTCGTACGGCACGTCGACCGGACCGGGATCCGGGGGTGGCGTCGGAACTGGTTCAGGCACAGGGCTCGGTTCGGGAGAGGGCCCCGGCATCGGCCCGGGATCGGGCGGCGGGTTCGGCGGCGGCGCCTACCGCCCTGGCGGCGGGGTCACGCCTCCGCGCGTGCTTCGGCAGACCACGCCGCATTACACGAGCTACGCGATGGAGCGCCGCATACAAGGATCGGTCTGGCTCGAGATCGTCGTGACCCGTGAAGGGACGGTGGGCAGCGTCCGCGTGTTGCGCTCACTCGATCCGGGCGGCCTCGATGAAGAGGCGGTCAAGACCATCCGGGAGTGGCAGTTCGTGCCCGGCCGCCTGTCAGGGGTTCCAGTCGACGTCGTGGCGAACGTGGTGATGGATTTCTCGATCCGGTAGCGCGATCCGTTGCCCTAGCGGGCCTGGGCGAGCACGTAGGCGTCGCGCGGCGTGCGTTCGAGAAAGTGCATCGACAGCAACTCCTGCAGCACGATGTCGCACTCGTCCTCATCGAGCCCCCACAGACGACGGACCTGGGCCTTTGTCAGCTGCAGGCCCGGCATCTCCGTGTATTCAGCCTGGACCAGATGAACGCAGTCGGTGGTGTGGTCTGGTGTCGTCATCGCTCGGCTCCATTCCGTCGAAATGCCATCAGTGGGTCAGCGTTGCGTGCCGGTGTGGAGCCGGCAGGCGTCGCGATGATGAATCGGGCGCCAGCAGCAGGAGCGCACAGGCGAGCACCGTCAGCGGGGGCGCCCAGAACGCCAGCAGGAAGAGTCCTTCGACAATCTGATTCGACATGATGCCTCCGAGCAATTACGTTGACGCGAGAGATGGCGGACGGCGCTCGTCGCGCTCCGGGGACGCCGCGTGCCCCAGACCGCAGCGGTTGATCCGATCGCCGAGCGTGGAGCGCTTGATCTGCAGGAGTTCTGCCGCACGCGACTTGTTGCCGTGGCTCACCCTGAGCGCCCAGCCGATCAAGCCGGCTTCGACCTCGCGCATGCGATCGTCGAGCGAGATCGGGGCGTCTGCCACGACGCTCGTCGGCGCGACGGCGGCCTCGAGCACCGGCCGCTCCACCGGCGCCGGCGGCGCCGCGGGCAGCGCCGGCAACGGGCCGTCGCCGTGCAGCACTACGCTTGCCGCCACACAGCCGATCCCGACCGTGCCGCAGGTGCACATCTGCGCGATGCGCTCGCACGCGTTCTCCAATTCGCGCACATTGCCCGGCCAGCGGTAGCGCAGGAACGCCTGCTTCACGGCGTCGGAGATCGGCGGCACGTCGTCGCCTCTGCGTCGGAAGTAGCGCTCGATGAAGTGATCCATCAGCGCGGGGACATCCTCGCGCCGCTCGCGGAGCGGCGGCAGCGCCAGCGGCAGGACGTTGAGCCGGTAGAACAGGTCCTCGCGGAATTTTCCTTCCGCGACCATCTGCTGAAGGTCCTTCTTGCTGCCGGCGATGATCCGCACGTTGACCGGCACCGTCCGGGTGCCGCCGAGACGCTCGATCGTCCGGTTCTGCAACACCCTGAGCAGCTTGACCTGCATCGACAGCGGCACGTCGTCGATGTCGTCGAGGAAGAGGGTGCCGCCGTCGGCCATCTCGAAGCGGCCCGGCCGATCCTTGATGGCGCCGGTGAAGGCGCCGCGCTCGTGACCGAAGAGCTCGGATTCGATCAGCGTCTCCGAGAAGAGTGCGCAGCTGACCGCGACAAACGGACGGTGACTCCGCCGGCTTCCCTGGTGGATGAGCGTGGCCGTAATTTCCTTGCCGGTACCGCTTTCGCCCGTGATCAGGACCGTGCTCTCGCTCGTGCCGATGACGCGGAGGAATTCGAAGACCGCTCGCATCCGCGCGCTGCGGCCGATGACGACAGACTGGGGCCCGGCGAGGGAAGGAGCCATCATGGGATCCTCAACGAACTTTCAGCGCTTCGAACTCCGGCATCTGCTCGCGCAGCGCCGCTTCGACGCCGAGATACAGGGTCATGTGGGCGCTCGGACAGCCGGCGCACCGACCGGTGAGCCGCACGGCGGCGGAGTTTCCCTCCACCTCGACCAGCTCGATGTCGCCGCCGTCCAGTTGCATGTACGGCCGCACTCTGGCGAGTACGGCTTCGACGCGTTCTGTAGTCACCATGACGCGGCTAAGGGCAACCGACGTGCCATCGGCAGAGATGCCGGATTCGCGGGAAAGGTGCGGAGAAAGCGGCGGGGACATTGAGAGGCTGCGGAATTTTTCCCGGCACCGGGGGAAAGCTCACGGGCGTCGGTGGCGACGCTCAGTGAGAACTGGTCTCGCGCGCGCTCCGCACGAGTCCGGCGACGTCAGCCATCTCGATCGGTTTGTCGACGAAGCCGACGGCGCCGAGGCTCAGGGCATCGGCCGCGATATCCGGAGTGCCGTAGGCGGTCATCATCACCACTCGACTGTGGGGTGACACGTCGCGGATGGCCGCAAGCAGCTGCAGGCCGTTCAAATCCGGCAGGCGGTAATCGAGCATGATGACCTCGACCGGATTGGGCGGATTGCGAAGAATCGCCAGCGCGTCCCTGCCGTCGCCCGCCTCGTACACGGCGTAGCCCTGGTCGCTCAGCATCTCGGCGAGCGACCATCGGATCAGCGCCTCATCGTCGACGATGAGCACGCCGACGTGCGCGGACTTTTTCAGGGTGAGGGAAATATTCCGCAGCGCCGGCTGGCTGTCTGGCTCCAACCCGCTCTCCAGTAAGGCTGAATCGGCTAGCATTCCCACGATAGCCGGTTGTTTTTCAAAACTCGCGCCAGAAGCACTGCCCCGCCGTCGCCGGAATACCGCCGCCCATCGCACCGACCGACGCCGGTATTCCGGCACCCTGCGCTTTACCCAACTTTCAGGCGCATTTTCGCTGAGCATGCGGCTTGCACCCATGCCGGTCGTCACCGAGAGGGCCGTCATGATTGTCCTGAAACAGATTCTCGTCGCCACGGATTTCAGCGAAGCCTCGGCTGCCGCCCTGAACTACGGCCGCGCGCTGGCTCGGACCTTCGGCGCCTCGCTGCATCTGCTGCACGTCATGGAGAATCCGTTCCTGCGGCCGCACGCGGCGGATCCGCATACGCTCACGGATGCCGCTCTGGCTCATCTCCTCAGCCGTCTCACCGACGAGGATCGCCGCACGCTGCACGCCACCGCCACGCTCGAGACATCGGATCATCCGGCCGATGAAATCGTGACCTACGCCAGGAAGCGGCACATCGACCTCATCGTCATGGGCACGCACGGCCGCGGCACGATGGCGCAAATCCTCGTCGGCAGCGTCGCGGAGCGAGTCGTGCGGACGGCGCCGTGCCCAGTGCTCACGGTCCGTCATCCTGAACATGAATTCGTCGTACCGGATCCTCCGGCGGCGACGGTGAACCGCAGCACTCCAGGAGGCCTGTCATGATCGCGCTCACGAACATCCTCGTCACGACCGATTTCAGCGAGCCGTCGGATGCCGCGCTCGTCTACGGCCGCGCGCTCGCCCGCACCTTCGGGGCGACGCTGCACGTGCTCCACGTGGTGGGCAACGTGCCGACGGTCGTCTACGGTGCCGAGGCCTATGCGGCCGCGATGCCGGAGCTGCAGCAGGAAATCGAGGACTCGGCCCGCAAACAGCTCGCCGACCTGCTCGTGGACAACGACGATCCGAGCCTGCCGGTGCGTGCGGTCGTGTTGACGTCGAACGCGCCGGCAGCCGCCATCGTCGACTACGCCAGCGTCGAGCGGATCGACCTGATCGTCGCCGGCACACACGGACGCGGAGGCGTGGCACACCTGCTGATGGGCAGCGTCGCCGAGCGCGTGGTCCGGACGGCGCCGTGCCCGGTGCTGACCGTCCGCCATCCGGAACATGAATTCGTCATTCCCGACGCGCTCGTCGCCGTGGCCAGGGCCTGACATGCATCCGGTCGCGCCGTCTCCACCCGTGCTCGACGATCCGGCCGCGCCACGACTCGTGCTGCGTGACGGCTCCGTCGCCACCGTCCGCCGATCGACGCCTGACGATCGGAGCACGATGCGCCGGTTCTTCCACGAGCTCTCGCCCGAATCGCGGCGCCGACGGTTCTTCAGCGCCGGAGAACCGGCCGAGGCGCTCATCGATCGGCTGTGCGACTCGGCGGAGGAGTCCAGCAACGTCACGCTGGTGGCGGTCCGCCAGATCGACGGCGACCTGCGATTCATCGCCGTCGGATCCTACCTGTCCACCGGCGAGCGCACAGCCGAGGTCGCCTTCGCCGTTGACGACCGGTTCCAGGGGAAGGGGCTCGCCACCGAGCTGCTCGAACGGCTCGCGGCCATCGCCGCCGCCCACGGCTTCCGGCGGTTCGATGCGACGACGCTGGCCGACAACCACGCGATGGTCGAAGTGTTTCGCGATTCGGGCTTCGAGGTCCGCTCCAAGTCCGCGCCGGGCGTCATCGACGTCACCCTCACGCTGACCGCGTCGGCCGAGGGCGTCGTCTCGGCGGAGATGCGGCGGCGGCGGGCCACCGCTGCATCGTTGCGCCCGATGCTGGAACCGCGCGCCGTGGCGATCATCGGCGCATCGCGCACGCCAGACAGCATCGGCCGTCGAATCCTCGACGCACTGGCCGCGGCCGGTTTTGCCGGTCCGATCTATCCGGTGAATCCCGCTGCGACTGAAATCGCCGGCCGGCAGGCGTACGCGTCGGTCCGGGATGTGCCGGCCGGCGTGGATCTCGCGGTCGTCGCCGTGCCGCAGGATCGCGTGCTCGGCGTGGTGGACGACTGCGCGGCAGCGGGCGTCAAGGCGCTCGTGGTCATCACCGCCGGATACGCCGAGACCGGCGAGGAGGGCCGGACGCGACAACAGGCATTGGTCGATCGCGTACGCGGCTACGGCATGCGGATGGTGGGGCCCAACTGCATGGGGCTCTTGAACGCCAGTCCGTCGCTGCGCCTCAACGCCTCGTTCTCGCCGCTGTTTCCGCAACCGGGTGGCGTGGGGCTCTCCTCGCAGAGCGGGGCGCTGGGCCTGGCGATCCTGGCGTTGGCGGCCAACCGCGATATCGGACTTTCCACCTTCGTCAGCGTCGGCAACAAGGCCGATGTGTCGAGCAACGATCTGCTCGAGTACTGGGAAGAGGACCAGGCCACGCGGGTCATCCTGCTGTACCTGGAATCGTTCGGCAACCCGCGACGCTTCGCCCGGCTGGCCAAACGAATCGGGCGAACCAAGCCGATTGTCGCCGTGAAGGCGGGACGCACCCGCAGCGGATCCCGCGCGGCGGGCAGCCACACCGCGGCGTTGGCGGCCAACGACACGGCGGTCGAGGCGCTGTTCCATCAGGCGGGCGTGATCCGGGCCGACACGATCGACGAGATGTTCGACGTCGCGGCCTGCCTCGAGGCGCAGCCGCTGCCCGCCGGACGCCGAATCGCGATCGTGACCAACGCCGGCGGTCCCGGCATCCTCGCCGTCGATGCATGCGAGGCGGCCGGTCTGACCGTGGCGGCGTTCTCCGCCGCGACACGCGATCGGCTCCGGGCCTTCCTGTCGCCGGCCGCCAGCCTCGGCAATCCCATCGACATGGTGGCGTCCGCCGGACCTGAGGAGTATCGCCAGACCATCGAGCTCGCGTTAGCCGATGCCGAGACCGACGCGCTGCTCGTCATCTATGCGCCGGTCGATGCCACACATGCCGACGCGACCGTCTCCGCCATCCGCCAGGGCATCGTCAACGCGCGCCGCGCCGGAGGGGCGGCGAAGCCGATTCTCGCGTGCGTGATGGGAAGCGCAGGACGGCCGCAGCCGCTGCACACGCCGGCCGAACGCATCCCGCTGTACGCGTTCCCGGAAAACGCCGTCCGTGCCCTGGCGAAGGTCGCGGCCTATTCGGAGTGGCGCGCCCAACCACCGGGCTTACTGTGGGGATTCGACGATGTCTATCCGGAAGAGGCGCGGGCCATCTGCCGCGGTGCAGCCGACGCCCGGGGCGAGACCTGGCTGACCGACGAGGAGCTGCGGCGCGTGCTGCACGCCTTCAATCTGCCGCTCGTCGCCGCGACCGTAGTCCACAACCGCGACGACGCGGCGGCATCGGCAGCCGTGCTCGGCTTTCCGGTCGTCGCCAAGGTTCACTCGGCGCGCATTCAGCACAAGACGGACGTCGGCGGGGTGCGGATCAACCTCCGCGATCAGGAGGCGGTCAGAGCGGCGTTCGACGAGCTGATGGCCAGGGCCGCCGGCGCCGGGGTGCCGCTCGAGGAAGCGGCGGTGCTGATTCAGCCAATGTTGAAAGGCGGGGTCGAAACGATGATCGGGATCACCGCGGATCCCCTGTTCGGTCCGCTCATCGGGTTCGGCCTCGGCGGCATCTTCGTCGAGCTGATGGCCGACATGCGGTTCCGCATCGCACCGCTCACGGACCGCGACGCCGACGAGCTGCTGCACGAGATTCGCGGGTTGCCGTTGCTGCAGGGGTACCGCGGCCAGCCCGCGATGGACATCGCCGCTCTCCGCGACGTCCTCCTTCGCGTGTCGCGTCTCGCGGACGAAGTACCCGAGATCGCCGAACTCGACCTCAACCCGGTCATCGCCCTGCCCGACGGCCACGGCTGCCGGGTCGTGGATGCCCGCATCAAGGTCAGGCCGATCGCCAGGGTCTGACCGGCTCGCTGCACGTGTGCCCGCCTGCGTTCGAGCGCTGACTCGACACGTTCGAGCGCTGAATCAACACGAAGGGCACCAAGGACACCAAGGTTAGGTTTGCCTTTGTGTCCTCGGTGTCCTTCGTGTCGAATCGCCGTTGATTGAGTCGCGTGTCTCGTCAGCGCGACGCCGTGAGCACGACCTTCAGCGCGCGCTCCTGCGCGGCGTTCCCGAACGTGTCGTACGCCTTCATGATGTCGGACAGCGCGAAGCGGTGCGTCACGAGCTTGCCCGGGTGGAGCTTCCCGGACGCGACGAGCTTCAGCAGCATCGCCGTCGCCGCGGTATCGACCAGCCGGGTGGTAATCGCGATGTTGCGATCCCACAGCTTCTCGAGGCGCAGGCTGACCGGCTTGCCGTGGACGCCGATGTTCGCAAGACGTCCGCCCGGGGCGAGAATCGCCTGACAGATGTCGAAGCTCGCCGGCACGCCCACCGCTTCGATGGCCACGTCCACTCCCGCGCCATCCGTCAGTTTCATGACGTGCTCTGCCGCAAGGCCATCCGAGCTGTCGATGAGCGTTGACGCGCCGAGATCCCGCGCCACCTTCAGCCGATTGGCATCGAGGTCGATCATCAGAATCGCACTGGGCGAATAGAACTGCGCCGTGAGCAGCGCAGCCAGGCCGATCGGACCGGCGCCGACGATCGCAACCGTGTCTCCCGGCTGGATCTTGCCGTTCAGCACGCCGCATTCGAACGCGGTGGGAAGAATGTCGCTCAACATCACGAGCGCTTCGTCCTCGACGTCGGCCGGCACGTGGTACAGGCTGGTGTCGGCGTGCGGAGTGCGCACGTACTCCGCCTGCGTGCCGTCGATGGTATTGCCGAGGATCCAGCCGCCGGTCCGGCAGTGCGAGTACATGCCGCGCCGGCACAGATCGCAGATTCCGCAGGCGCTGATGCACGAGATCAGCACGCGGTCGCCCGGATGGAAGGCCGACACCGCCGGCCCAACGGCCTCGACGACGCCGACGCCTTCGTGCCCGAGGATGCGCCCGGGCGTCACGCTCGGCACGTCTCCCTTCATGATGTGCAGGTCGGTGCCGCAAATCGTCGTGGTGGTGATCCGGACGATGGCATCTCCCGGATCGCGCAGCACGGGCCGGGCCTTGTGCTCCCAGGCGCGCTGGCCGGGCCCGTGGTAGACCAGCGCCTTCATCAGGCCGCTCGCGGCCACGCCGGCCGCCGCTGAAGTTATGGTCGCCATTTCATCGGTCGGCATACTGAATTCCTTTCTCAGGTTGGACACTCGGAGAGATCGTCCAGGCGGGACCGTCCGCCGCTCGACGCCTCAGCGTCAGGACGGCGGACGTCGGGTGGTTCACGCTAGTGCGCAGCGCCGGTTTGCGGGACGCCGTGCCCCTCGGAATCGCCGGCAAACTGATACTCGGTCAACACGCAGCCGATGCCATCCTGTGTGTTGGGACGCGTCCGTATCGTGAACGTGGTGACCGGCGAACGCCGGATCGGCGTGCAATGGAACGACGCGATCGGCTCGGCCGGTCCCAGACCTGGCTCGAAGAGCTGCACCGTCGTGCACGGCTCGCCGCGCGACATCTTTCCCTCGTCATGGGTGAAGATGACCGGGCCTTGCACGATCGTCGAACCGACCAGGGTCGGCTCGTGGAGGTAGACGACGGCCCACTGGCGAGCGTCCGCCGATCCGCCTCGTGTGGCCGCGGCCATTCCCCCATTGAACCCGCACAACAGCAGCGATACGACGACGAGCTTGAACGCACGCATGACACACATCCTTTCACGCGGCCGATGACGCCATCCGCCTGCGACTAGTACCGGACGGGGTCGTGAGACACGCCGCAGCCGTCGGGGTCGTCAGCCGTCGCGAGCGGCCAGCGCGGGGTGCCGTCGGCGCTGCGCAGCACGAGGGTGTGCCCTCCCTTGGAGACCTGCCGCGCCCACACGGCTTGTTCGCCGGCATGGCTGACGCCGGCGCCGGTGACGAGGATGAGATCGTCGACCAGGAACGAGAAGTTGTTCATGCCGATGAACACCGCGGGACCGATTTGGATCTTGACCACCGAGCCGGTCGCGGTCTTGAGATTGAGGTGCACGCCGATGGTACCGTCGGGGCTGGCGACGCTGATGACGCTCGTCACCACACCCGCGTACGTGGCCTCGGCGGCCGGATCGTAGCGGCCAGGCGCGTTGCCGGTCTGTGCGGAGGACGCCGCGGCCGTTGCGGCAAGAACGACCAACGAGAGCGCGAGGTTTCTGATCATGATGCCTTCTCCTGTTCGCGATGAAAACCGGCCCGACTGGCCGGCCTCTTCGCATCTTCTGCGAACAAACGCAAACGGAGTGCCGCTGGGGTTCCGAGGAGTTTGTCAATGATTTCGGCGCCGCAGACGGATTGTCGCGAGCCACGCCGGGGAATTCTCAACGGCGTGCGGAATAGTCCGCGGCGGCGAAAAGCGCCTGAGGAACGGTGGGGAGGGATACGACCAGACGCAGGGGATGAACGGCGCGGCTGCTTCGCTGCCGGAATTCCGGCGGTTCAGGCGTGGCGGGGAGCGGTCGTGATCGCAATCGAGCGGACCCGGGAGGTGCCTACTCGTCTGCCGTGAACCGACAATTCCAGGCAGAGGCCCCGTGCGATCCACCCCACCCACAGAAGGGTGCCTCCGAGCGTGGAGCCCTCGATTCGCGCTTCCGCCTCATTGTCGAAGTAGCGGCCACCGTGCACCAGCGCTCTTCGCTCGCCGTCATCGAGGATGACGAAGCGATAGTGCGAATTGGCCGTGTCCATCGTCACTTCGGTTCCGGGAGGAAGGGTGCGGACATCGATGCCGGTCACGTTGCTGGTCTGATGGTCTGAGTTGAACACGGTGGCCTCTTACGAAGGTCGGAGGCAAAGGCCGGGCCAGCGTAGATCGGCAGGAAATCGGGGACGGGCGCGGCCATCCCCCTTCTCGAGCGCGAGAATTTCCCCGTCTGCTCGGGAAGAATTCCACACTGCGAGCCAGGTCCGCGCTTGGTGAAGCCTGCCGCTTGCGAGGGCCGCCGGGGTGGCACCGTTCTTGAGTCATCACCCGTGAAAGAGGATGGCCGATGACTTCTGACTCGTTTGCGATGTTGATGCAACAAGGCCAGTCGGTGTTCGACGACACCGGCTCCAGCCGGCGTCGTCAACGCGCGATCACCAACTTCATCGCGGGGCTGCGGACCATCCCTGACGGACCGCCCGATCAGGCGTCCTCGGACCAGATCGTCGCCTTGCAGTCACTGGCGGAGCGGGTGATCGAACGGATCGAAGATCGTTTGTCCGAAGCTTCGGATCGGGCCGGCGTCCAACTTGGCCTGGCCGAGTCGGTGTATTCGATACGCCGTTCCCTCGAGGAGGTCGAGTACTGGCGCCGGCACTACTCTCGCGACTAGACAGCGGCGGGGACAAGAAGGAGGCGTCCGATGTCGACTCTTCACGTGCGCGATCTCATGACGTCCACGGTCGTCAGTGTCGGCGCTCGCGAATCGATCTCACACGTCCTGAGCATGATGGACGAACGACGGATCCGGCACGTGCCGGTGGTCGACGAGCAGCGAACGGTCGTCGGAGTGGTCTCGCAACGAGATGTCCTGCAGCGAGCTCTCTTTCAACACAGCGGGACGGTGAACGACATCATGTCGTGGCACATCGAGACGATCGGTCCTGACGACGATATCTCAGTGGCGGCGCGAATCATGCTGGACCACAAGTACGGCTGCCTGCCGGTCGTCGAGCACGGGCGGCTCGCGGGCATCTTGACCGAGGCCGACTTCGTGAGACACATGGCCGCGCACCCAGGCGAATCTCTGACGTAAAGCCCTTCGTGTCGCACCGCTTGGCGTTGACACTAAACTCGACGTTCGCACCATGGAAGAACGTCCGGTCGTCCGCCTTCGGCACGGCACACAGGCTCCGCCGCGCTCAACCTTCCGCAGGGACAGGAACATCAGGGCAGCGATTTCAGATACGCGGCGATGGCGTCTGCGTCTTCAGCTTTGAGCATGTACGCAGGCATCGGCGGTCCCGCCTTGCCGCCGCGCGGATTCTTCGCCGTTTGTAGAAACTTCGAGAATCCGTCCTGGCCCCATCTCGTCCAGAGGGCACTGGTCGAGGTGAGATCGGGAGACTTCTGATGCCAGTCCGCGACGGGCGAAGACGGAACGCCGATGAGTGTTGAGCCCTTCATCCATCGCGACTTGTCGAACTCGCCGGTGTCGGCCTTCGGTGTGTGACATTCTTGGCACCTACCAACCTCTTCGGCGAGATACTTCCCACGTTCCACTTTCGAATCCTGCCCGGACACCGTCGAGGTCGTTACCGCGACGGCACACCCGATGGCAACCAGTAACAGCTCTCTGCGCATGACGAACCTCCTCAACTGAGCTTCTGCTGGGCCCTAGTCTATCGTTCCGAGCCCGCGTTCTCGTGAACATGAATCTGTGATGAATTCGAATCCGGTCAGGCCGGGGCAGATTGGTGGGTCGAACGTAGCCGCCCCTGGTGCGTGTACTCGATCCGGGCTTCGCCGTGAAGGTCCTGGCTCGTCCGAGGTAGTCGCCAGGAAGGGTGCCTGATTCGGGTGCGCCGCCGACATGCCACTGAGTACGGTCAGATGCTAGATCGCGATGGTCGCGGCGGCCCATCCCGCCGGATCCTTGTCCGATTGGATCCACCGGTGCAGGTCGACGACGACGGAGTCGCCGTCGCGCCGGATCACGTACCGATCCATGTTCCGGGTCGCCCGCCCGGAGGTGTGGACGCCGTCGGGCTGGTACCGGGAATCATGTTTCGTGCACTGGAAGCGATGGTCCTTTGGCAGCCACTTCACGGCGTTGTTCTCGTGCGGGCACGCGAGCGCAAACACGAACACGTGGCCCTGCGAGCGCGCCACGATCAGTTGCGCCGTCCGATCCACGTTCACGCTATCGGTCGCAGGAATCGGATACCTGCTTTCACCGCCGACCTGGCTGCCTTCCGTCATGAAGACTGGCAGGGCCAGCGCCTCGGCTGACGACACGCCGAGCATCGCGACCGACGCTCCGAAACAACCGACCGATTGGAGGAACTCTCGTCGGCTCGCTTGCGCGGCACACACCTCGGTCTCGCATGTGAACGCTTTGACGCGGTCGGTTTCTTTCGGCATGGTCCCTATCCGATATTTGGCAGCGCAACGCCCGCCAGCGTCGTCAAGAACCAGAGCACGAGGCTGGCCACGGCGGTGTAGTGGAGTCGTGCCCAGGCATGCGGCTCGCCACGCTGCGCCTGTCGCTCGCCGCGCAACAGCAGCAGCCCGTTGATGAGCAACAACACCATCAGTCCCATCTTGAGCCAGAAAATTCTGGAGTATAGAAACGTCTCGACATCCGCACCGAACAGCAGCACGCCGCTCATCGTCAAGGCCACCAGTCCCAAGACGACGAGGCGATGCGTCTGCTTCAACAGGTGCAGTGGTGTCGTCGGCACGCCAGACCGCTCGCGCGCTGCCGTGATGGTGGCGAGATCCGCCGTAATCGCGCAGCCGCCGCCGGCCACGAGGCCGCCGACATGGATGAACTCGATCCCGGTGCGAAGCGCGGCGTGGTTGGCGTAGAGCGACACCCAGGATTCGATGAGATGGTTCCACACGTCAATGATTCCCGAACAGCATCAACAGATACCCGGCGGTACCGACGCTGATGGAGGCGATCGCGAGGTTGCGATGGGTCGTCCTGTTCGCCTCAAAGGTCAGCGCACTATTGCGCCCGGTACTGGGCGCCGACGCCGTCGTGGCGAGAAAACCGACGTCGGCAGCCATCATCAGCAACCCGTGAACGAGTCGCAAGGTACGCCCCTCCTTTTCTTGCCGCCCCTCGCCGAATAGATTCCAGGCGCCGGTGACAGTGTTCACCGCAAAGAGGCCGACGATCCCAGCGCCGACCACCGCGTGCGCGCTCTTCTTGCCGTCCTTGGACCCATCGAGGGACTGGCCGAGCGCCACTTCGGCGGCAAACAGCGGCAGCGTGGCGAAGCTCGCGTACTTGTGAATCTTCGCTCGAGTCTGATAGCCGTCGCTATGTTCGATCGCCACGGCATGAACCGGCTGGGCACCGTCAGGCTGGAGCAACCAGGGTGACAAGACCAGTGACGGCGCGGGAATGGCGCGTGTGGTCGGCTCGACGCACGACGGCCACGACATGTGCCATGGGTCCTGAGCGGATCGAGTCGAGAACGGATTCAGCGCGAGATCGACCGGGTCTGCTGCTGCGGATGATGCGCCCAAGAGTATGGTAATCACGCCGAGTGTCAGTGACCGCATAAGTTTCCTCGAAAGAATCGGATCCATCGCGCACGGACAAAATCCGACAACCGGACAGGGAGCAACAACGTTGCCACCGTCATGGCAGAAGGCACTTGGTTTCAAACCGCCGTAGTGTCCTCTCGAGAGGAAGAGATGTCCCGGATTCACCTGCGGTTCATCTTCCTCGTCGATTCCGTCACGCCTCGTGGTCTTCGACACTGCCGGCCACCGCGACACTGGCTCGATGGTGCTGTTTCAGCGGCAGACGCGCGATGAACAAGGACCCACTCGCCGCGCCCGGCTCGAGGGTCAGCGTCCCCCCGTGTTGCTCGGCGATCCAACGGGCGATGGGAAGTCCGAGGCCGGAGCCAGACGTCGTGGAGCGAGCGGGATTGAGACGCACGAAGCGTTCGAACACACGCTCGCGATCGGCGCGCGGGATACCGGGCCCCGTATCGGACACCTTGATGCGTGCGAAGGTGTCATCGGTGTCGACGATGACGGTCACTGAACCACCGCGAGGAGTGTGCTGCACTGCGTTGTCGAGCAGGTTCGTCACCAACTGGCGAAGCAGTCCATCATCGGCCTCGACCGACACGTCCGGCTGGAGCACGGTCGTGAGGTTGATGTCCCGGGTTGCGGCGACCACCGAGACGGCCCGCACGCACTCGGCAACGATTTCGTCGACATACAGCAGGCGTTGGGTCAACCGCTGTCCGCCGGCGTCCGCCCGAGCGAGCAGGAACATGTCTTCGACCATGCGGCTGAGACGGGCGCTCTGCTCGTTCACGATCGTCAGCGCTTCACGATACTCCCAGCCTTCCCGCTCCTTGCGTTCGAGCGTCACCTCTGCGGCTGTCTGGATCACTGACACCGGCGTGCGCAGTTCGTGCGACGCATCAGCCATGAACCGGCGTTGCGTCTGCGACGCGATCTCCAGCCGGGTGAGTAGTCGATTGAACGCCCGCGCGAGTTGGCCGAGTTCGTCGGTCACGGCAGGCGCGTCCAGCCGCCATTCGGGCGACCGTACCGTGATGGCCTCGGCCTGGGTGGCCATGATCGTCATCGGCCGCAGCGCTGACGAGGCCACCCACCAGGACAGGCCCGCCGTCCCCAGCACGATTAACGGCATCGCCACCAGCAAGATCCGCGTCAACAGCACGTGCTGCTGTCCGAGTTGATCGAGTGTCCCGGCGACGAGAATCACATAGTCACCCGCAGGTGATGACTCGCGGCGCAGGAGCACACGCCATTCAGCACCGCGCTCGGCAACCGTCGCGAAACGCGGCTGCGACAATGCGCCGGCCGGCAGCATCGTGGCATCGTACGAAAAGCCATGCCACTGAGCTGACATCGGCGTGCCCAGGAGATCGAGGATCGCTGTCGCGCGGCCGGGCACATCCATCGACGTGCGGGTCTCGGACACCGCTTTCTTGAGGTTGCCGCTTTCACTCAACTCCTCTTGCATCACGCGCGATACCGCGGCGCCCAGACTCGCCAGTTCGGAATCGAATTGCGCTCGACCCCAGCGCGCGTGCAGCCACAACACGCCGACACTGAAGGCGGCCAGCGCCACGACCATCACGGCGCTGTACCACACGGTCAGCCGGGCGCGAATGGAACCGCTCATTCGGCATCCCCGCCCAGTCCGATCAACTGGTACCCTGCGCCACGTCGCGTCCGAATGAACGATTGCGATCCGCGATCGAGCTTGCGGCGCAGCCGTTGGACGTAGACGTCGATGACGTTGGAACAGGGGTCGTACCGGTCATCCCAGACGTGTTCGGCGAGTTCCTCGCGGGAGATCACGGCGCCCTCTTTTCGGCAGAGGTACTCGAGCAACGCATATTCGCGGGCGGTGAGCTCGATCGGCTGACCGTCGCTCCATGCCTCCTGGGTCCGGGTATTGAGTGCGAGCCGTCCACACCTGAGATGTTCAGGGAGAATCGGCAGTGCTCGACGACGGGTCAGCGCCCGCACGCGCGCGAGTAACTCGCCGAAATGAAAAGGCTTCGTCAAGTAATCGTCAGCGCCCGCGTCGAGCCCCACGATGCGATCCTCCACCGCGTCGCGTGCCGTGAGCATCAGCACCGGCACCGCGTCGCCCGTCGACCGCAGCTCGCGGCACACCTCGAGGCCGTTTTTGACTGGCAGCGAGAGGTCGAGGATCACCATGTCGTAGGCCACCGTCGCCGCGTGTCGAACGGCGGAGACGCCGTCGCCGACGACGTCAACGGCATGGCCATGTTCCCGCAGCCCTTTGGCGGTCATTCGCGCGGCGGAGCGCTCGTCTTCAACCAGGAGAATTCGCATCGCGGCGTCCCTATAGAATGCACTGCGCGCGAACAAAAACCGATGTGCAGCGACGAAGATGAATGCACGATGAACTTTCGTGTGGGCTGATCATCCGACAGGGAAGGAGAGCGATACTTCAAGGCTGCCGCAGTCCCACGTCGCCGAGCAACGCGCCGGCGCTGCCGACCATCAACGGAACGCGGGTCACCCGGGGGCGCCCCAAGCCG